>ERZ1034626.7-NODE-7-length-163088-cov-28.783013_pt1 | contig 163088 bp, 145 predicted proteins | sample MGYA00520652_ERZ1034626 | MGnify/ENA primary metagenome ERZ1034626 (study PRJEB33766, sample SAMN09781765) | gut metagenome | biome: gut microbiome | host: Homo sapiens | place: Madagascar | study: EMG produced TPA metagenomics assembly of the PRJNA485056 data set... | reverse complement strand
CCATTCGCAGAAAAAATGAAAGAAGCATCTGTGCGTATGATAGGATAAAAATGGGCTTAATAAGAAACTCAAATAATTATTTACAGGAGGGAAAAGCGCATGAAAAAAGTACTGGAATTTCTTGTCAGGCATAGTGGAAAGCTATGCGCATTCGCGATTGGTGTAGCAGCTATTGCACCGGAATGCTGTCGTGGAAGCTGGTATGAACCAGAAGAACCAGAGGGGCTGGAAGAAGTATTGAAGAAAAGTGGAAAAGTACAGTAGAGGAGGTAATGAATTATGAGAAAAAATTTAAGAAAAACAGTGGCTACAATAGCTATGACGGTGATGCTGTCGGTTACAGCAGTGGTTGGAATAGGATTTAATGCGAAAGCTGCTAATACAGGCGATTCGCCATTTAGTTATAATAGTGCAAATGGTTCGGGAACAACAGATTGGAGGGATAAAACCGACACAACGAAGGTGTATGTTTATCCGACCTCGGGCCCTGCAATTCGATACTCAGTGCTTGGACAAAATTATGGTCAGGCAGCAACAACTTACCAAATATGTTCGAACAATGTGAGAATTCCTCTTGGGGTTCAGGGAAGTATCACAAATCATGTATATGAATCCGGATATAGAAGGGCAAAGTTACGGATGACGCGCGAGAAACATCAGAATCTGAATACAAGCGGTGTATGGAGTCCGGATTCTACCAGAAATTATACAGTGTTTAATTAAACAGATATCGGGTGTCGGTCATCCGGCACCCGGATATGGGAAGGCGGAAAGAATATGAAGAAGATAAAGTGGATCATTCTTGGCGTAGTTATCATTGCTGCGGGAGCCGCAGGTGTTGTGTACATATCAAAAAACGAGAAAGACAAGCAGTATCCATTTGAACGGTATCAGGACGAACAGCAGGCACAGGCGGAAACAACTGAAACACAGACGGGGGATGACAGGGAAGAGATAAGTGATGGAGGGACATCAGGAAAGACCGAGGATCACCATTCTTTTACACAGGGAAATGTGACCTACTCATTTTTAGCGTTGGACGTGATTCCAGATACAGAGATCGAGACACAGACAAAATACCCGGCAGAGAACTTCACAGATGGAAAACTGCCAGATGCAAACTATGAGACATGGACATATGATTTTGAAAAAATGATGCAGGAGGCACCGGCATTAAAGGATATATTTACTTCAAAGACGGATTATACAGTCGAAGAGTATTCGGCAATATATGATGAGAACGTCCAGTCGATAAATGATAGTGGATATATGGGACACCCGAAAACAGACTACTATTTTGTGAAGATGCAGATCAAAAATGAATCTCAGGATAAGGTAAGGGATGTCTATCTGACGGAACTTCGGCTGATAGCTACAAATACCACTCATAAGGCATATGATTATTATGATGGTGTATGTTATTTTTCTGCTTCCCAGCACACGGGAGGTGATGACCGCGTGCACAGCTTCTTTACATACAGCTTGCAGCCGGGGGAAGTTTTGGACTGCATTGTCGGATTTGAAGTACGACGAGACAGGATCTATCCGTCCGACCAGTTTATTTATGCGGGACTGATCAGCCCGAGCATGGATGATGTGTGGGTGAATCCGGCAGAATATGAGACGAGTGTCCTGCTCGATGATCTTCCGGGGATGGAGGAATAGTGTATGAAAAGACAGATAATGGTATTTGCAATCCTGTTTGTGCTACTGATATGGGGAATTCGGGTGATCAATCTGAACCGGGATATGAAAACGGATATTCAATATATCGAGTACGGACAGGAGTTTTACAACGGACCGGCGGTGGTTCGCACACTACAGTTCCTGCTGCTTGACGAAGCGGCGTATGAAGCAAAGTTTGGAGTTGACACGGATATGGGAGATACAAAGAAAGCACTGTGTCTGCAGTTTGAGATACGGAATGAATCCGATGCTTCAATCACATGGGATGAGGTGTTTGCCAATATGGGGGATGGCTTTGAATGCAAAGGCTGGTACAGCGTGTATGATCCCTATATGGGAGCCGGCATAAATACGTTTTCGTCGCAAGAACTGGCACCCGGAGAGACCGAAAAGTTCTGGCTGGTAACACCGGTTTCTAAGTCGTGCTTCCGCGAAAAGACCTGGGATGAGCTTTCGGATATGGAGTTTGAATATGTCCTGTCGATGTATCCGGATGCTGTCCGTATCCATTTACCGAAGCCGCAGACAGAAAGTATGCAGATGGAAGGCGTGAAGCCGGAACAGGGGCAGAAAGGGGGCGCGGCATGAAACGGATCATGAGATTTGAATTTTACAGGGCATTTCGTTCAAGAGGGTTTTATATTGCCCTGTGTGCCGGAATCGGGATCGCAGTAGCGGATATCCTGCTGTTTTATCAGGCGTTCCGGCAGGAAATCAGTACAAAGGTTTTTCTGCAGGCATGGATCGGAACAGACTATCAGTTTGTGACGAACGGTCTTTTTTATATCCTGCTTCCTGTGATTGCGGCACTTCCTTATGCTGGTTCTTATTATGAAGATCTGAAGAGCGGATATCTGAAAAATATCCTGATTTCCACATCCAGACGGTCGTATTATACGGCAAAAGCAGTTGTTGTATTTACGATGGGGGCGATAACGGTCATGATTCCGCTGTTGATTGATATGATGGTGGTTATGACGATATATCCGCTTCGGGCGCCGGAACGGCTGGAATTCCTTACGGCAGGGATACTGGATGCCAATTTGTTTTCAGATCTTTTTGCAGAAAATGGAGCCTTGTATGCGCTTGCATATATCGTATTTGATGGGGCGTATGCAGGGGTGCTTGCGTTGTTCGGCATCTGTGTGGCAGAGCATGTGGAAAGTTTGTTCAGTACGGTTGTACTGCCATTTGTCGCATATATCATCTGGAGTACCGTGATGCTGGAAAATTATGATGGGAAATTCTCACTGGTGGAGATGCTGAACCCGCAGCAGAGGATTGTATCATCCGGTCTGCAGGCGGTTGTGATTTTTGCCGGGCTGGTAATCATGGCGGTGACATGGATGATAAAAAAAGGAAGGAGAAAGAACGTCCTATGACAGAAATAGAATTAAAGCATATAGAAAAAACAATCCATAAAGTACCGATTCTTATAGATGTGAATCTGAAACTTAGTTCTGGATGTATCTATGGACTGAAAGGTAAAAACGGCTGTGGAAAGACGATGCTTATGCGGACGGTGTGTGGTCTTATGCTTCCTACGTCGGGAACGGTAAGTGTAAATGGAAAGGTATTGATGAAAGACATCGAGTTTCCGGAAAGTATCGGGGCACTGATCGAGAATCCGTCGTTCCTTCCACAGTACACAGGTTACAAAAATCTGTGTATGCTGGCATCTCTGCGGAAGGGTGTCACAAAAGCAGATGCAGCATATGCGATGGAGCGGGTGGGATTGTCCGCGGAAGATAAACGTACATACCGGAAGTATTCGCTTGGCATGAAACAGAAGCTTGGAATCGCAAATGCGATTATGGGAGAACCGGACATCATAGTATTGGATGAGCCGATCAATGCACTGGATGAAGCGAGTGTGGAACAGGTAAAGCAGGTACTGGTGGAATTAAAGAAGAAAGATCATCTGATCCTGATAGCCTGTCATGATAAGGAGGAATTGGAATATCTGAGTGATGAGATCATTGAGATGAAAGAAGGGCGGATCGTGGAATGCAGAAGGCTTACGAAGCAGGAAAGTGGAGGAATGCAGGATGAAGACACTGAAAATGTTCTGGCGTGACATGCGGATCGGAACACTGCGGCATATGGGAAGATTTCTGGTTGTTCCGGTTGTTGTGTTTCTGATGAGTTCCGGTCTGGCAACCTATATCGCACAACTGTACGGGGAGGGTGTCATCAATGGACATGGAACAGCCGTTGATTACTATATGTATATCATGCAGGGAATGTATATTTACAAATTCACACCAGAATCCGAATTCATGATACCGATAAGCTGGTTTATGCTGCATATCGGCATGGCATATATCACGGCGTACTATCCGTACAAGGATTATAACGAATATGGAACAGCAGTGTTTCTGGCATCGGGGTCACGCCGAAAGTGGTGGGTGGCAAAGATGCTGTGGTGCATGGTAAGTGTGGCGTTGTATTATCTGATCATTGCATTGTCGTGTGTGGCTGTTGCATACGCGCATGGCGCAGATATCCGCGCTGGATGGTCTGTCGATATTATGCAGGGAATGTTTGGAGATTCTGTGAAGTATGTAAGTGGGAAAGATGTGTGGCTGATTACGGTGATACTTCCGTTTGCCGTTTCGATGATGTTGACGGAGTTACAAATGCTGTTGAGTTTTCTTCTGACACCGGTGGTTAGTTTTGCAGCAACATGTGGAATCTATATCATATCCGCATATTATACATGCTGGTGGCTGGCAGGAAACTATACAATGTGGATCAGGAGTTCGTATATAGACTATGAGGGAATACGTCCGGACAGTGGAATGTTGCTGGCAGTATTCGGGATAGTCAGTGTGCTGGTAACCGGATTGCTGTATTTTCGAGAAAAAGATGTGTTGCAAACCCGGTCTCTGTAGAGAGACCGGGTTTGCTTAGTTGTATGGGGCAAGGCCCCGTTTGGCAAAAAGAAAACTTATATTTTATGAAATATAGATAGCCAAACAAATAAACCACCTGCTATGCAGGTGGTTGAGAATGCTTCAGCTTACAGAAAAAACCTCCAGTGATATAATTATGATGGTTCGCCAACCACATAAAAACACAGGAGGTATCCGAATGGATATAAATAGTTTATCACATACAAAGTGGAATTGTAAGTATCATATTGTGTTTGCACCCAAATTTCGAAGAAAAATAGCGTATGGTCAATTAAAGCAAGGTATTGCAAATATATTGAGCATGTTATGTAAGCGAAAGGGAGTGAATATTGTAGAAGCAGAAATATGTCCCGATCATGTACATATGCTTGTTGAAATACCACCAAGCATAAGTGTATCAAGTTTTATGGGATATTTAAAAGGAAAAAGTACATTGATGATATTTGAGAGACATGCGAATCTGAAGTATAAATTTGGAAACAGGCATTTTGGGTGTAGAGGATATTATGTGGACACAGTAGGAAAAAGTGCAAAGAAAATCCAAGAGTATATACAGAATCAATTGAAGGAAGATCTAGAATATGATCAAATGTCCTTGAAGGAGTATATTGACCCGTTTACGGGTGAGCTGGTAAAAAGTAACAGATAAAAAGAGCCCTTTAGGGCTCCGTGGATAAATGATGTTGCGGCTGGCGAACATTTTCGATGAGTCTTTAGACTCCAGAGCCGGCAATAAGCCCTTATAGGGCTTGAACAAACCACCGGCTAAGCCGGTGGTTCTGATTTGGTATGTGGTGAAAACAGCCCATTGTGGTTTAACTTGGATGAAGAACAAATCAGAGTTAGGAGATAGAACATGATACAGAGTGACGTAACTGAGATCAAGAAGATAATGACGAAGAACGACTGCTGCATTCACGGGCTTGCCGGATGCTATGTCGATGCGAATAAAGAGATGCATATTTTAGAGCAAGGCAAATTCCTTGTTCTGCAGGAGGAAGAACAGCACAAATATTTTGACCTGATCAAGAAGGGCTTGTCCGGGCGGATCGGTAAGAATCTGCTGAATCTGGCATTCCGCACAGAGAATGGAATCACAGTGCCAAACCGTGATACACTCATGCAGGTGTTAAACAGCGAGCTGAAAGAGCCACAGGTGCTGCAGGCATATTTTGAGAAGATCCGCGATTCGTATGCATATGTGGATAATTATTATATTATGCTGGTGTATGGTGTCTACGATGTACCGGGAAAGACCGCGGATGGAATCGAGATGGAGGATGCATCCGATGTCGTGTACAAGTTCAACCTGACATTACTTTGTCCACTCAAACCATCGAAGGCAGGTCTGATGTACAACCCGGTCGATAACAGTCTGGAGAATGCGATGCGGAATATGATGGTCGAGATGCCGATGAATGGATTTTTATTCCCGGCATTCAACGAGCGGATGAGTGATGTGCACGCAGCGCTTTACTATACGAAGAAACCATCTGAGCTAAATGACAGCCTGCTTATGGATGTGTTTGGCTGTGAGATTCCGGCGACCGCGGGTAAGCAGAATGAAATGTTTATCAATGCCATTGAAGCCGTGGAGGAGATGACATTTGATAAGGCGAAGGCAATCTACTCAAACATGCGGGAGCATGAGATGGAGTTAAAGGACAGCCAGGAGGAAGTCGTGGTTGATAAGAAAGAAACGGCGCGTATCTTAGAGGAAAGCGGATTTGAGGAAGAGGAGATTCAGGCGTTCACGAAGACCTTCGATGAGGCAACCGAAGAGAACGGAAAGGTACTCTTAAGCAATGTGTTCGAAGGAAGTAATAAGCTGAAGATCAAGTCGGGTAAGACAGAGGTCTCCCTTCCGGTTGAACATACGGATGCGATTGAAGTACGCAAGATCGATGGCAAGAACTGCATCGTGATTGAAATCAGTGATGACTTACTTGTAAATGGTGTGAAGATCAATAAATTTGATGGACCGATTGATCTGAATATCTGATTTACATGTCGGGTATAAAATGCTACAATGGCAGGTGTCAGACCGGATGCATGTGAGCGTCTGCATAGAGCAGGATGATGCAAAATGCATTTCTCAAAGAAACAGATATAGCACAGGCATCGGTCAAAAAAGGCAGAAGAAAAGGAGAAAGATTATGACATACGAAGAATTGGTAAAGAAAGCAAAGGATTCATTTGAAGGAGCTGACGCAAGTAATGTGCATGAACATGTTGCGATTCAGTTCAATATTACAGGTGAGGCAGAAGGCATCTTCTATCTCGAGATTGCAGATGGTAAAGTGAAGATTGAACCATATGAGTATTATGACAGAGATCTGATTGTTACAACCGATGCAAAAACATTGATCAAGATTGCAGAGGGCAAGACTGGTATTGAGGCGGCTTATCTGACAGGAAAGATCAAGGCACAGGGTAATCTCGGCAAGGGACTTTTGCTGAAGGAGCTTGCACCGAAGAAGGCTTCCAAAGCGAAGAAATAGCGAAAAATCATTTTAATATATATGATAGATTCATAAAGGTGGCAGAACGATGGAGACATTATCAAGACATGCAAAGATTCAGACGTCGGAGACATTTTTATTAAGTTCGATTTTGGCGTTGTCGGGTGGATTTCAGGATGCGTATACATATAATGTGCGAAACGGCGTATTCTCGAATGCACAGACCGGAAACGTCGTGCTGATGAGCCAGCATCTGATGCAGGGAGAATGGATGCGCGCGCTGCACTACTTGTTCCCGGTGCTTGCGTTTGCATTTGGCGTACTCGTGGCAGAACGGATTGGACATACTTATAAGAATGCGAGAAAAATCCACTGGCGGCAGATCGTTGTTTTGATTGAGATATTGATTTTATTAGCGGTTGGGTTTATGCCGCAGAAGTTCAATATGGCGGCGACGATGCTCGTGTCGTTTGCCTGTGCGATGCAGGTACAGACGTTCCGGAAGGTAAATGGCTATGGCTATGCGAGCACGATGTGTATCGGAAACTTAAGAAGCGGAACCGAGAGCCTGTCCGTCTATATCCGGGAGCACCAGAAGGGGGCACTTCGCAAGGCACTGCATTACTATGGAATCATATTGATCTTTGCAGTCGGTGCCGGTGCCGGTGGAATTTGCTCGATGCAGATCGGCGAGCCTGCCATCTGGATATCCTGTGTCCTGTTGCTTGCCGGATGCCTGCTTATGATTAAGGAGGAACGTTAAAAATATCGTTTCCTGTTAAGAATTGGAATGACGATCATGGTTTCAAAGGAATCCTCGATATATTGACTCCGCATGTAACCATGATATTTTTCCGTGATGATCTTTATATTTGCCAGACCGTACCCGTGATCCATTCGGTGATCCGGGTACTTTTTTATTTGGTCTTCCGGCAGACAGGTGTTGCGCATATGTATAACAAACGTATTATTTTCAGAGATACATACATTGAAATGCACATATCGGTTCGGATTTCTGGATTTACAGACCGCTTCGGATGCGTTATCCAGCATATTTCCGACGATCGTACACAGGTCATAGTCCGAGACCGGAATCTGAGTTGGTTGCAATGTAATCTTTTGGGAAAAGGCAAATTGCTTCTCTTTTGCAAGCATCTCGAAGCTGCTGATGAAGGCATCCAATACAAGGTTGCCGCTGTTGACACTGATATAATTCGCTTCTATGTCGTTGATTGCAGAGTGAAGATATGCATCTAACTGCTCCGTCTGTTGTTGCTTGAGCATCTCGGAGATTGCAAAATAATGGTTCTTCATATCGTGTACGATGCTGCGGGTTTTCTTGTAGGCGGTTCCCAATTGGAAATATTTTTCCTGCTGAAAATCAATCTGTCTGCGCATAGAAAGGTTTTCGTCCTTGATCTGCTCCATCTTAAAACAATTATCCAACAGACAATAATTCAATATATTTAACAGGGCAATCGCAAAATAGGCAATGATCATATAGTACGCATTGTTTGACTGGTAATTGCTGCGGACAGGAATACAAAGGGTAATTACCAGAGAAAGCACGGGCGTCGTAAATAATAACAGGTTGTATTTATAATCGTGATATTTTATGTGTCGGTTCCAGAAGAAAATCACAACCAGAATCAACAGGAACAGCATGATCTTGGAACCGAGATTCATGAGGATCGAAAGCTGGCGGAGAGGGAGCTCTATAACTGCCGGGTTTATTATTTTCACCAGAAACAGGAAAAAGCTTTCTCCAAGCAGAGCAAGAATCTGGAAGGAAATGGATACAAATATGCGGTTTGACAAGCGCGTCCTGTATAGGAAGGTCAGGGCAAAGGTCGTAAGCAGACTTACGACGCTTGTGGCTATTGTAAATTGCTTGGATGGCAGTCCGGTGCACAGAGTCTGGTTTACATAGATAAGAACCTCCATGATAAGAAAGCACGCAATATAGAGTGGATAGGCTGTGCGGCGGTTTTCCTTATGGAAGATGCCGTTCATATAGATGATAATTATGACCATATCAAAGAGATAGGTAAGTGCTTCAATCGCGTAATACATAGTTCTCCCCCTAATCTAAATCATTTAATTCTACGAGGTGATTCATGTAAATGGAAAGTAGTTCTCGTCTTGCGTTTCGACTCAGAGGAATTCGCTCCTGATTGTCTAAAACAACGAATTTATCCTCAAAATAATGTACATGCTTCAGATTCAGCAGGATACTGCGATAACATTTGTAAAAGTGCCGGGAGGCAAGCGTTTCCTGCCAGTATGAAAGCGTTCCGCGTACAGAGATCGTGCGGTTCGTAAGATGAAATAGTAATGTCTGTGCATCACTGTTTTCAACCTCGATATAGAGAAGATCCTGAATATAGATCGTCATCTCCCCTTCTGTGGTAGAAACGATGGAATAGATCGTATGACTTTGTTCGATTTCGTTTATCACATTTTGCAGTACTTCTTCGACATCCTCTGTGGTGTACGGCTTCGTCAGATAGTAAAATGCCCGGACGGTAAAGCTTTTTTGCATGTATTCAGGATAATTGCTCACGAACACGAGCAAGGCATAACGGTCGATGGTGGAACGCAGGATGCTTGCGGTATCCAAACCGTTTAGCTCCGGCATTTCTACATCCATGAAAATTAACTGATATTGTCCTTTTTCTGTATAGGAATCTAAGAATGCTCTTCCGCTTGTAAATGTTGAGATAGAAACCTCCACATCAAACGCAAAATAAAAATGTGTGATACAGGATTTTAAATATTCAATTGCTGCTTCGTCATCGTCACAGATTGCAATGTTCAGTTTCATTGAGAACCCCCTTTGCTGATTCGCCCCAATAATTGGTTTATCCATATTACGATAACACAAAAGAACATAATCTGGATAGAATCAAATCTAAAAAAGTTAAAAAATATAAGGTACAAGCTTAGTAGCATTATCGAATATATTGCAGTCAGGCATTTTAATCGACGTTTCTTCTTTTGAGTCAGGCGATGGCTTTTTGTATCTACAGGTGCAAGGATGATGATGGCAATCAGCAATACACAGAAACACCAGAAGGATGGAAATGTCTGGATTGCAGGGACTGGCAGATAGATCGTGACAATTATTCCAATACAGAAGGTGAGATAAGAAATAATATCACATATGCTGCGCGAAGATGCATGCATGCCTCCGGCAAGCATCTTGAGTGGAGACATTGTAAAAACGTAGACAAGTGCCAGCCATCCATGATGGAAAAAGATTCCAAGAATCAGAAGGCTGAGATTATATAGGAATAAGTCGAAACAGAAGTCAAAGCAGTATATGTAAGCTGCCCGTTGCTGAAACGGTAGAACGTGATTATCGATAAATATATCCGTAATTTTTACGCTGAGCGTTTCTGTAATTTTCATTCGATTTACCTCCATATAAGCATCATAACATAGAATAATTGGTAATATACAATTTTCTGTAAATGGTCAAAAATCGGGGGTAACGTGCACTTTACCCCTACTTTTTGACCATTCGCAGAAAAAATGAAAGAAGCATCTGTGCGTATGATAGGATAAAAATGGGTTTAATAATTATTTACAGGAGGGAAAAGAGCATGAAAAAAGTACTGGAATTTCTTGTCAGGCATAGTGGAAAGCTATGCGCATTCGCGATTGGTGTAGCAGCTATTGCACCGGAATGCTGTCGTGGAAGCTGGTATGAACCAGAAGAACCAGAGGGGCTGGAAGAAGTATTGAAGAAAAGTGGAAATGTACAGTAGAGGAGTTACATGTATTATGCAAAAAGTAAGTAAAGTAAAACGGTTTATCGCAATGACTGCGATGGCAGCAATGCTGTCAATTACAGGACTGGGTGCAGCACAGAATAATGCGCAGGCGAATACAAAGGATGAGGCATGGTCGTTTTCGTTGGCTGCTAATTCATATGGTTTTCATTTCATTAAGTCAAGACCAAAGGAGAATGATTCAAAAATTTATTTTTATTGGAGTAGTACATATGGAGGTAATTTGAAAGCATTAACTGTGACGCCATATGGCACAGATTCACATGGAAACATGGTTAAAGCAGGTACGAGGGACCGTGGAGAAGCAACATATTCTGTCAATCAGACAGGAAAATACAGAATCACGAATTATGTTCATGAGTTAGGTTTGCCTCAGGCGACGGTAGGCGTTCGATCAAAGACAGGTTCAGGTACAGCGAAGGGAGTATGGAGTCCGGATTGTGCAGGAACTTATGAAACTTTGCAGTAAAATATAACGGAATAAATAGTAAGCATCTGTGTTTAGTTAGTGCAGATGCTTACTTAGATATTCGAAAGGGTTGTGGATTACGATGAAGAAGAAAATATGGGTACTTTTACTGGGCATACTGGTATTGGCAATAGGTGTAGTCATAGTGGGAATATTGAAACGAAATGCTGAAAAAGAGGATACGGCAGAACAAAAGGAAGCGGTTCATACAGTCATAGAAAGTGATGAGGAAAATATGGTGGAAACAGATGGGGAACCGAATGAGGAACAACAATATTTCGAACAGTTAGAAAAAGACAAAGCAAAGGCAGGAACGATTTATTCGAGAGACAGTTACCCGATATACAACGGCTTTGGCTTTAAAATAATTGATTTTAAAATTTTTAATACTTATAAGGAGTTTACAGAAAGTGAATACTTTAATCCAGATTTTGTATGTTATGATCCGACAAAACTGAATGGATTTACAGAGGACGAACTTTCGGAGACCATGCTTGCATATGCGGAAGTTGAGATTACAAATGAGGACCGATATGAAAAGGAATATTTGTCCAATGATGCAGTTATTGTATGTGCAGGAGATGGATCAAAAGATAAAGAAGGATATTATAATTTTGGTGGAGCGGATAATTGTTATGCAAGTATGGTAGATAATTGGAAGAATTTTAATGATGAAAAAGAAAGGGATTATTTCCATATTGAACCGGGAAAGTCCATAACAATACAGATTGGTACGGCCGTTCAATATGCTTTGGATGGAAGAATAGTCAGAGCAGACAAAGTGTTTGATAATCCTCAATATTATCTTCAAGTACAAGGGAATGTTCCTTCCAACGGAGAACAATCCGTTTTAGAAAAAGATTTAACACATATTTTTATTGAATGTCAGTAAAACTGTGGATAGTGTCAAGAGACGTATGAAAAAACGTAACAAAGAAAAAAGGCACTTTCGTACCTTGAAAACTGTAGATATTTTTGCTATGGCAGGGATGCGCCACCCTTGACAGCACAAAAAGAACTGCTGGGAGGGTGTTACCGACGGCGAAGAACTCAAGAACAGTTCGTTTAATCCGTCGCTCACAGCAGTGTAGCAGTTCTTTTTATGTGTGGTCAAGGGCCAAGCCGCTTGCACGGTGGCTCATAAATCCCTCCGGCTCAGAATCTAAGAACAGTCAGCCGCGTTGCGGTTCTGCATATTTTTGATTGTCTGCTGACCGAGGAAGATTAACAGCTGCCATTTACCAGGCATGTTAGGGGCACCCTTCTGTATATCGACCTCGTTTAACACATTGTATCCGGCGTGCTTATGAGGACGGAGAAAGTTATAGTAGGCAAATCAGAGCGCAAGGTCATAGTTGGCACCGTCGATGTTATCAAATCCGTTTGTCGGTCTGTTTGATGCTTTGTAAGTGCGATTGAGACGTTCAATCATCTGCTTGTATGGACGGAACTCTTTTGATACAGCATCGTCGTTGGTAAGTCCAATTACCTGGGTGATATCAAATTATATTTTACCTTTTGAATGTCTGAAGAACTGCTGTGCAGCTAAAGGATAGGCTCTGTATCCGTCAGCAATAAACCGGAAATTCTTGGGGATCTCCTTCAGGTGTTTGAAAGCCATACGCATGGACATGATGCTTGGACCAACGCCATGGTTATCAGATATCTGATAACCGATGATTGAACGTTTTGCAGCGTCGATGATAAACCAAATGTACCCTTTGATTCCACGGATTTTGATGTATGTCTCATCGGCAGTAAAAACGTTTTTACTTGATAATTATAGTTATCTACAAAGGGTTTTACGCATATGGCTGCGGTTTTGAGATAGTTTGCAACCTGCTGGTGAGAGATCTTGATACCATGGATCTCGTGAAGTGCGTGGGCAGTTTTGTGCAGGGATAATCCGAGATTGACTTTGTAGGAAAGACATAATCCCATGACATTCTGATCAAACTTGGAGAATCTGAGAGATGAAGCGTTCTTAGGCGCGGAGTTTAAGTCCATGCGAAAGAAATCTATCTGGAATTCGCGGTAGATATAGTGGAGTTTGTACTTGTATTTATTCTTTTGTAGATCTGCTTTATCAACTTTTTTGAGGTTTCGGAGATAGTAAGGACATTTCGGATTAATATATTTATGTATAACGAAGTGTTTGCGGTCTTTCGTATGTACGAGAGTGTGGCTGCAGTGAGGGCATTTCAAGACATGCGTTTTTGAAAATCTGCTTCAGCATTAGGCTTGAAACGAGATTGGCATACTTTGCATAAGATCTGGGTCTGTTTTTTCCATCGTTCCACATGAGGTAATGGAACGGAACATTACAGGAGAAACAGCGGAGATCTTCAGGAACGTTGCATTCGCCATGACGGAACACGGGTTTGATTGTCTTGTGGTATCGCTGTTCATAGTATCCAATAAGATCCTTCCAATCCCAATCCTGCTTGTAGGAAATGATTTTTGGTAGTTTGTCGATTTTGAATTTTTGATACTTTGGAGAGTGTGAATCGTCAAAAGCCCACTGCTTGAGAGGAATGTATTTACAGATAAAGTTAAAAGTTGACCAATAATTTTATATTGGTATTGAATGATGTTAAGTAAATAAAGTATAATGTTCATGGCAATAACCTTTCTATGATGATAATGGTTTGTGGTGAATTCATTGTACTTCTTTTTAGGGGGGTATTGCTTTTTTATTTGTAAAATCCCTTAAAATAAAAGATTTATAAAGAAAAAATGGAGTGTCTTTTGACACTACCTTTGAATTAAGGAGAAGGATAATATGAAAAAACGGGTGATATTTTTTTTAGGCAGTGTTATTTGCTTTTCCGTGATTATTGGCATGATAGGATTTGTAAAAAATAAAAGCTCTATTGGAAATGGGAAAGTAACGACAGAAGAAGTATCATCGTCCGTGGCAGCAGAAACTGCCACGGATATGGCTGCATCGGCATCAGATAAAGATGAAGAACAGCAATTTTTTGAGCAGGCAGTAGAAAATAAGGAGAAAGTAGAACAGGATGGTTCCGTATTTTCCAAAGGAAGCTATCAGATATATAATGGATTTGGATTTACTGTCACGTATTTCCACGTATACGATACATATGAAGCGTTTGTAGAGAGTGAGCATTATAATTCGGACTACGTTGAGACAGATCCTAAGGATTCCAAATGGATAACAGAAGAGTTTGATAATGGAGCGAACTTTGTATATGCGGAGATTGAAGTAACAAACGAGGATCGGTATGAGAAGGAATTTTTGCCAACTATGTGTGAGATTGTGTGTACACAGGATGATTATATCGCATATGTAGACGGAAAGAGTTTCTATGGGTATGCGTATAACGATTTCTATATGTCAAAAAGAGACGGCTGGGAAGAAATACAGGGTGCGGAGATCGAAAAACTTGCCAGATATTATCAGATTCGACCAGGAGAGACGGTAACGATAGCTATTGGAGGAACCAGTTATGTTGAATGTTATACAGAAGGGGATGGGAATGGCGAAGATCCATATGAATTCATAGGAGAGAAATCCGTGGATGAGGTTTTCACTTCTCCGAAATATTATCTGGAAATAGCTGGGAATATGCCATCTTCTGGAGATCAGGCATGGCAGGAAAAAAATATCCGTGATGCGTTGACACACATTTATATAGAGTGCCAATAACTATGAAGGAGAAGCATATGTCATGAAAAGAAAAAAGGTCTTGATTTTAATTGGTATCCTGCTTGCGGTAACTGGACTGGGTCTGCGTATCTGGTATGTGAACGCCCATACATATTCACCGGAGATAAGGGAAATCCCGCAGGGACAGGCAACGCAATATCGCGGACTTGCATATTCGGTTATCAGTGCGGTAATGTGGGATTCGGAGGATTTTTATGAACAATACCCGGAGCTTTCGGACTATCAAAACCCGGATATTCCGGCAGAAGAGATTAAAATACTCGCAATAGAATATAAGATCGAGAAAATACAGGAAGAAAATAAACTGGATCTTTATATTCCGATTCAATATGCGCATTTGTTTAACGGACCAGATCCATTTATGACGCAGGATATGAATCCGTCTCTTTCGGATGGGAACTTCCAGTCGGGTGATACAGTCGTGATTCCGTATGAAATCTATAAGGCAAATTTATCGGAAGCGCAATGGAAGGATGTGGAGAATGGAAAGATGGAGTATGAGACTGTACTCGGAACGTATCCGGTCAAGACGGAAATGAAGATTCAGGATATCCGGTATGAAGGAGGAAAGGGACAGTGAAAGAAGTTATTACAACAGAGATGAAAAAAGCATTCCGTTCCAAAGGATTTCTCGTAGCAGCATTGTCCGGCGTTCTGCTCGCAGTCATACAGACAATCTGGGCGTATCAGAATATTTATCAGGTAAATATGAAAGAAAGGAATCATATTCTTGGATTACCTGTGACCGATGAACATTACGGTTCATGGTTTCAGACCTGTATCATGCAGGGGTGGATCGGATGTGAATATTACTCATCTTTTAATCAGTTCCTGTTTTTGGCGCTGCCTCTTTTTGCAGTATTACCATACAGTATTTCCCTGTTTTCGGAATGGAAATCCGGGTATGCAATGCAGATGCTTGTCCGGCGGGGAAGAAAGCAGTATATCATAAGCAAAGCGGCAGCAATTTTTATAAGTGGGGGCTGTACGGCTGCCTTGCCGCTGTTGGTAAGTCTGTTACTTTCCGCCTGTTACCTTCCAGCGATTGGAATTGATCCTATTTCCATGCAGAATGTCGTGGGTAATTCCATGATGTGGAGTGCGCTTTTCTTTGAAAAGCCAGTGCTATATGCCATCAGCTATACAGGAATTGTATTTGTATATGGGGGAATCTATGCAGAAATTCCACTTCTGTGTGTCGGATGGATGGAAAACAGATTTGGTACATTGATATTTCCCATGTTACTTCACTGTATGCTGTTTTATGGTGTGTATAATTTGTTCCCGGAGTTTGCAGCTTACAATCCGGCTATGTTTGTAAATCCGAGCCAGCTGGTTTTTGGGATAACATTTCGTGGGATTGTGAGTGTAACAGTTGCGATTCTGGCAGTGGAAGGATTACTGTTATGGCTTTCAAACCGTCGGCGGGATTTTCTATAATGTCCGGTGATATCTGTCAAGAGAGGAGTGTGCAGGGAAAATGGAGATAAAGTTAGAACATGTGACAAAGAAGATAAAGGGAGTTCCGGTATTGCAGGATGTGACAAAGACATTTACCGGGGGCTGTATCTATGGTTTAAGTGGCAAGAATGGCTGTGGGAAAACGATGCTGATGCGGACGATGGCAGGACTGATCTATCCGACCGGCGGAGTTGTGAAGATCAATGGAAAGACGCTCGGAAAGGATATTTCTTTTCCGCCAAGTATGGGACTTCTGATTGAGAATCCTGCGTTTCTGCGAGGATATACCGGCTTGGAGAATCTGGAGATACTGGCGAAGGTGCAGGGCGGTGTGCCGCAGGATGAAATCCGGGCAACCCTGGAACAGGTGGGGCTTGATCCCGACGACAAACGGAAGTATTACAAGTATTCGCTTGGTATGCGTCAGAGGCTTGGAATCGCAGCTGCAATTATGGGAAAGCCGGATATTATCCTGCTGGATGAACCGATCAATGCGATCGATGCGGAAGGTGTCAGTGTGATCCGGGATGCCATCCGGGCGTTGATGGATGACGAACGGATTATCATCATTGCCTGTCACGACAAAGAGGAAATGGAGTATATGGCGGATACGGTTTTGCATATGTCAGAGGGACGGTTGGAGGAGGAAGCATGATATGAGATTATTGCACTTCTTGGAATATGATATCAGTGAGGGACTGATCCGGTTTTGGAGAAGGTATCTGTGGCTTATCGTGCTTGTCTTTATTACGTGTCTTTTGCTCGACCGGGCAAGTGGAGATTATCTGGGAATGTATGGCGAAAGCTGGTCACCGCTTGGATATATAGTCAATGAGTTTTGGGGACAGAGACCATTTCATTTTAACCAGAATACACCGGATCAGTTTAGACTTCCGCTGGCGTGGGTTCTGCAGTATATTCTGCTTGCATACTGTATTGGAAATTATGTGGAAGAGGATATGCATGGTTTTGGCATGCAGCTTATGTTGAAGAGCCGGAGCCGTGTGTTATGGTGGAGTTCGAAATGCATCTGCTGTGTCTGCATCAACCTGTTTTATTTTCTGCTGCTCTATGGCATGACATACGGATATGCGTGGATTTCGACTGGTAATATGTCGATGTCTGGTCAGCAGATTGCGCTATCTCTTTACTATGGAGAGGAGGTAGCGAATACGTCGATGCCAGAGCTTATTCGGATGACGGTGCTTCTTCCGGTGCTGGCGGGTATCGTGCAGTCCATGATACAGCTTCTGTTATCCCTCTATATGAATAGTGCAGCGGTAATGAGCGTGATTACATTTATTCTGGTGCTGTCAGCGTATTATGGAAATCACTTTTTGGTGCATGGATATGCGATGGTGTGCAGGTATTATTCTGACAGTCTGTATCCACAGGATGTGGTGCTTACGACTACGTTTGGGATTCCATATCTCATCTGTCTGATTGTGGGATTGGCAGGCTGTGGATATGGAATCATGCGAAAGAGGAATATTATTTGAATGCGAGCGGAATCTGGTCAGATATCAGATCTCTCGGAAGATGCCGAGCTGTGGCGGATATTCCGTAAAGGTGAAAAATGCCGCGGTTAAGAGGAGCAAAATCGCGGAAGAAAGGATGAGATTTTCTGCTTTTCCGTTTCGGTAGACATCATTTTCGACAAAGAGGGCGAAGATAACGCCTGCAAAATATAGTGCAATATTGATTCAGTCGTAGTTCTTGCCGAGGATACCATTCAGTGTATAGAAGACTGCGACGATGAAGATCATGCCGGACAAGATGCCGAGGGTGCGTGCCCAAAGGTAATTTGCCGGCATTTTTTCGTGGAAGAAGAACAGCTCGACCAACGTGAGCAGGAGCATCGGGAAGAAGAGCAGCTTCAGATGCTCCCATGTGGATTCGTTGACGGCAGAGAACAGCCCGACGATGCGGTTTTGATCCGACCATTCATAGGTGAAATGCAGCAGCACTCCGAGGATGGAGATAAATAGAAAGCGGATGGCGTTGGTTTTGAATTTCATGTTGGTTTGTCCTTTCTTGGGTTAGTTGGTTCATGCAGATATGCATATAGTTTATGGATTTTTTGGAAATTTATACTATGTCCTGAGAAAGTATATGCGTGGATTGGGAGAATATTTAAAAAAAGAAGATTTGCTCCAATGAGTGAAATTGTGGGAGCGGGTAAATTGGAGCAGAAGTGCCTGATATCGGAAGGTTACTCCAAGAGGAAGAAAGAGGAAAGCAAGCGAGTGGGAGCAGAAGCTGGCAAAACCGGAAGATTACTCCAAGAGGAAGAAAGGGGAAAGCAAGCGGGTTGGAGCAGAAGTGGGTTAAACCGGAAGATTACTCCAAGTGGAAGGAAAAGGAAAGCAAGCGGGTTGGAGTAAAAGTGTGCAAAACCGGAAGATTACTCCAAGTGGAAGGAAAAGGAAAGCAAGCGGGTTGGAGCAGAAGTGAGTTATACCGGAAGATTGCTCCAAGTTGAAGGAAAAGGAAAGCAAGCGGGTTGGAGCAGAAGTGAGTTAAACCGGAAGATTACTCCAAGTGGAAGGAAGAGGAAAGCAAGCGGGTTGGAGCAGATGTGTGCAAAACAGCAAGATTGCTCCAAATATAAAAAAGAGGAAAGAAAAACATGGTTGAAACAAGGAAAAAGCATATGTATAATAGGGATGCTTAGCAAGAAACAGAGACAGATAAGAACAACATAGAATATCTGATTTCTGTCGAAAAATAAAACAAGAACAACAGGAGAAGAATCATGAGAATCGTAATACAGCGTGTTAATCACGCGTCCGTAAAAGTAGATGGAGAGACAATCGGAAGCATCGGCAAGGGCTATCTGCTTCTGCTCGGTGTGGCAGAGGGAGATACAAAGGAGATGGTTGACCGCTATGTGAAGAAGCTTTCAACCCTCCGGATCTTTGCGGATGAAGAGGGCAAGACGAACCTGTCAATTACCGATGTAGGCGGAGAGGTGCTGGTCGTATCCCAGTTCACATTATATGCGGACTGCAAGAAAGGAAACCGACCAAGCTTTGTGAAGGCGGGTGCGCCGGACTTTGCAGAGGAAATGTATGAGTATTTCAAGGCAAAATGCGTAGAGACGTTCGGGAAAGTAGAATGCGGAAGCTTCGGTGCTGATATGAAGGTGGAGCTGGAGAATGATGGCCCATTCACAATCTTGTGGGACAGCGAGGAATGGTAGAACATGAAACAAGACAGCCAGATGTTTGGCACAGAGAAAATCAGTAAAATACTATGGAAGATGGCACCGCCTGTGATGCTGGCGCAGTTGATACAGGCACTTTATAACATTGTGGACAGCTTCTTTGTCGGGCGGTATTCCGAGAGCGGACTGACCGCGCTATCCATCATCTATCCAATCCAGCTTCTGATGATCGCATTTGCGGTGGGAACCGGCGTTGGTATCAATACGTGTATGGCGCATTACTTAGGCTTGTCCGAGGATGAAAAGGCAGACGAGATCGGTGGAATCGGCACGCCACTTACTTTGTTTATGTGGGCAGTATTCGCCGTATTCTGTTATTTCTTCATGCCTGCATACGCGAAGATGTCGACGGATTCCGCAGAAGTAATCAAAGAAGTTGTGATGTATGGACGGATTGTATGCGTCTTTTCTTTCGGACTTTTTCTGGAGAGTATCTGGACGAAGATACTGCAGGCAAACGGCGATATGAAGACGCCGATGATCGCGCAGATTGCAGGTGCGATAACAAACATTATACTGGATCCGCTTCTGATCTTCGGTATGTTTGGATTGCCGAAGATGGGAATCGCAGGAGCTGCGGCAGCAACCGTCGTTGGACAGATTGTAGCGGCGCTGATCGTCATGCGGAGAGGATTCCGGAGGTCACCGGCGTTATCTGTATATCTGCCGGACATCCGCAAGATTTATAAGATGGGAATCCCGAATATCCTGATGCAGTCTGCGTACACGTTCTATATATTTGGTCTCAATATGGTACTTGCAACCTTCTCTGATCAGGCGGTGACGGTACTCGGACTTTATTACAAATGGCAGGCGTTTTTCTTCATCCCGCTTGGTGCGATGCAGACCTGTATCGTGCCGATCTTAAGCTATAATTATGCAACGATGAAGATTGATCGCTGCAAGAAGACGTTGTCATTGGCACTTATATATGGAGTATCCCTGATGATGATTGGTGTGCTTTGCTTTGAACTGATGCCGGGGCAGATGCTGCATGTATTCTCACATGACGCAGAAGTGATCCGTATTGGGAAGGTGGCGTTCCGTATCATTGCGGTGAGCTTTATTCCGCTTGTGACATCATTGACATTTCCGGTGTTCTTTCAGGCAGTTGGAAAAGCGTTTACAAGCAGTATGCTTACAGTGATAAGAACGGTATTTTTGTTTGTGCCGCTCGGGTATGCATTTTCAAAAATCGGGCTAAACTTCTTCTGGCTGACATTTCCGGTTACGGATAGTATTACGTCGATTGCTGGATTTTTGCTGTACCGCCGATTCCTAAGATTCACCAAAAGTTCATAGAATTTGCGTTGTTTCAGCAAATCTCCTGTGCTATCATATGTAAGAAATTGGAAAGCATATTGAGGTATTGAAAATACGGAGAAGCGTGTTGCAATCTGGTTCTGTATGTATAATTCCAGCAGGTATGTTTGAAGTATGCATATGTTTGAGGCATAGAAGTTCTTAATGTTCTGACAAAATAAAAGCAATGTTTGAACACGATGTTCAAACAAGCCGCCACTGAGCCATGGATGGCGAGCGGAGGGCGCATATGAATCGTAGATTCATATTTAGGATGCGCCCGACAATCTGCCGACGAGCGAAGCGAGGGGGCAATACCCGGGCGGCGGTTGCGTACGATGATAGTATTGTATAACAGAACATTTAGAACTCCTTGGCCTCAATACATCGCATATGCAAACATAGTTGCAGGCATATACTATACAGAATCAGATTGCAGGATGCAACAAGGGTATTTTCAAAAAGGAGAAGATTATGGGACTTACGCAGCAACAAGTACAGGAACGGATCGATCAGGGACTGACGAACGAAACCGACCTGTCTACCGATAAAACAACGAAGGAGATTATCGTCTCCAATACATTCACATATTTTAACCTGATCTTTTTGATCATTACGGTCTTACTCTGTCTGGTCGGTTCTTTCCGGAACCTGACCTTCCTGCCGATCGTCATCGGCAATACATTGATTGGAATTATACAGGAGATCCGCGCGAAGCGGACACTGGACAAGATGAATTTGCTGAATGCACCGCACGCCATCGTCGTGCGGGACGGCGTGAAGCAGAAGATTGAAACCGAACAGCTTGTACAGGATGATGAGATCATCTTGGAGGCGGGCAACCAGATCTGCGCAGATGCAGTCGTTGTGGAAGGAAGCGTGCAGGTCAATGAATCGCTGCTTACCGGAGAAGCGGACGAGGTAGAGAAAAGTCCCGGCGACGAACTCTTCTCAGGAAGCTTTGTCGTATCCGGACAATGCCATGCCGAACTCACACACGTTGGAAATGAATCCTATATCGCGAAGCTCTCACAGGAAGCAAAGACGATGGGAAGCGGCGAGCAGTCTGAGATGATCCGCTCGATCAACCAGATCGTCAAATGGGTCGGTATCGTGATCATCCCAATCGGACTTCTGCTGTTTTATCAGAGCCATTTTATCAATCACGAGACAATTCGGCGGAGTGTGACAGCGACGGTTGCCGCGATTATCGGTATGATTCCGGAGGGATTATATTTACTTACGACAATCGCGCTGGCACTCAGCACCATGAAGCTTGCCAGCCGGAAGGTGCTGCTGCATGATATGAAGAGCATCGAAGCACTTGCGCGTGTCGATGTGCTGTGTGTGGATAAGACCGGTACGATCACTGAGCCGACGATGAATGTCAAGCAGATCATATGCAGTAAGAACGGGAAGAATCTGCTGCACACGCCGGAGGAATTGCAGGAATTACTTGTGGATTATACCCTTGCATCGAACGACAACAATGCGACGATGCAGGCCCTCCGGACATTTGCCGGAAATGAGAGTGTGGCACCAAGCCGGACCGTTGTGGAACGGTATCCTTTTTCTTCGACAACGAAATATGGAGCAATCGTATTTACCGAGGGAACGTATATATTAGGGGCGCCGGAATTTGTCATGGGTGATGCGTATGCAACCGTGGAAAAAGAAATTTCAACCTTCACAAAAACCGGTGACCGTGTCCTGATTTTTGCGAAATATGCAGGAACCGACTTAAAGCATGGACTTACCGAAGAAGTGATTCCGCTTGGATTTGTCGTGCTTGCGAACCCGATCCGGGCAAATGCGAAGCAGACCTTCGAATATTTTAACGATCAGGGCGTGGCAATCAAGGTCATCTCCGGAGATAATCCGGGAACAGTTTCTGAGGTTGCGCTGCAGGCAGGAATCCTGGGTGCAGAGAATTACGTGGATGCGACCACACTTGATACAGCGGCGAAGCTTAGGGATGCGGTGGAACAGTACACTGTCTTTGGACGTGTGACACCGAAGCAGAAACAGAAGCTTGTGAAGGCATTGCAGATAAAAGGACATACAGTTGCGATGACCGGCGATGGTGTCAATGATATCTTAGCGATGAAGGATGCAGACTGCAGCGTGGCGATGGCATCGGGAAGTGAGGCAGCAGCGCAGGCAGCACAGGTTGTATTGCTGGATTCGGATTTTGCCCATATGCCGGATGTTGTGTATGAAGGAAGGCGTGTCGTTAATAACGTACAGCGATCGGCGAGTTTGTTTCTTGTAAAGAATATATTTTCCCTGTTGATGGCAGTATTCTCGATGGTTTTGATGATCACATATCCGCTTGAACCGGCACAGGTGTCTTTGATCAGCATGTTTACAATCGGCGCACCGGGATTTCTGCTTGCTTTAGAGCCGAACAAGAATCGGATTGAAGGCAGGTTTATCACGAACGTACTTTTAAAAGCACTGCCGGGCGGTTTGACCGATGTGATTGCAGTCGGAGCCCTTGTTATGCTTGGATCGGTATTCGGACTACCGGATGCGAGTGTGGCGACAGCCGCAACACTGGTTTTGTCGGTTGTTGGATTTATGATTTTATTTAAGATCAGCGAACCGCTCAATAAGATGAAGTACGGCGTAATCTTTCTGAATATATTTGGACTTGTATTCTCCGGAATTTTCCTGAAGAAGCTGTTCGCATTAAGTGATATGTCAAACCGGTGTATATTGCTGATGGTTGTGTTTGGATTTGCAGCAGAATCCCTGTTTCGGTATCTCACGTTGATTGCGGAGAAGTTACGGGCGTATTATGAGAAAAAACGTCGGTACACAGGGTACAAACAAAAGCGCAGACTTCGCAGATAATGAAGTAAAGAAATGATAAGAAAAAAGAGAAATCTGGATACATGAGGAATTCCCTCACAGACCGGATTTCTCTTGTTTTATTTTATAGTATCAAATGATTATAATGCCATAAGATATGAATCGTGACATATTACATGGCTGCAACTCTGGCATCAATATAGCGGATCAGTTCTTCTGCAGAAGCCTTTAAGCCAAGGCGGCTTGTGTTGATACAGAGATCGTAGTAGCGGGAATCCCCCCATTTCCCAGAGGAAAATGAGTTGTGATACTGCTTTCTGCTTTTATCATGACGTTTCATCTTTGTAAGTGCTTCATCAGCGGATACATGCTTGACTTCCATAATTCGCTGCTGCTTCACATCAGTGTCTCCAACTAAGAAAATCGAAATCAATCCATCGTTATCCTGCAGGATGTTCTCGGCGCATCGGCCAAGTACTACAAAGGATTCGCCGTTTTCTGCTTTTTCTTTCAGAAAGTTAAACTGCATTTCTGCAACAATCTTTTCTACAGAATTCGACTGTCCCAAAACCGTTCTTGTTATAAATGGATTCGCTGGTTTTTCATCATATTTCTTATAGACGTCATACGAATTTCCTGTTTCCTTGGATAATTCATCCAGAATATTTCTGTCATAGAGAGAAATGTTGTAATGTTTTGCAAGCATTTCCGCAATCACGTGTCCGCCACTTCCATATTCTCGTCCGATCGAAATAATGACTTGTTTGTTCATAATGATACGCTCCCTTCTGTCGTGAAATGTGTCTGCCTTTCGCGTCTTCTATTTATAATTATACATAAGAAGGATGGAAAAAGTCAATGTATGTAAGCAGGAAAAATGGGAAAAACTGTATCTGTTAAGAAGTATAAAAACAGGGAGAAACAGACAATGAAAAAAACAAGTGAATTTACACCGACAGCCTTTATTTTAGGAATTTTACTTGCTGTCGTGTTTGGCGGTGCGAATGCTTATCTGGGACTGCGTGTTGGTATGACCGTATCGGCATCTATTCCGGCGGCTGTAATTTCGATGGGGATTGTACGGCTGTTGTTAAAAAGGGATTCAATTCTGGAAAATAACATGGTGCAGACAATCGGCTCCGCCGGAGAATCGCTGGCAGCAGGTGCGATCTTCACGCTTCCGGCACTGTTTATGTGGGCGAAGGAGCATGGCACGGCGATGCCGTCTTTTTTTACGATTGCAATGCTTGCCATAAGTGGTGGCTTGCTTGGTGTGCTTTTCATGGTGCCGCTTCGCCATGCGCTGATTGTAGAAGAACATGACCGTCTGCCATACCCGGAGGGAACGGCATGTTCGAAGGTGCTTCTTGCAGGAGAAGAGGGCGGTGCGAAAGCAAAGAAGGTATTAAAAGGATTGTTTGCGGCAGCCATTTATAAATTTTTAGCAGATGGATTGAAGCTGTTTCCAAGTGAAGTCGATTTTGAAAGCCGGAGGCTGCGCGGGGCAGGCTTCGGTATTGACGTACTCCCGGCATTGGTTGGCGTTGGATATATCTGTGGTGCGCGCGTTTCCTCATATCTGTTAAGCGGGGCGGTACTTGGCTGGCTTGTGCTGATGCCGGCGTTCGTGCTGGTTGGTGGGGATAATATTCTCTTTCCGGCAACAAAGGCAATTAAGACATTATCGACATGGGAACTGTGGGGAAGCTATATCCGTTATATTGGAGCCGGGGCAGTTGCAGCAGGTGGAATCATCAGTCTGATAAAGACGCTGCCGCTGATCGTGACGACTTTCCGCAAGGCAGTGCGAGGTTATGGAAGTGTGGGAAAGGAGCAGACAGAGCGTGATATTCCAATGCGGTATGTGATTATTGGAATCGTGACAATCCTGTTGTTTCTGTGCGTGATGCCACAGATCCGGCTGTCTGTACCGATGGCGCTTTTTATTGCAGTGTTTGGATTCTTTTTTGCAACTGTCAGTGCACGGATGGTTGGTCTTGTCGGCTCTTCGAATAACCCGGTATCCGGTATGGCGATTGCGACATTGCTGCTTGCCTCCTTCGTCCTGAAATTAACCGGTCAGACCGGACTAAAGGGGATGACGGTTGCAATCTCAATGGGAACGGTAATCTGTATTGTTGCAGCGATGGCAGGAGATACATCGCAGGACTTAAAAACCGGTTTTATCGTCGGGGCAACACCATGGAAGCAGCAGGTCGGAGAACTGATCGGAGCCGTTGTATCCGGACTTGCAATCGGAGGTGTATTGTATCTGTTACAGGCAGCATGGAGTTTTGGTGATCCGGAGCTCCCGGCACCACAGGCGACATTGATGAAGCTTGTTGTAGAAGGGGTGATGGGTGATTATCTCCCATGGGGGCTGATTTTGATTGGTGTGTTTATCGCAGTTGCGGTCGAAATCGTCGGGATTCCGGTACTTCCTTTTTCTATCGGATTGTACCTGCCGATTCATTTGTCTACTGCCATTATGGTTGGAGGTCTGTTGCGCCAGTTTTATGAGCGGAAGAAGAATGAGGCATACGTGCAGGATGGAATTTTATTTTCCTCTGGTCTGATTGCAGGGGAAGGCTTGATCGGTATCTTGCTTGCAGTGACTGCCGTGCTTGGTGTGAGTGCAAAACTTGATTTATCCGGACGTGGAATCAGTCTGGGATCGGCCGGGAGTCTGGCGGCATTTTTGATTCTGCTTGTCATAATGATCTGCGTGATTAAAAAACAGGAAAAATTAGAAATTGACAGTTGACATCTGAAAATGGAATGCTATAATAAATGCAAACATATGAATAAATGTTCATATGATATTAAATGATAAAGGAGATACGAAGATGAAGAAGACTTATAAGATTGATGTTGATTGTGCAAACTGTGCAAATAAGATGGAGGACGCTGCGAAGAATACAGCCGGTGTCAAGGACGCAACGGTAAACTTTATGGCACTCAAGATGATTGTAGAGTTTGAAGAAGGTGCAGATGCGAAGGCAGTTATGAAGGACGTTCTGAAGAACTGTAAGAAGGTTGAGGATGACTGCGAGATCTTCCTGTAAATGCCTGCATAGGCAGCAGGTGCAGGATGTAAGATAATTTGCAGGTATAGGAGATCGGTACAGGATGTAAGACCGTCCTCCGGCATAGGATACCTGTGTGATGACAGCAGAAACCTGACAGAAATCGAGAGCTGAGAGTCAAAGTTAAGATTTGGAGTAGATAGGAAGTGACGGCTATGACGAAGAAACAGAAGAAAGTGTTAATCCGGATTATCATTGCAGCAGTATTGGTGATCGTACTGCAGTTTGTTCCGGTAGAAGGATACGTGCGGTTCGGACTGTATATGATTCCGTATCTGGTTATTGGATATGATATCCTGAAGAAGGCGGGGAAGGGAATCTTAAACCGGCAGATTTTTGATGAGAATTTCCTGATGGCAGTTGCCACCATCGGTGCAATCGCACTCGGGGATTACAAGGAAGGCACTGCAGTTATGCTCTTCTATCAGATTGGAGAACTGTTTCAAAGCTATGCCGTTGGCAAGAGCCGCCGGAACATCAGTGAACTGATGGATATCCGCCCGGATTATGCGAATGTAGAGAAGGACGGACAGTTAGAGCAGGTCGATCCGGATGAGATTGAGATCGGTACGGTTATCGTCGTACAGCCGGGTGAGAAGGTGCCAATCGATGGTGTCGTTGTCGAGGGAACTTCATCCTTAAATACAAGTGCGCTGACGGGCGAGAGTGTACCACGCGAAGTAAGTGTGGATGATGAGATCATCAGTGGATGTATCAACATGACCGGTCTTTTAAAAATCCGTACAACGAAGGAATTCGGTGAGTCGACGGTATCGAAGATTTTGGAACTGGTGGAGAATGCGAGCTCGAGAAAATCACGCTCCGAGAACTTTATCTCGAAATTTGCGAAGGTTTATACCCCTGCAGTCTGCTATGGCGCTTTGGCACTTGCTATTTTACCGCCGATCGTGCGGATGGTATTTATGGGGCTGGCACCGGAATGGGGCGACTGGGTATACCGTGCCCTGACATTCCTGGTAATCAGTTGTCCATGTGCGCTGGTAATCAGTATCCCGCTCAGCTTCTTTGCAGGTATCGGCGGCGCAAGTCGGGAAGGTGTCCTTGTCAAGGGATCAAGCTTCTTAGAGACATTGTCGCAGACGAAGATCGTCGTATTCGATAAGACCGGTACGATGACGAAGGGTGTGTTTGAGGTAAATGGTATCCATCACAGCCCGTATAAGGATGAGGAGTTGCTCGAATATGCAGCCCTTGCAGAAAGCTATTCCACCCATCCGATCAGTAAGAGCTTACAGCGTGCTTATGGCAAGCCGATTGATAAGAACCGCGTCAGTGACGTGGAGGAGATCGGTGGCCATGGCTTGACTGCGAAGGTGGATGGAAAGGTCGTTGCAGCCGGAAATGCAAAGCTCATGAAGAAGCTTGGTATCGAGTATCACGACTGCAGCCATGTCGGAACCATTGTGCATGTGGCAATCGACGGCAGATACGCCGGACATATCCTGATCTCCGATGTGATTAAGGAGCATGCCGCAGAGGCAATCGCCGCACTGAAGAAGTCCGGTATTGAGAAGACGGTTATGCTGACAGGCGATGCGAAGAATGTGGCAGAGCATGTAGCCGCACAGCTTGGCATCGACGAAGTATGCAGTGAACTGCTTCCGGGCGATAAGGTAGAAAAGGTCGAAGAACTCTTGACGAAAAAGTCGGAAAAGGATAAACTTGCATTTGTAGGTGACGGCATCAACGATGCACCGGTTCTCTCGCGTGCCGATATCGGTATTGCGATGGGTGCACTTGGGTCGGACGCGGCGATTGAAGCTGCCGACATCGTATTGATGGACGACGATCCACTGAAGATCTCGAAGGCAATCCGGATCTCAAGAAAATGTCTTCGTATCGTATATGAGAATATTTATTTCGCGATTGGTATTAAAGTAATCTGTCTGGTACTCGGCGCACTTGGTATTGCAAATATGTGGTTTGCCATTTTTGCAGATGTCGGAGTTATGATCCTGGCAGTGTTAAATGCAATCCGTACATTGTTTGTAAAGAAACTTTAGTGTGAAAAGAGGATACTATGGCACATACACAGAAAATGATAGAATGTTGTGAGAGTCACGAGGTGCACAAGGATCTGCTGAAGATTGTGAATGAGAAGCTGCCAAGTGAGACAGAATTGTATGACTTGGCAGAGCTCTTCAAGGTGTTCGGCGATTCGACGAGAATACGGATTTTGTTCGTATTATTCGAGGCAGAGGTGTGCGTGTGTGATCTGGCTGAGGCACTTGGTATGACGCAGTCTGCAATCTCACATCAGCTTCGTATCTTGAAGCAGAATAAACTGGTGAAGAACCGAAGAGAAGGAAAATCCATTTTCTATTCTCTGGCGGATGAGCATGTCCGCACAATCATCGCACAGGGGTGCGAGCATATCGAAGAAGATTAAAGTTGTTTCATTTCGTTCTGACGCACAAGGGTTCGTCCCGCGTGGAAAGGCGAGTAACAAAAGAGGGTACTATGGATAAGCGAATTTCCGTAATCAGTATTATCGTGTATGAGAGAGAACAGGCGGCAAAGGTAAATGCAGTCCTGCATGAATATGCGGACTATATTATTGGTCGTATGGGATTGCCGTATGAGAAAAAAGGTGTCTCTATCATATCCGTCGTTATGGATGCGCCCATGTCTTGTACCAGTGCGCTTTCCGGCAAATTAGGGATGATCGATGGTGTGACAGCGAAATGCAACACAGCTAAGATCTAAAATATATCTAACTAAAATTTAAAGGAGAGCAAATCTATGAACGAGATGAGACGAAATGCAAAGAAGAGACCGGCAGTGAAGAAAGTATTTGCTTTGTTGCTGGCTCTTTCTATGTGCTGCGCGTTTTTGGCAGGGTGTGGCAAGAAGGCGGAGACGGACAATGTAACCGTCCGTGTCGGCGCGATGTCCGGACCGACGGCGATGGGTATGGTAAAGCTGATGAAGGATGCCGAGGATGGCGCGGCGAAGAATGCGTATGAATTTGCAGAGCTTTCGACCGATCCGTCGACCTTTGTGGCACCGCTTACAAAGGGAGATATCGACATTGCAGCGGTTCCTTCCAATCTGGCTTCGGTTATTTATAACAATACTGACGGCGGGGTACAGGTTCTGGCAGTGAATACATTAGGCGTATTAAACATCGTGGAGCGCGGAGACAGCGTACAGAGCATCAAGGATCTGGCAGGCAAGAAGCTGTATGCAACCGGACAGGGTGCAACACCAGAGTACACACTGCGTCATATCCTGAAGGAAAACGGCATTGATCCGGACAGCGGTCTTACGATCCAGTGGTGTGCGGATACAACTGAAGCATTGTCTTATATTGCAAAGGATTCCGAAGCAATCGCCATGCTGCCACAGCCATTTGCGACAGCCGCAATGGGACAGGTTGACGGCTTGCGTGTCGCAATCGACTTAAATGATGCGTGGGCAGAAATCGAAGATTGTGATATCGTGACTGGTGTGGTTGTTGCCCGGACAGACTTCGTGAAGGAGCATCCGCAGGCGGTTGAGACATTCCTCTCAGAGTATGAGGCTTCCGTTGCTTATACAAATGACAATGCAGCCGATGCGGCAGAGCTGATTGCCGGATATGGTATCGTGGCGAAGGCACCGCTCGCGGAAAAGGCAATTCCAAAATGTCATATCACCTTCTTAAAGGGACAGGAAATGAAGGACAGTGTAAGCGGATATCTGCAGATTCTGTTCGACGAGAACCCACAGGCAGTTGGCGGTACGATTCCAGCCGATGATTTTTATTATGGATTATAAATATGAACTATAAAGAAGGATTAAAGAAAGTGGGTGCAACGTTGCTTGCACTCACTTTTTGGGAAATTGCAGCACTTCTCATCCACCAGCGGATTCTGCTTGTGACACCGGTTGCGGTTGCAAAAAGGCTTTGCACGATCTGGCAGGTGGAGGGCTTTGCGCGTGCGATATGGTTTTCGTTCTATCATATTGCAGGCGGTTTTTTGCTTGGGTTGATTCTTGGCTGTCTGCTTGCTTATCTGGCAGCAAAACACCCGGTTGTCGAGACTCTGCTTTGGCCGTGGATGGCGACAATCAAGAGTGTGCCAGTGGCTTCGTTCGTCGTGATCTGTTTGATCTGGCTTTCCGCACGGAATCTGTCCGTGTTCATATCATTTCTGATCGTAATTCCGATCATATACCAGAATGTCTTAGAAGGACTGCGTGCAGAAAACCGCAAGATGCAGGAGGTCGCAACAGTCTTTCGGCTACCTTGGTGCAAACGCTTCCGCTATATCGAGCTGCCGAAGCTTCGCCCATTTCTTCTTTCTGCCTGCCGTGTGACAACCGGTATGGCATGGAAGGCAGGCATCGCGGCAGAGATCATCGGCGTGCCGAATGGCTCGATCGGCAAGATGCTTTATACAGCGAAAATCTATCTTGATACCGACGATCTGCTTGCGTGGACGGTGATCATTGTAGTGATCAGCGTGGTGGCGGAGAAGGTATTTCTGGCAGGGGTGAAAAAAATGCTGCGATAAATAAAAAATACACCCGATAAGGTATACATGTTTAAAAATTGCTTATAATACACCTTATCGGGTGCAATTTATAACTGCTATCTTGACTTTGTACCCGATAAGGTGTAAAACAAAAGAAAAGGAAGGTAAAGTTATGAATCAGATAGCAGAGTTTATAAAAACGAATCGAAAAAAGGCGGGGTTGACACAGGAGGAATTCGCGATGCGAGCAGGGCTTGGCCTGCGTTTTGTCCGGGAACTGGAGCAGGGAAAGAAAACGGTACGCATGGATAAGGTCAATGTAGCATTATCTATGTTTGGGATGGAAGCAGTTCCTGGAAAGAAGGTTGAATGATTATGGCAGAAATTGTATTTCGAACAGCGTATGTATATGTGCGGAATATATATGCAGGAATTTTGCAGGAGACAGATGACGGATATGTATTTTCGTATGAGCCGGAATATTTAAGGCGAACGGATGCAGGAGTTGTTTCGTTGACGCTGCCTTTGACGCCGGAACCATATCGTTCCAAGACGCTGTTTCCTTTTTTTGACGGTTTAATACCGGAAGGATGGCTTTTAGGTGTTGTAAGCCGGAACTGGAAGATTGATCTGAAGGATCGGTTTGGATTGCTGCTAGTTGCGTGTAGGGATGGAATAGGGAATGTCAGCATAAGGGGGGAACGCGTATGAATTGTCTGTGTTGCGGGAAAACATTGAAGAATAATGAGGAAACCGGTTGGCATAAAGCGTGTATTCGTCGTTTTTTTGGAACGACTGTCCTGCCTCAAATAGATATAAAAGAACAGATGTTATCTGATATTGTGACAGAAACTATAAATAAAGGATTTACAGTCCCTGGCGTGCAGAAAAAATTATCCCTGCATTTGTTTTCAGATCACGTCAATCCAAGACTTACATTGGTAAATTATCCGACAGGATATATTTTGAAACCGCAGGTATCACTGTTTGAAGCTTTGCCGGAGGCAGAACAACTGGTAATGAGCATGGCGGACAGGATAGGGATTTCAACTGTGCCACATGCATTGATGAAAGGCAATGGTACGGTTGCGTATATCACAAAGAGGGTAGACCGCATATTTGAAGAAAAGACAGTAAAACTGCTTGCGATGGAGGATTTCTGTCAGCTTGATCTGCGTTTGACACAGGATAAATATAAAGGGTCATATGAACGGTGTGCGAAGATTGTGGATCGGTATTCTGATAGAAAAGGCTTCGATATGACGGAATTGTTCTTAAGGCTGGTATTTTGCTTTGTGGTTGGTAATTCGGATATGCATTTGAAAAATTTTTCTATGATTGAAACAGAGACTGGAAGTGGAACATATATTTTGGCACCCGCATATGATTTGCTCCCGGTAAATGTGATAATGCCGGAGGATAAAGAGCAGTTTGCATTGGCAATGAATGGTAAGAAACGAAACATACACCGTAAGGATTTCTTGATTTTTGCGGAAACATGTGGAATATCCAGAGTGTCAGCAGAAAAAATGATGGATGCCGTGATAAAGCATAAAGAGCAGTTTGTAGAGATGTGTGAAGCGTCCCTGCTGCCGCAGCATTTAAAAGATCGATTGTGTGAATTGATAGAAATGCGCTGTAATGCAATAAGACGATAGGAAACAGGTTAGATGCAAAGTATCAGAATAGAGAAGATATCAAAATCATATGGAGAAAAACAGGTGTTAAACCATATCTCGAAGGAGTTTCCGATAGGTGAAACAACCGTGATCATGGGCGCGTCCGGCTGTGGCAAGACAACCCTGCTTCGGATTCTGCTCGGATTAGAAACGCCAGATAATGGAGAAGTGATCGGAATGCCGGAGAAGGTTTCCGTATTATTTCAGGAGGACCGGTTGTGTGAGGATGCTTCTGCCTATGAGAATATCGCCCTTGTGCTGGAACGAAAAAGAACGCGTGCACAAAAGGATGCACAGAAGCATCATGTAGAACAGGAAGCGGCGCAGGTGGGTATTACGGCGGAAGACTTAAAGCAGAATGTCATGGAATTAAGTGGTGGCATGCGGCGTAGGATTGCCTTGCTCCGGGCGTTGTTGTACGAGGCAGATTGCGTGATCTTAGATGAACCCTTCAAAGGATTGGACGCCGCGACGAAGCAGATCGTGATGCAGTATGTGAAGGAAAAGGTCGCGGGCAGGACGACATTTCTTGTGACACATGATCAGGCAGAAGCCGATTTTTTCGGTGGGAATATCTGGAAGCTTTCGCAAGAAAAATCGTGAGTAAAATTTTACTAAAAAAAGAGACGTAAATGATAGACGTCTCTTTTCTTATGTGGAAAAATACGATATAATTGTAGTGTGCGTGATTGTGCGCAATATGCTGTCGCAGAGATTGTCAGACAGATATAAAAACAAGAAACTAAAATAAGAATTTTAATAAAAAGGAGTGTTGAAATGAAGATTAATTATGTAGGAAATCAGGGCGATTTTACTATGGAGAATCCAGAGATGCTTAGTTATCTTTATTTTCCAATCGCAAATGAATCAGGGGTTATGAGTTCGGTTGCACCCGATCTTGCAGGTGACTCAAAGATGAGCCAGAATTCTTTTCTGATGCCACCGGTTAGCTGTGAGAATCTGCACAATGACAAGTCATCCAGAAACGTATGGTGCAAGATCGACGGGAAGACACTCTGGTCCTTGACCGGACGTTCCGCTGCCCAGCAGGCAGAACTTTTTACAGAGGACAAGGAGCCGACCTATTTGGAGGCAGGCTTTATGCATCACAAGATCACACGTACGTCTGAGAGAAACGGGGTGAAGGCATCTCTTTCCAGCGTATCCCCGATCAGCGGTGAGAAGCTCGAACTTCTGAAGGTAGAGCTTACAAATATTTCAGAGAAAGAAATGACAATGCAGGTCGTAACTGCGATTCCGCTTTACGCAAGATCTGCAGACAATATCCGTGACCATCGTCATGTAACGGCTCTGCTTCATCGTATCACAACGAATGAGACAGGCATCCTTGTAAAACCGACGATGACATTTGACGAGCGTGGACATAAGCGTAACGAAATCAACTATGGCGTATTCGGTGGAAATGAGAACGAGACACCGATCGGCTATTATCCAATCGTAGAGGATTTCATCGGTGAGGGTGGTAATCTGGAGAACCCACGTGCACTTTACAAGAACCCGCTTGCACCATATGCGAAGGGCGAAGGCATCGACGGCTACGAAGCATTGGGCGGTGTTGTATTCGCAGAGAAGAAGGTTGCTGCCGGTGAGACAATCTCCTATGTGATCGCAATGGGCTATGGCGACAGCGCAGAGGAGCTTACAACGGCTGCGAACAAGTTCCTGAGTGTCAAGGCATTTGACAAGGCATGGGACGAGACAATCGCATACTGGCAGGAGAAGGTCAATGTCTCTTATCACACAGGCAACAAGGATTTCGACCAGTGGATGAAGTGGGTAAGCTTCCAGCCGATGCTGCGTCGTATCTATGGATGTTCGTTCCTTCCACATCATGATTATGGTAAGGGCGGTCGTGGATGGCGTGACCTGTGGCAGGATTGTCTGGCACTTCTGATTATGAATCCGGATGGCGTGCGTCAGATGCTGATCGACAACTTCGGTGGTGTGCGTCTCGATGGTACAAACGCAACGATCATCGGAAGCAAGCAGGGCGAATTTATCGCTGACCGTAATGGTATCGCGCGTGTATGGATGGATCACGGCGTATGGCCATATCTTACGACGGAGCTTTATATCAATCAGACAGGAGATCTGGATATCCTGTTAGAAGAAAATACATATTTCAAGGATCTTCTGATCTGCCGTGGTGAGGACCGCGATACAGACTGGGATATCTCACAGGGCGAAAAGCAGAAGGATGCAGCAGGTAATGTATATTCCGGAACTTTGTTGGAGCATCTGCTGATCCAGAATCTGTCTTCGTTCTATGATGTTGGAGATCACAACGAGATCCGCCTGCGTGGTGCAGACTGGAATGATGCACTTGATATGGCTGCACAACGCGGCGAGAGTGTGGCATTTACAACGATGTACGCAGACAATATGGATCATATCGCAGGACTGCTTGCAGCATTTGAGGCATCTGGCAAAAAGACTGTGAAGATCGCAAAGGAGATGCAGCAGCTTCTCGTATCCGGTGCAGATCTGTATGAGGATGTAGCGAAGAAGCGTGAAGTTCTGATGAACTACTGCGAGACCTGTAGACATACACTTTCCGGCGAGAAGGTAGATATCTCCGTAGCAGAGCTTGCTGCAAACCTCAAGGAGAAGGCAGACTGGATGCGTGAGCATATCCGCAAGACCGAGTGGGTACAGACCGCGGAGGGCGATGGCTTCTTCAACGGTTATTATGATAATTCCGGCAAGGCAGTTGAGGGTGATGTAAACGGTGGCGTCCGTATGATGCTTACCTCACAGGTATTTACAATTATGTCGAAGACAGCAACCGACGAGCAGATCGCCGAGATCGTGAAGTCCGCAGACAAGTATCTGTATGATGCTTCTGTTGGTGGTTACCGTCTGAACACCGATTTCCATGAGGTAAAGATGGATCTTGGACGTATGTTTGGATTCGCGTATGGACATAAGGAAAATGGTGCCGTGTTCTGTCACATGGCAACGATGTTTGGAAATGCACTTTATCAAAGAGGCTTCGCGAAGGAAGCATATAAGGTATTTCATACATTATTTGAACACTGCAACGATGTTGAGAAGAGCCGCATCTATCCGGGTGTGCCGGAGTATGTCGATGCTAAGGGACGTGGCGTGTACCACTATCTGACCGGTGCTGCAAGCTGGCTGCTTGTGACTGTAATTACACAGATGTTTGGTGTGCGCGGACAGATGGGAAATCTGACATTCGTGCCACAGCTTCTGCCGGAGCAGTTCGATGCAAATGGAGAAGCAGGACTTTCTATGATCTTTGCAGACAGAAATGTCAAGATCGTTATGAAGAATGTAGAGAAGAAGGCACCAGCCGATTACAAGGTAAGTGCAATCACAATCGACGGAAATGCTTACGACTTTGTTGACACACCAGTGATCAAGCGTGCAGATATCGAAGCGCTTTCCAAGGATGCACAGCACACGATCGAAGTGACACTTGCATAGAAGGTAAAAATGACGCACGTGTTATTTGTTATTGATACTTTGTAGATGCGGTGATGAAACCACATATAAGTGGATTATAGTTTCATAGAATACCAATTTATACGCAGACCATTGGAACACGCCAGCACTTAACGAGCTGTGTCTGAAGAATGAAGACACAGGGAGTTTAGTGTCTGTTGCGTGTGGAAGTGAGCGAAAGCGAGTCTGTGTTGAATTGCGTATTCTATGGAACTATCAGATAGTGTAGAGGTTTCATCACCGGAACAGATAGAAAGGAAAAGAACATGGAAGGAATTGAAATTATAGATTTTCAGCCGGAAGGCTACAAACCACTTGTGGATTACGAAAGCTGGAGAGTCGCAGTCTTAAAGTTCTGCGACGATCTGCTGATCGAGAATGTAAAGACAATGCAGAAGCATTTATATACGGACGAGGTATTCGTACTGGTACAGGGACATTGCACATTGTTCCTTGCAGGCGAGGGCGACAAGCCGGGCAAGATCACAGCTGTACACATGGAACCACACAAGATCTACAACATCAAGAAGGGCACATGGCATAACCATATCATGGATACGGACGGCGAAGTTGTGATTGTAGAAAACCGCGACACCTGCGACGACAACTCCCCAATCCTGCCACTCGACGAAAAGCAATTGGTTGAATTGGCAAACGCAGCAAAGTAAAATTTGCAGTCAAAGATAAATCAGATTTATAAATAAAACAGGATAATTGAACAGCTATTTATGTATAGTCGTGAAACGCAATACTATATAGTACATCACATAAGATTCATTGCACGAGATAAGATATAGATATGTTTGGAACTTAGAAGTACTTAATGTTCTATAAGTATATCAGCCATGTTTGAACACGATGTTCAAACAAGCCGCCACTGAGCCATGGATGGCGAATTGGCGGCGGTGGCGTGAATAATCAGTGAAGTGAATTAGAACATTTAGTACTTCTTGGTTGCAATACATTTATATCATATCTCGTGCGAATGAATTTATGTGTTGTAAAATGCATACGTTTCACGACGGATAAAACAGATTACAATTATCCGTACGATTTAGAAAGGGAAAAATATGTTTGACAATAAGAACCGCTTTGTAATCGAAAACTACAACAAACAGTCCTGTTTCGCAAGCTTCCTCCCGGGCATCAGCGGCATCCACGGAACCCCGCTGTGGAACTTCTACGTAAACCGAGGACAGGCAATCTGCAGCTTTGGCTCAGAGAACAAAGATCATTCCATCATGGAATTTTATCCGGCACATCAGTCCTACCAGTTTACAAAGACAATGGGCTTCCGCACATTTCTGAAGGTAGACGGAACATTTTATGAGCCATTTGTGGACGACGATATGCCACATAAGATGTACATCGGCATGAACGAGCTGGAAATCGAGGAGACAAACGAAGCACTTGGCATCAAAGTAAACGTTTTGTATTACACAATGCCGAACGAGCGCCTCGGCGGTCTGGTTCGTACCGTGACGATTACGAATCTCTCCGGTGCGAAGAAGGACGTGGAAGTGTTAGATGGTATGCCGGCACTGCTTCCATATGGTATCGCATTAAAGGATATGAAAGAAACGGCACAGACGACCAAGGCGTGGATGCAGGTCGAGGATGTAAACGAGAAGCTGCCATATTACCGTGTGCGTATCGCGCTTGCCGATGCGGCAGAGGTTTCCGAGGTAGAGGCAGGAAACTTCATGGTATCTGTGAACAAGGATGGCGGGAAGCTTCCGATCATCGCCGATCCGGAACTGATCTTTGATTACGATACAAGTCTGGCAAAACCGGTGAATTTCTATAAGACAGAGGTGCTTGCACTTGCGGCAGAGCATCAGCTTTGCGCCAATCAGGTACCGGCAGGCTTTGCGTGTGCACATGAGGAGATTACAGATAGCTACACGATCTATTCTGTATATGGTCAGGCAGGCACGAAGGAACTGTTCCATACATTTGCAGATGCTGGCTTGGATGCAGCATATTTTGCAAGAAAGCATAAAGAAAATGATACAATCATCAATGAACTTGCAGATACGATCGCAACGACAACGGCAGATCCTGTCTTTGATGCGTACTGCAAGCAGACATATATTGACAACGTTCTGCGTGGCGGATATCCGGTGAAGCTTCCGGGCGGACATATCTTTTACGTATATTCCAGAAAACACGGTGATGTGGAGCGTGATTACAATTTCTTCTCTATGCTTCCGGAATATTATTCACAGGGAAATGGAAACTTCCGGGATGTAAACCAGAACCGCAGAAGCGATATCTATTTTGCGAACTTCGTTGGCGATTACAATATCAAGGTATTTTATGATCTGCTGCAGTTGGATGGCTACAATCCATTGCAGGTAAAGCAGATTACATACTCATTAAAGCCGGATGCAGAAGCAGAAGCGCTCTCTTATGTAACGGAGCATGCAGATGTTCTGAAGGATTTATTTGCAAAGTCGTTTACACCGGGTAAATTATATGCGCAGATTTACAATAAGAAGGTTGGACTTACCATCGAGGAAGATGCGTTCTTTGCAGTTGTGATGGAACATAGTGTCGAAAATCTGAACGCAGATTTCGGTGAGGGTTACTGGAGTGACCACTGGACATACAATCTTGATCTTGTGGACGCATATCTGTCTGTCTATCCGGAGAAGGAAGAGACGATGCTCTTTGACGAGAAGGATTATACCTACTATGAGTCAAAGGCAACCGTGCTTCCACGTGTGAAGCGGTATGTCAAGACAGAGAAGGGTGTCAGACAGTACCATTCCATTGACGAGGAGAAGAAGGCAGAGGTAACCTTCGACAAGGCACGTACCGCATATGGAAAGGGTGAGGTCTATACTTCAAACCTTGCAACGAAGCTCGTGCTGATGAGTACACTCAAGTTCGATGCGCTGGATATGAAGGGGATCGGAGTCGAGATGGAAGGTGGAAAACCGGGCTGGTATGACGCGTTAAATGGTCTGCCGGGCTTGTTCGGTTCTTCTGTCTGTGAGACGTATGAGTTACAGCGGATGCTGTTGTTCCTGCGTGAGGAACTTGCGAAGTTTGACCGTGCGGTAGATGTTCCGGCAGAGCTTGCTAAGCTGATTGATGAGACAGATGCGGCACTGCAAGCTTATACAAAGGGCGGGGATCGTCTGGCAGTCTGGAATGCAGTTAATATCGCAAAGGAAGCGTATCGTGAGAAGACCGCATTTGGCATTGAAGGAAAAGAAGAGACGATTCCGGCTGCGAAGCTTGTGGCAATTTTTGACCACATGATCGCATATGTAGAAGAAGGAATCGAGCTTGGATGTGCGATGAAGGATGGTATTGCACCGGCATATATGGCATACAGCATGTCTGATTACACAGAGAAGGACGGCGTGATCACACCGGAGAATCTGCAGGTGGTTGATATCCCGTTGTTCTTAGAGGGACCGGTCCGTTACCTGAAGCTGCCACAGACACATGAGGCGAAGGAAACACTTTACGAGCTGGTAAAGGCTTCAGATATGTATGATAAGAAGCTGGATATGTACAAGGTCAATGCACCGCTTACAAAATGTTCTTACGAGATCGGACGTGCGCGTGCATTCTCCCCAGGCTGGCTGGAGAACGAATCCATCTGGCTGCATATGGAGTACAAATATTTATTGGAGCTGTTGAAGTCCGGACTTTACGAAGAGTATTTTGCAGACTTAAAGAAGATGGGTGTTCCGTTCCTGCCTTACGAGACATATGGCAGAAGTCCGCTCGAGAATTCATCGTTCTTAGTCAGCTCTGCAAACTTCAATGAGAAGATTCACGGAAAAGGTTTCGTGGCAAGACTGAGTGGCTCGACTGCAGAGTTCTTACAGATGTGGGAGCTTATGATGAACGGCGATAAGCTGTTTACAATGCAGGATGGCGTGCTTACATTTAAGCTAGCACCGGCAATCCCGGCATATCTCGTAAAGGATGAAGGCAAGGTAGAGGCAACACTGTTTGGCAGGATCAAAGTTGTGTATGACTGTGGAGGCAAGCGGGATCTGATTCCGGGACAGTATGCGGTTACAAAGTACGAACTTGTGGCAGCTGACGGAAGGGAAGAGATCTGCGAGGGAGCAGTTGTATCCGGAGAAACTGCACAGCGTGTAAGAGATGGAAAAGTTGCAGAAATCCGCGTAACGATCCGGTAAAAGAAAGTGCGTGACAAGAACGTAATAATTATATATAATAAAAAACAATTATGTGATATAAATTTAACTCACAATAAAAAACAGTGTCGCATCGGAAATCATTGATTTGCTTCCGGTGCGACTGTCGTGTTTTTGAAAATGTCAAAAAGAGGAATTATGTACGCAGAAGAACAAAGAAGAAGAGCGTTGAGTCTGCTCGCAAATTTGATTATATGGGTGTTCGAGGCAGTATCGTTTGGCGTAATCTGGTTTGGCGAATATCATAACCCGTTATTTTTCCGTGGGAATTATGTTGTCATTGGATTGTATGCAATATTTATTTTTCTAATCACAAAAAGCTTCAATGGCTATAAGCTAAGCTATATGCGTGTGCTGGATCTGTGCCTGTCACACGGACTTGCGATTGTGATTGGCGGTGCGGTTGCCTATATTTTTATCTGTATGGTGTCACGTGACTATATGAATGTACTTCCGGTTATCATAATGGTGATCATACAGATCGTATTTGAGACATTGTGGGTGATTTTAATCCAGCATATTTATATACTGTTATTCCCACCACGGCAGCTAATCGTGATCTACGGGAAATATCCGCCGGAGAACTTCCTGCTCAAAATCAACGCCCGGCGTGACCGGTATCAGATTTGTGAAGTGTTAAATTATCAGCAGGGTATGGAGAAGATTCAGCAGGACGTGTTGGATTTTGAAGGCGTTGTGCTGTATGATCTTCCCTCGGAAGACAGAAACAATATTTTAAAATATTGCTTTAAACATTCTATCCGGACGTATGTTATTCCGAAGATCACGGATATCATAATGAAAGGCTCGGACGATATGCATCTGGTAGATACGCCGGTATTTTTGTCGCGAAATATTGGGTTGCAGGCAGATCAGAGATTTTTCAAGCGGACAACTGACTTGATTATCTCAGGAGTCGGAATCTTGATTGCATCTCCGATCATGCTGATTATAGCAATTGCAATCAAGGCGTACGATCATGGCCCGGTATTTTACCGGCAGGTGCGTCTGACACGCGGCGGTAAGCCGTTTATGATTTATAAATTCCGAAGCATGCGGATTGATGCAGAGGCAAACGGTGCGCAGCTGGCGAAGAAAGATGATGACCGTATCACACCGGTAGGAAAGGTGTTACGGAATCTTCATTTGGATGAGCTTCCACAGCTTTTCAACGTGTTTGTCGGTGACATGTCGATGGTAGGACCGCGTCCGGAACGACCGGAGATCTTTGAAAAATATGAGGAATCTGTACCTGATTTTGATTTCCGTCTGAAGGTAAAGGCGGGACTGACCGGATACGCACAGGTGTATGGAAAATATAACACCACACCAATCGATAAGCTGAAGCTGGATCTGACCTATATACAGGAATATTCTTACCGGTTGGATCTGAAATTGTTGCTTCTGACTTTCCGTATTGTATTCCGCAAGGAGAGCTCGGAGGGTGTGGATAAGAACCAGCAGACTGCATTAAAGGATAAAAACGAGAAAGGATAAGGGTATCGCACATGAACGTAGCAGTGATTATTGCCGGAGGCTCCGGACATAGAATGGGACAGGATATCCCAAAACAGTTTATCAATGTATATGACAAGCCTGTTTTGATCTATACATTAGAGAGTTTTCAGAGAAATGACCTGATTGATGCAATTGAGGTTGTCTGTATTGACGGCTGGCACAATGTATTATGGGCATATGCCAAGCAGTTTAATATCACAAAAGTAAAATGGGTGATCTCCGGCGGAAACAGCGCGCAGGAGTCTATTCGAAATGGTGTCTATAATCTGAAGGATGTCTGTTCCTCGGATGACAATATCATCATTCATGATGGTATCCGTCCGTTGGTAGATGACGAGGTATTGGAGGATGTCATTGCAAAATGTAATGAGTTTGGAAATGGTGTGACTTCTCTGCCTTACAATGAGCAGATTTTTGTGATCGACGATGAGGCATCCACAACGAAATACATTCCACGTGAGACATTGCGCCGCGTATCAACACCGCAAGCATACAAATTTGATAAACTCGTGTGGGCGTATGAGAAAGCGTTTGCAGAAGAAATCGGAATTTATGGATCTTCTTATACGAATACGATGATGGTAGAGCTTGGTGAACGGTTGTATTTTGCAAAAGGCTCAGACAAGAATATCAAGCTTACGACCAAAGATGATTTAGAGATCTTCAAGGGGTATCTGACCGCGGAGAAAGATAAGTGGCTGAAGTAGGAGATATGAAAATGCATTTATATGACAGTGAACTTTATATGCAGGATGTATGTGCGGTAGCAAGCATGCTTCAGGTACAGGAGCTTGCAGATGCATCGGTGCTGATCTCCGGAGGAACCGGCATGATTGGTAGTTTTTTGATCGATGCGCTTTTATATGCAAACAAGAACTATCAGGCACAGACAGAGATTTATATATTGGGCAGAAATGAGGAGAAAGCGATTGCGCGGTTTGCAGATTATGCGAATTCTCCACAGTTTCATTTTATTAAACAGGATATTAACGAGAAAGTAGTCGGGAATCCTGTATTGCCGGCGAAGATCGACTATGTGATCCATGCGGCGAGCAACACGCATCCGGTTGCCTATGCAAGCGATCCAATTGGAACAATCACGGCAAATGTATTTGGTACGCAGTATCTGCTCGACTATGCGAAGGAGGCAGGCTGTAAACGGTTTGTATTTTTATCTTCGGTTGAAATCTATGGCGAAAATCGCGGGGATACCGATAAATTCGCGGAGGATTATCTTGGTTATATCGACTGCAACACGATGCGCGCCGGATATCCGGAGAGTAAGCGGACGGGCGAAGCATTGTGTCAGGCATATCGCAAACAAAAGGAGATGGATGTGGTGATTCCACGACTGTCCCGGGTGTATGGTCCAACGATGCTGATGAGTGATACAAAGGCGTTATCCCAGTTCATCTTAAAGAGTGTGAAACGGGAAGATATCGTGTTAAAGAGCGAGGGAACACAGGAGTTTTCGTATGCCTATGTGGCAGACTGTGTCGCAGGCATTCTTGCTGTTATGATGGATGGAAAAGACGGCGAGGCGTACAATATCTGTTCCAAAGATTCGGATGTGCAGCTTCGGGAAGTGGCGAAGCATCTGGCGGAGCTTGCAGACAGACAGGTCGTGTTTGACTTGCCGGATGCGACGGAGCAGGCTGGCTATTCGAAGGCGACCAAGGCAACACTTGACACGACAAAGCTTGAGACAGAAATCGGCTTTGTGCCACAATACGATATGAAGACCGGACTTTCCCACACCGTACAGGTGCTTCGGGAAATCATGTAGACAGGGAATAGGAAAAATATGGGAACAAAAATCAAGGAGTTTCGTCAGTATAACAATTTATTTACGGAGCTTGTCAGAAAAGGAATCAAATTAAAATACAGACGATCCTATCTTGGAATCGTCTGGTCGATGATTGAGCCATTGCTTACAATGATCGTATTGACATTGGTGTTTGGTACACTGCTTGGACACAAGGAAAAATCATTTCCAGTTTATATTCTGACCGGACGACTGATGTATACGTTATTTTCACAGTCGACAACCTCTGCCTTAAAGTCAATCCGGCAAAATGAGGCGATGATCAAGAAGGTATATGTTCCAAAATACCTGTATCCGCTTGCGAATATCTGTTTCAATTACATTTTATTTCTGATCTCGCTTGTGGTGCTTGCGGTTGTGGCACTGGTGTTGGGCGTGTTCCCGACCTGGCGTACGCTGCTTGCTATCGTACCGTTGCTCAACCTGTTTTTACTGTCTATCGGTGTCGGCATGATACTGGCGACAATCGGCGTGTATTTCCGGGATATGGAATATCTGTGGAACGTTGCACTGATGCTTATCATGTATACCTGTGCGATTTTCTACTATCCGAAAAAAATCCTGAACAGTAGTGTCAGCTGGATCCTGAAATTTAATCCGTTGTTCTGCATTATCAACAATTTCCGAAATTGTGTGTTTGGCAGAGCGATGAGTGCACATATGCTGATCTATTCGTTTACATTTGCGTTTGTCTGCATCATAGTTGGACTTGTTGTGTTTAATAAGAAACAGGATCAGTTTATTCTGCATCTGTAAAGCATGGGAGGCGGTATCGTGAGTGAAGAGACAAGAAAAGATGTAATTACATTATCCCATGTAGGCATGGAGTTTCATTTGAACAAAGAAAAGGTGGACAGCCTGAAGGAATATTTTATCAAGCTTGTGAAGCATGATATTGCATATACGGAGTTCTGGGCACTGAAAGATGTAACTTTTTCTGTGAAGCAGGGCGATCGCGTTGGCATCCTCGGGTTGAACGGCGCCGGAAAATCGACACTGATGAAAGTGATTGCAGGTGTTTTTAAACCGACAGAAGGAACGATTGAGAAAACGGGTGTACTTGCACCGATGATCGAGCTTGGTGCTGGGTTTGATATGCAGTATACCGGAGCGGAAAATATTTTCCTCTATGGAGCAGTGCTTGGACACTCACGCAAATTCATGGAAGAGAAATTCGATGAGATCGTGGAGTTCTCCGAGCTTGGAAAGTTTATTGATGTACCGTTAAAGAATTATTCTTCCGGAATGAAGGCAAGACTCGGATTTTCGATTGCAACCGTGGTTCGTCCGGATATTCTGATCCTGGATGAAGTGTTGTCGGTAGGAGATGCGAAATTCCGTAAAAAAAGCGAGAAAAAACTGGTTGATATGATGGATACCGGTGTGACGGTACTTTTTGTATCGCATAATTTGGATCAGGTGAAGCGTATCTGCAATAAGGCTATGATTTTGGAGCATGGAGAGATGAAAGCATTTGGAGATATCGATGAGATAGCTCCGGTCTATGAAGAGATGATTGAGTAATATGGTTTTTTTTATCAGACAGATTATAAAAATGATGGCACAGCATGTGCTGTTTCCAATCTATTATTTCTTTTGCTGCCGGAAACCGGTGAGAAAAGGTCTGGTTGTGTTCGCGGATGAACATAAGACAGTATGCCCGTCATCGATGCAGCGTCTGCACGACGCGCTGCTTTTGCAGCACAGTTTTACGGTAATGGATGATTTCTTTGATTTACAGGCTTTGTCTGCACTTTCGGGGATGCGGCGGATGCTTGCATTTATGAAGCTCTATGCACAGGCAGAGTTTGTTATTTTGCAGGATAATTTTCTTCCGGTTTCGTCATGCCGAAAGCGTAAAGGAACAAAAGTAATCCAGCTCTGGCATGGTTGTGGTGCGTTTAAGAGGTTTGGATATGATGCAAAGGATGATATTCCAAGGGTTTACAAAGGAAACGTCTATAAAAACTATGACCTTGTGACTGTGAGCAGTCCATATTGCCGCCCGTTTTTTACGTCGGCGATGCGGATTAAGCATCCCAATATAGTACGGGCATACGGAAGCAGCTATACCGATTGTTATTTTGATGAAGCATATAAACATGCGATGCGGGAAAAATTCGAGCGGATTTACGGTGTGAAGGACGGAAGAACCGTGATTGTGTGGGCACCGACGTTCAGGGGTAATGCCGGACAACAAAATGCAGGTGAACGGACAATCGGTGAAACGTGGATTGACCGGCTTGCAGAAAATCCGGCGTATCTTGTGATAAAAAGTCTGCATCCGCATATGCTGAAACGGGGAGAATTGCAGGCGATGACAACGGGTGAACTTTTGTTTTCAGCAGATATGCTGATTACAGATTATTCATCTGTGATGTTTGAATATTTGTTATTAGACCGGCCACTGCTGTTGTTTGCACCTGACCTGGAAGTATACAGGCAGGCACGTGGATGGTATCTGGACTATAAAGAATTGCCGGGACGTATTGTGACACAGGGAGAGACACTTGCGTCTGTTGTGGCAGAGACATTACAGGAGGATCCTTATAAAGAAGGACGAAAAGAATTTGGTACCCGATATATGAGCCGGTGCGATGGTAACGCGACGAGACGGCTGGTACACTACATGATACATGAGGAGACAAAGAAAAACGATGTTGAAAAGCTTGTTTAAGAGATTTAAGAAAACGATTGTATTTAAGACGATTCAGAAAACAATTCCATACCGGGCACTTCGAAAGGTTTATCGTATGTGCAGAAAGCAGATCCGAAAAATCTACCGTTATGAGATGCTTCGGAAGCATTATCCGAAGCTTTATAATAAGTATGCGGCAAGACCGGTCAACGAGAAGAAGGTTGTCTTTATTGAGGTGCGGGAAAGCAAGATCAGCGACAGCTTTTCTCTGATGTATAAGAAAGTTCAGGAAGAACACAAATACGAGATTCATACACATTTTCTGCGTAGCGGGTTTTCAAAACGCAAGGACTATCGGCATGCCTGTGAGGCAATGATCACGGATATTGCAGATGCAAAGTATATTTTCTTAAATGAATCTTCAGATGTGATCGCGGCGCTGCCGATGCGGAAGGAGACAATCGTGACGCAGCTCTGGCATGGCTGTGGTGCTTTCAAGAAGTTTGGCATGAGTACCGCAGAACTGATCTTTGGCGATGACCGGAAAACACTGGAAAAATATCCGTATCACGGAAATTATACGTATGTAACGGTTAGTTCCCCAGAGGTTGTATGGGCATATGAGGAGGCAATGTCCCTGCAGGATAAAAAGGGTGTAGTTGTACCAACCGGTATTTCCCGTTCGGATATCTTCTATGATGAAGATGCGAAAAAGGCAGCGAAAGAAAAACTGCTCTCAGTGGTTCCACAGGCAAAGGGCAAGAAAGTGATTTTGTATGCCCCGACGTTCCGCGGCAGAGTGGCAAAGGCAAAAACTCCAAATCAATTGGATATCTCAGCGTTTGGTGATGCACTCGGAAAAGACTATATATTACTGTTCAAACTGCATCCGTTTGTGAAGAAACGGACAGCGATTCCAGAGGGGTATGAGGACTTTGCATTTGATCTGACTGACGATATGAGTATTGAGGAGCTGCTGTTTGTGGCAGATATCTGTATATCAGATTATTCTTCCCTTGTATTTGAATATTCACTGTTCGAGAAGCCGATGATCTTCTTTGCATTTGACCTGGATAATTATTATGACTGGCGAGGGTTTTACTATGATTATAAGGAGTTTGTCCCGGGACCGATTCATACAACAACGGAAGAAATGATCGAGTATATCCAGCATGTGGATGAGCGGTTTGATAAGAAAAAGGTACAGGAATTCCGTCAGAAATTTATGAGTGCATGTGACGGACATGCAACAGAACGTATTATGAAGATGATGTTTGGAGAGTAAGCATGGTTTCGGTGATTATTCCGGTTTACAATGCAAAACAATTTGTGTGTGAGGCACTTGCTTCGGCGGTGGCACAGACGTATGTACAGGAAGTGCTTCTGATCGATGATTGTTCTACGGATGGATCCATGGAGGCAGTGCAGACGTGGCTGGACGCACATTCTGCACAGACGGAAGGTGTTTCCGTCCGCCTGTTGAAAAATGCGAAGAATATCGGTGTCGCAGAGACACGGAACCGGGGTGTGAATGAGGCGGAAGGATGTTATGTGGCATTTCTGGATGCAGATGACCGGTTTGTTGCCGGAAAGCTGGAAAAACAGGTGAAGCTGCTGGAACAGACAGGTGCGTGTCTGTGCAACACTGCCCGTGTGCTCATGCGGCCGGATGGAAGTCTGACACAGACCGTGGTGCATACACCGGAGAAAATCACGCTTGCAGATCTCGAAAAGACAAATGTGATTAACTGTTCTTCTGTCGTTGCGCGCCGGGAGGTCATGTTACAGTTTCCGATGGAACACAGTGAGGTACATGAGGATTATCTGACATGGCTTAGGATGCTGCGGACGTATCCGTTTGCGGTTGGAATCGATGAACCACTATTGGAATACCGGTTGTCTGAAAATGGAAAATCCAGAAATAAATGGAAATCGGCCCATATGACGTATCGTACATATCGGCTGGCAGGGTATTCTGTGTGGAAATCATGCAGGATGTTTGTAAGTTATATGGTGAATGGTTTGAAAAAGTATGTGAAGTGTTAAAAATTCACGGTATTTTCAAATTGTTCGGGGAATCAAAGATTGATTTTAAAAGCGAGATGCGATATGATAAGAAAGAACGGCTTTGCCGAATAAAGGTTTGAGAGGTATGGATATGGTTGACGAGAAGAAAACCATCCTTATGACGAAGCTTGCGATATTTGAGAAAAGAGAGAAGAACAAAAGCTTGGTTGTGAGTAAATATTATAGAAGTGATTATGTCCGTTACAACGTATTAAAGACATGGGTGGCAGTGACCGTTCTGTATTGGTGTGTCATTGCAGGATATATATTCATGACGTTTGACAGCGTTTTGGAGAAACTGAATGACCTTGATTATTTCGCAATCGTATACAAGATGCTTGGTGGTTATGCGATTGTCTGTGCAATTTATTTTCTGTTTGCGTTTATCTTGTACAATTACCGGTATAAGAAAGCGAAAAATGGTCTGGTACAGTATAATATTAACCTGAAGGAGCTGATTCATGCGGATGATCCGCCGGAGCAGAGACGTCGTATGGTGGATGAATCAAAGCGTGCAACCGATGATGTTTCCGCAGCCAGAAAACATGCTCCGAAGGCAAATTCCCGTGCAAATGTCAGTCGTTCGGAGATGATACAGCGGCAGCTGCAGGCGCAGCAGGAACAAAAGAATCAGGAGATTATTGAGAACGTAAAGCGTAGGAACGAGCGGATTTCTGCACAACAGCAGGAGGAAGCACAGAGGCAGCAGGAGATGGAAGAAGAGCGGCGTCGGATCCGTGCACGCCGGGAACAATTGGAACGGGAACAACTGCAACGCATCAGACAGGAGCAGCAGAGTATGTATCGGGAAAATCATGTCTATAATACAAATACACCGGATGGTGCAGGAAGGGGAGACAAATAAATGACTGGAATGATAGCAGTAAGAAATTCGATACGCGATTTTTTGAGAAAATATGATGAGGTAGCGACTCCGATCATCCGGTTTATCTTTTCATTCATTATGTTTTCCTGTATCAACTCATTGTTTGGTTACAGCGAGTTTTTACACAGAGGTGTGATTACATTTTTGCTGTCCGTGATTAGCGCGCTTGTGACAGGCCCTGTAGTAGTTTTTCTGGCGGGCGTTGTCGTGGCAGTTCATTGCTTTTCTGTATCTATGGATATAGGTGTGCTGTGTCTGCTGCTTTTTCTGATTATGTATTGTGCGTATATCCGGATGTTTCAGAATACCGGATATGTATTGGCGTTGGTGCCGATTTTGTATATGTTGAAGATTCCGTTTGCGGCTCCGGTTATGGTTGCGATTTTTGCAGGATTTTCCGGTGCAGTTCCAGCAGCATTTGGCGTAGTAATTTACTATTTTTCACAGTATGTAAAGGAGGCAAGAGCCACAATCCTTTTGGGCGAGGATACTGATTTTCAGGGGTATTCTTATGTAGTCAATGGTTTGATGAAGGATAAGGTAATGTTGCTTGCCGTCATTGCATTTGCCATTGTGGTAATGGTAACTTCTCTGATTCATCAGCTGAATTTTGATTATGCATGGTATGTTGCAATTGGTGTGGGAAGTGTATTTACGATTCTTGTATTTTTAATATGTGGTATGATGGTTGATGTCAGCGTCCCGGCAGGAAGCCTTGTGCTTGGAGCAATTCTTGGCGGTGTGCTTGGTGTCGTCGTGCAGATGTGCAAGAGTGTCATTGATTACTCACATAAAGAGTCTGTACAATTTGAAGATGATGATTATTATTACTATGTAAAAGCGATTCCGAAGGTTGGAGAAGCTCAGAGAAAACTTGTAAAAACAATGACGGATGAAGATGTTGTGGAAGAAGTGAAGAAACAGCCACGTTCACAACAGGGTGTAAATAGTCAGGCAAGACAGCCACGCCCACAGCAGGGGACAAATGGTCAGGCAAGACAGCCACGTCCACAGCAGAGTGCAAATGGTCAGGCAAGACAGCCACGTCCACAGCAGGGGACAAATGGTCAGGCAAGACAGCCACGTCCACAACAGGGGGCGAATAGTCAGGCAAGACAGCCTCGTCCAAAGCAGAACCGTAACAATGGGCAGACAAATCGATAAGGACTAGCGATGGTTAAGGGGTGTTAGTTTGAAAAAGTTACTCACAGCATTAAGTGTATATTTTGATTGGTTTTACATACCAAAGATTCATGTCACGGATATCATTGAGATTATTATTCTGTCATATGTAATTTACCATATCATGATCTGGTTTAAAAAGACACGGGCATGGACCTTGTTCAAAGGAATTGTTGTGTTGTTTATTTTTGTCGGACTGGCAACCCTTTTTCGTTTGAATACGATTTTATGGATCTTCCGGAATACGATCAGTGTCGGTATTATCGCTGTGATTATTCTGTTCCAGCCAGAATTGCGTCGGGCACTGGAGGAACTGGGACGAAAGAAGATCTTTACAGATGTTCTGACACGGGATGACAAAAATCTGCATCTTGAGCGTGTGAACAATCATACAATTGACGAACTGGTTGCAGCTTCTATTGATATGGGAAAAGTAAAAACTGGTGCATTGATTGTGATTGAACAGGATGTTGCACTGGGAGAATATGAGAATACAGGAATTCTGGTCGACGCAGCTCTGACAAGACAGCTTCTGATCAATATTTTTGAGCATAATACACCATTGCATGATGGTGCGGTTATTATACGGGATAACCGGGTGCTTGCAGCAACCTGTTATCTGCCACTTACAGATCGTATTGATCTGAACAAGGCACTGGGAACAAGACACCGGGCGGCCGTTGGTATCAGTGAGGTGTCTGACAGTATGACGATTGTTGTATCGGAGGAGACGGGTGAGATTTCCGTAGCGTATGGTGGAACCCTGTATCGGAATCTGGATGCAATTGAACTTCGAAAGAAATTGACCTCTTTACAGCCGGTAGTTCCGGAGCACAGACGTGCGAGACTGCGGAAAGGGGGCAAAAAAAATGGAAAAAAATAAGAAAGAGATTGGGCATATCGGGTATAAAATTGCCGCTGTTTTACTTGCAATCGTTGCATGGCTTGCTGTCGCGAATATTTCGGATTATCAGACAACAAGAGAGATATCAGACATTCCGGTGACGCAGATTAATGGTGATGTGCTGGATGAGCTGGATCAGGTCTATGACGTTGTGAGTGGGGATACGGTTGATATTATTGTAAAAGGACGGCGCTCTGTGGTTGGAACTCTTGGCAGGGAGGATTTCACTGCCATTGCAGATCTGTCAACAATGTCCATTACGAATACAGTGACGGTCTCTGTGGAAGCCAAAAGCAGCTCTGTGAAAGATGAAATCAGTATTACCTGTGTGGATAATACAATGAAGTTAAATCTGGAAGAGAAAGTGACACAGCAATTTCCGATTAAGGTGGTGACAACTGGCAGTACAAAAAATGGGTTTGCGGTAAGTGGAACTTCGTCTACGCCGAATATTATCAAGGTTGATGGACCGAAGAGTGCTGTGGAAAAAATCACGGAGATACGTGCTTCCGTAGACGTGGATCAGAGAAATGCAAGTTTTGAAACGGAGCCAGAGCTTCATATCTATGATGCATATGGGGAAGAAATTACAAATGATAAGATTACGCTGGATGTTTCATCCGCAAAGGTAAGTGTTGAGATTTATGCAACCAAGACGGTACCAATCGAGGTTAATCTGCGTGGAACCCCGGGGGATGGTTACGGTGTGGAAGGAGTCGTATATCAGCCGCAGAATGTAGAATTGGTTGGTCCGGCAGAGGCGTTGTCGAAGATTGAGACTGTGGAAGTGGATGATGTATCTGTGAGTGGTATGACAGAGGATTATCAGACAGATGTAGATATACGGGATTATTTGCCGGATGGGGTTTCAGTTGTGAATATCCCGCCGGAAATCACAGTGAATATATCCATTACAAAACTGGAGGATAAGAAGCTGACTGTGACAGTAAACAGCTTTGTGCTTGACAAGCAGGTGGATGGTTATCAGTATGAGATTACATTGAACAACTTTACAATCACAGCATCCGGATTCTCAGATGTCGTATCAAAGCTGACGCTGGACGATATTGTTCCAACGATTGACTGTTCCGGACTTCCGGTAGGAAATCATGGGAATGTGACAGTGACTCTGAGGCAATTGGAGGGTGTTACATATGAGATGAGTGGTACGGTCAGTGTGAATGTCACAACTACGGAAGAATAAAGATTCATTGGTGATAGATGGTTGATCCGCCGGATGGAGGATTGCAAAGAAGAAAGAAGCGTGAGTATATGGCACAGGAAAAGATAGAACAATTCAAGAAAGCCGTTGCACAGTGTAATTCAATTGTATTCTTTGGAGGTGCCGGCGTATCAACGGAGAGCGGGATTCCGGATTTCCGAAGCACGGATGGTCTGTATAACCAGAAGTATAAATACCCGCCGGAGACGATTGTAAGCCACAGCTTTTATATGCAGCGGACAGAAGAGTTTTATGAGTTTTACAAGGACAAGATGCTGTTCCCGCAGGCACAGCCCAATGCCGCACATAGGAAGCTTGCCGAATTGGAGCAGGCGGGGAAATTAAGGGCAGTCATCACGCAGAATATTGATGGACTGCATCAGGCAGCAGGAAGCAAAGAAGTGTTGGAGCTTCATGGATCGGTACATCGGAATTATTGTACAAAATGTAAGAAGTTTTTCCCACTTTCGTATGTTGTGGAATCAAAAGGAATTCCGACATGTGACGAATGTGGCGCAATTATCAAACCGGACGTTGTTCTGTATGAGGAGGGACTTGACCAGAGTATCCTGACGCGCTCCATCAATCATATTGCGAAGGCAGATATGCTGATTATCGGTGGTACATCGTTAGCTGTATATCCGGCAGCAGGGCTGATTGATTATTTTCATGGTAAATATCTGGTTGTGATCAACATGGCATCAACTCCACGTGATTCCTATGCGGATATCGTCATCAATGGAAAGATCGGAGAGGTACTATCTCAAATTGAGGTCTGAGGCAGGACTTGACAGACAAAAACGATGGTGCTAAAGTACAGTTGTGTTTAAAAGTAAATAAATATTTACTCGGGGCGGGGTGTGATTCCCCACCGGCGGTATAGCCCGCGCGCAGTGATGCATGATTTGGTGAGATTCCAAAGCCGACAGTATAGTCTGGATGAGAGAGTAAGGATAAGAGAAGCAGGAGAAAATGGCGGCATGCATCATAAAACACCATGAAAGCCATTTGATTTGAATGCGGATAGAAGTCTGAAACCCCGGTACATAGCGATATGTGACCGGGGTTTGATTTTTGAAGATAATTGACCAAATACAAGCACTGATACAAGGCTGCCTGCAATTGTGGCAGCAGGCATTGATTAGTGAATAGAACGAAGAAGGTGAGAAAGTGGCATACAAACAGGAATATATGGAGCTTGCAATCGAGCTTGCGAAAAAAGGAACTGGTGCAGTCAATCCGAATCCACTTGTGGGTGCGGTAATCGTGAAGGATGACCGGATCATCGGACAGGGGTATCATGCCAGATACGGTGATCTGCATGCAGAACGGGCGGCGTTTGCAAGTCTTACCGAGGATGCGGCAGGTGCGGAAATGTATGTGACGCTGGAGCCGTGTTGCCATTATGGCAAACAGCCACCGTGCACGCTTGCAATCGTGGAACACGGCATCAAAAAAGTCTATGTCGGCAGTGATGATCCGAATGAGAAGGTGGCAGGAAAAGGGATCGCATTTTTGCGGGAGCATGGCGTTGAGGTAGAAACCGGTGTGATGAAGGATGCCTGCGATGCGATTAATTCGGTATTCTTCTACTATATAACGACAAAGTTACCATATGTAGTTATGAAATATGCGATGTCGATGGACGGCAAGATTGCGGCATATACCGGCAAGAGCAAGTGGATTACCGGGGATGCGGCAAGACAGCATGTGCAGGAGACAAGAAACTGGCTCAGAGGAATCATGGTCGGCTGCAATACGGTCTTACAGGATGATCCGGCACTGACCTGTCGGATCGAAGGTGGAAGGAATCCAGTTCGTATTGTCTGTGACAGTCATCTGCGAATCCCGGCTGACTGTCAGTTGGTACGGACGGCGGTGGATGTTCCAACAATCGTGGCAACACTCGATGGCGCATCGGACAAGGCAAAGGAATTACAACAGGCAAATGTGCAGATACTACAATGCAAGGAAAAAGATGGACGTATTGATCTGTATGATCTGATGGTGCAGCTTGGTGCACAGGATATCGACGGTATCCTGTTAGAAGGCGGTGGCACGTTAAATGAGCAGGCACTCGCACAGGATATCGTGCAGGAGGTGCAGATATATATCGCACCGAAGATCTTAGGCGGTGCGGAGGCGAAAACCCCTGTGGAAGGCAAAGGTGTGCCAGATCCAAATGGCGCGTACCGGTTTGCATTTGACCGTATGGAGCGGGTCGGGGACGACATCTTACTACGATATCGAAAGGAGAAGCGGGAAATATGTTTACAGGAATCATAGAAGAGGTTGGAACGCTTCTGGCTGCGAGAAAAGCATCGAAATCAGAGAGTCTTACGATTGAGGCACCATATGTCTTACAAGATGCGAAGGTCGGAGACAGCATTGCGGTCAATGGCATCTGTCTGACGGCAACATCCATTTCGGGCAATACATTTACGGCGGATGTCATGGCGGAGACAATGCGTAGGACATCGCTTGGCACGCTGCATACCGGAAGCAAGGTCAATCTGGAGCGCGCGATGGCGGCAGGTGGGCGCCTCGGTGGGCATATCGTATCTGGGCATATCGATGGCATTGGAGCGATTGTGAGTCTGGAGCGGGAAGAAAACGCGGTCTGGGTAACGATTGAGACGACACCGCAGATCATGAAATACATTATTGAGAAAGGCTCAATCGCGATTGACGGCATCAGCCTGACGGTCGCAACGGTCAGCACCGACCGGTTTCAGGTATCCATTATCCCACATACCGGACAGGAGACGACATTGCTTACGAAGAAGCCGGGTGATATTGTGAATCTGGAAAATGATGTGATTGGGAAATACGTGGAGCATCTGCTTCATTTTAAAGAACCGGAGAATAAGAAACAAAGTTCGAAGGTTGATATGGGATTTCTTGCAGAGCATGGATTCTTATAGAGAAAATAGCGATAATTACACATAGTGGAGTTATGAACAGACAAGGAGGAACAACATGGAATTAAACAGCATTGAAGAGGTTGTAGAAGACCTCAAAAAAGGAAAATGTGTTGTGATCATGGACGATGAGAATCGCGAGAACGAGGGGGATGTCATCTGTGCTGCAGAATTTGCAACAACAGAGAATGTGAACTTCATGGCAAGCTACGCCAAAGGTCTGATCTGTATGCCGATGGCACCGGAATACACAGATAAGCTGCATCTGCCACAGATGTGTATTACAAATACAGACAACCATTGTACAGCATTTTCTGTATCCGTCGATCATGTAAGTACAACAACCGGAATCTCTGCGTATGAGCGAGGTATCACCGCACGTAAGTTTGTAGAGGATGATGCGAAGCCGGAGAATTTCCGCAGACCGGGACATATGTTTCCGCTTGAGGCAAGACCAGGCGGCGTAATTGAGCGTCAGGGACACACCGAGGCAACCGTGGATCTGATGAAGATTGCAGGCTTAAAACCGGTCGGTCTTTGCTGTGAGATCATGCGCGATGACGGAATGATGGCAAGACGTGATGATCTGGAGGAGTTTGCCAAGAAACATAGCTTGAAAATCTCAACTGTGGAGAAGCTGATCCAGTACCGCAAGGAACATGAGGTATTTGTCGAGTGCGTGGCAAAAGCAAAGATGCCGACACGTTATGGCGAGTTCATGATTTACGGATATGTGAATAAATTAAACGGTGAGCATCATGTTGCACTCGTAAAGGGTGACATCACCGACGGTGAACCAGTCCTTTGTCGTGTACATTCCGAGTGCCTGACCGGAGATGCGCTTGGCTCTGCACGCTGCGACTGTGGACAGCAGTATGATGCAGCGATGAAGCAGATTGCCAAGGAAGGCAGAGGCGTGCTTCTTTATCTGCGTCAGGAAGGCCGTGGAATCGGACTCATCAACAAGATCCGTGCATATCAGCTGCAGGATCAGGGGCTTGACACGGTCGAGGCGAACCTGAAGCTCGGGTTCCCGGAGGATGCCCGTGACTACACGATCGGTACACAGATTCTCGTTGACCTTGGCGTACACAAGATGCGCCTGCTCACGAATAACCCGCTGAAGGTATACGGACTTTCCGGCTACAATCTGGAAATCGTTGAACGTGTGCCAATCGAGATGGAGCCAAGCAAATACGATATGTTCTATTTAAAGACAAAGAAAGAAAAGATGGGACATATTCTCGATAACGTAGATTGATGACATTGATATATATAAAACTAACAAGGATAGATTTCAGGAAAGACGGTATACCAAACACATAAAAGGTGGTGAATGCCGCCTCTCCGTTAAATTATTAAAATGTATGTAAGCCACATCCTGTTATAATGAATGGTATATAGATGTTCCTCTATGTATGATTCCAACGCAGACCATTGCAGCATGTCGGCACTTAATGAGATGTGGCCAGTAATTGGTTACTGGCTACATCGAATTTAGTACCGCTACATGCGGAAGTGAGCGAGAGCGCGTCTGCGTGGAACATACATAGGGAGAACATCGGATGCAAAAAGTATATGGATGTGGCGGTAGATAAAAGAATAAGGAGAGAAAGAAAATGAACAAATTAGAAGGAAAATTAGTCGCAGACGGCGCAAAAATCGGAATTGTAGCAGCAAGATTTAATGAATTTATCGTATCCAAACTGGTAGGCGGTGCAATGGATGGTCTGATCCGTCATGACGTGAAGGAAGAAGATGTAACAGTTGCATGGGTACCGGGCGCATTTGAGATTCCGGTTGTTGCAAAGAAGATGGCAAAGTCTGGAAAGTATGACGCGGTAATCTGTCTTGGTGCTGTTATCCGTGGAGCAACAAGCCACTATGATTATGTATGTAACGAAGTATCCAAGGGTGTAGCATCGGTATCTTTGGAGACAGAGATTCCGGTATTGTTCGGTGTTGTTACAACCGAGAATATCGAGCAGGCAATCGAGCGCGCAGGTACAAAGGCCGGAAACAAGGGATATGACTGCGCTTTATCTGCTATTGAGATGATTAACCTCATGAAGCAGATTTAAAGCATAGTGAGAAACATTACAACAAGACAGAGATTTAGATTGAAATAAGGATAGGCGGATATGAAAAAAGAACGTTGTATGTTGTTTTTTGATATTGATGGTACATTGATTACAACCGATGGTAAGCGGACATTTCCGGAGAGCGCGAAGCGTGCATTGCGCGAGGCGCGGAAACGGGGACACCTCGTTTACATTAATACCGGACGTGTCATGGCAAATGTGGATGATTTTATTCGCGAAGTTGGTTTCGATGGATATGTCTGCGGTTGTGGTACGTATATTGTGTCTGAGGGAGAAGTGATGCTGCATCATCGTATCCCGCAGGCGCGTTGCCGGGAAATCGCGTATAAATGCCGGGAGTGCCGTATGATGGCAATCTTTGAGCATACGGAGCATACCGGTTATGACAATGAACTTGCAGGTGAGGATGCCGGATATCAGGAGATTCTTCGTTATTTCAAATCAATGGGACGAAACATCATAGAAAGTATTGAGGATCCAGCGTTTTGCTTTGACAAGTTTGCATGCTGGTATGAGGAAGGCAACCCGAAAATGCAGGAGTTTATTGACTATATGTCACAGGATTTTACCTGTATTCAGAGGGAAGGTAACTTCTTAGAGGTTGTTCCTCAGGGATTTTCCAAGGCAACTGGAATTCGGTTTTTGATGGAGAAATATAACATCCCATTGGAACGTGTTTATGCGTTTGGGGATAGCAATAACGATCTGGATATGTTACGATATGTACAAAACAGCATTGCGATGGGCGTCTGCACGGAGGAAGTAGCAGAGGCTGCTTCCTATCGCACCGATACCGTGGAAGCAGATGGTATCGAGAAAGCCATGCGGCATTTTGGGATAATAGAGTAAGTGATGAATGAACGGCGTTTTCGACAACTGAATATATTGACGGTGATCGCCGTAGCGGTTGGCGTGTTGATGATGTTCTTTTTTGCCCTTGTCGTATCGGATGGCGGCAATCAGAAGATTTCCTTCCGCACACCGAAGAGGCTTGATGATACGTGGGTGTTGTACCGGCAGGGCGAATCGGACGAACAGATTATTGATCTGCCGACAAAGCTCAAAACGAAAAAAGGTGAGATTATCACGATTACGCACCAGATGCCGGAGGATGCCGGCGAGGACAGCGCAATCTGTTTTTATACAGAGTTCCAGAACGTGATTGTCTCAATCGGCGACCGTCGTGTCTATGAAAGCGGTGTGCTGGCAGATAACAGGATGATGAAAAATGCGGTGCCCGGATATCATGTGGTGGATATTGACGCGAGAGCCGGGGAGACGGTAACGATTCAGCTTTCCTCTGCCTATGGCAGATACAGTGGCAGAGTACCGGGGATTTATTATGGTTCGCACGGCGATATTGTATCGTGGCTCATACGGCGAAATGGTATTCCATTTGTTGTGTCACTCATGATCCTGGTGCTTACGATTCTACTGGGGGTATCGCTGTTATTTATGACAAATGAGAATATCAACAAGCAGAAGGCGGCGTATGGATTTGGGTTTATTGTCTTCGCGGCGGCATGGATTTTCTTTGGAAATACAATGATGCAGCTGTTGACGAAAAATCAGTTTGCAACCTACATGGCAAGCCAGATCTTTTTGCTTTTGATGCCATTGCTATATTTTATGTATTTGCGAAGCTTTGCGATGAAGCGGCGCTATGCGAAGATCTTTGAGATTCTGATCTATGTATATGCAGTGAATTTCCTGACTGGAATTGTATTTCAGTTAGTGGGCGTCTGTGATTTTGCAAGCTATATGTTCTTTACGAAGATTTTGATTATGGTTGGTTTGCTATTGCTGTGTCTGATTATGTATTTAGCGGCCGACACATATGAGGATAAGAGTATTTACAGTAATTTCTGGGCGAATGTGATATTGACCGGTTCATGCATGGTGGAATTCATCTTGCATTTCTTCCGGTTTTACAAGAGTTATCAGGGTGTTGTCCTGCAGATTGGATTGTTTGTATTTGCAGTGCTTTTGATGATTTCTATTGAAAAAACAGTGATTCGGGAGATGAATGCAGAACGTGATGCGGCACTGAGCAGTGTCGGGCATGAGAAGTCGCAGGCAGTGCGGACAATCAACACTGCACTTATCTATCGGGCATTAAATACAGCAATTACGGATTTAAAGACACACGATCAGGCGAACAGCCGTCTGATCTACGATACTTCGATGTTTATGCAGCATAACATGGATGCTGTCTATAAGCAGGAACTTGTTTCTTTCGATACAGAGCTTTCTTATATCCGGGCATATCTTGGCATGCAGAAGCGGATTCATCCGGGGCTTGAGGTTCTCGTGGAGGACAAGGTTACAGAGTTCAAGGTGCCATACAACACGATTGAACCACTTGTGGAAAATGCGGTCGAGGCGGCTGTAGAGACGAAGCAGGAAGGAAAGGTTGTCGTGCGAAGCTATGAGCGGTTAGACTGCTTTGCAATCCAGATCGTGGACAATGGAGCTGGTATTTCACCGGTAAAGAAGTTCCGGTCAAAACAGGATTTCCGCGAACTTCAAAAACAACTGAAATCGACGGTGGGAGCATTGATCGAAGTGCGTACAAAACAAGACAAAGGTACCATATTGACCGTGAAGATTCCAAAACGGGGATATATTATAAAGGAGTAAAAGATGACGTTTTCGGAGCAGATCGTGTATGGATGGTTTAAACCATCAAAATATAAAAATATGATAGAATTACCGTGCAGGCGATTTGTTGCGTATGTTATTGTGATGATGCTTGTCTTAGCCGTTGTCAGTTATGTTGTTCCGACGGCATCTATCATCTCAGGATTTGGAGGCTTTGAGAAGCTCTTCACGCAGAGTCTGGGCGAGGTAAATTATACAGATGATACCCTTTCTGTATCCAATAATTTTGATATGCATATCAACGCTGCAAATTTCTTAGTGGATACGACACAGGAGACAGTACAAAATGACAGCCTGAAAAAACAGGGGATGTTTTTCGCGGTTGGGAGCAAAACCGTGCGTGTCAGCATGGTGCTTGGTTCGAAAGTTACGGATTATGGGGTTTATTACCTGTCTGATTATCTGCCGGATGGCTTTAACAACGACAGTCTTGTGGCGATGATTCCATCAATCTATGCAACACTCTTTGTGACATTGCTTGGTACAATGCTCAGTTATTTTGTAAAGTATGCGGTTGTTGCACTCCTGTTTTCGATTCTTGTGAATAGCATGAATCATCAGTTCCATTTAAACTTACGGTTTGGGCAGGTGTTTGCGCTTTGCTTCTATGGACAGTCTTTTTCGATGATCCTGTCGAATTTCAATCAGGCGATTGCCTTTTTGCCGGGGCTGCTGGTATCGGTCATAGGAATTTTCGTGACTGTGCATATGATTACTGTGAGCGTTGCTCTGATAAAGGATGAACGGGAATTGTAGCGGACGATTGTGTGTACAGAAGCAGAAATTGGATATAACAGACAATTATAATCAGATATAAAAACCTTGTATTTTTCAAATGCACCTTATAACAGTATAATAGGGGCATGAAAGAAATTGATCGAGGTGAGTATGATGAGACAGATTTTATGTTATGGAGATTCGAATACATATGGATTAGTACCAAAGGAACATGCACGATATCCGTGGGATATCCGGTGGACCGGACGTCTGAATGAGAAGCTCGGGCTTCAACAGTATCGTGTGATTGAGGAAGGACTTTGCGGACGGACGACCGTCTTTGATGATCCGTTCCGTGACCATCGAAATGGTGCGAAACTGGTCAATACAGTGCTTGAAACACATGGTGACTCTGATCTCATCATATTGATGCTTGGGACCAATGATTGTAAGACTGCGTATAAGACGACACCGGAGCTGATCGGAAAAGGTGTAGAGACGGTAATCTCGAAGATAAAAAGCTTTGCACCGGGCAGCAGGATTCTGCTTGTTTCGCCGATACATCTGGGCGAAAAGGTCTGGGAGAAAACCTATGACCCGGAGTTTTCGAGAGAGTCGGTGGAGATATCGAAGGGACTTGCAGATGTCTATGCGGATATAGCCAGAAACGAACATCTGTATTTTCTGGATGCATCGGATGTTGCTGCACCGAGCGAGACCGATCAGGAGCATCTGAATGAGGAAGGGCATGCGAAGCTTGCAGAAGCAATCTATGCGAAGCTGGATGATATATTTGCAGAGGCTGCGTAACTTCCTTTGCAGATTATTTGTAGATAAAACGGAAGTTATAATTTAGTAAGGATATAAGAAAGCCGGTAAGAGACTATTATAGGAAATAGTTTCTTACCGGTTTTTTAATGTGAACAAGAAGCGGTATTTGATAATCGAATGGTATACCTACGTCTGATGCCGGCTGTTCTATGTTTCGGTTGTTCTATGTCTGATTCCGGCTGCTGTATGTTAATTACAGATATCCGTATTTCTTCTGCTGCGAGAACACGAAGAAAAGTGTCATGCACAATGTGATCGCTTCCGCTACGATGATCGCACCCCAGATACCATCCAATCCAAATATAAGAGGCAGCAGCATGACAGCAGCCAGCTGGAACACAAGTGTCCGCAGGAAAGAAATAAGTGCAGAGATGAGACCATTGTTGAGTGCAGTGAAAAAGGAGGATGCGTAAATATTACATCCGTTAATCAGGTAGGTGAACGAATAAATCAGGAATCCATGTCTTGTAAGCGCGTACAGTTCGGCGTCATAGCCAACAAAGATCTTCGTCAGTGGACCTGCGATTATGTGTGCCAGCAGAACAAGCAGGATGCCCCAGATAGCAATCAGACAGGTACTTTTTTTGAACATATTCTTCAGTTCATCCCGGTTTCCGGCACCGTAGTGGTAGCTTACGATCGGCGCACTGCCGACGGAATATCCGAGGAAAATCGATATGAATATGAAGTTTACATACATGATCGCGCCATAGGCGGCAACACCATTTTCGCCTGCATATTTCATAAGCTGCAGGTTGTAGAGCGAGTTGACAAGGGAGGAAGACAGGTTCGTCATAAGCTCGGAGGAACCGTTTGTACATGCTTTTAAGAGAACCGATCCATTGAATTTCGTCTTTCCAAGCTTCAACAAGCTTGAATTCTTCCGTGCAAAATAGAGAACCGGGAAGAAGCCACCGATGCACTCGCCGGTGACTGTCGCGATTGCGGCACCCGGTAAACCCCAGCCTAAGACTGCGATAAAAAGATAATCCAGAATCATATTTGTCACACCTGCGATGATGATGACAACCAGACCAAGCTTCGGCTTTTCTGCGGTCACGAAGAAACTCTGGAATACGTTTTGCAACATAAAGGCAGGCATGGAGATAAAACAGATTCGCCCGTATAACACACAGTTATCTAGCAATGCACCCTCTGCACCAAGCAGGGAGGCAACCGGACGGACCAGAAGCATACCACATATACTGAAGACGATGCCGCCGATGAACGTCACATAGACAAGCAGCGAGAAATACGCATTTGCTTTCTTGTGTTCACCCTCGCCGAGTGTCTTCGCTACAATCGCGCTACCACCGGTACCGACCATGAAGCCAAGTGCGGATACCCCCATCATGATAGGCATAACCAGATTGACTGCGGCGAATGCAGTCTTGCCGACATAGTTCGATACGAACAATCCATCCACAATGCCATAGATGGATGTAAAAATCATCATGATGATGGAAGGCAGTACAAAGCGCAGCAGCTTCTTATATGTAAAATGTTCGGATAATTGTATTTTCATGCTGTAAATCCTCCGTCTGAGTTATAGCTTCTGGATTCCCATACGCAGGGCTGAGAGATATTGCGTGTGGAAATGCAGGATTGATTTGTATTCTTTTTCTGTCAGCTTTGGAAATGCTTCGTTCTCGATCTCAACCATTGGGAAAATGGTGCGGCGCACAAGCTGCAATCCTTGTTCGGTCAGATAGATGTGCATGCTCCGGCCTTTTCCAGATGCAAGTGTCAGATATTCTTTTTTTTCCAGCGTCCGGATTGCATAGTTCACGGTCTGTTTCGGAATGAAGGTTGTACGGCAGATATCGGTCTGCTTACAGCCATCACCTAATTCGCAGATTGCGTACAGCGTGTCAAATTCGCTGTTTGAGAGTCCTAATCGTATGGCTGCTTCGTGGTAGATTTCGTTATATTCTTTATAGATGCGGTTGAAGATAACCAGTTTCTCACTCATATAAGGTTGTTCTTCTTTATTGTGTTCTTTCATGTTCATGGCTTCTCCTTTTTCGTGTAAGTTTGTTGTGAGCTTGTTGCAATCTGGCTGCGGATAGGAACCGTCCATTTTTATCCTTGGCTTTGAAAACGGTCGTTTTCTGCATCGCTGCAATTCGACAATATATGTCTGATTTCGTACTCTTATAAGTCCGAAATCATACTCAGTATAGTCCGACTTCGGACTTATGTCAAGAGGAGGATGTATGTAAATTATTTGTAATTGTTAACGAAACATGGCAAGATACATTGCTATTTTGCAGGGATTGAAGTATACTAGGGCAAAAATGGATATACAATGATGTACATATGTATAATATAAGACGTATCACGAAGAACAGGACAGGAGTAAAAAGATGCTGACACAATTTTCTAGAACAGAGCTGCTGCTTGGAAAAGATGCAATGGAGAAGCTGCATGATTCCCGCGTTGCCGTGTTTGGAATCGGAGGCGTGGGTGGTTATGTCTGTGAGGCGCTGGCACGAAGCGGGGTTGGTGCATTTGATCTGATCGATGACGATAAGGTGTGCCTGACAAATCTGAACCGTCAGATCATCGCGACCCATAAGACAATCGGAAAATATAAAACGGAAGTGATGAAGGAGAGGATTCTGGATATCAATCCGAACGCAGATGTACAGATTCATAATTGTTTCTTCCTGCCTGAGAACGCAGATGAGTTTCCGTATGAAGATTATGACTATATGGTAGATGCAGTAGATACTGTGACTGCGAAGATTGCTCTTGTGATGAAGGCGCAGGAGAGACATATTCCGATCATCAGCAGTATGGGAGCCGGCAATAAATTAGACGGCAGTCAGTTCCGGGTGGCAGATATCTACAAGACGAAGGTCTGTCCACTTGCGAAGGTGATGCGGCGGGAATTAAAAAAGCGCGGTGTGAAGAAGTTAAAGGTTGTATATTCCGAGGAACAGGCAATCCGTCCGATCGAAGATATGGCGATCAGCTGCCGGACGAACTGTGTTTGTCCGCCTGGTGCAAAGCACAAATGTACCGAGCGGAGAGATATACCGGGCAGTGTTGCATTTGTTCCGTCGGTGGCGGGTCTTATTATTGCCGGTGAGGTAGTGAAGGATTTAGTGAAGGACGTGCCACGCGAAACACAGAAGGAATCATCCAATATAGGTTGATGCAGGTAAGATATACGAGTTATACGAGTAATTGGTATGCATGTGATGGAACAGGAGGCAGAGACGATGACATTAGAGAAGCATGTGATAGACACCGTGAAAGAATGGCAGACAAAGATTGGCACGGATGATGCGGGGGTGCGTCTGTATTATCCGAAGGCGTCGATGTGTGGGTATCTGAAGCTTCCGGTGGACGAGGATTCGGAGAAGATCTGTCAGGATGCAGAAGCATATTTTAAGAAAAATGTACCGCAGCTCAGGATTGTGGAAGTGACTGAAAAAGCAGATCGTTTTTGCGTGTTTGTCAGTCCGGAGGGCTGTGATTATATTAACCGTGAGATTCCGGTTTCGGAATTTTTAGAGGGATTTCTGAAGGTGCTTAAGACGCAGGATATTCAGCAGGTACGGGCGTATTTTGAGGCATTTGCGAAAGCGCACGGAACGACCGTATGTGAAGAAGATGATGAGGAAGATCTGGGAACAGTACTCTCTTTTGCGGATAAGAATGTGGAGCCTTATCTGTACTGCGTGACGGACGACCAGTTCGGAATTACCTATCACCGGTTTACGAAGGATGATTTTGATACGATTTAAAAAAATCTTAAACAAAGCAAAAGCGGAGTTTAATAAAAAAGATACAAGTTGGATACAACCATGATTTAAAATAGAAAAGGAGTTTTTCCATGAACGAACAGACAAAAGCGAGAATCAAGGAACTGCAGAAAGAAAAAGATGTTGTGATCTTAGCCCATTATTATGTGGATGGCGAGGTGCAGGAGATTGCAGATTATGTCGGTGATTCATACTATCTTGCAAAGGTTGCAACGACAGTAGAACAACAGAATATTTTGTTTTGCGGTGTCTCCTTTATGGGAGAGAGCGCAAAGCTTCTGAATGCCCAAAAGCATGTCTATATGGCAGACGATGGAGCGGATTGTCCGATGGCGCATATGGCGGAAGTCGAGAAGATCAAGGAAGTGCGGAAAGAATATCCGGATGTGGCGGTTGTCTGCTATGTCAATTCGACCGCAGAATTGAAAGCCCACTCGGATGTCTGCGTGACATCGTCGAACGCATTGAAGATTGTGAAGGCGCTTCCGAATAAAGATATCTATTTTATTCCGGATTACAATCTGGCGCATTTTATAGCGGAACAGGTACCGGAGAAGCATTTTATCTTCAACGACGGGTTCTGCCATGTACATAAGAGTATTCACAGTGAGGATGTGAAGAAGGCGAAGGAATTACATCCGGACGCATTGGTGCTGGCACACCCGGAATGTACAAGTGATACATTAGCACTTGCAGATTTTATTGGAAGTACGTCCCAGATTATTGATTATGCAACTGCATCGGACAGTAAGAAATTTCTGATCTGCACCGAGATGGGTGTGTTCTATGAGTTGATGCAGAAAAATCCGGACAAGAAATTCTTCTCTGTCGGACACAGACAGTTCTGCCCGAATATGAAGAAGGTCAGTCTGGACAAGGTGCTCGAGAAGCTTGAAGATCTGAAGGATGAAGTGATTCTTCCGGAGGAGATGTGTGAACAGGCGAAAAAACCGCTTGATGAGATGCTTCGTCTGGCACAGTAGCAGATCCGTTGAGCTGACAGATGCATGGAAACCACCGGAGGAATCTGATGGGTTAGTAGATGCACGGAAACCACCGGGCGAGGAGTATGAGATGAAACGTATTTTAATTGTGGAAGATGATATGGCACTGGCACAGGAATTGCAGTATCTTCTGATCTCGAATCAGTATGATGCACAGTGTGTCGGAGAATTTAACGATGTTGCCGGACAGATCCTTGCTTCGCAGGCGGATATGGTATTGCTCGATATCAACCTTCCGGGGATAGATGGACAGAGCGTGCTGCGGGAATTGCGTAAGACATCGGATATTCCGGTTATTATGGTGACAAGCAAAAACACAGAGATGGACGAAGTAATATCAATGAGCTTCGGTGCGGATGATTTTATTGCGAAGCCATACAATCCGTCTATTCTGCTGCTTCATATCGAGGCGGTATTCAAGCGCCTTGGAAAGCTGGACGCGGATAAAGGACTCACCTATAAGAAGCTGACACTCGATATGGCTCGCGGCATCTTATGTGTCGGAGATAACAACGTGGAGCTGACGAAGAATGAGGCGGGGATTTTATCCTATCTGTTAAAGCATCAGAATATGATCGTGACGCGGGATGAGCTGATCAGCTATCTGTGGGATTCGGAAGCATTTGTGGATGACAACACGCTGACGGTGAATATGAACCGTGTGCGGAAAAAACTCTCCGATCTTGGTGTGGCGGATGCAATCCGGACAAAACGTGGACAGGGGTATATTTTGGAATGACAGTTCGAGGTTATCTAAAAGACAGAATCGGCTTTGTTGCTGCGGTGGTATGTATCATGGTAGTATTCAAGCTGTTAGGGTTTGCCTGCAAAGCACGGATGGATTTTATCTGGGTGATGGAGGGAATTATTTTTGTAACGTCACTGTGTGCCTTCGGTGCGGATTACCGGAAGCGGAGCCGTTTCTACCGGGAGCTGCAGGGAATCCTTGACGGTCTGGATCAGAAATATCTGATCACAGAGATGATGGTACAACCGGATTTCGAGGAAGGCAAAATCTGGATGGATGTTCTGTATGACACCGGGAAGTCCATGCGGGATAAGTTAAATGACACCGAGGATTCCCTACGGGATTTCAAGGAATATTTAGAACTTTGGATCCACGAGATCAAGATTCCGATTGCGGCATTAAATCTCATGAATTATAATGGCAGTCAGGATCTGAAGAAACAGAAGGCGCAGCTTGCCCGTATCAACGGATTTGTTGAGCAGATTCTATTTTATGCACGTGCAGATGCGGCAGAGAAGGATTATCTGCTCACCGCGTGCAATCTGGATGCTGCCATCAATCAGGTGTTACAGCAGCAGAAGGATCTGCTGATCGGGAATAAAATACGAATTGAAAAAAACGATACAAACCATTCCGTTGTCACGGATTCCAAGTGGCTTGCATTTATGCTTGGTCAGATCGTGAACAACAGTATCAAATACCGGGATACCGCAAAGCAATCGTGTATTTCTTTTGCGGTAGAGGATATGGCAGATAAGACGGTTCTTAGAATCCGTGATAATGGCATCGGTATAACACAACAGGATATCGACCGGGTGTTTGACAAGACCTTTACCGGGGAGAACGGACGGCGTGGAAATGCTTCTACCGGAATGGGTTTGTATATATGTAAACAGCTTTGCAATAAGCTTGGACATTCGATTGCGATTACGTCCGTGCATGGGGAATATACTGAGGTAGAGATTGTCTTTGGCAAAGAGACATTCCTGACGAGAGAGTAGTTTATAACCTTACAAAAATGTAAGAGAGTTGTCATAAACTACGATGGATAGAACGCATGGAAGAATGTATGATACAGGCAGGACAGTTGCTTGGGACACAAATATGGAAGAAAGGCACAGTCGGATACTGTGGCGAGGATTTGGAACATGGCTTATCATGAATCCATGTATTTTTTAGTATTTTTGCCGGTGGTTCTCATCGGTTATCAGCTTGCACCAAAGCGGGTTCGTTTTGGTGTGCTGCTCTTTTTTAGTTATTGTTTCTATTTTTTGTTCAGCCACAGATTGATTCTATTTCTGGCTGGAGCAACCGGAATCACTTACATAGTTGGAAGACTGGCTGCTACCGGTGAGAAAAAACGCAGAAAAACGATACTGACAATAGGGGTCTGGCTGCTTCTTGGTATGCTGCTTGTGATGAAATACAGCGGATTTTTTGCAGAGAATCTGAATTTGCTTTTTGGAGCGGCACAGTCGTCGTTGCGTCTTCCGGTGCGGCGTTTCCTGCTGCCGCTTGGTATCTCATTTTACACGCTTTCTGCAATCGGTTACATGGCGGATGTGTATTGGAAGAAGATCAAACCGGAGCGAAACCTTGCGAAGCTTGCACTCTTCTTAAGCTTCTTCCCAATCATCATGGAAGGACCAATCTGTATGTACAGTGATACAGCAGATGCACTCACGAAAGGGGAAGATATCCGGAGTGAGAATCTCGTCCGGGGCTATATGCGGATTGGCTGGGGACTCATCAAGAAGGTTGTGATTGCAGACCGTCTGTATGTTGTGGTGCAGACGTTGTTTGACGGGTATGCGTCTTATCACGGTGTGATGATCGTGGTCGCGGCAGTATCCTATACTGTCCAGCTTTATATGGAGTTTTCCGGTTGTATGGATATCGTGATCGGAAGTGCGGAATGCTTTGGCGTGACATTGCCGAAGAATTTTGCACAGCCGTTCGTATCGAAGAATGCATCCGAATTCTGGCGTAGATGGCATATTTCGCTTGGCAGATGGTTCAAGACATATATTTTCTATCCGGTTTCCATGTCGAAGCTCACCAGGAAATGGAACCGTTTTGCGAAGAAGCATGCGAGCAAATATGTGAAGCTGATGGTTGCTTCCGCAATCGCGTTATTCCCTGTGTGGGTGTGCAACGGACTCTGGCATGGTGCGAGCTGGAGTTACCTTTTCTACGGCATGTATTATTTCGTTGTAATCATGATTGAACTGATGCTTGAACCGGCGATGAAGAAGCTTGGCGAAGCATGGAAGATTACCGAAGCTACGACATGGTGGAATGTACTTCGAATGTTAAAAACATGGGTGATCATTTTTACCGGAGAACTGTTTTTCCGGGCGGATACACTGGGCATCGGTATGCATATGTTTGCATCACTGTTCCGTGATTTTGAGCTACACAGGCTCTGGGACGGTACGTTGCTTACGCTTGGACTTGGCAGAGTGGAGATTGGAATTATTCTTGCGTCTTTGCTGCTCGTTGGCGTGGTAAATCATTTCCGTGAGCGGAAGATTGATGTGCGTGGCGTGATCTTGCAGAAACGGCTGCCGGTGCGCTGGCTCGTGTATCTTGCACTCATCTTTGTCGTGCTTATATTCGGTGCGTATGGACCGGGATATCAGGAGGTGGATCTGATCTATGCAGGCTTCTAAAGATATGGATATACAAAAGAAAGATATTTCGGGAAATACGGATTCCGGAAGAAAAAAATCCGGGACACATAAGATATGGCTTCGGGCAGCCGCATTTGCAATGGTGGTTTTGCTGCTTCTTGTAGCAGCCGGGAAGATATGTGATCCGATCCGGCTTGGCTTGCAGGATTCGGTTTCCGAGCGGGAACGGTACCTGCTGCATCTGCTGTCCGAACCGGAGGATATGGTTGATGTGGCAATCCTTGGCGACAGCGAGAGTTATACGGTATTGTCCACCTATCAGTTATGGAAGGACACGGGGATTGCATCATATATCGGTGGACAGTCCGGACAATGGATCGGGGAAAGTTATTTCTCGCTTAAGAAGATTCTAAAACGGCAATCTCCGAAGGTGGTAATCTTAGAGACGAATGAGTTTTTCTCCAGAGGAGATGCAAGTGTGGTACGGGATGCTGCAAAATCCGCGCAGGAGCTTGCACGGCAGATGTTCCCAGTCTTCAAATACCACCGGTTCTGGAAGATGGAACCTGCCGATCCGAAACTGCAGACGACGATTTTCAATGGATTTGAACTGCGGGTAGCCGTGGCGCCATATACCGGCGGTGCCTACATGCATGCGACGGATGAGAAAACACCGGTGACATTTATCACGCAGTATTATCTCGAGGAGATCAAAGACCTGTGCGATACGCATGGAACGAAGCTGCTTTTGGTGACGGCGCCTTCTCCGACTAATCATACGATGCAGCGGCACAATGAGGTGCAGGCACTTGCGGATAAGCTGGATGTTCCATATCTTGATCTGAATCTGGATACCGAAGAATTGGGAATAGACTGGAACTTAGATACGCTCGATGGTGGAGATCATATTAATTATAATGGCTGCCGGAAGGTGACGGCATATCTGCAGCAGTATCTGCAGACGCATTATACCTTGCCGGATCGCCGGAAGGATGCCCGGTATGAGGCATGGAACAAGCGGGCGGCAGAGTTTGAAAAACTCCTTCCGTAAACTTAAACAAATCTTAAATGATTGCTTGGTTTTATCTTAATATTTAAGTGGCTATACTAAGATACAGAACAGAAAAATGCAGCAGACACGCAGATGGAGGCATATATATGATGTGTGAAAATTTGCCGGAGCATTTTCGTAGTCAGGCATCTTGAACCTGCACGCATGGAGGACATTATGAAAAATGTATTGGAATATCTGGAACAAAGTGCACAGAAGTATCCGGACAAGATTGCTGTGAAGGATACAGCCTGTGCTTATACATATGAACAATTATGGAAGACGGCAAGACATATTGGCAGCCGTCTGGTAAAGCATACAACACCGAACCATCCGGTCTGTGTATTTGCGGATAAGAGTGCGGATACGCTGGCGGTATTTTTCGGAATCGTCTATGCGGGATGTTTCTACACGTTGGTCGATCCATCGTTCCCGGAGGCACGTATCCGGTCGATGCTTTCGGTGTTAGAGCCGGAGGTGATCGTAGACGGAAGCAATGCACCGGACAAGCTTGCAGCGTGTGGTTGTACGGAGCGGGTGATCCGGATGGAGACACTGGTACACGGGCTGAAATTTGAATGTGCAAATCCGGAAGATACAGAGAACATGGCACAGACCGGCACAGATGGAACAACCGGATGTGTGAATCAGCAAGAGGAATTGTATGCGATAGATGAAAATGATTCCGGTGAAACCGGAGATGCAGATTGGCAGATGGAATTATCGGATATGGAAAATGCCCGGCTGCAGGAAATCCGGGAATCCATGATCGATACCGATCCGCTCTATTGTAATTTTACTTCCGGATCGACCGGAACCCCGAAGGGCGTACTTGTGGCACATCGGTCGGTGATTGAATTTATCAATCAGTTTACGGAGATTTTCGATATCACCAAAGCCGATGTGATCGGCAATCAGGCACCGTTTGATTTCGACGTATCGGTCAAGGACATCTACAGTGCGATGAAGGTGGGTGCAACCTTAGTTGTGATTCCGAAAGCATATTTTATGTTCCCAAATTCGGTTGTGGATATGCTCGATGAGAATCATGTCACAACACTGATCTGGGCAGTATCGGCACTCTGCCTGTTGAATCGTCTGCACGGACTAAAACATAAAGTGCCGGCAGATATCAACAAGATTTTATTCAGCGGTGAGGCGATGCCGATCCGGCAGCTTCACGCATGGCAAAGCTGCTATCCGGATGCGATGTTTGTGAATCTATATGGACCGACGGAAATCACCTGTAACTGCACCTATCATATTCTGGAACGCGAATATACCGAGGAGGAGAAGCTTCCAATCGGAATTGCATTTCCGAACGAACGGGTATTTCTGCTTGACGAGGAAAAGCATCTGATTGAACCGGGAAGCGTTGGCAAGATTGGAGAGCTCTGCGTGGCAGGTACGACACTCGCCCTCGGATATTACAGGAATGCTGCGGCGACAGCGAATGCATTTGTGGCAAATCCGCTTAGTTCTGATTACCCGGAGACGATTTACCGGACGGGAGACCTGGCAAGCTATGGCGGGGACGGATTGCTTTATTTCGCGGGACGGAAAGATTTTCAGATCAAGCATATGGGACACCGGATTGAGTTAGAAGAGATAGAACATGCACTTGCTGCAATCCCGGAGATCGAGGGTGCCGCGTGCTTTTACGACCGGGAGAAAAACAAGGTTGTTGCCTGTTACATCGGAATTGATGATAAGAAATATCTGATTACCGCGATGAAGAAAAAGGTGCCGGATTACATGGTTCCGAATGTATTTTGCAAGGTGGACATGCTGCCGCTTAATAAGAACGGCAAGACAGACAAGAAGCTGTTGGAAGCACAGTATAAGGAAGGAGCGTTTGCATGAATATAGAAGAGTTAAGAATTGCGGCGTCGACATATGGAACGCCGACCTATATCTTCGATGTGCGGGAAGTGGAAGCGCGAATCCGATTGCTTCGCAGTCTGCTGCCGGAGGGCACCGGACTTTGCTTTGCAGTAAAAGCGAATCCGTTTCTGATTCCGTATGTGGCAGACATGGTTGACCGGCTGGAAGTCTGCTCCCCGGGCGAATATGAGATCTGCATACAGACAGAGATCGCACCGGAGAAGATTGTGGTATCCGGGGTTAACAAGACCTACGAATCCATGAAACGCATCTTGTCTTACAGCAAGGGCGCCGGAATCTACACGATCGAATCGGAGGAACATGCGAAGATACTGCGGACACTCGCAGAGAAAAATCAGATGCAGCTCTCGGTTCTCATCCGGCTTTCGAGTGGCAATCAGTTCGGTGTTGATGCGGAGACATTTATCCGGCTGGCAAAGGAGGTGCAGGAAAGTCCATATCTGACACTGGCGGGCGTTCATTATTATGCCGGGACTCAGAAGCGGCAAAGCAAGCTGGAGAAGGAGATGGATAACCTGACCTCATTCGCAGAGACGTTCGAAGCTGAGACCGGAATGAAACTTCCGGAGCTTGAATACGGAGCAGGCATGAAGGTTTCTTATTTCGTAAATGACAGCGAGAAGGATCAGCGGGAAAGCGAGCCGGAGCCGCAGATACAGGCTCTTGCCGAGAAGCTTCGGGCATGTGACGCTTACGGCAAAAAGACAATCGAGCTTGGGCGGTTCCTTGTGTCGATGAGTGGTTATTATCTGACGCGCGTGATGGATGTCAAGCGGACGGCACAGCCGGGATTTGTGATCTTAGATGGCGGAATCCACCAGATCAACTACTATGGGTGGATGATGGGGATGAAGCAGCCGGAGATGAAAGTGCTTGCAGAAAAAGATGGTGATGACGGAGAGCTGTTTCATCTGTGTGGATCGCTTTGTACCGTGAATGACGTGCTCGCGCGGGATGTCACTTTGCACAATCCCGAAAAGGGCGATGTGATCTGCTTCAAACGGTGTGGCGCTTATGCGGCGACCGAGGGTATGGCAATGTTTCTGAGCCGGGAACTGCCGCAGGTTTTAATCAGCAGGACAGACGGAAAAATCGAAAAGCTGCGTGAACGGGTGGAGACGTATCCGTTTCATGGCGGTGGAAACTGGAACCGGATGTGACAACGCAGGATGCATGAAAACAGGGAACCGGAATGCGACAACGTAGGATGCATGAAAACAGAGAACCAGAATGCGACAACGCAGGATGCATGAAAACAGGAAACCGGAATGCGGCAATGCATGAGAAAGCATGGGTTCACAATAAAAAAATAGGAGGATTTGTAACATGGAAGAATTATTAGAGATTTTGGAAGGTATTGCACCAGGTGAGGATTTTGAGAACTGTACGACATTAATTGACGATCATATCTTAGATTCCTTTGCTATTTTATCACTTGTGTCAGAGATTGAGGATACTTTTGATGTTGAGGTATCACCGGCAGAACTGATTCCGGCGAACTTTAATTCAGCAAAGAGCCTGTGGGAGATGATCTGTAGATTGAAGGAGGCGTAGCATCCCATACACACAGGAAAGCATTCAAGCGAATGGGTGCGTGTGGATGTGGGATGAAAAAATCAGGCACAAAATCATACGATAGAGAAAGGAACAGGACATATGGCGTATCATCTGCTTACATATAGTTTAATATTTTTGCCGGTTGTAATCGCATTGTACCAGCTATGTCCGGCGCGGTTCCGTTTTTTGGTGCTGCTGGCAGCGGATTATACATTTTTCTGTATGATAAGCGGTAAGCTTCTTGTCTGGTTGCTTCTGGCAACGCTTGTGACATACGGAACCGGAAGATGGCTTGCGCTAATTCCTGAAAAGCATAGTGACCTGCGCGGGAAAGCACTTACACGGAAGAAACGTGGCGTGCTGGCAGTCGGGATTGTGCTGATCTTAGGGGCACTTGTGACACTCAAATACCTGCGGATATTTGGTGTGACACTTGCAGCACCGATTGGTATTTCCTATTACAGTTTACAGGCGATTTCCTACATGACAGATGTCTATCGAGGCACTCAGGAGTCCTGTAAGAATCCGTTCAAGGTGGCACTATTCTTAAGCTTCTTTCCACAGATTATGGAAGGTCCGATCAGCCGTTTTTCTGAGACTGCAGAAGCTTTGTATGGCGGAAGAAGCATTCAGTTTGAAAATCTTGTTTTTGGGTACCAGCGTATCATCTGGGGACTATTTAAGAAGATGGTGATTGCAGACCGGCTGGCACCGCTTGTATCAAAGGTATTCAGCAGCTACAACAATTTCGACGGTGCGGCAATCCTTGTCGGTGTGCTTGCGTATACGATGCAGCTTTACATGGAATTTTCCGGATGTATGGATATCATTATGGGAAGCGGCGAGATCTTCGGTGTATCATTGCCGGAGAATTTCCGTCAGCCGTTCTTCGCGAAGAATGCAGGGGATTTCTGGCGCAGATGGCATATTACGCTTGGCGCATGGCTGAAGGATTATGTGTTTTATCCAATCTCCCTTGCGAAACCGGTCAAGAATCTTGCGAAGAAGATCAAGAAGCAAGCCGGATTTTCGGTCAGTAAATTCGTGGCACCAACGATTGCGTTATTCTTCGTCTGGCTGTCAAATGGTATCTGGCACGGACCGCATATGAATTATATCTTTTATGGTATGTATTATTTTGTGCTGATCGTGATTGAGAATCTGACTGAGGAACCATGCAGGAAGCTTGTGGAGCATCTTAGACTTGATACAGACAGCATTGGATTCAGAATATTCCGGTTCCTGAAAATGTTTCTGATTGTGAACATCGGTGAGATGTTCTTCCGTGCAGATACCGTTGCAACCGGATTCCGGATGCTTCGTGGAATCATAACAGATTTTCATATCACAGCACTTACGGAGTCAAATTTCGGCGTGGATGTGCCGGATCTCATTCTGGCATCTGTAAGTATCCTGCTCGTATTTGTGGTGGATATTATTCACGAGAAGGGGATTTCAATCCGGAGAAGGGTGGCGGAATGCAAGCTGCCGGTCCGGTGGAGTTTCTGGTATGCGGTTATACTTCTAGTCGTTGTATTTGGCGCATATGGCAGCGGATATACGATCGTAGATATGATATATGCGGCGTATTGACAGGAGAATGAATATGTGAATCATGTATGCGGCGTCAGGATGGAAGAATGAATATGAGTAACATGTATGCGGCGTATGGATGGTGTAAGATTTACGAAAGAAGAATGTATATGAAAAAAGTAAGTGGAAAATGGAAAAGAACTTTTAGGATGGCTGCAGGCAGCGTCGGTTTTTTAGCCGGACTTTGTGTGGTCCTGTTACTGGCAGGAAAATTCCTGCGTCCGAAAAACAATGCAGATATCTACGACACAACAGCCGTCCGGACGAAGGATGCGGAAGTAAAAAGTGAAGTGAAGGATACGATCGATGTATTGTTTTTAGGGGATAGTGAATGCTATTCGAGCTTCAATCCATTACAGATGTTCGCGGAGCATGGCTACACCTCGTTTATCTGCGGGACATCCGCACAGCGCATGTGCGATTCATATGCAATTTTACAGGCGGCATTTGAGACTCAGACGCCAGAGGTTGTTGTTTTAGAGACGAACTGCCTGTTCCGCAGCGTGAAATCAAAAGGCGATTCGAAAGATTATGTTTTAGATCGTCTGTCCGATCATGTTGAGATTTTTAAGAATCATTCTCGTTGGAAGGATGCGTTTGTAAGTACAAATGCCCTGACAAAGAAAAAGGATGGGAAGAACCGTGGATTTATCAGGAGAAATACGATCAAGCCTTATGAGGGTGGAGCTTACATGCATGCAAGTGAGGAACGAAGGATGATAGATGCCGATGCAGAAAAATATCTGCTCCTTATGAAAGAATATTGTGAAAATCATGGTGCGGATCTTGTCCTGGTCAGTTCTCCGTCTCCAAAGAACTGGACTTATGCTAAGCACAACAGTGTAGCTGACTGGGCACAGGCAAACGCAGTTACTTATGAAGATCTGAATCTGAATGATGCGCTTGGCATTGACTGGGCGTCCGATACGAAGGATGGTGGCGATCATCTGAACTTTGAAGGCGCGAAGAAGGTAAGCGCATATGTGGGAAACTGGCTATCGGAAGCTTATGGGTTGAAAGACAAAAGAAACAATCCGGATTACAAACACTGGGAGGAAGACAGTGTGGAGTATGCATCAGGTAAGAAGTGATTATTGATATATACCATGTTATTTTTGGAGGCAGGGATGCCTCCTTTTTTCTTGAATTGGAGCAAAAACCTGAAATATGGGTAAATCCCCCAATGGAGCAGTCACAGGAAGCAAGTGGATTGGAGCAAAACAGCAGAAAATCAAGCAAAATTCCCAAATGGCTACTTCAACAACGAATCTCACCCATAGGCATCTGCACCAAATCAATATATAATACAACCGTTATATTACAAAATCGTAAGAAACCTGTAATCAAGACCGATGGATGGCGGATGAAAAACCATATATACTGAGTACAGTTGATGCGGGAGATGGTTTGCACAATTCATGTGGAAACCAGAGAACCATTAAGGTATGAGAATCATGGAAAAGGCTGATGTGGAAGGAACACAGTATGTCTGCGTGCATGAGCAGGCAAAATAACAGCTGAAATCCAGAAACCGTTAAGCGGCAGAAGCACAACATGCCTGCCCGCAATCAGAATGTTAGCAAACGAAGGGAGACTATCTATGAATGAGATATTAAAGCTTGACAATGTAGAAAAATACTATGGCAACAAAGCGAATCTGACAAAGGCGGTAGATAAGATTTCTTTCTCTGTAGAGAAAGGCGAGTTTGTCGGAATTATGGGAGCCAGCGGCTCTGGAAAGACAACGCTCTTAAACTGTATTTCCACGATCGACCGTGTGACAGCCGGACATATCTATGTCGGGGATAAGGACATCACAACCATCCGGGGAAATGAATTAAATAAGTTCCGCCGGGAAGAGCTGGGATTTATCTTCCAGGATTTTAATCTGCTGGATACGCTGACCGGATATGAGAATATTGCACTGGCTCTCTCCATCCAGAATGTAAAACCGAAGGAGATTGACAGCCGGATCCAAGAGGTTGCGAAGCGGCTTGGAATCGAGGAAGTTCTGAACAAATACAGCTATCAGATGAGTGGTGGACAGAAGCAGCGTGTGGCGGCAGCCAGAGCCCTGATTACGAATCCGAAGCTGATCTTAGCCGATGAGCCAACCGGTGCTCTTGATTCCAAATCCTCCCGCTATCTGTTGGAAAGCATGAAGGAGATGAATGAAGGACTTGCTGCAACGATTCTGATGGTTACGCACGATGCATTTACAGCAAGCTATGCATCGCGCGTGATCTTCATCAAGGATGGCAAGATATTCAATGAGATCCGTAGAGGTGATGATACCCGGAAACAGTTTTTTAACCGCATTATTGAGGTTGTGACAGTGTTAGGGGGGAGTTTGAATGATGCTCTTTAAATTATCCACCCGGAATATCCGGAAAAGTATGCAGAATTATCTGATTTATTTTGCAACATTGATCTTAGGCGTAGCAATCTTCTATGTATTTAATGCACTTGGAAGCCAGACGGTTATGCTGAAGGTATCGTCAAATACGGAAGAAATCATTGGGCTTATGAACGAGGCGATGTCTGTCGTCAGTGTGTTCGTATCGATCGTACTTGGTTTCCTCGTCGTGTACGCAAGTACCTTCCTGATGAAACGAAGGAAGAAGGAATTCGGTATCTATTTAACGCTTGGTATGGGAAAAACACAGGTAGCAAAGATTCTCGTGATCGAGACACTGCTGATCGGTGTGATCTCTCTGGTAATCGGGTTGCTGCTCGGTATTGGAATCTCGCAGGGGATGAGCGTTGTGACGGCAAATCTTTTCGAAGCGGATATGACGAACTTCCGGTTTATGGTCAGCACATCAGCCATCATCAAAACGATTATTTATTTTGCAATCATGTATGTGATTGTTATGGCATTAGATGTAATCATTGTCAGCCGCGCCAAGCTAATAAACCTGCTTTATGCAGGCGCAAAGGCACAAAAAAACCACGCAAAAAATCCGGTTGTCTGTGTGCTTGTATTTATTGTAGCGGCTATCCTGCTTGGAACGGCATATTATAAAGTGACAGCCGGTGTCCGCACAATCTCTGAGTTTCAGGGACTTGGTATCCAGATCGCGAAAGGTATCATCGGAACCTTCCTTATATTCTGGTCGGTATCCGGAATGTTGCTTGCAATCGTGAAGCGGTGCAGACGGTTTTATTATAAAGGCATCAACTCATTCAGTGTGAAAGAGCTTGGAAGCCGGATCAACACGACGGTGTTCTCTGGAGGGATTATCTGTCTGCTTCTCTTTTTCACGATTTGTATCCTGTCAAGCTCGATGGCAATCCGAAATTCGATGAACCATGTGTTAGAGACCTGTACTCCGGTTGATGTGCAGTTTTCAAAGCTGTATTCCTATGATGCAGCCGAGGACTATGATATGACCGGACACAATGTGGAAGAAAACCTGAAAGCCTGTGATATCGATACATCGAAGCTTACGGATGTGACAGAAATGCATTTGTATGCACCGGAGGAAATTCGTGTCGGAGATTTCTTCGGAAAGGCATTTGCAGAGAGTGGATCGGAGGATTATTTCAAAGAAGCATCGATGGAGACGATGCACATTGGAGAATACAATGATTTTGTAAAATCCTTTGGTGGAACGACAATCGACCTTGCAGAGGATGAATATGTGATACTCTGTAATTACGGGGAGATGGAACCACGATACAACGAAGGACTTGCGGAGGGACAGACGGTTACGATAAAAGGAAAGACCTATCATCCGAAATACAGTACTTGCGTAGATGGAATCGTGCACATCAGCAATTCGGAGAGCAATGCAGGCGTGCTGCTTGTGCCGGATTCTGTAGATATGTCTGACTGTGATTTCTGGTATGATATCTATTCAGCAAATTACAATACGACAGACCCAACAGAGGTGGATGCGCTTAATGAGTACTATAGTGATGCAAATTTCTACAAACTGCAGGAGGCGAAGACAGAAACACTCTTAAGCGAAGATGGCTCCTATTATTCCATGAACTGCGAGACAAGCAAGCGGCTCCGTGACAACAGTGTGGGTCTTACTGCGATGATCGTATTCATCGGAATCTACTTAGGTGTTGTATTCCTGATCTCCGGAGCCGCGATTCTGTCACTCAAGGAGCTTTCCGAGGCAGCCGACAGCAAGGAGAAATACCGAATCCTGCGCCGAATTGGAGTGGATGAGAAGAAAATCCGTCATTCCCTCCTGGCACAGTCTGGCGTGTTCTTTGCCATGCCGCTTTTGCTTGCAATCGTGCATTCGATCTTCGGAATGCAGACAGCGATGTTCATTCTGACCGTATTTGGACGGGGCGGACTGCTTGGTTCGATTCTGCTTGCAGCAGCAATCATACTTGTGATATATGGTTTTTATTTTGCAATCACATATATCTGCAGCCGCAAGATTATCAGTGAATAGCCGGCTGCACAGGAAAATAATCATGGACACGGGCGGCCTGTGCGAAAAATCACCGCAATGCATACATGAATAAATATCTTGAAAAATCAGAATAACTAGGCTATAATTAGCACATATTAAAAATATAATATATCTGGAATGTTCGATAACTCCTGTTATTTTTGAACCTACATTTACTTTAAACGGGATTCCTATATCTGTGATATTATGTCAGGCCTCCTTCGAGTGGAAGACAGACGATCACATGCGGTTGCCCACCTAGCGTCAGCTAGGAGTCAAAAGGCAGGAACCGGCATCCCGGATATATTTTTTTGGAGGAAAATACGTGAAAAAGAAGATACTCACGTTTGTTTTATTGCTGGTTGTAACGGGAATCCTTATGATAGCCGGTCATGAGATCGCACGGCATATGCACAAAGCAGAACAAAATACGGAGATAACCGAAGCAGCTGTAGATTATAGCGTATATTACACATATGGAGATGTGGAGAAGGTCGTCAGTTATCTGGCAGATACAAAGGCAGAATCTGAGGCATTATCCCGTTTGATCGATCCTTTGAAGAAGAGTGAAGTGATCGATGCGGCGTTTGTGAAGTCAGTGGCACAGGTAATACAGGTAAAAACGTCCATTTATGAGGAAGCATTAAATGGAAAGAAGGATTCTGACTATGTGACAAAGGCGGAATTCGAGGACTTCTATGAGAGGATTGTGGCGTCGGCAACCGTGAAGGGGCTGCTTCGCAAAGATATTTTGGTGCTTGCAATATCAGAGGAGGATAAAACGTCTTTTTCTGATGGACAGGACACCTATAATGCAGAATTTGAAATTGATGAAACCTATGAGGGAAACGTGCTTGATGTCTATATGAAGAATGGCATGATTTTCAAGATAAACAGCCTTGGCAATTCTGAAATTACATTGCAGAATGTATGGGTGAAGGAAATCTCGGATGGTATGTGTACCTTCTTATATGGAAATCTGGAAAAGATCTACCCTGTCCGGATGGAGGGTGTCTCGGATGAAGCTGTGACAGTCGCAACGAGTCTGGATGCGGACAGACAGACCAAAGCTGACTATGAGACGGCAGGCTATGTGGCAAATCTTGTCTTTAACTATGCAGGAATCTGTAAGATTGAACGACCACAGAAGGTGCTGCGTGGCAGAGTCATTTCGACGGGAGATACAGACATTCAGGTGGAAAATGTCGGCGGACTCACACTTGCGGAGCATTATAAAATGTATAACGTCTATGAGGATGCCGTGGATGAGGAGAGCCTTTCCCTGTTGACCGGCTATTCGTATGTAGACATGTATATGCAGGATGGAAAAGTCGGGGCTGTCGTGATCAATCAGGAACTGAAAAGTGAGGATATCCGCGTAATTATCAGTAATGATGATTACACATCCTATGAGATGGAAATGGTACAGCTCACAGCGACATCTGCGTTTACAGTAACGAATCCGGATGAGACAGAGACGAAGTATCAGGCAGGCGATATGGTGACGATTCAGGCATCGGAGTATGAAAAAGACGAAGTGTTGAAGGTAACACCGGATACACACAGTGGGCGGATCAAGCTGCTCAGCGTGACACGCGAATGTGGCAATCCGGAATACGATGGAACAATGGAGCTTGATGTACAGGATGGATATATCTATGTGATCAATGAGCTTTCATTAGAACGATATCTGGCAAATGTCGTGGCAAATGCAATGCCGTCGGATTACCCGGATGCAGCCATGCAGGCGATGGCAATCTGTGCCAGAGGAACGGCATATGCGAAGTTAAAGGATGAAAGCTACGCAGAATATCATGCGCATCTTGACGATTCTAGTCTGTGTCAGGTATATAATAATGTGGCAGAGACCGATGCATCGATCCGCGCGGTAAAGGATACATACGGGCTTGTTCCGACGTATCACGGAACACTGATCGTACCGATGACATTTAATACATCCTTTGGAACTACCTGTACGAATGCGGAGATCTGGGGTGGCGATGCGTATAGTTATCTGGAGTCCAATGTGGAGAATCTTGATAAGACCAAGATTGATTTATCGGATGAAACAGATTTTGAGGCATTTTTGACAGATAGTGGTGCGTATACTATTATAGATAAAGATTCGCCGTATTACCGGTGGAATATTACATTTACGCAGGAAGAAATGACAGAAGCCATCGAGACAGTTCTGGAGAACCGTAAATCTCTGATGGCAGATGCAATACTTGTCGAGGATGAAACCGGCGAGTTTGTATCGGCAGACGTGCCGGAGCTTGGAACCGTGACAGAGATCGAGGTGACAGAGCGGACGGTGAGTGGTGTTGTATCCAAGCTTGTCATCCACGGCAGTGAACATACGATATCCATCAGCGGACAGAGCAATATCCGTGCGATCTTGAATCCAGTCAATCAGGAGATTGTACGGCAGGATGATTCGACGGTAACTGGCTGGACGTCACTTCCAAGCCCATATTATTATGTGGAGAAGACAGACGCGGGATTTGTCGTTCATGGTGGTGGATTCGGACATGGTGCAGGAATGAGTATCTATGGTGCCGGCGTGCTTGGCAGACAGGGAAAAAGCTACAAATATATATTACGGCATTATTTCTCATATGTTGATTTTGCATCGATTTATACGATGGAAGATGGAGAACAAATGATAGATTCAAAATAACAAAACGGGGTATGTATGAAAAAGGTCGTTCGGTTTATTATCAAATTTGTGAACAAAGCAACCGCAGACAGCGTGCCGGCGTATGCGGCACAGGTTGCTTTCTTTGTCATGCTTTCATTTTTTCCGTTTATGATGCTGCTTGTTATGATCGTATCGAAGCTGTCCGTTATGAACACAAATGTACTTGGCTATATTCTGCGTGTCGTACCGAGCGGACTGGAATCTTATGTGGCGTATATTGTGGATGATGTAGTCAATGCAAATGTGCAGTCGTTTACACTCATTACGGTATTTGTCAGCTTGTGGTCTGCAGCAAAGGGCATTCAGGCACTCTCGACCGGGTTAAATAAAATTTATGGTGTGGAACAGAACAAAAATTATTTCCTTGTGCGGCTGATCTGTGCGTTATATACACTGGTGTTTATGGTACTTTGTATCGTCGTGATCGCGATACAGGCATTCGGTTCGCAGATCGCCCATAAGATTATTGACAATTACCCGGCATTTGCAGATGCAACACTTTTGATTTTGAGCTTGAAGAATGTTGTGACATTTCTTGTTATCTTTGTCTTTTTGCTTCTGATTTATTATCAGCTTCCGAACCGGCGCGGACATATGCGGCATGAGTTTACCGGAGCTGTGCTTGCTTCGCTTGCATGGATGCTGATGACGCGGGGATTTTCTGTATATATCAAATATTCGGCGGATAATTCAAAGATGTATGGTAGTATGACATCTGTCGTATTGATTATCATCTGGCTGTATATCGGTATGCAGATTGTTTTGTATGGTGCAGAAATCAATTATTATCTGTCAGATCTGATCTGGAAATACCGGGAAAAATACCACATGAAGAAAAAAGCTAAACGGGAAGAAAAACAAAAAATTAAAAAAAATCAGAAAGAAAAAGCAGAGATATCTTAAGGTCAATCGGTTGACACTCCCCAAGGGATGTGCGATAATCTAACAGATAGAATTATAACAAGATGGAGGGACAAAGATGTACAGTTTTGATGAAATAGCAAATTTCGATCCAGAGATTGCACAGGCAATGACGGACGAGATCAACAGACAGGATCATAATATTGAGCTGATCGCATCAGAGAATATCGTATCCAAGGCAGTTATGGCAGCTATGGGAAGTCCGCTTACAAACAAATACGCTGAAGGGTATCCGGGAAAGCGTTATTATGGCGGATGTGAGTATGTTGATGTAGTGGAAGACCTTGCTAGAGAGCGGGCAAAGAAGTTGTTTGGATGTGAATATGTCAATGTTCAGCCACATTCCGGCGCACAGGCAAATATGGCAGTATTCTTCGCTATTTTGCAGCCGGGCGATACATTTATGGGAATGAATCTGGCACACGGTGGACATCTGACACACGGTTCACCGGTCAATATGTCAGGTAAGTATTTCAATGTCGTACCTTACGGTGTTAACGATGATGGTTTTATTGATTATGATGAGGTACTCCGCATTGCGAAGGAATGCAAGCCGAAGATGATCGTAGCTGGTGCATCTGCATATGCGAGAGCAATTGATTTCAAGCGTTTCCGTGAGATTGCAGATGAGGTTGGCGCAGTACTTATGGTAGATATGGCACATATCGCAGGTCTGGTTGCTGCCGGACTTCATGAAAGCCCAATCCCATACGCACACGTAACAACAACCACAACGCACAAGACATTGCGTGGTCCGCGTGGTGGTATGATTCTTTCCAGCAATGAAGTAAATGAGAAATATAACTTCAATAAGGCAGTGTTCCCAGGTATTCAGGGTGGTCCTCTGATGCACGTGATTGCAGGTAAGGCTGTCTGCCTGAAGGAAGCACTGACAGATGAATACAAAGAGTATCAGAAGCAGGTTGTGAAGAACGCAGCATGTCTGGCACAGGCACTGACTGAGCGTGGATTCAAGATCGTATCCGGCGGTACAGACAATCACCTGATGCTTGTTGACTTACAGAACCTTGACCTGACCGGTAAGGAAGTGGAGAAGCTTCTCGATTCTGTTCATATCACAGCGAACAAGAATACGGTACCGAACGATCCAAAGTCGCCATTTGTTACAAGTGGTATCCGTCTTGGTACACCGGCTATCACAACACGTGGTGCAAAAGAAGATGATATGATTGTGATCGCAGATGCAATCAAGGCTGCAGTCATTGACAAGGATAATGACAAGGCAATGGCACTTGTAAAGAGCATCACAGACAAGTATCCATTGTATGCATAATACAACATTCTGTGGGATATGCATATCAGCCGGAACCGACGTATAAATGATGTGCAAGTGGTAAAAATGTATCTATAAAAGATACAGAAATGTTCGATAATAAGAAATGCAAAACCGGGGGCTGCGCGAGAGGGAATCCGTTCCCTTGACACGAGGCTTCCGGTTTATTATGTTAAAAAAATATGTTACTCATGGTTGTGTGAGATTTATAGATAAGTACGCTTGAATAACGGAGAATGATATATGGAAAATCAGCAGAAAAATTCCGCCCCGGAGAACGGTTCGGACAACCGGAATTCGAATAATAATAACAATAAGAAAAAGCCATCCAGGACGGTGGTGATATGGATCGTATCCATTCTATTGACATTTATGATCTGGCAGGGAATTACGGCGATACAGCAGTCCAAACAGGAGAAGATCACGTATGACACGTTCCTGCAGATGCTTGATGATAAATTAGTTACCGATGTGAAGCTTTACAATGACCGGATCAGCTTCACGCCGATCTCAAAGGAGACGGGCGCGGAGATGGACAAGACGTATTATGTGATCCGCATCAGCGATTACAAGATCGTGGACCGTCTGCAGAAGGCAGGCGTACAGTTCGAGGAAGTGGATGAAGGGAAGAATGCAGTCGTTTCGACGATTCTCTCGTATGTGGTAATGATCGGAGCCTTCTATCTGTTGATGTCGTTACTGATGCGGAATATGTCCAAATCCGGCGGCATCGGAAAAAGTAATGCGAAGATGTATGTGGAGAAGAAAACCGGCGTGACATTCGCGGATGTTGCAGGTCAGGAGGAGGCAAAGGAATCCCTCTGTGAGATGGTAGATTTCTTAGATCAGCCGGACCGATACTTAAAGATCGGTGCGAAGCTGCCGAAGGGGGCCCTGCTTGTAGGACCTCCGGGGACCGGTAAGACGCTGCTTGCGAAGGCAGTTGCCGGCGAGGCGAATGTTCCGTTCTTTTCGCTGTCCGGTTCGGAGTTTGTAGAGATGTTCGTTGGTGTCGGTGCGAGCCGTGTGCGTGATCTGTTCAAAAAGGCGAACAATATGGCACCGTGTATCATATTTATCGATGAGATCGATGCGATCGGAGGAAAGCGTGACACGCGTCATGGCGGTGGCGATTCCGAGCGGGAACAGACCTTGAACCAGCTCTTATCGGAGATGGATGGTTTCGACAGCTCGAAGGGAATTATCGTTCTTGCAGCCACAAACCGCCCGGAGGTACTCGATAAGGCATTGCTTCGTCCGGGACGGTTCGACCGTAGAATCATCGTGTCAAAGCCGGATATGCAGGGACGTATCGATACACTCAAAGTACATTCGAAGAATGTGAAGATGGATGAGACGGTAGATTTCAAGGAGCTGGCACTTGTCACATCCGGTGCCGTCGGTGCAGATCTTGCGAATATCATCAATGAGGCGGCGTTGATGGCTGTCCGTAACAAGCGGGATTATGTATCCCAGAAGGATCTGATCGCTTCGGTGGAAGTCGTATTCGCCGGAAAAGAGAAGAAGGAGAAGCTGCTCTCTCCAAGAGAGAAGAAGATTGTTGCCTATCATGAGGTTGGACATGCGCTTGTTGCCGCATTGCAGAAGAACACACTTCCAATCCAGCGTATCACGATTGTACCTCGTACATCCGGTGCACTTGGCTATGTATGGCAGGTGCCGGAGGAAGAGAAGCAGCTGCAGACGAAGAAGGAAATGGAAGAGGATATCGTGACATTTCTGGCTGGCCGTGCAGCGGAGGAGCTGAAGTTTGATTCCGTTACGAATGGTGCTTCCAACGATATCGAGAAGGCGACGAGTCTGGCACGGACGATGATCACGATGTACGGTATGTCCGAGAAGTTCGGTATGGTGCAGCTCGAAGGCGTAACCGGAGAATACTTGGATAACCGCCGAGTACTAAATTGTTCTTCCGAGACAGAGACGAAGGTCGATACCGAAGTCAAGAACATGATGAAAGCAAGCTATGAGAAGGCATACAAGTTGCTGAAAAAGAATATGCCGATACTCGATGCAATCGCACAGGTACTCTACGAGAAGGAGAACCTGAGCGGTAAGGAATTCATGGAACTGTATGAGAAATACCAGAACGTGAAGCTTACGGAAGCGGAGAAGGTACAGTAGGAAACGTGATTTTTAATAAATAGCAGGAAACGTTTTTGTGGTTTCTATATCCGTATGTATTCATGTCTGGAAATATAAATATGATTGGAACTTAGAAGTACTTAATGTTCTGTAAATATTCAGCAATGTTTGAACACGATGTTCAAACAAGCCGCCACTGAGCCACGGATGGCGAATTGGCGGCGGTTGCGTACGATATTAAAATATACAGCAGAACATTTAGTACTTCTTAGTTTCAATTCATCTTATATTTCCAGACATGGATACATAGATATAGAAATCACAAAACGTCTCGAATATGTGGAGGAAAATCAAAATGGAATACAATTTCTTTGCGACCGTGGCGCGCATGAAATATATTGAGCGTTGGGCGCTCATGCGGAACACATACCCGGAGACCTTGTCCGAACATAGTTTGGAGGTAAGCATGCTGGCGCATGCGCTCTGCGTGATCGGGAATGTGCGGTATGGCAAGCATTTAGATGCCGACAAGGCGGCAGTGATCGGACTGTATCACGATGCGTCCGAGATCATCACCGGAGATATGCCGACACCGATCAAATATTACAATAACCGGATGAAGGATCTGTTTCATTCCATCGAGGATGAAGCGTGCGAGAAGCTGATCGGACAGCTTCCGGAAGATCTGCAGGCATATTACCGGGACTACTGCTTCAGGCAGGAGAATGATACAGAAGAGACGAAGTATCTGTGGAAGCTTGTAAAGGCGGCAGATAAGCTCTCTGCATTGATCAAGTGCATGGAGGAAGAAAAAACCGGTAACCGGGAATTCGTCAAGGCGAAGGAAAGTACGGAGCAGATGGTGCAGGAGCTATCCGATAGCTACCCGGAAGTAAAGGACTTCGTGCAGGAATTCCTGCCAGCTTATGCGAAGACGCTCGATGAGTTGAATTAAAAAACACGTCGGTAAAAAAATAGGGGCTACCATTTCAGGTAGTCCCTATTTTTTGTATCCGCTGCGTGCTTTCTCTGAGCGGGAGCGCGTCTACGTGAGATTATATCATGACGATTGATTTATCATAGCTTATATGCTTGCGCTGAGAGATTATGCATTCTCCAGCTTCAAAATCGCGGCATTGATTCTTGCAAGTGTTTCGTCCTTGCCAAGGATACTCATAAGCTCGGTTGCGCCGCCAGGTGTTGCCTGCTTGCCGGATACAGCGGTACGAAGTGGCCACATTACAAATCCAGTCTTGTACTCGTGCTCTTTACCGAAAGCAGAGAGCGCTGCGAATAAGCTGTCATTGTCGAACGCTTCCTGTGCCTCAAGAACCGGAAGAACTTCTTTTAATAACTGCAATGAATTCTCTGCGTTTGTCTTCATCTTCTTGTGTGTATACATTGCGATATCGTATTCCGGTACGGCTGCTAAGAAATCAATCTGCTCCTTGATGTCCGGGAATACTTCGATTCTTGTCTTTACCATAGCGGCAATCTTCTTCGCATCCATCTTGTCGCCAACGACTTCCCGGATGTAAGGAAGTGCCATCTCGTAGAACTTCTCGTCGTCCATTGCCTTGATGTATTCGCCGTTCATCCATTTGAGCTTTGTCATATCTAAAACTGCCGGGGACTTGGAGATATTGTGATAGTCAAATGCTTCTATAAGCTCCTGCAAAGAGAAGATCTCACGGTTATCCTCCGGACTCCAGCCGAGCAATGCAACGAAGTTGATGATCGCTTCGGTCAGGAATCCCTGCTCCAACAGATCCTCGAAGGATGAGTGACCACTACGCTTGGAAAGCTTCTGGTGATCTTCATTCGTGATCAGTGGACAGTGGATATAGGTTGGAACCTCCCATCCAAATGCCTCGTAGAGACGGTTGTACTTTGGAGAGGAAGATAAATATTCATTTCCGCGGACAACATGTGTGATGTTCATCAGATGGTCGTCCACAACATTTGCGAAGTTGTAGGTCGGGAAACCGTCGGACTTGATCAGGATCATATCGTCAAGCTCGATGTTCGGAACCGTGATGTCACCGTACAGCTCGTCAGAGAATGTTGTTGTGCCCTCTTCCGGGTTGTTCTGACGGATAACATATGGCTTGCCAGCCGCAAGATTTGCCTCAACCTCTTCCTTCGAAAGGTGTAAGCAGTGCTTGTCGTAACGGGAGATGGTCTTTCCCTCGAATTCGGTGACAAGTGTCTTCAGACGGCACTCATCGCAGAAGCAGTAGTATGCCTCGCCCTTGTCGATCAGCTTCTTCGCATATTCTAAGTAGATGCCCTTCTTCTGGCGCTCACTCTGGATATAAGGACCAACGCCGCCGTCCTTGTCCGGACCTTCGTCGTGCTCAAGTCCGGTTTCCTTCAGAGTGCGGTAGATGATGTCGACAGCACCTTCTACCTCACGCTCTTGGTCCGTATCCTCGATACGCAAAATAAAATCGCCACCCTCATGCTTGGCAATCAGGTATGCGTATAAAGCAGTTCTCAAATTTCCTACATGCATCCGGCCGGTCGGGCTCGGTGCAAATCTTGTTCTAATCTTTGCCATTTTAATATATAGCCTCCTGTATAACAGATAAATTCTTAGGAAATTATAACAAAGGAAAAATCATTTTACAACATAATGTTGATTATTGAAATTATTTTTAGTATACTACAAAAGGATTGTTCTCGTTTTTGGGAGTGGTTATTTTATAAGAAAGCTGGGAAATGATATGGATCGATCAATGATTTCAATGATATATTTTGTCGCATTGCTTGCGCTATTTCTGATTATGGTTATAGCAACAATTGCTGTGATTGCAAGCAAGTCAAAGCACCGCTATGATGACGAGGATGAGTTTGAGGATGGAACAGAGTATGAAGATACCGAACAGCCGGACGAAGGACAAACGGTATTTGATGATGCGGATGCCATGTTATCGGATGATTTCTATGTAGATAATCTGGATATGCCGGGTGGAGATTCTGCGTTTGTACAGGATGAGGCTGGCTATGACGATGAGTATGAAGATGAATACGCTGAGGCTGGCGGGTATGACACTGATACAGACGAGGGTGACTATGAAGAAGTTGATGCAGCCGATGTAGATGATTCTTACGAAGATTATGAGAACGTAGAAGTTGACGACTATGACGCAGAGCTTGATAGTGCATTTGATGTACCGGGATCTTTGCAGATTGATCACGAGCAGGCAAATGCACCGACACAGGAGATTGACACAAAGGCAGTTAAGGAAGAACGATGGAATTCAATGCAGGAAAAGGAAACACCGGTGGAAGATGCAGATGTTATTCCAGAGATTGAAACAGAATTGGAAACACCAGTGGAAGATGCAGATATAGATATAACTGAGACATCAGAAACAGAGCACATAGAAGAAGCTATGCCGGATGTTTACGGGGAACCGGAAGATGTGGAAAGTAATTTCGCTGAACCGGAGGAAATTACGGATTCATCGGAATCGGAGAATATTACAGAAACGTCGGAACTGATAGAAAAAGGTGTTCCAACAGAACAGGAACCGGAATCTGTTACAACGACAGAGGAACCAGCAGAAACAGAGATGCCGGTTGAATCTCCAAAGAAGCAGAAGAAAAAACATGTAAGAAAGCAGAAGAAACAACCGGAAGCGGTTGCAGAACCGAAACCAGAGGCTTCAAAAGAAGACTTTTCTGATTCGGCATTTGGACCGGATATTCCGGAGATCAATATCAGTAACGAAGCGCTTGCTGCGTCCGTACGGGAAGCAGAGGCGATGGGTGCAGCCATCATGGGAGATCTGAAGGCGGCAAAGGTGCCGGTTGAGACGATGTTTGGCATCAATGAAGAGCTTTCTTCCTATGGTTCAAAGAAGAATAAACGTGCGAAATCCAAGGTTGCAAGTGACGAGGATTTCTATTGGTATAACAAAGAGGATGCGGCAGACCGTCCGGCACGCCGTCCGATCGAAGCATATTATCACCATTTTAATATTGCAGATGACTGCATCGAGGATTTGTTGGTAGAGATGTATGACTGTGCATTGGTTCGTACTGAGGAAATCCGCTATATCGCATATGGCATTGAACCGCGGACACTTACGATGAAGGAGATTATGTCAGGTGCGGTTTCCTTGAATGATCACAAGAAGAAGGAGCCGACGGAACAGGATCTGGTCCGCATCTACGAGAAGTGGTGTGGTTATGTGGATCATCTGCTGGATAAGGTGGAAATTCATGCAGACGAGTATACAATTCAGGAAATCCGCAAACAATTATGTGCGTACGGACGAAATGACGTCGATACATTATTGGAAGGAAAATAGACAAATATGGACATTATCAGACCGAGTATCGAGACCAAAGAGTTATTAGATCATTATTTACAGTATAATCATTACAGAGGATGCGAATTTTCCGCTGCAAACAGTCTGTTCTGGTGTGATTTCTATCAGACGAAATTCACGATTTTAGAGGACATGCTTGTGTTTTGCAGAGTGGAGGATGGTGTCCCGACTTCGTTTACGTTCCCGGTTGGGGAACACGATCCGAAGGATGCATTTGACAGAGTGGTAGATTACTTTGAAGAAAGTAATCTGCCATTTACTATGTATATGGTGGAGCCGGAAATGTTCGAGATGATCGAGCGTTGGTATCCGGGACAGTACAAGATTGAATATGACAGAGACAGCGCAGATTATCTGTACAGACAGGAGTCGCTTGCGACACTTGCGGGCAAGAAGCTGCATGCAAAGCGGAACCATATCAACCGATTTTTAGAGAATTATCCAGATTACCAGTATGAGCGGATCAATTGGAAAAACTGGCAGGAATGTCTGGAATTAGAAGAAGCCTGGGCGCGTGAGAATAATCCGGAGCACGATGGGGATAAGGAAAATGAGAAGGCAATCATTGCCTATGCGCTGGAGCACCGGAAGATGTTTGGCATGATTGGCGGACTGATCCGCGCGGATGGTAAGGTTGTTGCGTTTACTCTGGGAGAACGGTTAACAGAAGACACCTTTGACGTTCATTTTGAAAAGGCATACGCAGATGTACAAGGTGCGTATGCCATGATTAATCGGGAATTCGTCAGACGGGAACTGTCTGACTATACCTATATAAACCGGGAAGAAGATATGGGAATCCCGGGACTCCGACAGGCAAAGCTGTCCTATCAGCCGGACAGCCTTGTGGAGAAAGGAATTGTAACTAAGACTCGGACGCCGTAGATTCCGGTGCTCCAAGTTTTTCCATGAATAAGGTTAATGCTACACATGCAACCAGCAGAACCACACCGACGATGATGGATGTGGCGGAAGTCCCTTTCATGCTGTATTCCTGATTTACTTTATAGAATATTGAAATTGGCGAAGAGGCTACAAGTGCTAAGATTCCGCTGAACGTCGCAGATGTAAAATGCTTCAACAGATAGCTTATGAGCTTGGAGATAAAGAAGATTCCAAGTACACAGCCAATCGCAAAAGGGATCAGGATGTAAAGCTGATTCAGCATGCCCTGCAGATTCAGTGTGCGGAGAGCCTCTACAAATTGTTTTACAGAATTGATAACACCGAAGTAATATCCAAGAATCATAAGCACTAAAGAGCCACTGACACCAGGGATTACCATGGTTGCACTTGCGATAATACCCATGAAGAAGATCTTCACGATCATACCGGCGCTTGCGGTAAGTGCAATGCCGCTTTCGCTGTCACCATTTAAAAATACCATTGCCATTGCTATGACAAGTAAAATCAAAAATACAAGAATGTTCACAAGCAGAGATTTTTTCTCCTCACTTTGCCAGCCGTCCTTCAGGGAACGTAAGATAGCTGGAATACCTCCGATGATCAGTCCTGTAAATGCACAGGAAGTTGCAAAAGGAAAGTTTGCAAGCAGCCACGGAATGATATAAGTAAAACCAACAACTCCAATTGCCATTCCGAGTATGATCGGAAGCAGGGTCAAAAAGCTTTTTTTGAAGCTTTTCAAGAGGCTGGAAATTGCATTCAGCAGCTTGTCATAGATGCCGAACGAAACTGCCATCGTACCTCCGCTGACCCCCGGAATAACATTTGCGATACCGACAAAAACACCTTTGATCAGATCAACTAAAAAATTCACGTTTTCGTACTCCTTCATTATTATATTGAATGTATAATACAAACTTTTGAAATTATACTATGAAAGGTATAAAAATACAATTTGAAAAAGGTAAATAAAAGATAAATATTTTATAAATCATGAAAAACTTATGAATTCGTATAAGAATGGGTTGCAATTCGTGTTTTGACATGCTATTATATGTAGTATTAAAAACCACGTGTAATAGTTCCGAAAGAGTTGAAAGGCGAAAACTATGAAATATAAGATTGTTGGAGACAGCTGTTGTGATTTTACAGCCGAGGATTTGAAAAAGGAATATATCAGCCGGGTGCCATTGATTCTCACAGTTGGAGATACGGATGTGATTGACGATGATACATTTGATCAGGAGAAATATCTGGATATGGTAGAACGTTGCCCGGATTGTCCACGTTCATCCTGCCCATCCCCTGAGAATTATATGCAGCATTTTGAGGGTGCAGAGAATGTATTTGTTGTGACACTTTCTTCTAAGCTAAGTGGCTCCTACAACAGTGCAATGCTTGCAAAGCAGATCTATCAGGAGAACCATCCGGATGTAAAGATCCATGTGTTTGATTCCAAGTCCGCTGCGGCAGCACAGCATCTGATTTGTGAACGTCTGGAGAGTTATATAGAGCAGAATCTTGATTTCAAGACAATCGTGGAAAAGACAGAAACATATGTTGGAGAGATCCGTACACTTTTCGTATTAGACAGTCTTGATACGATGCGGAAGAATGGGAGAATTACGAAGGTAAAGGCGCTGGCAGCCAATATGTTGAATATCAAGCCGGTATTGCATGGAGTGGATGGAGAAATCCAGCAGCTTGATCAGGCAAGGGGGATGAACAAAGCTTTAAATAAGCTGTTGTCACATATTGAGAAGGAAGGCTATGACAATACAAAACCGGTCCGGATTACGCAGTGCGGAAGCATGGAACGCTGTAAGAACGTGAAAAAGATTTTGATGGAACAATTTGGATTTACAGATGTGAAGATTCTTGATGCCTATGGGGTCAGTACCACTTACGAGAGCCGTGGTGGTGTGATTGTTTGTTTCTGATATAACAATTTAAAAGAGTTAAAGCAAGGTTTAAAAGGACAAGATGCGGAAAAACATCTTGTCTTTTTTTTTATGGAATGATACTATTTATAAATACGCTTTTTACAGATGAATTGAAGTATGAAAATAGGAGTAACAAGCTATGAAGAAAAAATTAAATCGAAGAAATAAACTGGCGGGCTGGCTGATTGGTGCCGTTTGTATGATGTTGGTTGGTGGCTGTGGGAAAAAACAGGATGGAACAACCGAGATGGTTACGACAGCAGCACCTGTAGTTGTTGCAACGAATGCGGATGCGGCACAGGAACCGGATCTGCCGATGGACGCAGATGGGTTTTATATTACAAATGATTATGTAAAAACTCTGGGTGAGACGATTAATGTCCGTGTGGCGGCGTCTACAGATGCGGATATCTACAAACTGCTTCCGGGTGGTGAGGTATTGAATCGTGTTGGTTACAATGAAGAGTGGACGAAGGTTCTTGTGGATGGCAGTACATTTTATGTGTATTCCGAATATGTGATTCAGACAGAGCCGCCAGCCGGAATCCTGCCAGATACAACCGAGGAAGAAACGCCGACGGATACGGCGACAAAAAGTGATGCCGATAAGATAAAGAAGATTGTTATGCTTGATCCAGCCAATCAGGCAGTTGTGAATGCCGAGCAGGTCGAGATCGGACCGGATACTGATGTGACCAAGCAGGGGGCTTCTACCGGAAATGTTGGAACGACACTTGGAACGAAAGAAAGTGAATTGAATTTAACCTATGCGAATCTGTTAAAGACTGAGCTGGAAAGCCGTGGATATCAGGTGTTGATGACAAGAGATACCGATGAGATCAATCTGTCAAACAAGGATCGCGCATTGCTTGCAAATGATTCGGAAGCAACGGTGTATGTGCGTATCCAGATGAACTTTAGTGAGAACAGCTCTCTGGCGGGTGTAATGGGTGTGTGCATGACGCAGGACAGTGAGTTTAACAGTGATTTGTACAATGACAGTTACCGTCTGACAACGAGATTGATGCAGGGAGTTCTGGATAACACAGCATGTGCTAATCAGGGAATCTACGAGACGGATCAGATGACAGCGATTAACTGGAGTGAAAAGCCGGTAGCACTGATCAAGCTGGGATATCTGAGCAATGCAGAGGAAGAATCCAAGTTGATTGACAAGGATTATCAGAAAGAGATCATTCAGGGACTTGCAGATGGCTTGGATGCGTATTATGGATATTAAATTGGAGGATAGATTGTATGCGAGACTATATCGTTATAAGTGATTCAACGGCAGATCTGCCGATCGCGGTTGTAAAAGAGTTAGAGGTTCCGATCGTACCATTTTCCTATTCTATTGAGGAACAGGTATACGAGTATTATCTGGATGAGCGCGACGGTGACATCGGAAGCTTTTATGAGCGTCTGCGCAAGGGGGCGATGCCTGTGACATCACAGATCAATCCGGTGATGTATCAGGATTTCTTTGAGCCATATGTAAAAGAAGGAAAGGATATCTTATATATCAGTTTTTCTTCCGGCTTAAGCGGTTCGTATCAATCCTCTGTGCTTGGCGCGGATATGGTGCTGGACAAATACCCGGAGGCAAAGGTTGTGTGTGTGGATTCCCGTTCAGCCGCTGTTGGACAGGGGGCGTTTCTGTATGAGATCGTGCGCAAGAAGCGGGAAGGGCTGGAACTGGATGTCCTTGCAGAGTGGGTGAAGCAGACACGTGGACATGTACATCATTGGTTTATGGTGGAAGATCTGTTCCATTTAAAACGCGGTGGACGTGTATCGACAGTAGAGGCGATGGTTGGAAGTGCGCTTAAAATCAAGCCGATACTGAGTGTAGATGAGGAAGGTAAGCTGGTGATCCGTTCCAAGGCGCGTGGCACGAACAAGGCAATGGAATATCTCATTGCAAAGACTGTTGAAGAGGGCGGAGATTTAGGGAAGCTTCGTGCCGTAATTGGACACGCGGATTGTATTGAAAAAGCAGAGAAATTAAAACAGATGGCAGTGGATGCAGGCATGCAGGCGGACAATCTGATGATCGCACCGATTGGGCCAATCATCGGTACCCATGTCGGTTCCGGTATGTTAGCGATTGCGTTTGTAACAAATATGTAACAAACTATTGACACCTTTGTAAGATAATGTTAAGATACATTTGTAATAAAAATGTAACAATGTACGAAAAAAGTTACAAAATTATTTTGCAAGGTGAAAGAAATGAGTAGAAGAACGAAGTTAAAAGTACGGAATATGCGGTTATTTCTTACAAAGAATGTATTTAACAGTCGTTACATAGTCAGAAATATTTTAGCTTTTACGATTATGATTACAGTGATTGCCATGTGTGCAGGGGCTGTTATCGTAATTGGTGATAAAAAAGAAGCAAAGGCAGAGACCGCAATCGCTTCAGGAAATGTGGAAGAGGTTGTAATTCTGGACGGTTCGATGGCTTCTATGAACGCATCCGGAACAAATATGATCCGTGCGGATTTAGAGTCTGTCATGACAGCAGATAAGGAAGCAAAAGAAAAAGAAGTGGTTGCTGCGGCAGTTGCTGAGTTCTCAGATAAGTGTGCAGCCAATCGAGACGATGTGAATGTCCGTGCAGAGGCATCTACAGATTCTGCAATCGTTGGACACATGAATATCGGAGCCTGTGGCGATGTACTTGCACAGGCAGATGGATGGGTGCAGATTACATCCGGTGATGTAAAAGGATATGTAAAAGCAGATTATGTGACAGTCGGTGAGGAAGCATATGCGCTTGCAAAGAAGTATTATTCTATGACAGCCGTTGCAAAAGAGGATGGCATCAACCTTCGTGCAGCTGCGAGTAAGGACGCTGAGGTTGTTGGCGCGGTTTATGAGAATGTAACTTATACTGTTACACCTGAGAAAACAGATGATGCATGGGTATGCCTTCAGGTAGCGACGGGTGCAGAGGGATATGCAAGTGCAGATTATATGGAAGTCACAGAGGGATATCGTGTGGCAGAGCCTGTGGATGAGGTAGAGGCGGAAAATGATGCGACATCAGAAGATACAGCATCTACAACAGAGGAGAAAAAGGCAACAGGCAGTGTGGAGGAGAACAAACAGACAACACAGACCACAACGGAGAAGCCTTCGACAACACAGCAGACTACTACGGAAGCGACAACACAGGCAAATAACAGTTCTACAATTGGTTCTTCATCCAGAACACCAGTATCTTTGAGTGATGCAGATATTAATCTGATGGCGGCTGTTATGACATTGGAATGTGGTAGTGAGTCCTATGAGGGACAGCTTGCAGTCGCAAATGTAATATTGAATCGTTTGCAGTCCGGCGCATGGGGCAACACGATCAGTAGTGTCGTGTATGCAGCAAATCAGTTCAGTGTAGTATCGGATTCCAGATTACAGGGACTGATTCAGAATGGTGCACAGGCAAGCTGTATTCAGGCAGCCAGAGATGCATGTGCAGGAAATAACAACATCGGAGATCTGATGTCATTCCGTCCGGCAAGAAATGTGGATACAAGTACACTTGGTACTTACAAGCAAATCGGAAATCACGTGTTCTTTTAATAAAATTGAAAAGCATAAGACAACATCCTGGCACTTTGTCAGGGTGTTGTTTTTTTCTGTATTATAACCAGGTGTGAAACATTGACATCAATGTTTTAGTTTGCTAAACTGACTACAATTATAAGGATAGGGAAGAATGCAACTATGTGTAAGATAAGCGCAATCATAACAACGAAAAATCGTAGGGATTTGTTACAAAAAGCAGTGGAAAGTGTGTTGAATCAGACATATCAGGATCTGGAATGTATAGTCGTGGATGATGCTTCCACGGATGAAACACGTGCATATCTGGAGGGAATCAAGGATACAAGGATAAAACCTGTATTTATCACACCAGAAGAATCAAAAGGCGGAAATTATGCGAGAAACAGGGGGATTCAGGCTTCGAATGGAGAGTTCCTTGCATTTCTGGATGATGATGACGAATGGTTTCCAACCAAGCTTGAAAAACAGCTTGCATTGTTTGAAGACCCGGAAGTGGGACTCGTTTTTTGCGGACATATCGATGTATATGATTATCAGAATATGATGGTGAAGGTTACTCCGGCGGACGACCAGCAGGGAGATTTATCCCAGTTTGTGTTTAAATTTATTTTTTGCACAACTTCCATGATGATGGTTCGAAAATCCCTGATGCTCCAGATTGGCTGTTTTGATGAGAATATACGATTCTGGCAGGAATATGATGTATGTATCCGGTTGTGCCAGATTACAAAGGTGGCGTTTGTGAAGGAACCGTTGATGCTGTTGCGGCATAATATTTCAGATAAGCACCGGCTTACGAATAAGTTTGATGGGTGGGTACAGGCAGTCAGATACCAGAATCATAAATATAAAGATCTGATTGCAGATCTTCCGGAGCAATATAAATGGGATCGGAAGCTTATGATTTATATTGACGCGGCGAAACGATGCGAGAATGCCGGAGACCGGAAACGTCAGCATTTTTATCTGAAGAAGATTGCGGAAATGACACATCTGAGGATTGACTATGTGCGGTATTTCGGTAATATCGGTTTTTTTGCGTGGGATAAGCTGCGTTATCGGTGTCTGCTTGTTTTAGAAAAAATTACGAAGAAAAAACGGGATGCATTTATAGATAGTTATGATGCATATTTATAGATCGGAGCAGGGGAAAAGTATGGCAGAACGAAAGGAAACATATAAATTTGGATTCGTGGTGCTGCATTATGGCGGAATGGATGTGACAAAGCAGTGCATCTCCTGTGTGGAGAAACTGTATGGACCGGATGTTGCGATTGCGATTGTAGATAATCATTCTCCAGACCGTTCAGGGGAAAAACTGCGGCAGTTTTATCAGGACAAGGGGCAGATTACAGTTCTGGTCAATGAGGATAATCTCGGATTCGCGCGTGGAAACAATGTGGGGTACCGTTTTTTGCGGGAGCAGAAGCAGTGCAATATGATCTGTGTCATGAATAATGATGTAATGGTACAGCAGGCGGATATGCTGGAACGGCTGAAGAAGGAATATGAGACAAGTGGGTTTGCTGTGCTGGGACCGCATGTGACGTTACCTGGAGAAAAAGAAAATCTGTTTGACTTTTTGCTGAAGCCGGTTGATTTCTATATATCTGAATATAGACGGCTGAGTAAATTGTATCGGTATTTTTCGTCCAAACTGTATCCGGAACGGGAGCTTGCAAACCGAGCGATTCGTATGGTGCAGAAGCCATTTCAGGCAGGAAAGAAGCCGGAAGAAGAACAGAACAAAACGGTTGATTTTTCTGTCTACCATGAACGGCATGAAAATGTATTGTTGCATGGATGCTGCCTTGTGTTTTCACCATTGTATATTGATCATTTTTCGGATTGCTTTTGTCCGGATACATTTATGTTTAAGGAAGAGGAATTGTTGTATCTGCGTTGCAGGGAACATGACTTGAAGACAGTTTATGACCCGGATATTGATATTTTGCATATGGAAGATGTGTCTACAAATTCCGCATATAAAAAACGCCGGGAAAAGGAAATTTTTGTCTGTAAGAATCAGGCTGAATCGTTGCGGGTATTGATTCGCGCGATGCGCCCACCGCTTCTTTCTGTCTGTATTCCATGTTATAATGTAGAACAATGGATTGCACGATGTCTGGACAGTATTCTCAGTCAGGAGTTTTATGACTGTGAGATTCTGTGTGTGGATGATGGATCGACAGATGGAACGTTGGAGATTCTCCGGGATTATGAGAAAAAGGATGCACGCATACGGGTGCTTGTAAACGAGGAAAATAGAAAACTGGTATATACACGGAAGCGTGCGATTGCACAGGCACGTGGACAATATGTTTTTCAGATTGACAGCGATGACAGTCTTCCTGCAGGTGCTTTGCGGACAATCCGGAATAAGCTGAAAGAATGTAACTATCCGGATGTGATGGAGTTTTGTGCAAATGTTGTGTTAGACGCGTCTGGAAGTGCTAAGGCAGCCGTACTCAATCGTTTGAAAAAAATAAAAGATGATTTATTACATGATAATTATTGCAGGATTCATATTGGAGCTTTGCAGGGGGCAGATATTCTCGATGCGTTAACACAGGATGCACTGGGGCAGATGCCGTGGAATAAGGTTGTGCGGACGTCTCTGATGAAGAAAGCATATGAAATGTGCGATCGTGAAGATATCTACTATAAGGATGATGTATATGTCTGCTGTATCCTGTATGCATTATGTCGAAGCTATGCGGGAATCCCGCAAAGGTTGTATAATTATTCGATTTCGACCGGGAAAAGCCGGAAGATGTTTTCGGAAGATGATTTTAAGGAAATGTGCAAAACCGGACAGATCGTGGATTCGCTGGGATGTTTTTTCGCGGGAAGAAAGGATGCAGTACAGGGCAGAAAACTGGTACGTATAAAACTGGAACACTGGCTGGAACTCTTGCTGCAGACGATAGAAGCGCAGCATCTGGATAGTGAGGTTTGCAGGCAATATATAAAAGAAGCATATACATTTCCTGCTTTGGAACAGAAGGATACAGAGTTCGCGTGGGAATTGAAGACGATAGTAACGGAGAGATTGAGATGAAATATGGAGTAGTATTAGTTACGTATAATCGATTGGAGCTGTTGAAAGAATGTGTTGAACATTGTATGCAGCAGACGGTGCCATTTGAGAAAATTATCGTTGTCGATAATTGCAGTACGGATGGTACAGATGTGTACCTGCAGCAGTTTGAGGCGGATCCGCATTTCCTGATATCAAAACAATCGGAGAATCTTGGTGGAGCCGGAGGGTTTCGTGTAGGACTTTCACTTGCAGAAAAGGAAGATCTGGACTGGGTGCTGATTATAGACGATGACGCAATGATTGCACCGGACTATATACAGAAATGTGACAGAGTGATACGGCGGTATCCGAATTTTGTAGCATGCTCCGGAACTGTGTACACGGACGGTAAAATTCAGACAAGTCATAGACGAGTCATTGCAAACCATCTGTTACATCTGGAAAGAAATGTGCCATTATCTGCATATGAGAGAAAATGCTTTCGTTATGATCTGGCTACATTTTGTGGACTTATGGTTCGTACAGATATGCTTACAAAGGTCGGGCTTCCGAAGTCGGAATATTTTATCTGGTATGATGATACGGAGTATTCCATGCGCCTGCGGAAATATGGTGGTATCGTAAATATAAACGCAGCACATCTGAATCATAAAACAGTTTTGCCGTCTGGCAGACAGGAAGGATTTTTTGCCAGAATGAACTGGCGGACCTATTATGGTCACCGGAACCGGCTGGATGCAGTAAAGACGCATTGCAGTCCGTGGACAGAGGCGGTAATCATTGCGGAGTTTCTTGTTTTTATCGCGTGTGCTTATGGTATGCAGTTTCTGCCGGGAAAAAGAAAACAGGGAAGATACATAGCGCAGATGCTGCGGGAAGCTTTGCGGGATGGATATAAAGGAACACTTGGAAAAAATGAAAAATATAGTCCGAATTAGATGATGAAACAGGATATGGAGGAAGTTATGGAACAGAAAAATCGGATTGCGGCAGTTGTCGTAACCTATAACCGGAAGGAACTGCTGAGGGAGTGTATCACAGCGTTGCTTGCACAGAGCATGAATCAGCTTGATATTTTGCTGATTGATAATGCAAGCACCGATGGAACGTATGAATATATCGAAGATCTTGTCGATGTAAATGATACGGTAACATATTTGAATACGGGAAGTAACCTTGGCGGAGCAGGCGGATTTCATTATGGTTTGAAGGAAGCGTATAACCGTGGGTACGAGTATATGTGGATTATGGATGACGATACGATCGCCAATCCGGATGCTCTGGAGAAGCTGCTTGCCGCTGATAAGAAGCTGAAAGGAAAGTATGGTTTTCTGGCAAGCTGCGTTTTGTGGACGGATGGAAGCTATTGCAATATGAATAAGCCGATGATTGATCTGAAATGTTCAGTAGAGGAATACGATATGTTGGGGCAGGGAATCGTGCGGGTATGCAAGGCGACCTTTGTTTCTTTGTTTTTTAAGAGACGGACGATTGAACGGGTAGGCCTTCCGCTCAAGGAATATTTTATATGGGGGGATGATCAGGAGTATACGCTGCGTATTTCCAGACGTATCCCATCTTACTTTGTCACAGACAGCAAAGTGATTCATAAGATGAAGAATAACAAAGGTTCTGATATCAGTGTGGATGATTACGAACGAATCGACCGCTATGAGCTGGCGTTTCGAAATGATGGATGTACGGCATACCGAAATGGTATTATGTACATTCTGAGCTACTTTGAACTGGTTGCCTATATGTATAAAAAGATTTTATGCGAGAAGGGAAATGGACATAAATGTAAGCGTATGTGGGTGCTTACGAAGGGGTTTGTGAAGGGATTGTTCTTCCGGCCACGGATCGAGTATGTCGATGAGAAACGCAAAAATAGATAAAACAGAGTTAAAAAAGAACCATGGTGTTTAAAACCATGGTTCTTTTTGCAGTATAGTTACTTGTAGGATTATTTACCGTTATTCTTATCCTTCTCTTCACGTTTCTGGTCAAGCATTGCACGAACCTTCATAGAAAGACCGAACAGATGGATGAAGCCTTCGGCATCGTGATGATCGTACAGATCACCAGTTGTAAAGCTTGCAAGTGACTCAGAGTAGAGTGTATAAGGAGAAGTTGTACCAGCCTTGATGATATTACCCTTGTAAAGCTTGAACTTCACTTCACCTGTGATACGATCCTGCGTGCTCTCGATGAATGCCTGCAGTGCCTCACGGAGTGGGCAGAACCATTTTCCTTCGTATACAAGATCTGCATATCTGTCAGAAACGGTCTTCTTGAATGCAAGTGTATCTCTGTCGAGGATGAGCTCTTCCAACTGTTTGTGGGCAGCCAAGAGGATGGTTCCACCAGGAGTCTCATAGACACCACGGGATTTCATACCTACGACACGGTTCTCTACGATATCGACGATACCAACACCATGCTTGCCACCGAGACGGTTCAGCTCACGGACGACATCAGACATCTTCATCTGCTTGCCGTTGACAGCAGTCGGAACACCCTTCTCAAAGTTTACAGTTACATATTCAGCCTCATCTGGTGCCTTCTCAGGATAAGTACCAAGTACAAGGAGGTGATCCCAGTTCGGCTCCAAGGATGGATCTTCCAGTTCCAGACCTTCGTGGCTGATATGCCAGATGTTACGGTCACGGCTGTAGGAAGTTGTTACATCGAATGGAAGATCGATACCGTGTTTCTTACAGAATGCGATTTCGTCCTCACGGGACTGCATCGTCCACTCTGGCTGTCTCCATGTTGCGATGACATTTAAGTCTGGCGCAAGTGCCTTGATGTTGATCTCGAAACGAACCTGATCATTTCCTTTACCGGTAGCACCGTGGCAGATCGTTGTAGCACCTTCCTTACGTGCGATCTCCACCAGCTTCTTTGCAATCAGAGGTCTTGCAAAAGAAGTACCAAGCAGATACTCATACTCGTAAGTTGCATTTGCCTTTACACCTGGAAGGATGTACTCATCACAGAATTCATCAACAACATCCAGGATATAGAGCTTCTCAGCTCCGGAATATTTCGCTCTCTCGTCGAGTCCTTCCAGCTCGCTTTCCTGTCCGACATCGATACATACACATACAACATCGAAATTGTAAGTTTCCTTTAACCAAGGGATGATTGCTGTGGTATCCAGACCACCGGAATACGCAAGAATAACTTTCTCTTTACCCATCAAAGTTTCCTCCATAAAATATGTAATAATTCACGTTTCGACACGTTTTGTCTAGTATACTTCTTTTTTCGGTAAGATGCAACCGGAATTTTGCATATTTATGTATAAATAACGCATAAACGAATAAAATATGCATAAAATAATGGCATTTTTTAAAATTATACATAAAATATTGAAAGAGGGTTGCATAAATAAAACTACGGATGTATAATGAGACAAATTTGTGATTATGGAAAAGGGGCAGGAAGAATGGTAAAAGTCGGAATTATAGGAGCAACCGGATATGCCGGTCAGGAATTAGTACGAATTTTGCTGGGCCATAAGGACGCAGAGATCGTCTGGTATGGATCCAGAAGTTATATTGACCAGGAATACGCATCTGTATATCGGAATATGTTTCAGTTAGTCGATGCGAAATGTATGGATGATAATATGGAAGACCTTAGCAAGCAGGCAGATGTGATATTCACTGCAACACCGCAGGGACTTTGTGCATCACTTGTGAATGAGCAGATTTTATCGAATACGAAGATCGTAGATCTGTCCGCGGATTTCCGTATCAAGGATGTTGCAACCTATGAGAAATGGTACAATTTAGAGCACAAGAGTCCACAGTTTATCGAAGAGGCAGTATATGGACTGTGTGAGATCAACCGTGAGGATATCAAGAAAGCGCGTTTGATTGCGAATCCGGGCTGTTACACAACCTGCTCGATTCTCTCTCTGTATCCGCTCGTAAAGGAGCGTCTGGTTGATGTCGATACGATCATCGTGGATGCGAAATCCGGTACATCCGGAGCCGGGCGTGGTGCCAAGGTCGCTAACCTCTATTGTGAAGTCAATGAGAGCATCAAGGCATACGGTGTGACAACCCACCGGCATACACCGGAGATTGAGGAACAGCTCGGTTATGCTTATGACGGCACACCGCTTACCATTAACTTCACACCACATCTCGTGCCGATGAACCGTGGTATCCTGGTAACGGCATATGCAAAGCTTGTGAAGGATGTCTCTTATGATGACATCAAGGCAGTGTATGATAAATATTATGGCAAGGAGCGCTTTGTGCGTGTACTTGAGAAGGGCGTCTGCCCGGAGACACGCTGGGTAGAAGGCAGCAATTATGTGGATGTGAACTTTGTGATCGATCCACGTACGAAGCGTGTCGTTGTGATGGGAGCGATGGATAACCTGGTGAAGGGCGCTGCCGGACAGGCAGTCCAGAACATGAACCTGATCATGGGCTTACCGGAAGAAGAAGGACTTCTGATGCCACCAATGTTCCCGTAGTCACCTAAGATAAGGTTAAACAAACGACGATTTATATAATCATGATTCGTAATTAATATGTAGATAGAGATGGATGGAATTACGAATTCTAAAGCAGACCATTGGAACACGTTGGTACTTAATGAACGACAAACCTGTTTGGCGTGAATTTAGTACCATTACGTGTGGAAGTGAGCGAGAGCGCGTCTGCGTAGAATCGTAATTCCATTCATCTCGGGATAGAGAGGAGTAAGTACATGAAACAAATCGAGGGCGGCATAACCGCCGCTAAGGGATATACAACCGCCGGCACAAGAGCCGGAATCAAAAAAGGAAAGACAAACAAGGATATGGCGATGATCTTCTCCAAGGTTCCTGCGGTAACTGCAGGAACCTTCACGAAGAACCTTGTCAAGGCGGCTCCGGTGCTCTGGGACAAGAAGGTTACCGATGCCGGTGTGGCACAGGCAGTCGTAATAAATACCGGTATTGCAAATGCATGTACCGGACAGGCGGGCTATGAGAATGCGGCTGAGACAGCGAAGCTGGCCGGCGAGGCTTTAAATATTTCATCTGATACAGTACTGGTTGCATCGACCGGTGTCATCGGATTTACATTGCCGATGGACGTGATTGCAGATGGTGTGAAGCAGCTTTCCGGTATGCTGAAAAATGATGTACAGTCCGCACAGGATGCCGCAGAGGCGATTCTTACAACCGACACCCATCCGAAGCAGATTGCCTATGAGACAACAATCGGTGGAAAGACAGTCACATTTGGAGCAATGTGTAAAGGCTCCGGTATGATCCATCCGAACATGGGAACGATGCTTGGATTCATCATGACAGATGCAGCAATCTCGAAGGAACTGCTGGACAAGGCACTGAAGGGTTCCATCGAGGATACATTTAACATGGTATCGGTGGACGGTGATACATCAACGAACGATACCGTATTAGTGATGGCAAATAGTATGGCAGGCAATCCGGAGATTACGGAGGAAAACGATGATTACGAGGCATTCAAGGAGGCGCTGCTTGCAGTGAATACTTACCTTGCAAAGCAGATTGCCGGTGATGGCGAAGGAGCGAGCCGATTGTTCGAGGTACAGGTAACACATGCGAAGGATAAGCAGACGGCAAAGGTGCTTGCGAAGTCAATCATTACGTCAAACCTGACAAAATGTGCAATCTTCGGAAAAGACGCAAACTGGGGAAGAATCCTGTGTGCAATGGGATATTCGGGTGCACAGTTTGATCCGCTCAAGGTCGATATCGTGATGGCATCCGAAGAGGGAGAAATCACGCTGGTGGAAAATGGCGTGGCAACCGACTTTGATGAGGAGAAGGCAGCCAGAATCTTATCGCCGGACGTTGTGATTGCGAAGGTCGATGTGCGCGATGGTGATGCGCAGGCAACGGCATGGGGCTGCGACCTCACATATGATTATGTAAAGATCAACGCAGATTACCGCTCATAACAAGGACAGAACCTGCGAAATATCAGGGATGAACGGGAAGAATAATAGTAGATATAAGTTCCTGTTTCTGCACGATTTGTGGAGAAGAAAACAACAGGAATAACGGAGGAAAACAAGATGGTAAATAATGATTCAATGGACATGATACTTGCGAAAGCGCAGACGCTGATCGAGGCGCTTCCATACATACAGAAATTCAACGGCAAGCGTGTCGTTGTCAAATACGGCGGAAGTGCGATGGTGGATGAAAACCTCAAATACAATGTGATCAAAGATGTTGCCTTGTTGAAGCTGATTGGCATGGAGCCGATCATCGTGCATGGTGGCGGCAAGGAGATCAGCGCATGGCTGAAGAAGATCGGCAAGGAATCCGAGTTCGTAAATGGTCTGCGTGTGACAGATGAGGAGACATTAGATGTCGCAGAAATGGTACTTTCCAAGGTCAACAAGAGCCTTGTATCCATGATGCAGAAGCTTGGACTCAAAGCAGTCGGTATCAGCGGTAAGGATTCCGGACTTCTGAAGGTACAGAAGAAGCTTTCCGGCGGCAAAGATATCGGGTATGTCGGTGAGGTCGTATCTGCAGATCCTACGATCATCGATACACTCATTGCAAATGATTTCATCCCGGTTATTGCACCAATCGGTATCGGAATTGACGATTATCATGGCTATAACATCAATGCGGATGATGCGGCATGTGCAATCGCAACAGCCATCAGCGCAGAGAAGCTCGTATTCCTGACTGATATCGAAGGTGTATTTGTAGATCCAACCGACAAGTCAACCTTGATCTCCGAGATGGATATCAACGAGGCGCAGGAATTCATCGACAGCGGTGTAGTCGGTGGCGGTATGCTTCCGAAGCTTACGAACTGTATCGAGGCAATGAAGAATGGCGTTGCACGCGTCCATATGCTCGATGGCCGTGTAGAACATTGCCTGCTTCTGGAGTTCTTTACAGAAAAGGGTATTGGTACCGCGATCTTGAAGGAGCCATTATTCTAATTTGTCCGAATGAAAATAAAAGAATTAACACAAACTACCTCTATATACATTTTGTCTATGGAGGTAGTTTTTTATGTGGGGAATTATAGTTGCATTGATTTCCGGTGCGTTGATGAGTGTGCAGGGTGTATTTAATACAGGCGTGACCAAGCAGACATCGACATGGCTTGCATCTGCGTGGGTGGCATTCTCCGGGTTTGTTGTTGCGATTGCCCTATGGGCAATCTTTGAGCGGAATCAGTCGGGGATATTTTCACTGGCACAGGTTGATCACAAATATATGTTGTTAGGCGGTGTAATCGGTGCATTTATTACATGGACCGTCATCACAGCGATGGCAGGCTTAGGACCGGCGAAGGCGGTGCTGCTGATCGTTATTTCGCAACTGCTGATCGCGTATCTGATTGAGCTTTTTGGATGGTTTGGTGTAGAGAAAGCTGATTTTCAGTGGACAAAGCTGGTTGGCATCGTTGTGTCCGTAGTGGGATTTATCATTTTTCAGTGGGAGAAGTAATTTTTTTTCGTGAATTCCGCCTATTGTAATTCGGCGGGAAGTTCTGTACAATGAGAATATGTCTTGAATATGCAATATGGAATACCAGACTTTTTTAGAAGGGAGATATTTCATTTTGCAATACTTAAAATTTTTAATTGTTTGTTGTGTGCTGCCGATCGGTTTGTGTGGCTGTGGTAATCGTGCAATGCTGCTGACAAGTGAGACGCAGACGGAAATGCAGATGACGGATGGCTTTGCAGGAGAAGAGGAACAGGTAGAAGTTTCGACTACGGAGGAAGCTGTAACAACTGCCACTACGACGGAAATGGTAGAACAGCCGGATGAGGTGGCTGTGTATGTATGTGGGGCTGTACGACAACCGGGCGTCTATTATGTGGCAGGTTCTGCAATCCGGGAGACTGCAGTTCGTATGGCGGGCGGCTTTTCGGATGATGCGGATGTTACGTATGTGAATCTGGCACAGACAATCATAGCAGGAGAGCAGATCTACATTCCGACACTTGAGGAAACGGCAGGTATTCTGCTTTCGGAACGGGAAGATGAAACAGCATCCGCAGAGCATGCACCAGCGGATACAAATGCAGAGAGAAATGGTAAGATTAATATCAATACGGCAGGGAAAGAACTGCTGATGACGTTGCCGGGAATCGGAGAGAGTAAAGCGGATGCGATAATCGCATATCGGGAAGCCCAGGGGAAGTTTCAGAACACGGAGGAACTAATGCAGATCCGTGGAATCAAAGAGGGCATATATAATCAAATCAAGGACTTAATTATTGTGGGATGAGGTGTATAGAATGAAGAAAATTTTGGTGGTAGATGATGAAAAATCAATCGTAAAGGGCATCAAGTTCAGTCTGGAACAGGATGACATGAAGGTTGAAGTGGCTTATGATGGTGAGACTGCACTGGAGCTTGCAAAGGCAAATCATTACGATATGATTTTACTGGATATCATGCTGCCGGGATTTAGTGGACTGGAAGTCTGTCAGATGATCCGGGAATTTTCAGATGTGCCAATTATCATGCTGACAGCAAAGGGCGAGGACATGGATAAGATACTTGGTCTGGAATATGGTGCGGATGATTACATAACGAAACCATTTAATATTCTGGAGGTAAAAGCACGTATCAAGGCGATCTTCCGCCGGAATGGCAGAAATGTGACGGAGCAGGAAAACCAGAAAGTGATCGAGACAAAGGGGCTGAAGATAGATGTAGACAGCCGTCGCGTCTATATTGATGATAAGGAAGTGAATCTGACAGCCAAGGAGTTCGAACTTGTATATCTGCTGGTATCAAACCCGAACAAGGTTTATTCCAGAGAGCAGCTGTTGAAGACAATCTGGGGACCATCTTATCCGGGCGATGCCAGAACTGTGGATGTGCATGTGCGTCGACTCCGTGAGAAGATCGAGGCAACACCGGCAGATCCAAAATACATTCATACAAAATGGGGCGTGGGATATTATTTCCACGAGTAACCCTGTACATAACCTGCCACCTTGTTATGGCAGCAGGTACAGTAACTGGTGCTTGACAGAGTCATCGGCAAAGGAGATTTCCACACTGTTTTTATACAGTGTCCGGAGATCTTCTTTTTTTATCGCAAGCTGTTCAAGTGCAAAAGCATATTCGTTTGTGAGAGTTGTGTGACTCACGGTACGGTTGTCCGTGTTGATTGTCGCGAGCAGCCCAAAATCGAGAAATGCACGAAGCGGGTAGCTCGAAGCATCTGTAACAGCTTTTGTCTGGAAGTTGGAGGTAGGGCATAGTTCAAAACCGATATGTGCGTCACGGCAGGCCTGCATCAGTGCCGGATCCTTGATCGCAGCGATACCATGTCCGATTCTTTGGGCACCATATTGCAGGGCAATCGCTACATTTCTGGCACTTCCACATTCACCGGAATGAATGGTAAAAGGAACCTCCAGCCGTCTTGCTTCCTCAAATAACGCTTCAAACTCTTCGTTTGGATGTCCGGCTTCATCTCCGGCAAGGTCTAACGCGCAGACACCATTTCCGAGAAATTCTCTGGCGCATCGGACAACCAGATGATTTTGTTTTGGGGAATGATGACGCATGGCACATAAAATCAGATTGGTAAATACGCCATAGCGGTCAAATGCTTTCTGGCATCCATAGATGGCTGCTTGCACAACATTTTCGAGATCGAGATAACTGTTCACGCTTAATGCGGGTGCAAACCGGATTTCCATATAGCGGACATTTTCTTTTGCTGCCTGTCGTACGACATCGACGATGGCATCCCGGATGTGTTCTTTTTCCTGAAGTGCTGACACGGGGAGATCAAAGCAGGTCAGATACTCTGCAAGAGACTGGCAATCCTTAGGTGCCTGAATTTTCTGTGCATCCAGTGTATTCAAATGGAGCTTATCCATAAGGAACGTGCGGCTTAAAGAACCGTCTAAATGACAGTGCAGATCAATTTTTGGCATGGTGGAAATATCGTAATTCATAGGCAGGAACTCCTTTCATAGGTTTTAACTGTATCATAGCAAGTTCCGGCGGTATCTACAAGTGGGTTGAAGCGAAAGATGCGGTGTGATATAGTAGAGGTATTCTAAAAAAGGATGGAAACATGCAGTCGTGAAAAACACGGAAAAAGAATCGTCGAAGAACGAGAAAATTGAAAAAAAGAAGATAAAACAGCGGGAACGGGCAGAAAAACGACAGCATCAGCATATGGGAATTAGTCTACGCTGGTTTGTCACCGTTCTGGTTATTGTACTTTGTGCGGCAATCATGCTTGTATATTCTGTATTATCAAGCAGGTTATATGTACAGCGGTATCAGGAACAGCTGGAAAAAAATGTGATGTCACAAGCGGAGTATATAAAAAATAATCTGGTGGAGAATCAGATGTCGTTAAAACAGCCGGAAAATCTGGAATTGCGTATCGAGGGCGTTGCAATGACTTTTTATGGCAGAGTGCTTGTGGTAAATAAGGATTATCGCGTAATCAAGGACACCTATGGAAATCACGAGAATGCGCAGATTGTGAATCCGGATATTATTGCGGTGATGAAAGGTGAGCGCAGTGACTGCCTGAATAAAAAAAATGGATATCTGGAGTATATTACAGCGGTAAAGGATGATGGAGCTGTCTTGGGCGTATTAGTTATACAGGCATCCACGGAGAGCTTAAAGGTCATCGAACGCAGGGTGGAGCGCAGGAACTGGATGTCGTTTTCGCTGATTATGGTAATCTGCATCTGTGCAGCCTGTGCGATAGGAAATGCAAGCTCGCGTGGAATCAAGCGTATCAATCAACAGATGGAGATTGCGGGGGACGGACAATTGGAGACGCAGATTCCGGTACGTGGATTTAAGGAATTCAAACAGCTTACAGAACGGTATAATGCAACTATTTCGAAGCTGAAGGTCATTGACTCTACACGACAGGAATTTGTTTCAAATGTGTCGCATGAATTGAAAACACCGATTACATCAATGAAGGTTCTGGCAGATTCCCTGATCCAGAATGAATCGGCAGATCTTGCGATGTACAAGGAATTTATGACGGATATCGTCGATGAAGTAGACCGGGAAAGCAAAATTATCACGGATCTGCTGACGCTTGTTAAGATGGATAAAAAATCTGCAGCAATGAACATTGAGGAAGTTAAAATCAATGATCTGCTTGAGGTTATTTTGAAACGGGTAACTCCGATTGCGAAAAGCAGAGGAATTCAGATTACGTACGAAAGCTACCGGGACATTACTGCGTGGGTTGACGAGGTAAAACTGAGTCTGGCATTGACCAATATTATTGAGAATGCAGTCAAATACAATGTGGATAATGGATGGGTAAAGGTAACGCTGAATGCGGATCACCGGAATTTCTATATCAAGGTGGCAGATTCCGGTGTTGGTATTCCGGATGATTGCAAGGAGCATGTGTTCGAACGCTTTTACAGGGTAGATAAGGCGCGTAGCCGCGATACCGGAGGTACCGGACTTGGTCTGGCAATAACCAAGAGTGTGATTCAGATGCATAAAGGATCCATTAAATTATACAGTGAGTCTGGAGAAGGAACGACTTTTACGATTCGGATTCCGATGAAACTGGAATTAGATGCTATGGAAGAAGATGCACGGAAGGATGGTGGCGCAGAATGAAACGTTGGAAAATAGGTTGTGCGCTTCTGGCGGTGCTGCTCTGTCTGACTGCCTGCGGGCAGAAGCGGTCGTCGATTGATACGGTGACGCTTGGGGATAACATGATTCATCTTTATGAAGTTGATGGAAATACTATTGTCCGTGCAGCGGAGGATTATCAGTTGAAAACACCGGATGCAATCGCTTCGTGTGTAGAGGATGTAATGACTGCACTCACCGCTCTGGATTCTTCAAAAATAGAAGCGTATACGTATATGATGGGCGAGGATAACAGTCTGCAGCTGGAAATGCAGCTGAAAGAGGGAACCTATGAGAACGAGGATATTTTACTTCTGATGGCGGCGACAACAGAGACATTGTTCCAGCTTGAGGATATATCCAGTATCAGTCTCTCTGTGAAAAATGCTGTGGACGAGGTTTGTGCAGATCAGTTATTTCTGAGAGATACCATATACTACTATGATGCAGAGGAAAATAGTTTATCGCAGGAGATAATTGCGATGTATGTGCCAAATGCGCAGGGGACCGGATTGGAATCCTGTGGAATTAAGGTGCAGACGGAACCGCAGACATCGGATCAGGAATTAATCGTGCGGGAGCTTGTTCGAAAAAATGTGCTGCCGGCAGATACAAAGGTAAATCAGGTATCTGTACATGATTCTGTCTGCTATCTGGATTTATCGGCAGAGTTTGGAAATTCGGCAGGTACACTTTCACCGGAGATTACACTGTATGCGTTGGTGGATTCTGTCATTGCACAGACGGGCGTGGACACAGTGCAAATTCTGATAGATGGAAAAATAGAGACCAAATACCGGAATGTGGTGGATATAAACAAACCATTACCATTTAACACAGGCATTTTACAGGACGAATAAAATGAATATAGGAGAAGCATGAAACGACCATTCTTTTGTGTAGCTTTGGCGTATGCACTTGGAGAGGTGATTGCACTTTACACGAGAACGGCAGGCGGGATCAGCATAGCGACAGTTATGCTTATTTGCGTTGGGATCTTCATGAAGAAATATAAGCATGGGAAAAGCGCATGCATATTGGGACTGAGCGTCAGCCTTGGTATGGTTTGCGCTTTTTTGCGTGTTCCACAAGATTTGAGGGGCGGGATGCCTGCATGCAGGTGGTCTGTGCAGGAGGAAGCATATGAGATTTCCACCTATGCGACGGGGGCAGAAAAACAGGGAACGGAAGTGACATGTGCCGGGATTCTGATGGACAAAATGGGGGATTCGTGGACGCTGCAGGTGCTGGAAGGAGAGGGCGTGTCAGGACGTATTTTACTTCGAGGGGTAACGGATCCCTATGAGATTTCAGATGTTGTGCAGGTTTCCGGTCCTTGTTATACATTTGAAAATCCGAGAAATCCGGGAGGATTTCCGGCGCGCAGTTACTATCTTGCCAGGAATATCACAGCGTATTATTACACACCGAAGATAACCGTGGTATCTTTACAAAAACGTCAGGTGCTTGGAACTCCGATGTACCTGTATTATAGGTTGAAGCAGCGTTTGTATCAGTTTCGTACATATGCCGGACGGCAGATCGGACAACTTCTTCCTGAGGATACAGCAGCGCTTGTAAACGGGATTTTGCTTGGGGAAAAGTCTGAAATTGCACCGGAAATCAAGACATTGTATCAGATGGGAGGGATTGCACATATTTTGGCAATATCGGGACTTCATATATCCTTGCTGGGTGGCTGTTTGTTCCGGCTGCTGCGTAAATTACGCATGCAGGTCCGGGCAGCTGGAATGATTACGATTGTGGGACTCTGGCTCTATGGAACGATGACAGGGATGAGTCTTGCAACGATGCGTGCAATCTGGATGATGGTAATCCTGCTTGTGGCACAGATATATGGAAAAGCTTATGATATGCCGACCGCAATGGGGATTGCACTGTTCATCATGCTTTTATGCAACCCTGTCCGGATTCTGGATGCCGGGATGCAGTTAAGCTATATGGCGATTGCCGGGGTGTCGCTTGGAAACTATGGAATGAGACGGCTGCATAAGAAATCCTGGTTCCGCCGCTATCAGAAGAAACACCGTATTGCTTTCCATATTGTGCAGAGCTTCTTTTATTCGGTTGCGTTAAATGTGATGATGTTTCCTGTGCTGGCAGGGACATACTATGAAGTTCCGGCATATGCATGGCTGTTGAACCTGATTGTTGTTCCAGGCATGACTGCTGTTGTGGCTGGCGGTTGGATCGGGCTGATTGCGTCGACAGGATCTGTTGGGATTGGAAAACTGGTGATGCTTCCGGTTGGATGGCTGCTGCGTGGATACACATGGCTGTGCAATTTAACACTTGAATTGCCGTGGAATACGATTCATACGGGAGAGATACGAGGGACGCAGATACTTGTATGGTATGGTGGAATCGCTTTGGTTCTTGGATTACTTCGGACGAACAGCAGAAACTGGATTCGGGATCGTATCTATAAACAGACGGGCAGATTCTGGCAGAAGAAAGCCGTTGTGAGATATACAGTGAGCGTGATTGTGTCTGGGATTCTGGCGGAGGGAGCTGCGCAGATGATACTGCTTCGACAGCAGAGAACAGAGAACGTGTATTTTCTGGATGTCGGACAGGGTGACGGAATCCTGATACGATCGCCGGGCGGAAGCAATCTGGTTATAGATGGAGGATCCACTTCACAATCAAAATGCGGAACGTATACTCTGCTTCCGGCATTGCGCTCACAGGGCATGACTGACATTGATTATTGGTTTGTGACACATACAGACGAGGACCATATCAGCGGATTAAAGGAAATTTTGGCACAGGGAAAACTGGCACAGATCAAAGTACGGGCGGGCGTTTTTTCTGCCTATGTGTTTCAGGATGAGGCATTTGTGGAGCTTGCAGCACTGCTTCAAACAGCGGGAATCCCGATTGTATGGATGGAAGAGGAAGATGTAATCGGAGATGGAACGTTTACGCTTACCTGTCAGCATCCAACTGCGGAATATCATGCAAAGGATAAAAATGCGGCGAGTCTGGCACTTACTTATCATTCCAATACGTTTGACATGTTGTTTACCGGAGATATGGATGCAGATGCCATCGAAGATATGGATATACAGCAATCGTTTGATTGTATCAAACTTCCCCATCATGGTTCAAAGTATTCATATGTGGAAGGGTTTTATACGCATGCTGACTATGGTGTGATTTCCTGTGGATACAATAACCGTTATGGGCATCCACATGCAGAAGTGCTGGAGGGATTAGAACAGGAAGGCACACAGATACTTCGGACAGACGAGATGGGGGCGGTTATTTTCCGGGGCAGATAAATGATAGTAATTATGTGGAACATGGTAAAAAGAATATATCTAAGATCAAATTGATGAATAGAATCGGATGTGATAAAATGTATTTCATGATAATAAGGAGTCACCATGGCAAAAAAAGAAAAAGCAAATGGCATGGCCATTTTAAATGAACAAATCAATAAGAAAGAATTCAGCCGTGTGTATCTGCTTGGAGGTACGGAACCATATCTGATCTATCAATACCGGGATAAGCTGATTGCAGCGATGATCGATCCGGGAGATACGATGAATTTTATCACCTATAAAGGGGAAAATTCAAAGCCGGAGGATATTATCGAGTTTGCAGATACAATGCCGTTTTTCACCGAACGGAGGGTCGTGCTGGTGGAGAACAGTAATTTCTTTAAGAATGGCTGTGAGAAGCTGGAGAAGGCCTTGGAAGAGCTGCCGGATACAACGGTGCTGGTTTTCGTTGAGAAGAATATTGATAACCGCAAGAAGCTTGCAAAGCAGGTGGCGCAGCTAGGTACGGTAGCGATGTTTGATGCACCGGACAGTGAGATGTTAGCTGTCTGGCTGAATGGCATGTTTGCGGAAGATCAGATTGCAATCAGCGGTACGACATTGCGTTATCTGATCGACCGGGTTGGAAACAGCATGAATCTGCTCAAAAACGAAGTGGATAAGCTTCGGGCTTATGTAGTGGATAAGAAAAGCGTTTCCAAAGAGGATATTGATCTGCTCTGTGTGAATCAGGTGGAGGACAAGATCTTTGATATGATCGATGCGATTTCTGAGAAGCAGCAGCAAAAAGCAATGGAATTATACGATGATCTCCTGTATTTGCAGGAGGCGCCGATGAAGATTCTTGTGCTGATCACACGAAACTTTATGCAGCTTTTGAAGATCCGGTTTGCACTTGATACCGGCACGCCGGAAGGACAGATTGCTTCGACATTCGGCATCCGCCCGTACTTTGTAAAAAAATATATTGCACAGGCAAAATCCTTCACGAAAGAGCAGCTGATTTCCTGTGTGCGGTTATGTCAGGAAGCTGATACGAATATCAAGACAGGCAGGATGCGGGACAAACTCGCAACCGAGATGGTGATATTAGAGCTTCTGCTACATGGCGGAGAAAAGCAGGAAGTATAACAGATAATACAAAAGCTCCACGCTTACAGGTTAAGCGTGGAGCTTTTGTATTATCATAGATATTTACTTTGAACACATATACAACAGGTTTTCCCATCTGCGGTCAACCTCTTCCTGATACTGTACAAGCAGGTTCTCGTTTTCCGGCTTGAACAGATGCTTGAATCTGCCCTGTGGACGAAGGAAGTCTTCGATTGGAAGCTTCTTCTTTGGCTCATAGTTCAAGATCCACTTGCCTTCCACAACCTCGAACAGTGGCCAGTAGCATGTCTCAACTGCGAGCTTGCAGATCTTCATGATATCCGGTGTATCATATCGCCAGCCACGCGGACATGGTGACATGATATTTAAGAATGCGGCACCTGGTGTGTAGATCGCCTTCTCGGACTTCTCGTACAGATCCTTCATGGTTCCGATGAAGGTAGATTGTGCAACATATGGAATATCATGGTTTGCGATGATAGATGCGAGATCCTTCCGGTTCTGCATCTTACCGTTGGAGCATTTACCAACCGGTGTTGTCGTTGTATCTGCGAACATCGGTGTCGCAGAAGAACGCTGGATACCGGTGTTCATGTAAGCGCCGTTATCATAGCAGACATATACCATATCGTGGTTACGCTCCATCGCACCGGACAGAGACTGGAGACCGATATCGTAAGTTCCGCCGTCACCACCGAACGTGATGAACTTATAATTGGCGGAGATCTTTCCCTTTTTCTTTAATGCATGGTAAGCGGTTTCAATACCGGAAAGGGTAGCACCTGCATTTTCAAATGCATTGTGCATGTAGCTGTCCTCCCATGCGGTATATGGATACATGAAGCTGGATACCTCCAGACAGCCGGTTGCGTTTCCGATGACTGCCTTGTCGCCCTCATGAAGGGCACGCAGAACTGTACGAACAGCGATTGTTCCGCCACAGCCTGCACACATTCTATGTCCCGGAGCGAGACGTTCCGGTTTGCTCATTACTTCTTTGAAATTAAATGCCATCTCGATTTCCTCCGTTACTTTCTAAGTCCGATATATTTGAACTGTTCTACTTCCTGCTTGCCGGATACATAATCCATCAGATCCTGATAGATACCGCAGGCTGTTTCTACTGTGTAATCTCTTCCGGCAAGACCGTAGAAATAGTTGACGGTTGTAGATTCGTTCTTTGCATCATATAAAGCAGCCTTCAGTTCAGAACCAAGCGGACCACCGCATCCGGAGAAGCTTTCTGCACGATCCATGATCGCGATGCCCTTTGCATTTTTGAGTGCGGCAGCTAACTCGGTACCCGGGAACGGACGGAATACACGAACCTTGATCATGCCCGCTTTAATTCCCTGCTCGCGAAGCTCATCAACAGCTTCCTTTGTTGTTCCGGCAGCAGATCCCATGATGACGATCACATACTCGGCGTCATCCATGCGATACTCCTCGAAAAGTCCGTATTTTCTTCCGGAGATCTTCTCGAATTCCTCTGCGACCTCTAAGATAACCTTCTTTGCGTTCTTCATGGCGATACGCTGGTTCATCTTTGTCTCCATGTAGAATGGAGAGTTTGCATAAGGACCAACAGCCATTGGCATATCTGCATTTAACAGGAAGTTTTCCGGTTCATAGCTTCCTACAAATTCTTTTACTTTCTCTGTCTCAATCAGTGAGATATTCTCAACTGCGTGGCTGGTGATGAAACCATCCTGGCAAGCCATAAATGGAAGTTTGACATCCGGATGCTCGGCAATGCGGAATGCCTGGATATAATTGTCGTAAGCTTCCTGGTTGTTCTCGGCGTAAATCTGGATCCAGCCGGCATCTCTGGCACCCATACTGTCAGAGTGGTCACAGTTGATATTGATCGGTCCGGTTAATGCACGGTTTACAACTGCCATAACGATAGGAAGACGATCGGAAGCTGCAACATAAAGCACTTCCCACATGTAAGCGAGACCACAGGAAGAAGTCGCTGTGATTGCTCTTGCACCGGCGGCGCAGGCACCCATGGTAGCACTCATGGAGCTATGCTCGGATTCCACCGGGATAAACTCAGTGTCGATATCGCCGTTTGCAATGAAGGTCGATACCATCTGTGGAATCTCTGTCGATGGTGTAATTGGGAATGCAGCCATTACGTCAGGATTGATCTGCTTGATAGCATGTGCAACAGCCTCATTACCTGACATTCTTTCACGAATTGCCATATTAGATTCCCTCCTTCATTGTGATTGCACCGAAGCTGCAGACGCGCTCGCAGATACCGCAGCCTTTGCAGTGGTCTAAGTCGAAGTCTTCTCTTTTTCCGTCTTTTACCGGAATACAGCTATCCGGGCAGACGGGTGTGCAGAGCAGACACTGTGTACATTTTTCCCAGTCAATAACAGGAGTCTTTGTTCTCCATTCGCCTGTACAGAACTTGCGGGAACCGCCGCCACCATAGATCTGGTTGCCCGGCGTCATATCATAGTAAGGACTATGTTCATTGATTTTAGAAATATCTGTTGCTTTTGACATTTATTTTACCTCCTCGAACGCCATTTTCAGTGCACGCATATTGCCGTCGATTACTTCCGGCTTCTTTGCGAATTTGTGTTCATAAGATGCCTGCATCTGGGATAAGAATACATCTTTATCCATGATGTCTGCAACCTTCACGATAGCAGCAAGCATCGGGGAGTTCGGAAAATACTTTCCAAGTGTTTCCATCGATACCTTATGTGCGTCAATGGTATAAACGCTTCCCTTGTATCCATTTAATAAAGGAAGAATCTCTTCCTTTGGATGCGGGGTGTTGATTACGATAGCACCATCTTCCTTCAGACCGTTTGTGACATCTACGGAATGAAGCAGTGTCTCATCTACAACAACCACATAGTCTGGGTGGTAAATGTTGGAATGTACCCGGATTTCAGATTCGCCGATCCGGTTATAGGCTGTGATCGGTGCGCCCATTCGTTCCGGACCATACTCCGGAAATCCCTGGACGTGCATACCAGTGTTGAAAGCAACGTCCGCAAGCAAAAGTGCTGCGGTTTTGGCACCTTGACCTCCACGTCCGTGCCATCTGATCTCGATGTTCTTTTTCATATATTGCACTCCATTTCTCATAAATACAGTAAAAAACACGATAATTATACCATTCTGTTAAAAAATGTAAAGAGAGTCGGTGGTTTTTCTTGGCAAATAACAATCTTTCTTGAATAATTTGGTCGAAATTGATATAATCAATACGTTAAGCTTTTACACAACAAAAACAAAGGAGTTTTGTTATGCGAAGAAAAAAGAAAGATAAAAATAACATAGATAATCAGGAAGAAATCGAATTGATTCCAATTGATCCACAGACGGACAAAGACACGGATGGGGAAATGGAGACTCATGTGTCAGAAGACACAGAGAAGAAAATGGAGACAACTGTATCTGAGAATGCGGAACTGAAAAAAGATAAAATAGACGTGGATGGACTTGTGGCGGAAGATGCCGTACCACAGGAAGAAAGCGAATCTTCTGCGCTATTTGGTGCATATGTCGCAGAGGAGAACAAATGGGAACGCAAAAACCGGATTAAAGACGAAAAGATCAAGGCAAAGCAGGAAAAGAAACGGGCAAAGTATGCCGATGTAGATGATGATACATATGAGCAGATGAAAGCAGGCGGTGCACATAAATTTTTTGGCGTGCTGTCTTTGCTGATGCTGATTGTGGGAATCGCTGCGGTTGCATTATTTGTCTATCGGCTGGTCATTGCTCCTTCCTATGCGCAGGTGGGAGAAAAGGAAAAGAATCTGCATGTAGAGGGATTTGCCACGGAGACAGATACATCCAAATACGAACAGCAGGTATCTGCATTGCAGGGAGTAGCGACTCCATCGGATCTGATTGACACATGGGTGGAGCAACCGTTTGAGCAGGCAACACCAAGTGATGTATCCTCTCAGGATATGGATGGTGCGGAAACTCTGCCGGCAGACGATGCGGAAGCAAAACCGGTTGTGGTGGATTAGGAGGTGCAAGGATGAAAAAGACATGGAACAGACTCATTATAGTGTCGTTTATAGTGCTTGCAATCGTTGCCTGTGCGGCAATTGTATTCCTGTACCCGTACTACAATGAATATAAGGTTTTTGATGGAATTGAAGTTGGCCAGTGGAGTGAGGTACAAAAAAACTATGAAGCGTTAGACAATGAAAAACAAAAACAGGTACAAGAGATGCTTCCGGATTATGCGAAGCACATCTGCCTGGAATACCAGACTGGTGAGAAAGACTATATATATACAGTAGCGGCGTATGACGCTATTAATAGTATTGACGAGACGAAGAATATTTGTACAAAATATAATGTGCTTGTAAATCGGACTGAATACCGCAATGCGATTGAGCAGATCTATAATGCGAACCAGAATTATAACGGTCAGGGCGTTGTGCAGGCAAATGAGACAATCAATAAGATTAATCTTCGCCTGGATGCAGACACGAAAAAAGAAGTTGTCATAGAAGTTTTAAATGAGAAATATCAGCAATATGTGAGTGGTGAGATCACGGCAGATGTGATGAACAGTTATATTTCAATCATCAATGGTCTGGCAGTTACAGATATTTCGGAATATACGGCGGTCATTTCAAATAATGTCAGGGTGATCGAGTCCTATCGTGCATTGTATGATTCGGCACAGTCGGCATATGACCAGGGGGATTACCTGACAGCATTGAATATATGCGAAACGGTGCAGCTGGAACCCCTCGATTCACAGTATATTGATAAATTTTATTCCTTATATAAGCTTGCATATACAACAGGCATGAATTATTATGATGGTCTTCTTGACACATATATTGAGATTGGCGATAATCAGAATGCACTGAATCTGTTAGATAAGCTGGAAAAATATTACTCTGACGATATGAATCTTCAAAAGTATAAGCTTCAGATGGCAAAGGATTGGCAGAAGGCGTATGTGAAGCTGGCAGAAAATGCGGATTCAGAAATCCAGAAAGTACTTGGCGAAACCGAAGATGGTATCAATATATTGGATTCCACCTATAAGAACATCAAACCGGACAGTATGCTGTTGTACGACGTGGATGAGGATGGTACACCGGAAGTATTTTTCTACAACAGTTTGGAACGCAATGAGACCTATGTGAGCTGTTTTATTTTCACATATCGGGATGGCGCAGTTTCTTATCTTGGATATGCAAAGGTGAGAAGCTTCTGCAGTGACAGCAGCTTTGTTGCATTTCCTTGGCTGTCGACAAGAACGTCCGGCGATGAATATTGTCTGAAACGGTATTCAGATGGTGTGATTACCGATGGACCATATGTGCAGAATGTGGATGGTACTTATTATGTGAATGAACAGGTTGTCGATGAGACAGAGTACCTTTCCCAGCAGAGTGAAACCCTGGCAACAGCCTTAAATAAGGGTGTAAAAGATTTTGATGCAGTAACATTACAGGACAGTGAAAGCTATATCTTAGCTTACAAATAAATTAAACGAGAGTATGGAGGCGAATTATGGTAAAACTTTATGAAACAGGTGCATACTTGCTGAATGGTTCCGAGCTGGTTGCAGATGATGGACAGGCACAGGCAGTACTTGCATCAAAGGGAGTAAAGACATCGAAAGAGGATGCTTCGAAGAATACGATGGCATATGGAATTCTTGAAGCACATAATACTTCAGGAAATATGGAACAGCTGAAGATTAAATTCGATAAGATGACAAGCCATGATATCACATTTGTTGGTATTATCCAGACGGCGAGAGCATCAGGATTGACAGAGTTCCCAATTCCTTATGTACTTACAAACTGTCATAACTCTTTGTGCGCAGTAGGCGGAACAATCAACGAGGATGATCATGTATTTGGTCTTTCCTGTGCAAAAAAATATGGCGGAATCTATGTACCACCTCATCAGGCAGTTATCCATCAGTTCGCAAGAGAGATGCTTGCAGAATGTGGAGCCATGATTCTTGGTTCTGACAGTCATACACGTTATGGCGCCCTCGGTACAATGGCAATTGGTGAAGGTGGCGGCGAGCTCGCCAAGCAGCTGTTGAAGCGTACATACGATGTTGCAAAGCCGGGCGTGGTAGCAATCTATCTGGATGGCGAAGTACAAAAGGGCGTTGGCCCACAGGATGTTGCCCTTGCAATTATCGGTGCGACTTTCGGTTGTGGTTATGTAAAGAACAAGGTCATGGAGTTCGTAGGACCTGGTGTGGACAAACTTTCTGCAGACTTCCGTATCGGTGTCGATGTTATGACAACCGAGACAACCTGTCTGTCCTCCATCTGGAAGACGGATGAGAAGATTGAAGAGTGGTATGAGACGCACTACAGACCGGAGTGCTATAAGGAATTAAATCCGGGTGCAGTTGCTTATTATGATGGTGTTGTTTACATAGACTTGTCTAAGGTGAAACCTATGATCGCTATGCCATTCCATCCAAGCAATGTCTATACGATCGAGGATGTAAAGGCAAATCTGATGGACGTTTTAGATGATGTGGAAAAGCGTGCGCAGGTATCCTTAGATGGCAAGATCGACTTTACACTGAAGGATAAGGTTGTTGACGGAAAACTCTATGTAGAGCAGGGAATCATCGCAGGCTGCGCCGGCGGTGGATTCGAGAATATCTGTCAGGCAGCTGACCTGATCCGTGGAAAATATATTGGTGCTGATGAATTTACGCTTTCTGTATATCCGGCATCCACTCCGATTTATATGGAGCTTGCTAAGAATGGCGTACTTTCAGACCTGATTGAGACAGGTGCGATTGTCAAGACAGCATTCTGTGGACCGTGCTTTGGTGCTGGAGATACGCCGGCAAACAATGCATTCTCCATCCGTCACTCGACAAGAAACTTCCCGAACCGCGAGGGTTCAAAGATTCAGAATGGACAGATTGCTTCCGTTGCACTGATGGATGCACGTTCCATTGCGGCGACAGCAGCAAACAAGGGCTTCTTAACAGCAGCAACCGATCTGGATGTCGAGTACAAGGGACAGAAATATTTCTTTGACAAGAAGATTTACGATAACCGTGTTTATAACGGATGGGGACATCCGCAGCCGGAGCAGGAGATTAAGTTCGGACCAAACATCAAGGACTGGCCGGAGATGGTAGCGTTGACAGACAATCTGATGCTTAAGGTCGCATCGGTTATCCATGATCCGGTAACGACGACAGATGAACTGATTCCTTCCGGTGAGACATCTTCTTATCGTTCGAATCCGCTTGGACTTGCAGAGTTTACATTGTCCCGTAAGGATCCGGAGTATGTAGGCAGAGCGAAGGCAATCCAGAAGGTAGAACGTGTGCGTGAAGCTGGCGAATGTATGGGCGAGGCGGATCCGAATATGAAGACAGCCATGCACAAGGTAAAGGAAATGTTCCCGGATGCGTGTGGTTCGAACACTGGTGTCGGAAGTACGATCTTTGCAGTGAAGCCAGGCGACGGCTCTGCGCGTGAGCAGGCAGCTTCCTGCCAGAAGGTACTTGGCGGTTGGGCAAATATCGCCAAGGAGTATGCGACAAAGCGTTATCGTTCAAACCTGATTAACTGGGGTATGCTTCCATTCGTGATGGATGAAGATTACGATTTTGACGTGGATGATTATGTATTCGTTCCGGGCGTTGCACGGGCAATCCGCAACAAGGATGAGATCATCAAGGCATATGTTGTAAACAAGGATATGAAAGAGCTGTCTTTGAAGCTTGGCGACCTGACAGATGATGAGAGAGATATTATTCTCGCTGGCTGCCTGATCAACTACTATAAGACACACTAATCAGATATATTCATTTAAACCTTTACACATGGTTTTCAATACTATATAATATACGCATTAGGAGCGTATATTATATGGATATTGAAAAGGACAGCCTGAAAAAACAAATACGGGAAATGACGCAACTTGGGTATATTGCACCGGAGGATCTTCCTTCGATTGAGCTTTATATGGATCAGGTGACGACATTCATGGATAAATATCTTTCACAGAACAAACGGTATGAGGAAGATAAGACACTGACCAAGACGATGATTAACAACTACACGAAGAACAATCTGCTCCCGCCGCCGGAGAAGAAGCGGTATACAAAGGAGCATCTGATTTTGCTGATTTATATCTATTACCTGAAAAATGTGATATCGATCAGTGATATTCAGATCATGTTGAAACCGTTGATCGATCATTATTTTGAGAACCCGGATGCACCGCACAACTTAGAAGAAATCTATGCAAGTCTTTATAAGTTAGAGCAGCATCAGCATTTCCGGGTGGAAAACAGTGTGGTAAAGACTTTTGAATTGTCGGAGCATGATTTTCCTGGTGTGGAAGATAAGTATATTAAGAATCTGAATTTTCTGTCATTGCTTGGATATGATATCTTCATCAAGAAGAAGATCATGGAGCGGATTATCGATGAGATGGCTGCGGAACAGGCGAAAGAGCAGGAACAGACAAATGAAAAAGATAAGAAAAAGAAGAAAAAAGACGAGACGTAATTCTACGTTTCGTCTTTTTCTGTTGCTGTTTCTTTTGGAACAAGTGTCAGCGTGACACGTTCGATACGATTTCGATGAACTTCCGTAACCTTGAAATGTGCTCCCTCACAGTTTGCTTCTTCTCCGGCGGTTGGAATTTTGTCCAACAGTTCAATGATGAATCCGGCAAGTGAATCGTAATCCTCTGACTGGAAATCTGTGTGAAGTTTATCGTTCAGATCATCCAGTTTGATGGATGCATCGATGTCGTAGGTGTGATTGCCAAGATCGCGGATCAGGTCGTTTTCGTTGTCATCGTATTCATCCCGGATATCCCCTACGATTTCTTCAACCAGATCCTCCATTGTGATGATTCCGGATGCCTGTCCATATTCGTCCAGAACAATCGCCATACTGTCTGCGGAAGTCTTCATCTCAGCAAAAATCTGACTTGTTTTCTGGTATTCAGATACAAACAATGGCTTTCGCAGAATACTTCGCAAGTCAAAATAACGGATATCTAATAATTCCCGGTAGAAAAATAAATCCTTGATATTAAGGATGCCGATGATATTTTCTTTGGAATCCTCATAAATCGGGATTCTTGTGTATGTTTCACTTTTAAAGATGTCGACTAATTCGTCATAAGTAGAATTTACATCGGCTGCAATTACATCAGCTCTTGGAATCATGATATCCTTGGAAACGGCATCTCCAAAATCAACTACATTCGATATCATGAATTTTTCTTCGGGCTCAATGACGCCTTCTTCGTGAGAGACATTTACAATAGTACGAAGCTCTGCTTCGGTAATGCTTGCTTTCTTCGCGGATGGGTCGACACGGAACAGCTTGAAAATGGCTCCGGTCAATATATTTAACAGGAAGATAACAGGGGTGAGCAGCGTCATCAGCCACGAAATCGGGTAGACAACGACCATGGAAAGCTGCAATGCATATTGTGTTGCAAGGGTCTTCGGGGAGATCTCACCGAAGATCAGGACAAGCAATGTCAGAATTCCGGTCGATACACCAATGTATTTACTTCCGAACATGTTTGTACAAAAGGTTGTTGCAAGTGCGGAGGCGGAGATGTTGACAATGTTGTTTCCGACCAGGATCGCACTTAATAGTTTACTTGAATTTTCGGTTACTTTTAATACTTTCTTTGCTTTCTTATTTCCGTCATCTGCGAGAGAACGAAGCTTTAGATGGCTTACCGTTGTCAGTGCAGTCTCTGAGGAAGAGAAAAAAGCGGAAAGAGCCAGTAAAATCAGAATTATAATTAGTTGTAACGCGGGACTATTGTCCAAAAAAACCACTCCTTTTATGTATAAATTTCCTTATATTCTATATATTTGGATGAAGGGTGTCAAGTATAGATTTTGCTATAATATAAAATTATAACTGATTCAATTTAATTCCTATTAGACAAATAGGAATTAGGATGATAAGATAACCTTGCAATCAGGAAAACGGATTGCAAAACAAAAAATGACAACAAGGCACAAGCCGGAAAATAAAAGAAAGACGAGGTACAAGATTATGGGAAAGAAACATTATGAGGACAGAAATTTAAAGTTTGAAACATTACAGCTGCACGTAGGACAGGAGCAGCCGGATCCGGTAACGGACGCAAGAGCCGTTCCGATTTATCTGACATCTTCTTATGTGTTCCACAACAGTAAACATGCAGCGGACCGGTTTGGATTGAAGGATGCCGGTAACATCTACGGACGTCTGACAAACCCGACAGAGGACGTATTTGAGAAGCGTATCGCTGCACTCGAAGGTGGTGTTGCAGCACTTGCAGTTGGTTCCGGAGCAGCCGCTCTTACCTATGCATTCCAGGCACTGGCACATGCAGGTGACCATATCGTAGCAGCTAAGAATATCTATGGTGGTACTTACAACCTGCTTGCACATACACTTCCGGATTATGGTATCGAGGCAACATTCGTAGATCCATTTGACTACGATGCAATCGAAGCATCGATTAAGCCAAACACAAAGGCAGTTCAGATCGAAACACTCGGAAATCCGAATTCAGAGGTGGTAGATATTGAACGAATCGCAAAGATCGCACATGCACACAACATTCCGCTTGTTGTCGATAACACATTTGCAACTCCATACCTTGTAAGACCGATCGAGTATGGGGCAGATATCGTCGTTCATTCCGCAACGAAGTTTATCGGTGGTCATGGAACAACACTCGGCGGTGTGATCATTGATAGCGGTAAATTTGACTGGCTGAAGGCCGGGGACAAGTTCCCATGGCTGGTAGAGCCAAACGTATCTTATCATGGAGTCAGCTTCGCAAAGGATACAGCACCGGCTGCATTTGCAACTTACATCCGTGCTATCCTGCTCCGTGATACAGGTGCAACGATCTCGCCGGTACATTCCTTCATCTTCCTGCAGGGACTTGAGACATTGTCTCTCCGTGTCGAGCGTCATGTAGAAAATGCACTCAAGGTTGTACGGTATCTGAAGGATCAGCCACAGGTAGAAAAGGTGAATCACCCTTCTATCTCTGAGAATCCGGAGCAGCAGGCGCTTTACAAGAAGTATTTCCCGAATGGCGGCGGATCAATCTTTACATTTGAGATCAAGGGTGGCGCTGCAGAGGCGCAGAAGTTTATTGACAATCTCGAACTGTTCTCTCTGCTTGCAAACGTAGCGGATGTAAAGTCACTTGCCATCCACCCGGCATCAACCACACATTCTGAGTGCAACGAGGCAGAACTTTTGGATCAGGGAATCAAACCAAACACAATCCGACTTTCTATCGGTACAGAAAATATTGACGATATCATTGAGGATCTGGATGAGGCATTTAAGGCACTTGCGGAATAAATGCAAAAATAGCATAAAAAAAGAGGCAGAAACAAGGACTGCCTCTTTTTTATTTATGGTAAGTGTGATAAAATAATATTGGTAATAACAAACAGGAAAGTGTAAAACGGTGAAAAGATGTTATCAGTAGTGTTACCTGCCTATAATGAAGAAAAAATGATAAAAAAAGCAGCAACAACGATAGGCGGGATTTTACAAAATGAAGAAATTGAGTACGAGATTGTATTTGTAGATGATGGTTCCAAGGATGGAACCTGGCAGGAAATAGTGAATGCCGAGAAAGAAGATGAACATGTAAATGGCGTTCATTTTTCCAGAAACTTTGGAAAAGAATCTGCGATGATGGCGGGACTTGAGAATGCAGGCGGTTCATGCGTGGTTGTGATGGATTGTGATTTGCAGCATCCGCCTGAAACAATCGTAGAGATGTATCGGTTGTGGCAGCAGGGATATGAAGTGGTGGAAGGTGTCAAGCGCACGCGTGGAAAGGAAAGCGTGTTCCACAAGATGAGCGCGGGACTGTTTTATAAGATGATCTCGAAGGCTGTAAAGATTGATATGTCTCATGCGTCTGATTTTAAACTGCTTGACCGACGTGCGGTAGAAGCATTGTTGGAGATGCCGGAACGGAATGCGTTTTTTAGAGCGCTTTCGTCGTGGATTGGATTCCAGACGACATCAGTGGAGTTTGATGTACAGGAACGTGAGGTTGGAGAATCAAAATGGTCAACAAAATCGTTGATTCGCTATGCAATCTCCAATATTGTTTCCTTTTCCTCTGCTCCAATGACAATGGTAGGAATTACCGGTATACTTGGGTTCCTGTTTGCGGTTATACTAGGTATACAGACACTTGTGAAATATTTTTCCGGGAATGCGGTTGAAGGATTTACGACGGTGATTCTTCTGATTTTGATTATGGGGAGTTTTATCCTGATGGGACTAGGAATCATCGGCTATTATATTGCGAAGATCTATGAGGAGGTAAAATGCCGCCCACGCTATATCATTTCGAGGAAGATCGGAAAAAATATGACGTGGGAACGTCGCAGATAACCGGAAGGTAAAGGAGGCATATCATGCGTAAGAAGTCACACATATCACTGACAAAAGGTGTTGTACACGGACTGTCCGCAGAACAGCGGTTCGGACATCATTTTTCCCTGTATGTTGGAAGTATACTTCCGGATTGCACACCTTCTTTTTTGACAAGACGTCACTGTATCGATGATACGTTTGATGTGTGTGAAAAGAAGATGCTTGGATTCTTGAAGCATTATAAAACAAAGAGAAAGGGCGTTTCGATTTTATCGAGTATCCGGATGGGTGTGATCCTGCATTACATTGCGGATTATTTTACATATCCACATAATTCACATTATCCGGGAAGCTTGAAGGATCACTGTGTATATGAGGAGGATTTGAAACACCGAATCCGAAGCTTTGTCCGTCATCGGTATGAAAGCGGAGAGATGCAGTATGATGAAAGGATGCTGCCGACAATCTGCTCATTTCAGGAACTGCTTGATTATATTAAGGAAAAACACGAGCGTTATATGCATGACCGGGGTGATGTAAATCTGGATTGTGCATATTCGTATATTGTGAGTCTGGCAGTGATGCATTCGTTGTTGCAACTCGCGACTGGCACGGCATAAAGCATGACGTTTTTGAGCATACTATCCGTGAACTGGAATAAAGTCGGTTCAGAGAAGGAGGATATTGTATGCGAGCTGGAGCAGAAGTTTACAGAGAAGTAGCCGAGCGTTGCAGCGCTTATGACAAGAGCGAGCGCAAATCTTGTTTTTGCAATGTGGCAGACGACGAGAAGAGTTGCCTGAATTGCAGACATTTTGCAGAGGATGAGCATTGCAGACTGGATCTGTACGATCCGATCGTCAAAGATTTATAAGAATTTATATGAATCGAAGGGACTTTTTCGAAAGTCCCTTTTGTTATGCGCTTATACCTGCTGACCTGACTGGCGGAGATTGTGACAGAAGGATCGTGCCCGGGTATGGTATAAAGCTTGACATAAAAGGGGGCGGTTGATATACTCATTGTGGATTTATCTGGACAAAGCAGATAAAGCGGCTTTGTATGATGAGAAAAGAAAGGAAACAAAATATGATTAGTGCAAATAATGTAACCCTGCGACTTGGAAAGCGGGCTTTGTTTGAGGATGTAAATATAAAGTTTACGGAAGGAAACTGTTACGGCCTGATTGGTGCGAACGGAGCCGGTAAATCTACGTTCCTGAAGATTCTTTCGGGAGAACTCGAACCGACGAATGGCGAAGTTATCATGAACGATGGCGAGCGTCTGTCTGTCCTGCAGCAGGATCACTTTAAATATGATGAATATATGGTATTAGATACCGTTATTATGGGGAATAAGCGCCTGTATGACATTATGAAGGAAAAGGACGCAATTTATGCGAAAGAGGACTTCTCAGACGAAGATGGTATCCGCGCATCAGAGCTCGAGGCAGAATTTGCAGAGATGGATGGCTGGAATGCGGAGAGCGATGCTGCAACACTTCTGAACGGACTTGGTGTAGATACAGATATCCATTATAAGATGATGAGCGAACTTGATGGCAACCTGAAGGTCAAGGTACTTCTCGCGCAGGCACTGTTCGGTAATCCGGATGTTTTGCTTCTGGATGAGCCGACAAACCACCTGGACCTCGATGCGATTGCATGGTTGGAGGAGTTCCTGATCAACTTCGAGAATACAGTTATTGTTGTATCGCATGACCGTTATTTCCTGAATAAGGTATGTACCCATATCGCAGATATTGATTATGCGAAGATCCAGCTTTATGCCGGCAATTATGATTTCTGGTATGAGAGCAGCCAGCTTATGATCAAGCAGATGAAGGAAGCGAATAAGAAGAAGGAAGAGAAAATCAAAGAGCTGCAGGAGTTTATCCAGCGTTTCTCTGCGAATGCTTCAAAGTCCAAGCAGGCAACTTCCAGAAAACGTGCATTGGAGAAGATTCAGCTTGATGAGATCCGCCCATCGAGCCGTAAATATCCATACATTGATTTCCGTCCGAAGAGAGAGATTGGAAATGAGGTGCTTACTGTATCGAACATTTCCAAGACAATTGATGGTGTGAAAGTGCTGGATAATATTTCCTTTACAGTCGGACATGATGATAAGATTGCGTTTGTTGGACCGAACACGATTGCAACGACAACGCTGTTTCGGATCCTTGCCGGAGAGGAAGAACCGGATGAGGGAAGCTATAAGTGGGGCGTTACAACGTCACAGGGATATTTCCCGAAAGATAATACGAAGGAGTTTGATAACGATCTTGTAATCGCAGACTGGCTGGCACAGTATTCGGATGATAAGGATGCAACGTATGTACGTGGATTCCTTGGCAGAATGCTGTTTGCGGGCGAAGATGGCGTGAAGAAGGTCAAGGTGCTTTCCGGTGGCGAGAAAGTACGCTGCTTGTTATCAAAGCTTATGATCATGGGCTCCAATGTGTTGATCCTCGATGAGCCAACAAACCATCTGGACATGGAAAGCATCACAGCATTAAATAACGGACTGATCAAGTTCCCTGGCGTCTGCCTCTTTGCATGTCAGGATCACCAGTTTGTACAGACAACTGCGAACCGCATCATGGAGCTTACGAACACAGGTCTGATTGACAAGCAGACAACCTACGACGAATACCTTGCGAACGATGAGCTTGCAAGAAAACGTCAGGTCATGAATATGGCAAGTGATGACCAGGATTGATCAAAATGGTAAAATATATGGCTTTGCGTCAGAGGTGAAGATCTGAAGATACGAAAAGAGTAAAGAATAAAGCAAAAAGAATGGACAGGCTTCCGGAGAGGCTTGTCCATTCTTTTTGCTTATGCAACATAAGTGATAGTTAGGAACCATGCAATGCTTCATTTTATTGATAAGTTGTTTCCGTATCAATATCCAGATGCAGAATGAATTTTAACATCCGTTTTGCGTTGATGTAATTCCGTTCTGTGTTCCCTGGGAACCCCAGATATACTTTGTCATAACCGAGCTTTAACCCCTTTGCAAAATCTGTATCGCTGATGTCAATCGCGAAAGGCACATTTACCCCGTCGTTATCGTCTGCGGAGTAGATACGGGATTCTACCTCAGAATAGATTTCGGCTGGCAGATAGTTTCGCAAAGGATAGATGATTTCCTGCATAGCACAGTATTCCAGCCCTTTTTCGTCCATGATCATGACATCATAATAACCGTTGAAACACAGCATTGGCAGTTCTGTATAGATCGATGCACTGGAGTTTTGCGAGTATTCTTCCAGGTAAGTGTCCTTGTCCAAATGCACTGTCACATCACTCTCTAACTGGTAAGCACCATTCAGATTGTAAAAGTCCAGATATTCATCGACGAAGGACGTGTCCACTGCGGATGGCTCCGGCGCGTTGACGATGCAGTAGGACAGAGCAACTGGACGACTTTTCTTGTAAATTGTGACTGGAATTGCTATGCAGATCGCAAGCAGAATCAGACCGAGGATGATCTTTCCCTTATAATAAGAGAGAATGTATCCGAATTTCTGCCCTTTTGACATGCCATCCATGTGTTCTTTGAGCCGTGCGCGCTTGGCGCGCTGGCGGTCGCGGAAACTCAGACTGTGTAATTCGAGGTTGTCCTCAGTGTTGACAGTTGGTTTTGCATCTTTGGAGTCCTTTTCGCTTTCTGTTTCCTTTGTATCTTCTGGTACGGATTCATTTGACTGGGATTTTTTGATTTCTTTGGTGGTATCTGTGCTGGCTTTTTGCTCATTGTTTGTAGATTTTTCCTGATCGCTCATGTTTGTGTTCGCTCCCTGTATAAACGGGATTCCTCCTCAAATAAAACTTTCTACTATATTAACATAGAAGCAACTTGGGAGAAAGTGTAAAATTGTGAAATAAATATCACACATATGAAAACTATTTACATTTCAAATAATCTACATTATTATATATAGGTATGCAAAATGCGATAAAATATAGGAAAAGGGTATAGTAACGTGAAAAAAGAAGCAAATCAAAAAGAAAAAAAGAAGTTTAAAGAATTTCTTCATAAGTTTTTCAAAATATTTATTATTATATTCGGAGCGGCGATTGCAATCAATCTGATTGTGATCGGCGTGCTGCTTTTGATCCACAAAAACAAGTTGGCGGATGAACGAGGATATCTGAATCCGCAGGGGCAGATGGTGGATGTCGGTGGCCATTCTGTACATGTGATTGTAGATGGCGATGAAAATGCAGATAAAACACTGGTCTTTATCCATAGCAATGGTATCACGGATGACTCGGTTGCGTTAGAGCCGCTGTTTGGCAAGTTGCAGGAGTACCGCCTTGTGTATATTGACCGGAGCGGATTTGGTTACAGCGATGCGACGAAGACGGATAAAGACATTGAAAGCATTGTCACAGAGCTTCGGACAGCACTGGAAAAAGTGAATGTCAAAGGACCATATGTACTGGTGCCGAATGGCATTGCAGGGCTGGAGGCAACCTATTGGGCAGATAAATATCCGGATGAGGTTGAGTCAATCATTGGAATCAACATTTCGGTAGCGGACGATTTTGAGGGTGTAACTGAGGAACAGTATTGCGGATTCTTCAATTATCTGATGGTAAAATTCGCAATGATTGGCGGACAGCGCTATGTAAAGAGTGTCTATCCGGACAATTTTGGCGCTGTATATACGGAAAAACAAATGATTGTGCGTAAGGCGCTGATCTCGAAGAATTTTTATACCTCCGATATGTATGAGGAGGACCTGCAGGCAGTGCATAATGCTGCTGTAGTGAAGAAAATGGGATGGCCGGAGCAGACACCTATGCTTGTGATACTTGCCAATCCGCTGATGGCGCCGTATATCGAGGATGATACATCCGTGCGGGAAGAGTATGAGGGTGCACTGAAGGAAGTGTATGGTACAGAAACCGATGCAAGTGCAGGTGACGCGGATGACATAGATTATGTCGGAGAGTACAACGCAGACAAGAAAGCGTATTACAGTCAGTATAAGAATGTACAGATTGAAGAGATGTCTGGCCCATCGAGATTATACACCTATGATCCGGACAACGTAGCAAAATTAATCAAAGCATACCTGGATGATTAGGCGGATTTTGACATATTTAATCCAAATTATAGTAATAATGCACAAAATCGTGAAGAAAAAGTGAAAAAGTACTTGCATACTTGGTAAATATGTCCTATAATTACCTTAGTCATGACGGAGTATGTTATGATATTTCACAATTAACTAAGGAACCGACAGTCTTAGACTGGAATAATAACAGGTTCAAACAAGTCTTATTTGACCGATATGTCGTAGGCTTCGTTTAAATTGCACATAGATAATACGAATTTTAGAAGGATTTATCTGTGGAATGTTTGAAAGGAGATATGATATGGAGGTTAAAATGACAAAAACACATTAAAGGAGGGTTTTTTTGTGAAGAAATTTAAAAAAGCAATGGCATTGTCATTGGCACTTGCAATGGGACTTTCTCTTGTGGCTTGTGGCGACAAGAAAGAGGAAACAACAACAGAGGCTACAACAGAGGCTACAACAACAGAGGCAGCCGCAACAGATGACGCTACAGCAGATGACGCATCAGCATCAAACGCAGAGGTGGCTCTTCCAATGCCTGCAGAAGACAGCGATCCAATCTATGTTTACTCATGGAACACAGAGCTTGGTGACAGACTTCAGTATGTAAAGGATAAGTATCCTCAGTATGCTGACCTCATTCAGTATGAGAACCTTGGTCTTGGCGGAACATCTGATGAGTACAAGAGCTCAATCGAGAATGCTATCGCTAACGGCGGTGACAAGGTACCTTCAATCATCGCTTGTGATGATGATGTTGCTCTGTACTTCTTAAGCTCTGATTCAATCGTTCCTGTTGAGGATCTTGGAATCACAGCTGATATGTACAGCAACGCTTACCAGTATACAATTGACTATGCTACAATCGATGGCAAGCTTAAGGGTATGTGCTGGCAGGCAACACCTGGATGTTTCATCTACAGAACAGATATCGCTGATGAAGTTCTCGGAACATCTGATCCAGCTGAAGTTCAGGAGTATGTAAAGGATTGGGATACATTCCTTAAGACAGCTGAGACAATGAAGCAGGCTGGTTACAAGATGCTTTCTGGCCCTTCAGACACAAAGAAGCCAATTATCGACAACAGAACATCTGCATGGGTAGAGAATGACACAGTTAACATCGACCCAGTTATCACAGAGTATCTTGAGTTCGCTAAGAAGCTTTACGATGGCGAGTACACAAACAACAACGCTCAGTGGTCAGATGGTTGGAACACAGACTTCACAGGTGATGTATTCGGTTACTTTGGATGTACATGGTTCGTTTACTGGTCAATCAATGACGAGGAAGGTTCTGCTACATATGGAAAGAGAAATATGTGCCAGGGTCCTACAACATATCACTGGGGTGGTACATACCTTGGTGTAACAGATCAGTGTCCTAACAAGGAACTTGCAGCACTTGTTCTTTACACACTTTGCTGTGATTCAGATACAATGTACAAGCTCTCAGACGAGACTCTTGACTATGTTAACAACCAGGCAGTTGTAGATCAGTTGATCGCTGATGGTAAGGGATCATCACCAGTTCTTGGTGGCGCTAACCCACTTTCAGTTTGGAAAGAGAATGCTGCTAAGATCAACCTTCAGTACGCTACAGAGTACGATTCAACATTCAATGGTTACCTTGACAATGCTTCAGAGGCATACAACTCAGGTGAGCTTGCAACTGTTGATGACGCTGTAGAGGCAATCAAGCAGTCTATCAGAGATGGTTACCAGAACCTTACAGTAGAGTAATTTACTGGAACCTATATTTGATATGAATTTATGGTTATGCACCGGGTACGCCCGGTGCATAATTTAAAAAAACATACCGCTGTTAGACATTTTACAGATAATACTCCAATCAGTATTACCTGTAAAATGTCTAACGGGGGACGCGAAAAATATGTTTAAAAATTATGAAAAGGTTGGGGAAGTGAAATCATGAAGAAAAAGACAGTTGAATATGGAAAGTATGGATACTTTTTCATACTTCCATTCTTCTTAGTATTTTTTGTATTCCAGCTGTATCCGTTGATTTATACTTTTTACCTCAGTTTTGTAGAATATTACCAGATTAAACTCGGAAAGTTCCAGGGACCGAATTTTAACGGACTTAAGAACTACGTGATGGTACTTGCAACTACAAAGGGTTCCGGAAAGAACCTTGAGGTTGTATCATGGTTTGATACTATGACAGTTAAGACCATTGGCAACACATTGAAGATTTGGGTTTTGAACTTCATTCCACAGATCCTCTTAGCATTGCTTTTGGCTTCTTGGTTTACAGATACAGTCGTAAAATTAAAGGGACAGGGCGCGTTCAAGATCATGATGTTCATGCCGAACATCATTACAGCATCTTCCATCGCCGTATTGTTCTACAGTTTGTTTAATGCAAACGGACCTATCGCTATGATGCTTAGAAATGCACACATCATCGGACAGAAGTATGACTTCATGGAGAGCCCTGGTGGTACAATCGGACTGATTGCATTCATGCAGTTCTGGATGTGGTATGGTAACTCTATGATCGTCCTGATTGCAGGTATTTTAGGTATCAGCCCATCACTCTACGAAGCTGCCATGGTAGATGGTGCAAACAGCAAGCAGCAGTTCTTCAAGATTACATTGCCACTGTTGAAGCCGATTATCCAGTACAATCTGGTAACATCCGCTATCGGTGGTCTGCAGATGTATGATATTCCATCTCTGTTCAACGTTGACCAGTCCTTCAATGGTAAGCCAAACTATGCATCAGAGACAATTACAATGTGGATCAAGTCACTTGGATTCACATCTAAGGATTATGGTAAAGCGGCCGCTTCATCTATTGTCCTGTTCCTTGTAACAATGGTAATCAGTATCGTCTTCTTCGCTGTAACAAAAGACAGACAGCCGAAGCAGAAGCATGCTGTAATTCGATAAGGGGGTGTACGAATAATGGCTAAAAACGCAGAAGTTGAAGCAAGCTACTCAGGACGTATTCGTGCAACGAAGATATTTAGAACAATCATTTGTGTGTTGCTCTGTATCATCAGTGTGTTCCCGTTCTATTTGATGATCGTGAACTCAACATTGGATTCTAACACAATCAAGACTGGTGTACATTTGCTTCCAGGTTCTTTCGCACAGTTTGGTAAGAACTTCTCAGGATTGATGGCAAAGGCAGAAGGCGTAGGTACTTCACTTTGGGGCGCTATGCTTCACAGTGCTATTATCTCTGTACCGGCTACAATCCTTACAGTATATTGTTCTACACTGACCGCTTATGGTCTTACAGTATATAACTTTAAGCTGAAGAATGCGGCTCATACATTTATTATGGCTATCATGATGATTCCTGCACAGGTTTCTATCATCGGTTTCATGCAGTTCATGATGAAGATTCATCTGTATGATTCTTACTGGCCATTGATTCTTCCTGCTGCAGCATCACCTGCTACATATTACTTCATGAAGCAGTACATGGCAACAGGTCTTTCGCTTGAGATTATTGAGGCAGCCAGAATTGATGGTTCTGGAGAGTTCTCTACATTCAATAAGATTGCATTACCTTTGATGAAGCCAGCTATGGCTACACAGGCGATCTTCGCTTTCATCACATCATGGAATAACTTGTATACACCTTCTATGATGCTGACAGATACAGCAAAGAAGACATTGCCTATGTTCATCATGGCTCTTCGTTCAGAGCAGTTCAGACAGGATTATGGTGTTATCTACCTTGGTCTGTTCTTGACAGTATTGCCTATCTTCATTGTATACTTCACATTATCAAAGTACATCATTGCCGGTGTAGCTCTTGGCGGTGTAAAGGAGTAATTTCAAGGATTTTAAAAGGATCGCGCAAGCGGTCCTTTTTTTATGCCTGATAAATGATTGCTTTCTGTGTATTTACTGTGAAAAGAGTTGACGATAGACAAAAAGAAAAGTAAAATAGAACATGCATATAAAGAAAGGGTTGGAGGACCAAAATGATTAAAGGTAAGAAGTATTTAAAGAAACAGGTGGCTGCTTCTGTGCTTGCATTGAGCATGGCTGCAGCATCGTTGACTGGTTGTAGTAACGGACTGAGCAGTTCGAAGAAGGAATCGTCCAATGTTGGTACGATGACGCAGGAAAAGGCATCTACAACAAAGGTCATGGTAATTGGTGATTATGATATATATATGGATGAACTTCTGGTGTATGCGATTCAGGCACTTGTAACCAATAACGCAACGGTTGCAACGGTTGAAACAAATCAGGATACTTATAAGGAACAAACGCTGTCGTTGATTCGGACAACCAAAATTCTGTATGATGTAACACAGCACAATGATGTAACGCTGGATGATAGCGATATGGAGACAACGAATAACACGATTAACAATTTTTTGAAATCCATGCCAGATGGATTGCTAGAGAAGTATGGTATTTCCGAGGATGTTGTTCGTAAAGTTTTTATTGAACAGACGTATGTATCAAAGTTTGAAAATGATATCAAGAACGATATGGGTAAGACAGCGCAGAGTGATATTGAAGAAAAGGTAAAGGACTATAATTTTACAATTTTTGATTATATTCTATTCCCGACAGTTGAGACAACATCGGAGGATGTTCCGGCAACGAATACAGATGGAAGCTATAAATATGTAGATGATGCATCCAAGCAAAAGGCAAAAGAAAATGCAGAGGCGTTATTGAAGGAACTGGAGGCAGGCGGAGATGCAGCGTCGCTTGCGGCAAAGTATGGAGTGTCGGATTATTATTTTGAGAGAACCGGATATGTTGGAAGTTTTACAGATAGTGTAAATAAAGCGATAGAAAATCTGGAAAATGACGATTGTTCTGGCGTATTGGAAGAACAGCTTGGATATGCGGTGATTCATATGAAGTCAGCACATGATGAGGATTTGATGAAAAATTATGCATATGCGGTTGCAAAAGATACTGTAGATACGCAGTTTGATAATTTGGAAAAGCAGTGGCTCAGCTCTATTGAAGTTGATACAGAGAAAGATATGGAAGGTACAGTATGGGCAGATTATGATTTATCAGGACTGGCACAGGCATTGCAAGATGGTGGTGTGTTGGCAGATACATCTTCGACAACCAATTAGCTGATACGTATATAGATATAGGTTATAAATACGAGACAGTTCGAGATAGAATTGTTTCGTATTTTTTTGTAAAAAAATAAAGGGAAAATGAGAAAAGTGTGGAATATATTATATAGGTGAGTTTTCTGCGTAGACGAAGGGAAAAGAAATTGACAATTCGAGAAGAATTAGAAAAAAGAGAACATCAAATTTACCGTACATGTGCCTGCTTTGCGGATCAAACAAAGGGACGGGTGCGACAGGAAGAAAAATGTGATTTACGTACTGAGTTCCAGCGTGACAGGGATCGCATTTTACATTCCAAATCATTTCGAAGAATGAAACATAAGACGCAGGTTTTTCTGTCACCGGGTGGAGATCATTACCGAACCAGACTGACACATACACTGGAAGTTGCACAGATTGGGCGGACGATAGCCAGATCCTTGTATCTGAATGAAGATCTGGTGGAAGCGATTGCTTTGGGACATGATCTTGGACATACGCCGTTCGGACATGTTGGAGAACGGGCACTTTCCAAGTATACATCCAAACCGTTTTGTCATAATGAGCAAAGCATTCGTGTGGTGGAGAAACTGGAGAAAAATGGAGCGGGTCTGAATCTGACATGGGAAGTGCGGGATGGAATTTTGAATCATCGAAGTGCTTGTGAACCGGCGACGCTGGAGGGAAAAATTGTCCGTATGTCAGACAAGATTGCATATGTGAATCATGATATTGATGATGGTATCCGAGCAGGGATATTGACGGAGGAGATGCTGCCGGCTGAATGCACAAACCTTTTGGGGCATAGTACACGTGACCGGATTAATACGTTGATTCATACGGTTGTAAAGGCAAGCGGTGATGTTGAGGATGTGGTTTTGCCGGAAGAGTATCAGCAGGCCTTTCAGGAACTGCGTAGGTTTATGTTTCGGGATCTGTACACCAATCCGATTGCGAAAAGCGAGGAAGTGAAAGCGGAACGCCTGATTGGAATGTTATATGAAGAATTTATGGAACATGAAGAGCGGCTTCCGGATGAATATCAGAAATTTATCGAACAGGGAGAACCGAAAGAGACGGTGATCTGTGATTACATAGCAGGAATGACAGATAATTATGCGATTGATATGGCGAAAAGGATATTTATTCCGAAATCGTGGAGTAAGGAATAAATATCTGGGCGATAGAATAGAGGAAGAAAGTTGTATTATTCAGAGAATATAATTGAAGAAGTGCGGAGTCGCAACGATATAGTGGATGTGATCGGTGGATATGTGACATTGAAACGTCGTGGAAATTCTTATATGGCGTGCTGTCCGTTTCATCACGAGAAAACGCCGTCCTTTCATGTAAATCGGGATAAACAGATGTATCATTGCTTTGGATGCGGTGTCGGGGGGAATGTTATAACATTTGTGATGGAATATGAGAATTTCTCGTTTCCAGAAGCATTGAAGATGCTTGCTGAACGTGCAGGCGTCAATTTGCCAGAGCAAAATTATTCGAAGGAACAACGGCAACGGGAAAATTATAAGACGGTTTTAAAAGAGATGAATCGCACAGCAGCTATTTATTTTAATTATCTGCTCACTGCGACACCGGCTGGCGCCCATGCATTGGAATATTATCATAACCGGGGATTCTCGGATGATACGATTCAACGATTTGGTCTTGGGTATGCCAATATTTATGAGAATGATTTATATCAGTATCTGAAGAAACAGGGGTATACCGATGCGCAAATGAAGGATTCCGGGTTGGTACGGATTGATGAACGTCGGGGCGGACAGGATATGTTCTGGAACCGCGCGATGGTACCAATTATGGATATTAACGGAAAGGTTGTTGGGTTTGGAGGACGTGTGTTAGGTGATGGAACGCCGAAATACATCAACACCAAAGAAACGGCTGTCTTTGATAAAAGTCATACATTGTTTGCAATGAATATCGCACGCAGGTCCAAACGACGGGGAATCATTTTGTGTGAGGGATATATGGATGTCATAGCAATGCATCAGGCAGGTTTTGATAATGCAGCGGCATCGTTGGGAACGGCGCTCACGATGGGACATGCAACGATTGTAAAGCGATATACGGATGAAGTGTATCTGGCGTATGACAGTGATGGCGCAGGCAGAAAAGCAACGATGAAAGCAATTGGCATTATGCGGGAGGTTGGAATATCTACAAGAGTGATTGACCTGAAGCCGTACAAGGATCCGGATGAGTTTATACATAATCTGGGAAAGGATGCGTTTGAGGAACGGATTGCAAATGCAACTACAGGAATTGTGTTTGAGATTGATGGAATTGCGAAGGGATATAATCTGCGCGATCCGGAGGAAAAAATCCGTTTTACAAAGGATGCTGCTAAACGGTTGTCAGCATTAGATGAGCCGGTTGTACGTCATAGTTATATAGATGCGGTTGCAGAGAAATACAATATAGATGCAGCTGACTTAAAGTCCATGGTGACGAAATACGGAACAATTGGATTGCAGACAGGAGCGCAGAGCGATGAACGAGGAGAGGTACAGTCTGTACCGGAAGTTCAGATGCCGGAGATGAATCGTACAGCGAGGGAGGATGCCTCTGATCGGGAAACACAGCCGCAACGATTGCTGTTAACGTGGATGGTTGGACAACCGGAGCTATTCCGACAGTTAGAAGGCATTTTGTCGGAGGATGATTTTATTGATGATGATTACCACACAGTGGCAAAACGTTTATTTGATCAATATCGGCAAACGGGAACTGTGAATCCGGCAGCGATTGTAAATCTGTTTGAAGATATAGAAAAACAGCGTTTAGTTGCAAAGATTTTGCAAACAGAACTGGATGTTGAAATTACAGAGGAGGAACGCGAACGTGTGATCAATGATTTGATCAGAAAAGTCAAAATGGCAAGAATAGATTATGAACTTGCAAATATTGCTGCAAATCCGGAAAAATTGCCGGAAGTGATTGCAGAAAAGGGAAGACTCACGAAATTGCATATTTCGTTGAAGAATGGATAGAATATAATCACAATGGAAGGATGGAACCAAACAATGGCAAAGAAAGTAACTGATAAAGAAACAAAGCAGACAACAAAGGCAGAAGAAGCAAATATTTTGCATACAGACCAGATGAAAGAACACCTGGAAAACCTTGTTGAGATGGCGAAAAAGAATGACAATACGCTGATCGATACGGAGATTGTTAATTATTTTGTCGGAAAGCCGGATATTACACTTACAACAGACATTATGACTAAGATATTTGACTATTTGGATGAGCATCATGTAGCCGTATTGTCTGAGACAGAAGATGATGACGAGATTCTGGACGATATGATTCTGGAGGATCCGGAGGACGCGGATATTGATGTGGAGAAAATTGATCTGTCTGTGCCGGATGGAGTCAGTATTGAAGATCCAGTCCGTATGTACCTGAAAGAAATTGGTAAAGTGCCATTGCTGACTGCGGAAGAAGAAATTGAACTTGCAAAACGGATGGAGGCCGGTGATGAAAAAGCAAAACAGAAGCTGGCGGAGGCAAACCTGCGACTGGTTGTCAGCATTGCAAAACGATATGTTGGACGTGGTATGCTGTTTTTGGATCTGATTCAGGAAGGTAATCTGGGTCTGATCAAAGCGGTCGAGAAGTTTGATTATGAAAAGGGATACAAGTTCAGTACGTATGCAACCTGGTGGATTCGTCAGGCAATCACAAGAGCGATTGCGGATCAGGCAAGAACGATTCGTATTCCGGTGCATATGGTAGAGACAATTAATAAACTGATCCGAGTATCCAGACAGCTGTTGCAGGAATTAGGAAGAGAACCATTGCCAGAAGAAATCGCAGAGGTTATGGATATTTCAGTAGAGCGGGTACGGGAAATCCTGAAGATTTCTCAGGAACCGGTATCGTTGGAGACTCCAATTGGTGAAGAGGAAGACAGCCATCTGGGAGATTTTATTCAGGATCAGAATGTTCCGGTGCCGGCAGAAGCTGCAGCAAGTAACCTGCTTCGTGATCAGTTAAATGAGGTGCTTGATACATTGACAGAAAGAGAGCAGAAAGTATTGAGACTTCGTTTTGGCATGGACGATGGACGTGCCAGAACATTGGAGGAAGTTGGAAAAGAGTTCCAGGTTACAAGAGAACGTATTCGTCAGATAGAGGCAAAAGCATTGCGTAAATTGAAGCATCCAAGCAGAAGCAGAAAGTTAAAGGATTATCTTGATGCAAATGAGTAGTAATATGGATCAAATAGAGAGAAAGAAGATTCCATTATCGGCGCGGATGCAGGCGATTCTGTCCATGCTGAGGCGGGAAACTTTGCAAAATGGAACAAAGATTCCCTGTGTAGCTGATATTGGCTGCGACCATGCCTTTGTGTCTATGGCGTGTGTGCGAGATGGAATTGCCGAACATGTAATTGCTATGGATGTTCGAAAGGGACCTTTGTCGATTGCATGTGATCATGTAAAGGAATATGGGTTTGAAAAAAGTGTAGAAACTAGACTTTCAGATGGCTTTGAGGCTTTGAAGAGCATGGAAGCGGATTGGGCAATTCTTGCTGGAATGGGCGGAGAATTGATGAAAACGATTCTTCAGAAGGGAAATACGCATCTGAATGCGGGGATTGGCTTGATTTTACAGCCACAATCAGAATTATATACTGTGCGTACATATTTGGAACAGCAGGGTTATAAGATAGAAGATGAAGATTTTCTTCAGGAAGATGGCAAGTTTTACACAATTATTAAAGCAAAAAAGAAAGACGGACAAACTACACAGGATCGTCTGTCAGTGGCGCAGTTAAAATATGGCCCAGTTTTGTTAGAAAAAGAAAATGTCGAATTTTGGAGTTATCTGAGTCAGGAGCTGAAAAAATTCCGTGCATTGCAGAACAGACTGCATAAAAACAGTACCGGTTCATCGATGAAACGATATCAGGAGCTCGAAGAGGAATGCGTCATTTTGAGTCAGATTTTGGAATTGCACAATAAGAAATAACGAGGAGTAAGAATGTACTGCGGAGATATTATTCAATTATTAGAAAAAAAAGCACCCCCGGAATATGCTATGGACTGGGATCATGTTGGTTTGCTGGTGGGACACAGAGATAAGCAGATTCATAAATTGATGCTGGTTGTGGATGTAACAGAAGAAATCGTGGATGCCGCAGTGGCGCAGAAAGTTGATATGATTGTGTCGCATCATCCTATGATTTTTGGAAAAGTAGATCGTATCAATGATGACACTGTTTTGGGACGGAAGATATTGAAGCTGATTGAACATGGCGTTGCGTGTTATGCGATGCACACAAATTTTGACACGATTGGCGGAATGGCAAAGACCGCAGCGGCGATGCTGGGATTACAGAATCTGGAGGTCTTGGAAGAAACAAAAGATGGCGAAGGAATTGGTGAGATAGGTTATCTTCCGGGAAGTGCAGACATGCAATCCCTGATTGTTCTCGTGAAAGAAAAGTTTGGTTTAAAAAATGTGATATTGTATGGAAATACTGATAAAACGGTTGAAAAAATTGCAATATGCCCAGGATCTGGCAAGAGTGTAATTGCAATCGCAGCAGAGAAACAGGCAGATTGTCTGATCACGGGAGATATCGGACATCACGAGGGACTTGATGCATTGGAAATGGGGTTAAATATTATAGATGCATCCCATTATGGATTGGAACATATTTTTATGCATATTATGTATGAGTATCTGAAAGATTATTGCATGGATGTAGAGATTGGAATTGCGGAGGTAGGGGTACCTTTTTCGATTTTATAGTCATGCATGAAAGGAGCGGGTGTGATATGGAAAAAATCAAGGTTACAATGGATGGCAAGGTGTATGAGGTTGATAAGTTTTCTGCGATTACCGAGTTTGTGCATGCGCATATGCAGGAAGATAAACAGAAGTATGTGCTGGCGTTTTGCAACCGGAAGCTGTGTGAGCTTGGAAAACTGTTAGACCGCGATGTGGAATTGAAGCTGGTGGAGAAAACCTCGGTAATCGGAATGGATACTTATAAGCGAAGTCTGACTTTCCTTATGGTAAAAGCTTTTTCGGATGTTATGGGAAGTGGTTACAGTGTAAAAGTTATGTATTCCATTGGAAAGGGGTATTATTGCAGACTTCTGAAAAATTCAAGAAATGGCGATCAGATGGTATCGGAAGAAGTTCCTGTGACAAAAGATATTCTGTTTCGCGTAAAGAACCGTATGAATGAGTTAGTTCGGAAGGATATTGCAATCATCAAGGAATCTGTTTCCACAGAAGAAGCAGTACAGCGGTTTGCAAAACAGGGGCGGTTTGATAAGGAACGATTATTCCGATACAGACGTGTATCAAAAGCAAATTTGTACAGTATAGAAGATTATGAAGACTATTTTTATGGATATATGGTGCCTTCTACAGGATATATTACATGTTATGATCTTGTTCCATATGATACAGGATTTATGCTGATGGCACCAACACGGGAGGAACCGGAGATCATACCGGAGTTTGAGCCACGGGAAAAGTTGTTTTCTGTCCTGAAAACATCGGATGCATGGAGTCAGACGTTGGATGTCAGTAACGTCGGACAGTTAAATGAATGCATTACGAAGGGGGATATCCGGGAACTCATGCTTGTACATGAGGCGTTGCAGGAGAAACAGATAGCACAGATTGCAGATATGATCCGGGCAGGGGAGAAGAAGATAGTGCTGATTGCAGGCCCGAGTTCTTCTGGAAAAACAACGTTTTCGCATCGATTAAGTGTGCAGCTTCGCGCACATGGTCTGCGCCCATATCCGCTGGCTCTTGATAACTATTTTGTGGATCGGGAACATACCCCAAAGGACGAAAATGGAAACTATGATTTTGAGTGTATCGAGGCGATGGATCTCGACTTGTTTCATTCAGATATGAAAAAATTGCTCGCAGGAGAAGAAATCCCGCTTCCGACCTTTAATTTTAAACAGGGAAGAAAGGAATATAAGGGTAAAAAACTGAAGCTGAATGCGGGAGATGTGTTGGTTGCTGAGGGCATTCATGCATTAAATCCGCAGATGACGGAGGGGCTTTCCGATGAAAGTAAGTTTAAAATCTACATTAGTGCTTTGACACAGATTAATATTGACGATCATAACCGGATTCCTACTACGGATGGAAGATTGATCCGCCGGATTGTACGGGATGCACGAACCAGAGGAAATGATGCGCGGGAGACGATTGCAATGTGGCCATCCGTGCGACGCGGGGAAGAAAAGTATATATTCCCGTATCAGGAAGAAGCAGATGTGATGTTTAATTCTGCGCTCATCTATGAACTCAGCGTGATTAAGCAGTATGCAGAACCACTTTTGTTTTCTGTTCCGAAAGAATCAGATGAATATTATGAGGCAAAACGTTTGCTGAAGTTCCTGGATTATTTTCTGGGGATGGAGGTTACAAATATTCCGATGAATTCCATATTGCGGGAGTTTGTCGGGGGTGGCTGCTTCGATGTGTAAGCCTGAAAAGAAATAAAAGCGTAAGCCAGACGATAAGCCGGGTTATGTCGAGAGTGATTATCTATCTAGACCTTACGTTACCGTAAGGTTCAAGCAACCTACCTGAAAACACAGCGGGCAGCTGTATAGTTTTCTGTTTGGTCTTGCTCCGGATGGGGTTTACAGAGCCTGCCCTGTTACCAGAACAGCGGTGAGCTCTTACCTCGCCTTTCCACCCTTACCTCTTGCCCGAAGACAGAGGCGGTTTATTTCTGTTGCACTGGCCTGGGAGTCACCTCCACCGGACGTTATCCGGCATCCTGCCCTATGGAGCCCGGACTTTCCTCACCTGCCGATGTGGCAGCCGCAATCACTTATCTGACTTACGCAGTGATTAGAGTACCATAACTTGAATATAGATTCAAGCAAAAATAAAATATTTAGGAGGACGAAACGATGGAATTATTAGAAGGATTAAAAACAAGAAGAAGTGTGAGACGGTATACGGAGGAACTGATCAGTCATGAATTGTTTGAAGAAATCATTGATACAGCAAAAATGGCACCAACCTGGAAAAATACACAGACACTTCGTTACATATTGATTCAGAATGAAGAAATCATTCAGAAAATCTGTGACAACTGTTTGCTAGGATTTGAGCATAATGCAAAAACACTTTCCAAATGCAAGAACCTTGTAGTGCTGACACAGGTAAACGGCAGATGCGGATATGAAAAAGACGGAAGTTTTTCTACAAGCAAGGGAACTGGATGGGAGATGTTTGATGCAGGTATCGCTGCAATGACATTCAGTCTGGCCGCATATGAAAAAGGTGTTGGAAGCTGTATCATGGGAGTGTTCGATGACGCAAAGGTGGCAGAGGTAATCGGCCTGGAAGAAGGAAAGACAGTTGCTGCCCTGATTCCAATAGGGTTTCCAAAGTTTACACCGGATGCAACACCGAGAAAAGAAACAGCAGATTTGATCAGTTACATGGATTAATTGTAGTTATAGCATGAGTTTTAGATATGATATTAAAGATAGCGATATGTGATGACAATGAGAAAGATGTAGAAGTGGTGAAGCAGGCGGTTCTGACAACGGCGGAGACGGCGAGAAAACAGGGATGCACCTATCAGATCCAGACATTTCAGAACGGAAACGAAGTTGTGAAATGTCTGGATACGATTAAAGATATGCATCTTCTGCTTTTAGACATTGATATGCCGGGGATTGATGGGCTGGAAGTTGCGAAGAAACTAGAGGATTCAGAACGACGTGTCAAAGTGATATTTGTTACAAATCGTTCGGATCTGGTATTTACTGCAATTCATTACAGACCTTTTCGCTTCATACGAAAAGAACGGATACGGGATGAAATATCCGAAGCAATGTATGGTGCTATTGAGGAGACAAGGGAACAGTCCCTGTTTGGTGAACTGTCCATAGAAAAGGATGAGGCGGAGATCCGCATTTGCGATATTACATATCTGGAGAGTCAGGGACATTACGTGATTATCCATTACAGGAATAAAGAATTGCAGACAATTCGTGCAAAACTATCAGATTTTATAGAACGTCTGGAAAAATATGGTTTTGTCCGGACGCATATAGGATACGTGGTAAATATCCGGGATATGTATACTGTCACATCAAAACAGGTAATGCTGGACGATCATACTACGATTCCGATTAGTCGAAAATATGCGGATCATGTAAAGAAATTCCATGCGAATTATGTCAGGAGGACGTTTCATGCAATTTCTTAAAAAGCTGGTATTAGTGTTGGCATGCTCTTTGACGATCGGACTTGCGTGCTTGTTAATTTTACTGATTCGGAGTCCACAGGTTGAACAGCATATTCGGACATTTGTCATTGTTTTTCTTGTTGTTTTGCTGTTGGCGGGAATCCTGATTGCCAGTTGTTTGTATGCACTCTTTGTAATGCAGAAATATAATGAAAGAAATCAGATTCTGAATAAACAATTGGACCATGAAGGAACGATGTATGTGCGGACAAGTGAACTTTATGAGCGTACAAGAAGGTTGAATCATGATTTAAAATCGTATTTGTTGATATTGCTAGGCTATTTAGAGAATGGGGAATATGAACAGGCACGTTTGCAATTGGTGGATATATTGGACCGGCAACTAAAAATGGATTTGGTTCATTATGAATCAAGCGGGGAAATCAATGCGGTATTAAATGATAAGCTTAGTTATGCAAATCAGCATGCGGTTAAGTTTGACATGCGGATCAGCGGAGAAGTAGCATCGGTCAACGCGATGAGAGTTGCAATTTTATTGTCAAATCTTCTGGATAATGCATTTGAAGCATCTGAAAGGGGAAAGGAACCGAGGGTTGAATTGGATATGTACGAAAGAAAGGGGATGTATTATATTCAGGTGGCCAATTCTGTGGATGGTGCAGTACTGGAGAAAAATCCATTTTTGCATACAACGAAGAAAAATGCAGATAAGCATGGAATCGGATTGAAGAGTATCAGACAGATTACCAGGGAGCTGGACGGAAGCTTACAGATGTATGAGGAAAATGGTATGTTTTACTCCAGCATCTCATTTCCTGTGTAAAAGGGTTGAAATATAAAGGGAAAGCTTGTATATTAAAGTGAGTTTTGCAAAAGACGAAATGAAATATAGAAGAAAGTAGACATAAGCAATGATTGAAAAAGGAAGAACAGACCAGATTATAGAACAACTGATTGACAGTGTGGAAAACGGACAAAATGTTCCATTTGCAGCCGGAAAGGTATTGATCAACAAGGAAGATACGATCCGGTTGCTACGGGAATTGGAAAATATTGTACAGGGTGAACTGAAGATTTACCGGGAGGTCAACGACCGGAAGGGAAAGATCTTAACAGACGCAAAGAAGGAAGCAGAGGAAATTCTGACACAGGCAGAGCAGAGTGCCAGCCGTATCCGCGTGACAAAGCGGATGTCTACACTTCCTGCATTCCATCCGGGTGATCTGGAACCGGAGGATCGGGAAGCATTGCGGACTGCCGGAGATATTTATGCAGCCTCTCTGATTTATACAGATGAGATGCTCACAGAAGTGAATGATCTGTTGGCAGATTCCTATGACCTGGTAAAACAGCAGTATGCCAAGATGGTAGAGACTCTGGAGGAAAAAACGCGAATCGTAGCGGAGAATAAGGCAGAACTGATGGGAAATCTTAAGGAACTCAGCAAGGAAGAACGCTATGCACAGATTCTGGAACTTGGACAGCTTCTTTCAAATGAGTTATACGATGAGAAGAACAAGGTGAAGCTTGCGGCAGAGAAAAAGAAGCCTGTGAAACTGGAATACGAGGATGAGACAGGAAAAGAAGAAAAGGAACCAAAGTCATGACAAGATATCCATATTATGAGAGAACCATTCATTATTACGAGACAGACCGAATGGGGGTTGTACATCATTCGAACTATGCGCGGATTCTGGAAGACTGTCGGATTGACATGATGGCATACTATGGACTGCCATATGCGGATCTGGAACACATGGGGTATATGATTCCTGTGCTGGAGTTGTCTGAGAAATTCACAGAGAGTCTGAAATTTGGAGAAGTGGTAAAGGTAGTTCCGGACATTTATAAGGTCAGCGCGTATAAGTTTTACATCAGTTATAAAATTTATGATGCAGAAATGAAAACGGTCAAGCATACGGCAACGACAGCACATTGTTTTTTGAACAATGATTTCAAACCGGTTAGTCTGAAAAAAGAAGCGCCGGAATTATACGATAAGCTACTGCTGATGGCAAATCCGGAAGCATACTAAGAAATAAAAAAGGAGAAGAATATGATACAGGAAAAGGAACATAATGGTGTCGTATTTTCGTGCGAGGTATTTCCGCCGAAGCGGGATGACGATATTTATCAGATTTATAAGACGCTGGATGAGATCAAGGCATTGAAACCGGATTTTATCAGTGTAACATATGGCGCCGGCGGCAGTAACAGCAAGAAAACGGCAACGATCGCGGCATATATTCAGAATATCTGCGATGTAGAGGCACTTGCACATATGACAGCGGTAGGTATGGACGAAGCGAGTCTTCGTGCATTGCTGTTTGAGTTAAAGAAGAAGGGTGTGGAGAATATCCTTGCGCTGCGTGGTGACAAACCGCGCTCTATGTTACAGGAGGAGTTCGATCAGCGTTACTTTAAATATGCAACAGATCTGATTCCGGAGATCAAGAAAAACGGAGATTTCTTTATTGCGGGTGCCTGCTATCCGGAGGTACATCCGGAATCTAAAAATCAGGAAGAAGATATTATGCATTTGAAACAGAAGGTAGATCTTGGTTTGAACTGTCTGATCACGCAGATGTTTTTTGATAACAAAGCCTTTTATTCTTTTATGGATAAGCTGGAAAAGGCAGGCATTGATATCCCGGTACACGCAGGCATCATGCCTGTGACGGCGGCAAAACAGCTCGGTACGAGTGTGACGCTGTCTGGCTCTTCGGTTCCGGTAGAAATGAGTAATATGATTGCGAAGTACGGTGAGAATCCGGAGGATATGAAGAAAGCCGGCATTGAATATGCCGTGAATCAGATTCTGGATCTCAAGAAACACGGCGTTGCCGGCATACATATTTATTCGATGAATAAAGCAGATGTAACAAAACAGATTTATGAAGCCAGTTTTTAAACTGGCTTCAATACATCTTTTCGTTTGTTTTTCTTGTGTTCATACAGCGATTCATCTGCCTGATGCAGGACATCCTCGATGTTCAGTGTCGGATTGCAGATGAAAGTAGAAACACCTACACTAATATCAACATAATATGGCTTTTCGTTCGTTTCATTGAGATGTTCGGAGAGCATTTTTATTTTGTCACATAAATCATCCGGTGTGTGTGGATCATCTAAGAAGCAGAATGCTACAAATTCATCCCCGCCGATACGTCCGATGACATCATCTGCTTCAAAGCTCTGCTGCAGGATCTGTGCGATGCTTTTGATTGCATAATCACCATTTTTATGTCCGAAGCGGTCATTGACCTGCTTTAAATTATCCATATCGGCAAATAACAGCATGGCTGGTTTTCCTTCGTTGTAGGAGGAATTGACAAGGCGTTGTACACTGTCTAAGAATCCACGTCGGTTGTTGATGCCGGTTAGTCCGTCTGTAATTGACAGTTTATTTAACAGTTTGTTTTTCTCGCTCAGTTCAGATGCAGAACTGGCAAGCTTGCTCTGGGTTAGGAGCTGCTGTTTCATCAGAGAAATAAAGTTCAATGAAGTTGCAAGCTGTAGACTGTTCGGGTAGATATTCTGGAAGTGCTCAATGCCTATTTCACCAACGAACAATCCGTATTGGATATTGTTTGTAAACAGTGGAGTAATCACAAGCGTACGCCGACGGTCGTATGATGTGTACTGGTTGAAGAAGACCTTGTCTGAAGAGATCAATCGGTCGTCGCCACTTAAATATACAGTTTTTCCGTTATTGTTACATGCCTGTAAATAAAGGTTCTTTGGAATCTTCCATGATCCGTCGGGCATCAACATAACCGGCTCCTCGTAGATATACATATAGGAGCTTAAGAAATGTGCATCCTGTAATTTATCCATAATGAGACGGAAACAGGATTCTTCGTCGTCACTGTAGGTCAGAGTGTCTCTTGTAATATACATGGACGACCAGACAGTCTTTTTGTGGTCGTGGATGGTGTTATATAAGGAACTTGATGATTTGGCCAGCATATCAGAATAAATCAAGTTAAATAACCACATAATCCTGCATCGGTTACTGCCGTCCGTGAGAGAACAGAGTAACTGGTTTAACTCGCGGATTGCATGGGTAAGCTTGTCATTGCTGAAATACAGATCCACAAAATCTGTATTGATCAAATCCAGCAGGCTTCCGGTAATTGCGGTAACATCAAATGCCATGGAACCATCTGCAACCGGCTTTAAGATGAGCTCCAGAGGTTCTGAGAACCGTTTGATCAGTTCCTCGTAGTAGAAGTTGTCCTTGTAATCGCCGAAGAGGTAATTTAAAACATAGCTTTTGGCCTTGTTCAGGTCGTTGACGGCAAAAACCGATGCTAGTTCTTTTGCTTTGTTTAATTTATAATTGCCACAGCCACAGGAAGAACGGACAATCAGACTGGAACTTAAAATGCTTGTACAGGTACTGCCGTGGTCAAGTAGATTCAATACTTCGTATACGGCGTGGTATCCCATATCAATGATATGGTTATGTACTGTTGTGAGTGGCGGATCTAACACAAGAGCCGCTGGCGCATCATCATAACCGGTTACAAGGATATCCTTGCCGATTTCCAATCCTCTTGCCTTAATAGCGTTGTAACCGCCGATTGCCATTGAATCGTTTGCGAAGACGATTGCTTCCAGATCCGGGTTTGCGTCCAGTAGATTATTGACGATATCCTCCGTAAACTCTGAGAAATTTCCATATACAATACGGTCTTCATCTACCGGGATGTTGTGATCCATCAAAACCTGACAGTAGGTATCCAGACGTTCTTTTGCGTCTGCATTTTCTCTTCTTCCGCTGACAAAGCCGATTTTTGTCTTATGATGTTCGGTAATCAGATGCTCAATTGCCTGCCGCATGCCGGTACGACCTTCCGTATACAGATATGGATAACCCGGAACTTCTATCTCAATTGTGAGGATTGGAATATCGAAATTCTTTAAAAATGCAATCATATCACTTTCGGATAGAAAACTTCCAATTGAGCCAATCGAAACGATCAGGGCATCCAGCGTATGCCTGGATGCATAATAAAAAATAGAATTATACTGGTAGTCAAACCGTGCATTCTTCGGGTCGTTATATGATGCGTTCATATACATGCCCGGAAAGACAATCAGATTGACATCAAGTTCCTTTGCTGCGTAATCGACACCTTTACAAACCTCGTAAGCGTAGTCGTTATCCAGATGACAGGTGAAAAAACCGATGTTTAACCGTTTATTGCTTTTTTCCATAATAATATACCCCCGAAAGTCTTTATCGCGGCACAGACCCCGTGCACAAAGACCTGATAATAAAATAGTAACACCCATATATAAAGGTAGCATATATGCGCCCAAAATTCAATAAAATCCGACATAAAAAATACACATTTTCAAGGTTTACAAACTGTTCTATATCGACTATAATTATTTGGTATGAAAAGAAGACAGGGTTCGCCCGAAACAGGAGGATAAGATTATGGATTACAAAAAAGCTGGCGTTGATATCGAGGCAGGATACAAGTCTGTGGAATTGATGAAAGAGCATATCAGGAAGACAATGCGAAAAGAGGTATTGACCAACATTGGAGGATTTTCCGGCGCATTTTCATTAAGCACGATCAAGGATATGGAAGAACCTGTTTTATTATCCGGAACAGACGGCTGTGGAACGAAAGTGAAGCTTGCGATGGTGATGGATAAGCATGACACGATCGGTATTGATGCAGTTGCAATGTGTGTCAATGATATTGCCTGTGCAGGTGGAGAACCATTGTTCTTCCTTGACTATATTGCATGTGGAAAGAACTATCCGGAGAAGATCGCAACGATCGTGAGTGGTGTCGCAGAAGGCTGTGTACAGTCAGATGCTGCATTGATCGGTGGAGAGACAGCAGAGCATCCGGGACTGATGCAGGAAGATGAGTATGATCTTGCAGGATTTGCGGTTGGTGTCTGCGATAAGAAGGATATGATTACAGGACAGAATATCAAGCCGGGAGATGCTTTGATTGGTATTGCATCGACAGGTGTACACAGCAACGGATTTTCCCTTGTGCGTAAAGTATTTGACATGACGAAGGAAAGCCTTTCTACCTATTATGATGAGCTTGGAACAACTCTTGGGGAGGCGCTTCTTGCACCGACAAGAATCTATGTAAAGGCACTTCGCAGTGTGAAGGAAGCCGGCGTGACGATCAAGGGCTGCAGCCATATCACAGGTGGAGGATTCTATGAGAATATTCCACGTATGCTGCCAGAAGGAATTGTGGCAAGTGTAAAGAAGGACAGCTATGAGATACCGGCAATCTTCAAGCTTCTTGCAAAGACTGGCGATATTGAAGAGAAGATGATGTATAACACATATAATATGGGTATCGGTATGGTACTTGCCGTAGATGCTGCCGATGTAGATAAGACACTTGCTGCCTTGGAGAAGACTGGAGATAAGGCATGGGTGATCGGTGAGACAAAGGCAGGAGAAAAAGGAGTCGAATTATGCTAAGAGTTGTCGTGTGCGTGTCCGGTGGTGGAACGAATCTGCAGGCAATCATTGATGCTGTGGCAGATAGTACGATCACGAATACAGAACTGGTCGGTGTGATCAGCAACAATTATGGCGTGCGCGCATTGGAACGTGCAGCGAAAGCCGGAATCGATGCAAGGGTTGTATCACCGAAGGATTACGAGACCCGTGCTGCATTTAATGAAGGCTTGCTTGATACGATCCGTGCCTATCAGCCGGATCTGATCGTACTTGCGGGATTCCTTGTTGTGATTCCGGAAGCTATGATCGAGGAATATGAGAATAAGATTATCAACATTCACCCATCCCTGATTCCGTCGTTCTGTGGAACCGGGTATTATGGTCTGAAGGTGCATGAGGCAGCGCTTGCCCGTGGCGTCAAGCTGACCGGTGCTACGGTGCATTATGTGGATAAGGGAACCGATACAGGACCGATTCTTCTGCAGAAGGCGGTGGAAGTAAAAGCGGGAGATACTCCAGAGATTTTACAGAGACGTGTGATGGAAGAGGCAGAATGGAAATTACTTCCGGCAGCCATCAATATGATTGCAAATGGTGAAGCATAGGAATCGAACCGAATAAAGGAGGAAATCATGAAAGTACTTATCGTAGGTGGCGGTGGCAGAGAGCATGCCATTGCATGGAAGTGTAGTCAGAGCAAACGTGTGACAGAGCTTTATGCAGCTCCTGGAAATGCAGGTATTGCACAGCTTGCAACCTGTGTAGATATATCGGTAATGGATGCAGAGAAACTCGTTGCATTCGCAAAGGAAAAAGAAATTGATCTTGCAATTGTCGGACCGGATGATCCGCTTGTTGCCGGTGTTGCGGACGCATTTATGGATGCAGGCATCCGTGTGTTTGGCCCAAGAGCCAATGCCGCAATTATCGAAGGTTCAAAAGCATTTTCCAAGGATCTGATGAAAAAATACGGAATTCCGTCTGCAGCCTATGAGACATTTGACAATGCAGATGCGGCACTTGCATATCTGGAAACAGCGAAGATGCCAATCGTACTGAAGGCGGATGGTCTTGCACTTGGTAAAGGAGTATTGATCTGTAACACTCTCGAAGAGGCGAAGGAAGGCGTCAAGACATTGATGCTCGACAAGCAGTTTGGTTCAGCCGGTGATAAGATCGTCATTGAGGAGTTCATGACAGGACGTGAAGTATCCGTGCTTTGCTTCTGCGATGGAACACATATTAAGCCGATGGCTTCTGCACAGGATCATAAGCGTGCAAAGGATGGAGATCAGGGACTTAACACTGGTGGTATGGGAACATTTTCGCCAAGCCCGTTCTATACAGATGATGTAGACAAATTCTGCAAGGAGCATGTCTACCAGAAGACGATGGATGCGATGAAGGCAGAGGGCAGAGATTTCACAGGAATCTTATTCTGTGGTCTGATGCTGACACCGGATGGACCACGTGTGTTGGAATACAATGCGAGATTTGGTGATCCGGAGGCTCAGGTTGTACTTCCTCGTATGAAGAACGATATTATCGATGTAATGGAGGCTTGTATTGATGGCAGGCTTGATGAGGTTGAGTTGGAGTTTGACGAGCAGGCAGCAGTCTGTGTCGTTCTGGCATCAGATGGATATCCGGAGCATTATGATAAGGGATTTGTGATTGAAGGTCTGGATACATTTAAGGATAAAGACGGATACTATGTATTCCATGCAGGAACGAAGCAGACCGATAAAGGAATTGTAACAAACGGTGGCCGTGTATTAGGTGTGACAGCGAAGGGTAAGACATTGGTAGAGGCACGTGCGAACGCATACAAAGCAACTGAATGGATTCAGTTTGCAAACAAATATATGCGACATGATATTGGTAAGGCCATCGATGAACAGTAATCAGGAAGAAGGAATTTTATGTTCATTGAACTTGATTTTAACAGCAACGAGGCAATTTATATGCAGTTGCGGAATCAGATCATACTGGGAATTGCACAGGATAAAATCAAGAATGGTGAGTCATTGCCGTCTGTTCGGCAATTGGCGGAAGATATCGGTGTGAATATGCACACAGTGAACAAAGCATATGCATTACTTCGAAATGACGGATATCTGAAGCTTGACCGTAGAAAAGGTGCTGTTGTCTGCGTGACGGTAGAGTCACGCAAGGAGCAGCTTGAAAAGGTCAATCTGGATATGCAGATGCTGGTTGCGGAGGCAATATGCAAAGATATCAGTCTTGCTGAAATGCACCAGATTATAACGGATATGTATAAAGAATTTGGCGACATTGCACATGGAGGTAATAAGGAAACATGAGACTGGAATATACAGAGCAGGCACAGGAAGTGCTTGCTGTCATGGAGGAGACTGCTCATCGCATGAAGTTTGGCTATATCGGTACGGAGCATCTGCTCTATGGTATGCTGAGCTGTCCGTGGGTGACTGCGTGGAAGATTCTCGCAGAAAATGGGGCAGACGAATCCTTTGTTTTGAAATATCTGGAACAAAACAGTGGAACGAAGAAGATAAATGTACTTGTGTATTCGGACAAGCTGAATACACTGTTGGAGCAGGCAGAAAAGGAAGCAGACAGGCTGCGTAACGAGAAAATCGGTACGGAGCATATTTTGCTTGCAATTTTAAAATCGGAAGATACACTTGCAATCAAGCTTTTGAATTCGATGGCTGTCAATTTAAAGAAAACCTTTGTGGACACATTAGTGGCACTTGGCATGGATATGGCACAGGCAAAACGGGAGCTTGGTGCATTGAGCAACCCAAAGAACAAGAAGAAATCTTCATATCCGACGCTGGAGCAATATAGCCGTGATCTGACAGAGGCTGCGCGCGAAGACCGGTTAGATCCAGTTGTTGGCAGAAATGCAGAAGTAGAACGTGTGATGCAGATTCTGTGTCGCCGTATGAAGAACAATCCATGTCTGGTTGGAGAACCGGGTGTTGGTAAGACCGCAGTCGTGGAGGGACTGGCACAGATGATCGCATCTGGTACGGTGCCGGAGATTCTGGCAGACAAGCGTATTTTGAGTCTGGATCTGTCAGGTATGGTGGCCGGTTCAAAATATCGTGGAGAGTTCGAGGAACGTATCAAACGTGTGATTGCCGAGGTGCGCGCGGCAGGTAATGTGATTCTGTTTGTAGATGAGCTGCATACCCTGATCGGCGCAGGTGGTGCAGAGGGTGCTATGGATGCATCCAATATTCTGAAGCCGGCATTGTCCCGTGGCGAAGTGCAGATGATTGGTGCGACAACACGGACGGAATACCGGAAGTATATCGAGAAGGATGCGGCGTTAGAACGACGGTTTCAGCCGGTATATGTGGAAGAACCGACGCGCGAGGAGACGATTGCCATCCTACAGGGCCTGCGGAGCAAGTACGAGGAACATCATGGCGTAACCATCTCGGATGATGCGTTGGAAGTGGCAACAGATTATGCAATCCGCTATATCAATGACCGATTTCTGCCGGATAAAGCCATCGATTTGATCGATGAGGCAGCTTCGAGAAAGAAGCTTGGTATCTTTGCAGGAAATAAGACGGCAAAGAAGGCAGAGGAAGCGCGCCATAATCTGGAAGAAGCACTGGAGGCTGCGCTTGCAGAGGGCGATATCGAAGCGGCACAGGCATTGAAGAAGGATCTGGATAAGACAGATAAAAAAATTGAAAAGACGAAACATAACATGCGCGAAAAGGAGCAGGAGCAGATGCTTGTGACAGAAGATGATGTCGCGGATGTTGTTTCTGTATGGACAAAAATTCCGGTCAGCAAGATTACTCAGACGGAGTCGCAGCGGTTGCTGAAGCTGGAAGAGATTTTGCATAAGCGTGTGGTGGGACAGAATGAGGCGGTCGAAACCGTGGCAAAGGCAATCCGCCGCGGCAGAGTCGGCTTGAAGGACCCAAAGCGCCCGATTGGATCATTTTTATTCCTTGGACCAACTGGTGTTGGTAAGACTGAGCTTTCCAAGGCACTTGCGGAAGCAATGTTTGGCAATGAAAATTCCATTATCCGTGTAGATATGTCTGAATATATGGAGAAACACAGTGTATCGAAGATGATTGGTTCGCCTCCGGGGTATGTCGGCTTTGAGGAGGGAGGACAGCTTTCGGAACAGGTGCGCAAAAATCCATATTCAGTAATCCTGTTTGACGAGATTGAGAAGGCGCATCCGGACGTATTTAATGTGCTGCTACAGGTACTTGATGATGGACGTATCACGGATTCCCAGGGTAGAACGGTGGATTTCAAAAATACAATCATTATTATGACAAGCAACGCTGGAGCACAGCGGATTGTCGATCCGAAGAAGCTGGGATTTTCAAATGTGGAGAATGCGGAATCAGAGCATAAAGATATGAAGAATAATGTTATGGAAGAGGTAAAACGGATGTTTAAGCCGGAATTCCTAAACCGTATTGATGACATTATTGTATTCCGTGCGCTCTCGAAAGACGATGTCAAGGGCATTGCTGCGCTCATGCTGAAGGAACTGAAGAACCGCCTGGCAAAACAGATGGATATTACACTTACCTATGGTGATACAGTGAAGAACTTCATTTTTGAAAAAGGCTATGACAAGAAATATGGTGCCAGACCCTTGAAACGTGCAATCCAGAATTATATCGAGGATGCTCTTGCGGAGGAGATTCTGTCCGGAAAGCTTCAGGCATCCGACAAGGTGGGCATGTCCGTGTCAGATGGGAAGGTTGTGTTCACAAAAAAATAATAATTATGTACAAATTTCACGTAAGAATTTGTAGAAATTTATGTAAAATTGTTGTATAATGAAAAAGAATTAAGCAAGAACGAAAAGATTCGAGATACGAAATTATAAAATACAATACGGAGGAACAGAATATGGCAGTGATTGATGAACTGATCCGCGAAGAAGAGACAGGAGCTTTAAGCTTTGGTAACTTTGCGTTAGCAACAAAAACAAAGAAAGACGGCTTCCAGTATCAGGGAGATAGCTATAAGATCAAGACTTTCCGTGAGATTACGAAGCTGGAAAGAAACGGAATGTTTGTTTACGAATCCGTACCTGGTACTGTTGTACATGATTTCCGTGCGACAGATAAGGCAGTGAATTTTGTGGTAGAAGGTGAAGAGGATTCCCAGATTACGCTGGAGTTAGAGGCTGAGAAAGAATACAAGATTCATATTGACAAGGTATATGTTGGAAAGATGAAGACAAACCTTGGTGGCAAGCTGAATCTGAGTGTAGAGTTGGAACCATCTAAACTGGTAGATATTCTTGTAGAGAAAATCTAATTTAACGAAATGACAGAGCTGTCGCACCGGACATGATATGTCTGGTATGGCAGCTCTTTTGTTGTATAAGGAGAAATCAATGGCAGCGAAGGAAAAACAGATATTTTTTTGTAAAGAATGTGGATATGAATCCGTAAAATGGCAGGGACAGTGTCCTGGATGCCGTGCATGGAATACGTTTGTGGAAGAAAAGGTGAAGGTTGGTGCCAAAGGAGCGGTGAAGCAACCGAAGGATGCGGTCAGCCCTATGGGAATTTTGCAAGTGACAACGGCGGAGGAAAGTCGCGTGCAGACCGGGATGCGGGAATTAGACCGCGTGCTCGGTGGTGGTATTGTCAAAGGCTCTCTGGTACTTGTCGGTGGTGATCCCGGAATCGGAAAATCAACCATCCTTTTACAGATGTGCCGAAATCTGGTGCATCAGAATGTAAATGTGCTCTATGTATCAGGAGAGGAATCTTTGTCACAGATCAAGATGCGTGCGGAAAGAATCGGCGTATTTGAGAAGGACATGCTTCTTCTGTGTGACAATGATATGGATAATATCGAACGCATAATTACCAAAAGTAATGCGAGCGTGGTGATTATTGACTCTATACAGACGATGGTAGTAGAAGAAGTTGGTACTGCACCTGGTACGGTGACGCAGGTACGGGAAGTGACGGCACGGTTGATGCAGGTGGCAAAGCAGTATGGGATAGCCATCTTTATTGTTGGACATGTAACAAAAGAGGGAAATGTGGCGGGACCGCGCACACTGGAACACATGGTAGATTCCGTTCTGTATTTTGAGGGGGACAGGAATCATGGGTTCCGTATTCTGCGTGGCGTGAAAAACCGATTTGGCTCCACAAACGAGATTGGCGTATTTACCATGACGGAAAAAGGATTGGAAGAGGTTGACAATCCATCACAGGCGCTTTTGAATGGACGTCCCCAGAATGTATCCGGATCGGTTGTCGTATCTTCTTTAGAAGGAACCCGTCCGATCTTAGTGGAATTGCAGGCACTTGTCTGTCAGACGAATTTTAATATGCCGCGGCGGACGTCGGTAGGAATTGATTATAACCGTGTAAACCTGATTTTAGCGGTCATGGAAAAACGTGTAGGCATGAACTTGTGGGGGTATGATGCGTATGTGAATATTGCCGGAGGCATGAAGGTAAATGATACAGCGGTAGATCTAGGTGTTGCGTTTGCGATTGCGTCCAGCATGAATAATAAAGTAGTGCCGAGTGATACTATGATTATCGGGGAAATAGGACTTGCAGGAGAGATCCGTGGTGTTACAAATGTCCTGCAACGAGTGAAGGAAGCCGACAAGATGGGATTTGCAACGTGTATTATCCCAAAGTCGAATTATGATAAGGCAATGGATAAGCTGAATGTAAAAATCCTGTGTGTATCGACTCTGGTGGAGGCACTTTCGCTGCTGTGATATATGCTTTGAAAAGGACACCTGGAAGCGACTTGAAAAAAATTGAAAAAATTTCAAATTAGCTGTTGACTTTCTAAAAATGAAGTGATATTATAAGCAAGCTGTCGCTGATGCGACGGCAAAAAACACCATTCGATATCACGTTTTGAAAATCAAAAAGTTGAAAAAACTTCTTGACAAAGACAAAACAAAGTGATATTATAAGGAAGCTGTCGCTGAGGACAGCAACAACGAACCTTTGACAAATTAATAACATGTTAACCCTGAAAATTTCTTTAAGATAT
>ERZ1034626.5-NODE-5-length-182965-cov-40.092373_pt1 | contig 182965 bp, 176 predicted proteins | sample MGYA00520652_ERZ1034626 | MGnify/ENA primary metagenome ERZ1034626 (study PRJEB33766, sample SAMN09781765) | gut metagenome | biome: gut microbiome | host: Homo sapiens | place: Madagascar | study: EMG produced TPA metagenomics assembly of the PRJNA485056 data set... | reverse complement strand
GTTATTTTGATAATGAAACTCAATACAATAACCGAAAATATATACGTGGGATAAGGTAGGAAAAAAATCCTCAGGCAATAAAAATGGTGAATACACAATAGTTGGAGTAGTGAAATGAAATATTGAGGGGAAAGCAGTATATGCGAAAACTATTATTAATCATTCAAGAATTAATTATTGTGAATTGCATATTGGGAATGTTTGCTTTTTTGAGTATTACTGTACAGGCAAAAGGGCGTGTGTTGGACGAACCTATGGCGAAGGAAATCACGGGGATAGGAAATTATGGAATTGAAAATCCATCAAAACCTATAATCGATGAAGCATGGCAGGGGAATTATGTGTATTTTGGAGAGTATGATATGGACAATGACGGGAAGAAAGAGCCTGTGAAATATCGTGTGCTCTCCAAATGCACTACAGATTTTAGCGGAAATGACAGTACGGTAAAGACGATGCTGTTAGACTGTGATAATGTCTTTCTGCCAGACGGTGACAAGGGAATGATATTCCATGAACTGAATTATGCCGTGGATGACAGCAAATGGAATAATAGTATTTTGCGGGAATATTTGAATAATGATTTTCTGACATCATCTTTTTCATTACAGGAGCAGGCTGCTATTGCAAACAGCGTAAAAGAAAATGTAGCAGAAAGTGATGGGGATGCCTGCGACTTTCAACCTCAGAGATGGACAGCACTTTCGGGAGATAAAATATTTTTGCTGGATGCAAGAGAAGTCCGAAACGAAAGTTATGGATATAGTAATGAACAGTGGGGGGCAGACAACCGGGGAAAAATTTGCATACAAAAACCAACCATGTGGGAATGGTGGCTGCGTTCCGAAGAAGAATATCCTACGTTACCGGAAAATGAAGGTATGGGTGCAGGTGTTATAGCAAGTAAGGCAGTAGGTTGTCTCTTTGTTAATGAATACTGTGGAGTAAGTCCTGTACTAAATGTCAGACTGTCGGATATTCTTATGGTTTCTATTGTGGAAGGAACTGCCGGGCAGACAGGGGCTGCATATAAACTGACATTGATCGATCCGGCTATGAAAATCCGGCCAGAGCAAAGTACAAATGCACAGTCAGAAGAGCAGGTGACAGTACCCTATAGACTTACAGGGGCGGACATTGATAATGCAACATGGGTATCGGTTCTGTTCACAAAGAAAGACATCCTTACAGCGGACGGTTATTATGATGCCGGGGAAGCAATTTATATTCCGAATGTGGATCAGGACGGTAAAGCAGTATTTTCGATTCCAGAGGAATACAGGAATAAGGAATGCGGAACCGATTATCATGTTTATCTGATTGCAGAGAATGTGAACGGAGAGAAGGAAACAGACTATGCAAGCAAACCGGTGGAAATCGTGTACAGTAAGGATCACATGGTGACGGTACCACAGACAGGTGATGTTGGGGGATTACTGGAAAAAATGTTTGCTGTATGCTTTATCCTTTTCTGCATTTGGATGAGGCGAGGTAAAATATCCCTGCATAGGTGATGAATGAAAGGAAAACTCGGGAAATAATGGCAGCACCGGCTACTACCTCTACGATGCCAGAGGACGTGTCTCCGGCATCACCAATGAAGAGGGACAGGTCTACCAGTCCTACCGTTACAGCGTCACCGGAGAGATCACCTTTGGTGCTCCGCAGTATGAGAACGAATACACCTACAACGGAGAATCCTACAATCCGAATATCCAGAGCCAGTATCTGAGAGCAAGGTACTACTGCGTGGTAACGGCGACCTTCCTCACCGAAGACAGCTACCTCGGCAACCAGACAGAACCGCTGACGCTTAACCGGTATAATTACTGCGTGAGCAGCTATCTGAATTATACGGATCCGAGCGGGAAATGGATATATGAAAAGGAACAGAATGAATTTGGGGTGAAATATATTCAGACATCCGCAAATGAAAAACAAAATAGGAAGATTGATTTTTATATTGCCAAAACATTTTTGAGTGCATTACATGAACTGAACTCTCCACAAGCATCTGTTGACTATGTATTATCGTTTGACTATAAGCATGATATGCCATATGCAAAAAGCATTATGTTAAAAGCATATAAACAAAATAGTAGTTATGCCTGTGAAATTTTTCATGTATCAATAGAACAACTTGAGGAGTTTGGATGGAAAGCTATAACAGGAGATAAACAAAATTATATCATAAAGTTCAACCGTACCTTGAATCAATATGGCATAACAAGCAAGGCAAGTATTACAATGCTTATGGCAACAATGGCGCATGAAAGCAATTTTGGACAAGACAATATTGAAGGAATGCAAAATGGAAAAGAATTGTTAACAAAAGATAATTGGAAAAGCTATATTAAAGATGTTGCAGGTAACTCAAACTTAGAATTTGATGACAGAGGTGTAGGATATATTCAATTAACTGGAAAACAAACGCAAGAAAATTTTTTAAAAGCCATTGGTAGAGATTGTGATATGGTGAACTTCGGAATGGACAAAGTTCATTATATTGCAAAATATTATAGCTTAGAGGCTGCTGCATGGTTTTGGGCAACTACGAATGTCGTAAAAACAGGTATGGGCAGTTTAAATGATTATGTTAATGCTAATGGAAATTCGGAGGCTATATTCCTCATTACACAGTATTATGTTAATGGATTTACTGCAACAGATAAAGATTTAGCAACAATAAGATTAGGAGGGGAGTATAAAATTAAAAATGATCAGCTGATAGTTGGAAACAACAGCAATCCATTACCAAAGAATTGGAGGGATCGAAGTGAAAAGTATGACAAAGCTTACGAGATATTTGGTAAATAAGTTTGTGGCTATACTTGTGTTGAGCTTATGTATTGCAGTATCGATAATAGGATGTTCATCGAACGAATCTGAGATTTATGAGGAAAGTCAGGAATCGGAAACCATTAATACATATGAAACTGAGGCGGAAGAAACAACAATAGAGGTTGACGATGCGCAAGAACCTCAGTTGTTGTCATGTTATGAATATGAGATTCAACAAAAGACATTTAATTTTTCGATAGATAACGGAGAGAGCTATCATATCCCATATGTCCAGATTCAAGGATGTCCGGATAAGAGGCTGCAGTGGAAAATTAATCACACCTTGTGGAAAGATGCCTGCTGGTTATTTGACTGCGCACAATTAGATATACATATATATGTCATTTGGGATGACGATGACCCTTATACGATTGCGGGAATATATCAGTATAAACAGTATCTTTCTGTTGTTTACGAAGGAACGGAGGATCGGCGTTTGCCTGGGAAGGTTATGTATGCTATTGTAGTGAATATGCTTACAGGGGAAAGAGTGCTCCTAAGCGATATGATAGGTAATACAGACAAATTTAAAAATATGTTGCTTCACTACTTTGATGGAGATGAGCGGGAACCCCGAATGTTTATATTAGAGGGAGATCCTGAGAGGATATTGCATTATGGATCAATGACGGAAGCGGAAATGATAGTTGACAGCAGAACCATGCAGGGAGAATATCCGGAGGATGATGACGGGCAGATAGATTCTGTGACATGGCTGTATGGAAATATATCTTTTTACATGTCGGATGATGGCTTTATTGTACTTCCTGAGGCAAAGTATTTTGAACCCTTAATATTTTCATGGGATGAAATGTCAGGAATTATAAATTGGAAATAATTGATACTGATGTAAAAAAGGCAAGGGAAAAAACTACGAACTGATCGAGTACTTAAACGACGTCAACCGTGAGCATGCCGAGGTACTGGTCGAGCAGAACATCAATGGTAAGACGGATACCTCTTATATCTACGGAGCGGAGATAAACGGCGGATTCGACCGGATCTCCCTTGACCGGTTCGATGGCAGCACCGGATATTATCTCTATGATTCCAGGGGAAGCGTCTCTGGCATCACCAATGAAGAGGGACAGGTCTACCAGTCCTACCGTTACAGCGTCACCGGAGAGATCACCTTTGGTGCTCCGCAGTATGAGAACGAATACACCTACAACGGAGAATCCTACAATCCGAATATCCAGAGCCAGTATCTGAGAGCAAGGTACTACTGCGTGGTAACGGCGACCTTCCTCACCGAAGACAGCTACCTCGGCAGCCAGACAGAACCGCTGACGCTTAACAGGTATAATTACTGCGTGAGCAGCTATCTGAATTATGCGGATCCGAGCGGAAATGAGGTGTTTGAAAAAGCCACGGAACATAAGGATAACACAATAAACAATTTAAGTATTAAATATACACATCAAAGTGGAAATGGAATTTTAGGTAGAATATGGAAAAAACCAGTAGGAGTTAATTCGTACAACAAGTATCCTGATGGACAGCCTTATCAAATTAATGAAACGGTTTTTTTGGATGTAGAAAATGGATTGATCCAAACAGGTATAGCATATCCAAATTCAAGTAATGCAAAGAAGAGTTATGCCTTTTCTGAAGAACATATGAGTGGGACAGTTATAGAGTTTGCAGGTCATGCTCTTGACTTTGAGAGTACAGATTATAGGTTAAAAAATTTATATGTTGTAGAATAGGATATGAATAGGATACTCACGAAAAATTAGATTTTCGTGAGTACCTTTTTCATACTTATAAATTGTTGAAAGCTATTGGAAAATATATTGTAGAATTGGACATGGGTAAGATCATGAAAATAAAAATGAAAATTATATTACTAGTTGGTTCGTTTATAATCTTATGTTTGAGTAGCTACTGCATTTGCGCTAGAATAAAAAATTTTCAAAAGCTAAAAACAAGAGAACAAACGAAAAATTTGTGGCAAGAAGGGGAGCAACCAAATTATGAGAAGGGTAAAAAAAGTGAAGATAGAGTGTATGAAGGATATTGGGAGTTACCATTTTCTGAAATGGTCTACGCACAGGAAAACACCGTGGAGATTTTGCTAAACGAGTATAAGGATATTTCATTCGAATACCGCTTCCCGGTAGGCGAATGTAAATACAAAAATTATTTTTTAGGGCTTTTAAAAAATGATATTAATTTTCATGAAATATTCGAAGAAAAAGAAGTTTATATTGATGAAACTGGACATTTTGTAACGAAATATTGTACAAAAGATATGAAAGATCTATATTATTACTTATTTGATATGACGGGTGACGGAATTACTGATTTGTGTATATCGGATGAGAGAGAGTTTGTTTATGTAATAAGTTATGATGAGGAAAAGAAAAGACTAACATTGTGGAACGGATTTGATTCCACATGGATCAAACTAAATGGTACATGTGCGGTCAGGTGGGATCGGGAAGGAATAAATCAGATTTATTATGAGTTTGAACCAAATGGAGAATTATTTAGAATGACAGGATTTATGGAAAAAGAATTCCTCAATAAAGAAACTCAAACAGGGGAAACGGCATATATAGTTTCAATGCCATGCTATGAGGGAAATATAGATTCCGAAGAAAAATGGAGAATGATGCATGATCAGGCATATTATGTAAAAGACACTGGCTTTTATTATTTTCGGGTTACAAAAGATCAATATGACCAGTTGACGGGAACATATTTTCGAGCAGAAATGGAAGCCACTCATAATATTAAAAAGGTAAGATACACTTATGATGAAGTGATTAGTGATCTTGAGTGATTAAAATATGCATTTTGCAGGAACGATGTACAGGTTATAATAGCAGAGAGAAGGAGATCAGATGGACTTAAATATTAATTCACCGGCATATTATACCAGAGAGTATGGTGTTGACGATGACATATATTGGATGTGCCGAGAACTGTCATATTATGTCAGGGAGAAGAAATATAGTGATGCAATAAATATTATTGGCATAGTACCAATCGTTGCACCGGCAGCTGTTTTGGAAAAAGGGCTTTGTAAAGCTCATAAGAGGTGCGAACTTAAATCTGGTTTTGCCTCAGTAAGTCTATTACGATTTAAACCTATATATTCCAGCGTTGTAGCAAAAGAAGGGCATAGCCAACGACTTTATCGTTGCTGTGCCCTTCCCTTAAAAATATTTACTCTGCCAGTTCTTCCCACTGTTCATATAATTTCTCCAACTGTTCCTGGCAGGCAGTCTGCTCTTTAGTCAGCTCCTGCAATTTTGCCACCTGGGTGCCGATGGCGGGATCGGACATTTCGGTGTCGATCTCGGAGATGCGGGCTTCCAGCTCGGCAATCTTTTCTTCGCATTTTTTCAGGTCGTTTTCTTTCTTGCGGAGTCTCGCCTGTTCTTCCTTCTGGGCTTTCCAGTCCAGTTTGACTTCGGATTCTGCAACCTTAGCGGCAACTGTGTTATCTGCGTCAGCACTCTGTGGAACACTGGCTTCTATTGCAGCCATCACGGTGTCGTGCTTTTCGAGATAATAGTCATAATTTCCAACATAATTTACGAATTGTCCCTCTGTCAGATCCAGGATCCTGTGGGCGGTACGGTTGATAAAGTAACGGTCATGGGAGACATACAATATCGTTCCTTCGTAACCGTTCAGGGCATCCTCCAGAATCTCCTTGGACATGATATCTAAGTGGTTCGTCGGCTCATCCAGGATGAGGAAGTTTGCGTTGGAGAGTACCAGCTTGGCGAGAGATACACGACCGCGCTCGCCGCCACTCAGATCACTGATACGCTTGAAAACATCCTCCCCGGTGAAGAGGAAAGCCGCCAGCACATTGCGGATCTGGGTATTGTTCAGGTAGGGATAATCGTCGGAGATCTCTTCGAACAATGTCTTGTCACTGTGCAGGACATGATGCTCCTGATCGTAATAGCCGATCTCCACATTGGAACCTAATCGGAAGGTACCCTGATCTGCAGGAACGAGACCGTTTAAGATCTTAAGCAGAGTGGTCTTGCCGCTACCGTTGTCACCGATGATCGCCACATGTTCGCCGCGTTTGATTTCGAAATTGACATCCGTGAAGAGCTTATGGGAATCAAAGCTTTTGGCCAGATGCTCCACAGTCAGCACATCATTGCCACTTAAGATCCGGGGCATCAGTGTCAGCTTCATATCCGTGCGGACCTCGGAGGGTTTTTCGATGACCTCGATCTTGTCCAGCATTTTCTCACGGCTTTCCGCCCGTTTGATGGACTTTTCCCGGTTGAAGGATTTTAATTTTTCGATGACCTCTTCCTGATGTTTGATCTCACGCTGCTGGTTCATATAGGCATTCCAGGCAGCAACGCGCAGCTGTTCCTTTTTTACGGCATAATCGGAGTAATTGCCCATAAAGGTTGTAGCCTTGGACTGGTCGATCTCGATGACTTTCCCGGCGATCCGGTCCAGAAAATACCGGTCGTGGGAGACGATGAGAACGGCTCCCTTGTAATTCAACAGATAAGTCTCCAGCCAGGCGATGGAATTCATATCTAAGTGGTTCGTCGGCTCGTCCAGGATGATGAGATCAGGGTTCTGTAACAGAAGCCGTCCTAACGCCACACGGGTCTTCTGACCGCCGGAGAGTGTGGCAACCGGCTTGGAGAATTCATCTTCGGTAAATCCCAGTCCCTTTAACACACCGACCAGCTCACTGCGGTAGAGATAGCCGCCGCCGGTCTCGAAAGCATGGGTGAGAGAGGTGTACTGCTTCATAAGGTCTTCCAGCGCATCTCCTTCGGCATGCTTCATATTGTTTTCGCATTCCCGGATCTTTTCCTCCAGGCGCAGCAGATCCGCCTTGACAGATAACAGTTCCTCGTAAATGGTGTGAGAGGTGTCCACAGTGCTGTTCTGTGCAAGGTATCCCAGGGTCTTGTCCCTCGCCAGAACCACCTGCCCGTCATCGGGAGTCATTTCTCCTACGATGATGCGGAGCAGCGTTGTTTTTCCGGCACCGTTGATGCCCACAATGGCAGCTTTTTCATGATCCTCTATATGAAAAGAGACATTTTTCAATACTTGATTTTCCACAAATGCTTTTGAAATATTCTGACAAGATAATATCATGGTAGTAAGTATCCTTTATTTCCAGCCCACACAGAACGGACTTTTTAAATTTTATTGTAACGAAAAGAAGAAAACCTGTCAATTCATTGACAAGTTTTTAACATATGGTGTATACTTAAATAATCGGAGGTGAAAGTATTGGAAGCAAAAGGAATTTCACAGGCTGTGATCGGCAGACTGCCCAGATACTTTCGATATTTGGGGGAACTTAAGGATGAAGGTGTGGAACGAATCTCTTCGCAGGAACTTTCCGGACTGATGAAGGTGACCGCATCCCAGATACGACAGGATTTTAATAATTTCGGCGGATTTGGTCAGCAGGGATATGGATATAATGTAGAATATCTGTACCGTGAGATCGGTAAGATATTAGGACTGGATAAGCAGCACAATTTCGTTATTATCGGAGCTGGTAACCTGGGCAGAGCCCTGGGTAATTATTTGAACTTCGAGCGGCGTGGTTTTATTTTCAAGGGAATGTTCGATGCGAACCCGGAGCTTGTGGGGAAGGATGTCCGTGGTGTGAAGGTTATGCCCATGGAGCAGCTGGAATCTTTTATCCGGGAGAATGACATTGATATTGCAGTACTGACGATTCCCAAGACCAGTGCCGTAGAAGTGGCTGACAAGCTGGTGGCGAACGGGATCCGCGCCATCTGGAACTTTGCGCATGTGGATCTGAACGTTCCGGAGGGAATACAGGTGGAGAATGTACATCTGTCAGACAGTTTAATGAAACTTTCGTATAACATTAACCGTTACAGTTCAGATATAAAATAATGAGCCTCAGGGAAAAACAAGCGGCTGCGAAGCGGGATGAAGAGTGCGATAGCACGAATTCGTGAGCTTACGAGAGAGTAAGGCATAAAGGGAGTGATATTATGGGCAACGATAACGCAGGAGAAAATGCGAGGAACCGGCAGGAAGCTTTTAAAAGTGCACTTGTTGGGAAACACCTGCCCGTACTCACCCTGGATAATAAGTGGTACAAGCTGCTGAATAAGACTGGTTCTGTTCCGTTAAAAGAGACGGAGGATGCTCTGAATCAGCTGTTAAAAAGACAGGGAAAGCTGAATACGGAGTCGAAGGAAATCCGTAATCTGAAAAAGAAGCTGATGAAAGAGATCGTTCCCATGGTGAACGAAGCGGATCAGCAGGGTGAGAACAGCAAGCTGAACAGGCAGATCGAAGAACATAAGCGACTGATCGAAGAATGTAATGAGAAGCTGGAAGCTTATGAAGATGAGCTGAAAGACATCCCCCAGGAGATCGAAAGATTAAATCTTCAGCTTATGATGTTTACTATGGAGTGCTGCTATGATATTATGAAGGATAATGACAAACAGATCAATGATACTGCGGAGTGGGTGAGTGCTATTCGCATTGAACTGAAAAAACGTCTGATCGAGAAACAGCAGATGGAGCAGCAGAATCAGGAAATCTATAACTACATGCATGACATCTTTGGTGCAGAGGTGGTCAATCTGTTTGACATGAAATATAATCCGGAGCAAAAATAGTATGAAATATCTGGTAACTGCACAGGAAATGAAGCAATACGATAAGAATACCATAGAGTACCTCGGCATACCGGGGCCGGTCCTGATGGAGAGAGCGGCTCTGGCAGCGGAGGATTTTATAAAAGAGCGCTTTGATGCCGTGAAAGAACGGACGAAAGTGCTCATTTTTGCTGGTATGGGGAACAATGGCGGCGATGGCCTGGCGTTAGCAAGACTTCTTGCGGCGGACGGATACGCAGTCGCGGTAAAATGCGTGGGAGATATGCAGAGAGCTACCAAGCAGTGGAAATCGCAGTGGCAGACTTTGCAACATTTTCCGGTGAAGACAGACAGTAATATTGCGGTGGATGAATATAATGTAATTGTAGACGCCCTCTTCGGCGTGGGATTAAGCCGCCCTGTGGAGGGAAACTATGCGGATGCCGTAAAAGAGATGAACAAGGCAGAGGGATTTAAGCTGGCACTGGATGTGCCAAGCGGTATCTGCTCAGATACCGGCAGAGTGCTGGGTTGTGCATTTCTGGCGGATGCCACGGTCACTTTTGGTTTCTGTAAGAGAGGACTGGTACTGTATCCCGGTGCGGAATACGCCGGAGAAGTCCGGACTGCGAATGTGGGGATCGGACAGGAGAGCTTCTTAGGACAGGAACCAGAAATGTACACTTATGAGAAAGGCTCCGTACAGTTACTTAAGAGAAACGCTGCGGGGAACAAAGGAACCTTCGGCAAAGCACTGCTTGTTGCAGGAAGTAACGGCATGGCGGGTGCAGCCATTTTGGCGGCGAAAGCAGCCTATCGTACCGGAGCCGGCATGGTAAAGGTGATTACCGCGGAAGAGAACAGACAGATCATACAGCAGGGGATTCCGGAAGCGTTGTACGGCTCCTGCAGACAGCTGACAGAGAGCTTAGACTGGGCGGATGTCATCGCCATTGGTCCCGGCATCGGCAGAGAAGAACAGGCACTGCAATGTCTGAAGACCGTGGTGGAGAGAAGCAGGAAGCCGCTGGTGCTGGATGCAGATGCCCTAAACCTCCTGGCAGAGGAGAACGGCAGGATGCTGGCAGAAGAACTGCGCGTTCAGGGTGCGGAAGGCAGAGTGATCCTTCTGACACCTCACGTGGGGGAATTGTCAAGACTGCTAAAACGGACGACCTCAGAGTGCAAGGACGACCTCCCCGCATGTGCGAAAATACTGGCCAAACGATTTCATGCCGTAGCAGTTGCCAAGGATGCGAGGACTGTGGTATGTAAGGAACAGGGAGCCTGTTATCTGAATACCACGGGCAACAGCGGAATGGCTACGGCAGGCAGCGGAGATGTGCTGACCGGCGTGATCCTGGGATTGCTGGCGCAGGGAATGGATGCCCCGGAGGCTGCGACCTGTGGCGTATATCTGCACGGCATGGCAGGAGATCTGGCGGCCGGACTTCATACCGAATATGGTGTGATGGCGGGAGATATCGCCGAATGTCTGATGAAAAATCAAAATAAGAAAGCGTGAAAATATGACGAGAGAACTGCAGGAAAAATTAGAGTCCTATCAACGGGTATGGGCGGAAGTGGATCTGGATGCCATCTGGGAAAATATGGTCCATATGAAAGAAAACATTGCGGAGAACACGAAAATACTGGCAGTCATTAAGACGGACGGATATGGTCATGGTGGTGTCCCCATCGCTAAAATGTTAGAGCAGCTGGATTTCATGTTCGGCTATGCAGCAGCTACTTATGAAGAGGCACATGTACTCAGAGAAGCAGGCGTGAAGAAACCGATCCTGATCCTGGGATATACTTTTCCCTATTGCTACGAAGAACTGATCCGGGAGGAGATCCGTCCGGCAGTCTACCGCAGGGATACGGTGGAAGAGCTGACCGCAGCAGCGGCAAAGGTCGGAAAGAAGGCAAAGGTTCATATCAAGGTAGATACCGGCATGGGCAGAATCGGCATTACGCCGGATGAGGAAGGACTGGAGTTCGTCAGATTCCTTATAGAGCATCCGGAGCTGGAGGTGGAGGGTATTTTTACCCATTTTGCCAAATCCGATGAGGCGGATAAGACTTCGGCGAATCATCAGCTAGAGCTTTTTCAGAATTTTATTGACAAAATACAGACAGAACTGGGGATTACTATTCCTGTCAAACACTGCTCCAATAGTGCTGCAATCTTGGAAATGCCCCAGGCAAATATGGATATGGTTCGGGCGGGAATCACGACCTACGGTCTGTATCCTTCCGAAGAAGTAAGTAAAGACATTGTACCCCTGCGGGCCGCCATGTCTCTCTACAGCCATATTGTATACTGTAAGACGATTCATTCGGGACAGAGTGTCAGCTACGGTGGGCTGTTTACAGCACAGAAGGACACCAGAGTAGCCACGATCCCCGTGGGTTACGGAGACGGCTATCCCAGAAGCCTGTCCGGAAGAGGCTATGTACTGATCCATGGGAAGAAAGCACCGATCCTCGGAAGAGTCTGTATGGATCAGTTCATGGTGGATATTTCGGAGATCCCGGAAGCAATGGATGGCGACAAAGTAACGCTTCTCGGTATGGACGGCACAGAACGGATCACAGCGGAAGAACTTGGAGAACTTTCCGGCAGATTTAATTATGAATTTGTCTGTGATCTGGGGAAAAGAATTCCCAGGGTCTACATACAGCATGGTGAGATTACAGAAGTAAGAGACTATTTTGAAAATTTCTGACGGATCAAAAGTGTTCGTATAACTCCGTAAGAATCGGCAATACTTATCCTAAATCGCTGATATAAGGAGTAGAAATGAGAAGAGGAGATGTCTATTACGCGGATCTGCGGCCGGTGATCGGCTCGGAACAGGGCGGGATCAGACCGGTGCTCATCATCCAGAATGATGTTGGCAACAAACACAGTCCTACCGTGATCTGCGCTGCAATCACCTCAAAGATGAATAAGGCGAAGCTGCCTACACACATTGAATTAAATGCCCGTCTTTATGATATGGATAAGGATTCGGTAGTGCTTCTGGAACAACTGCGCACCATTGACAAGAAGAGATTAAAGGATAAAGTATGTCATCTCGACGGTGACATTATGCGGAGAGTGAACCGGGCACTGAAGGTAAGTCTGGAACTGGATACATAGTCTGATACCCTGCGTATCCAGAGGATATATAAAAGAATTAAAATACGAAAGGATGAAATGAACGATGGATATCAGTGGGCCTGTGGCCATATTTCTCTTTTTCCTGCTGCTATTGGTAGATATGTTTTTTTATGGATTTGATGCTGCCATTGACAACCTCAATGAAAAAGAGATCTTACATAAAGCAGAGGAAGAAAAGGATCGCCGGTCGGTGCGGCTTTCTGAGATGGTCAGCCGTCCGGGGATCTATATCAATACGGTACAGTTAGTCATTACGCTGATCAATATTCTAATGGGTGCCTTTTACCTGAATATCTGGCTGCAGACGATCGACGACGGCCTGCATGTGATCAATGTCGGCGGATTGTCGCTTCAAAATGTTCCCACGGGAGTGATCTCCGGGATTGCAACGGTATTGTCTTTTGTTGCCATGATTTATATTCTGCTGACCTTCGGAGTACTGATCCCGAGAAAAATGGCATCCAGAAAACCGGAAAAGTGGGCATATGCCTGCATTGATCCGATCTTTTGGATTACGAGACTCTTATCTCCTTTGACGGGGCTGGTAAATCTGACTGCAAAGGGAATATTATTCCTCTTTGGTGTCCGCAATAACACAGATGAAAATGATGTGACCGAGGAAGAGATCATCAACATGGTACAGGAAGGTCATGAGCAGGGTGTCATCCAGGCAAGTGAAGCAGAGATGATCTCAAATATTTTTGAATACGGGGACAAGGAAGCCCAGGACATCATGACACACCGCGGAAGTATCGTAGCTATCGACGGCGAGACAAAGTTAAAGGATGCCATTGCATCCATGCTGGGAGGTAAGAACAGCCGCTATCCGGTGTATGAAGAGAATATTGACCATATCATCGGTATCTTACATCTGAAGGATGCCATGAGGTTCCACATCAGCGATGACAAGCTGGATGTGCCCATTGCGAAGCTGGATGGGTTGCTCAGAGAGCCTTATTTTGTGCCTCAGACAAAAAATATTGATGAACTGTTCAAAGAGATGCAGTCCCAAAAACTTCAGATGGTCATTGTTGTAGACGAATACGGTCAGACCGACGGCTTGATCGCCATGGAGGACATCCTGGAGGAGATCGTCGGCAATATCATGGATGAATACGATGAAGACCAGGAATATATCAAGAACCGCGGTAAAGGCGAATATGTCATGGAAGGTAAGACACCGCTTAAGGAAGTGGAAGAGCTTTTAGACATTACCTTTGATGAGGAGGAATTCGAGACGTTAAACGGCTTTTTGATCTCCAGACTGGACAGAATCCCGGAGCCGGACGAGCAGTTTGATGTGGACTATAAGGGATATAATTTCAAGATCCTTTCCGTGGTCAAAAAAATGATCGGAAGTGTCCTCGTCAAAAAGCTTCCGGAGATAAAAACACAGGAGAATGCAGAAGACGGACAATCAGTGCTTGAAGAAAAACAAAAATAATGCTATGATAAAAAAAGCGTTATTGCGCAGGAGTTGCGCATACAAAGAGAAAGAAACTTTAAATTCAAAGGAGTAATAAAGATGTCAGGACATTCTAAATTTGCTAATATTAAGCATAAAAAAGAGAAAAACGATGCAGCAAAGGGTAAGATTTTCACTATTATCGGACGTGAAATTGCAGTCGCTGTAAAAGAGGGCGGTCCCGATCCTGCCAACAACTTTAAGCTGGCAACCGTTATTGCCAAAGCTAAGGCGAACAACATGCCCAATGATACTATTGACCGCGGTATTAAAAAGGCAGCCGGCGATGTAGGCAATGTAAACTACAAGTACGTGACTTACGAAGGTTACGGTCCCAACGGTATCGCCATCATCGTAGATGCACTTACCGACAATACCAACCGTACCGCTGCAAATGTCAGAAGCGCATTCACCAAGGGACAGGGTAACGTAGGTACTCCCGGATGCGTATCCTTTATGTTCGATAAAAAGGGTCAGATCATCGTGGACAAGGAAGAGTGTGATATGGAAGCGGATGATCTGATGATGACAGCACTGGATGCCGGTGCGGAAGACTTCTCCGAAGAGGAGGACAGCTTCGAAATCCTGACCGATCCCGATAATTTCGAAGAGGTACGTAAAGCACTGGAGGATGCCGGAATCCCTATGATCAGTGCGGAAGTCACCATGATTCCTCAGAATTATGTAACTCTGACCGATGAGACTGCCGTGAAGAATTTACAGAGAACACTGGATCTGTTAGAAGACGATGATGACGTTCAGGCAGTATATCACAACTGGGACGAATAAATCGAAAGGGTAGGGGCAGCATGGAAAAACTTGCTATTGTAGTTCCTTGTTATAATGAGGAAGAGGTATTGAAGATTGCTTCCGAAGCACTGAGGGGTGTGCTGGATGATCTGATCCACAAGGGGAAGATTGCGGAAGACAGTTTTATTCTGTTTGTAAATGATGGCAGTAAGGATCGCACATGGGAGCTGATCGAAGAAGAACATAAAGCGCATCCGGTACAGGTATGCGGCGTGAAGCTGGCAGGCAATGTGGGACATCAGTTCGCACTGACTGCCGGACTGATCACGGCAATGGATCTGTCCGATGTGACGGTTTCCATCGATGCGGATTTACAGGATGATGTGGCCGTGATCGAAGAGATGATCGATAAGTTCCATAATGGCTGTGACATCGTATACGGTGTTCGCAAGGAACGTAAGACCGATACTTTCTTCAAACGTACCACCGCACAGGGCTTCTATAAGGTTATGGAGATGATGGGCGTTAAGACGGTTTACAATCATGCGGATTTCCGCCTGATGTCCAAGCGTGCGGTAGAACAGTTCTCCAAATATCAGGAGACGAACCTGTTCTTAAGAGGCATGATGCCTCTGATCGGATACCAGACCGACTGTGTCTACTATGACCGTAAGGAAAGAGTCGCCGGAGAGTCCAAGTATCCGCTGAAGAAAATGCTGGCACTGGCATTTAATGGAATCTCTTCTTTCAGTGTCAAGCCGATCAGCATGATTTTGGGAGCCGGCATGATCATTGTATTTTTAAGCATTCTGGCTGCAATCTATGCATTGATCTCTTATTGTACCGGACATGTGGTACCGGGTTGGACTTCCCTGATCCTGTCCATCTGGTTCTTAGGCGGCATTCAGCTTATGGCCATCGGACTGGTAGGTCAGTATATCGGCAAGATCTACATTGAGGTAAAACATCGTCCCAGATATAACATCGAAAAGGTACTGAAATAATGAATTATAAAAAAGGCATTTTAAGTGTTGTATTGTGGTTCATTTATGCAATCATAGCGGGCACCGGACTGGTAGGCACGACAATGGTCATGCTGCCGGAGGGCGGTTCCCGCCCGATCGGCCTTGTTATCGCAGGCGTATGGCTTGCGGTGACAGGGCTGGTTGTTTTTCTGTTACATAGATTCCTGCAGGCAAAATGGACACAAAGCGCTGAAAACTCCGGACAGATGAAGCTGATCATCGAAGGGGTGATTGCAGTAGCTCTGATTGCTGTGGGAATCGTACTTCGTGTAAGAGAAATTATGCTGTATGATATCTCCGGGGAGGGTGGTAACATCTGGTTTGACGCGGTAAAGGTCACAGAGACCACGCGGATCCCTCAGGTGGTGCATGGTGCAGTATATTTTTATTTACAGGTACTGCACGGTCTGCTGGTGTTTTTAGGAAATAAAATGACGGCGGCACTGGTACTGCAGCTGGTATTGCAGATCCTGACCGGAATCTTTTTATATTTTGCGGTACGGAAACTGACCGGTACGGTGGCTGCTGTGGTGGCTCTTGGATACTGGATGCTGTGTCCTGCTCTGTCGGGAACGGTGATTTTAGGCCCGGAACCGTTATATCAGCTGTTGTGGATGATCGGTCTGTGTGTATGCGTGGAAGCACTGGATAGTTTCAGACAACGGGGAGACACTCCCGGTATCCGTTCTGTGGGCGGATTTTTCTTAGGTGGCATTGCCATAGGAATTCTTGCTTATCTGGATGTGACGGGACTGCTTTTGCTGCTCGTAGTGTTTTCCGTACTTTTCCTGGAGACAAAGCAGGTAAAATGGATGCGCAGAATCGGTGCCGGAGTGTTAGGTCTGTTCGGTACTGCGGTGGCATTTTTCGCCTGCATTGCTCTGGACGCTGTGGGCAGTGGGAAGCAGATGGAGAATGTGCTCCTGGCATGGTGGAAAGTCTTTTCCCCCGGGAAATTCACATGGATTGCTCTCTATGAACAGCCGACCCTCTACACTTATGTGCCTTATCAGGTGGTAGCAGCCATTATGGTTACGATCCTTGCAGGCGGTGTATTCAGTTACTGGTGCAGGATAAAATGCGAAAGACAGTCCGTGTGGCTTGCACAGGTGTTAGCACTTGGAATCTTAAGTGGTTACGGAATGTTAAGTGAGGACATGCCGGGATTTACGCTTTTGTATCTGCTGCTGGCCATAGTTGCCGGTGCAGGAATACAGGCGATTCTGCCGTACGAAATGGAACGACTTCGGGATGCTGGCGGGATGCCGTCTGAGACTGTTGAGGCGGTCCCCGTAGGAGCGGTTCCCCGAAAGCACAGACTGAAAGTACAGGATCTGGAGACTGAGGATCTGCCGGAGGAAGAGACGGCACCGGCACCGGAAGAGGTTCCGGAGACAGACAAAATACAATTTATCGAAAATCCCCTGCCTCTGCCGAAAAAGCATGTGCCTAAGGTGTTGGATTATAAGCTTGGTGATAATGTCGGCGATTATGATTATCCGGTAGCGGATGATGACGATTTTGATCATTAAAATAATAAAAACAGGACATACTAAAAGACGATACTAAGGTAAGATGCCTTTGTGTCGTCTTTTTTGTTTTTATATTTCAAAAATCATAAATCATTGAAACAGGGAGGGCACAGACCGTGCAGAATCATAAAAAAAACGATCAGAACAGGAACGAAGCGCCGAAGACCGAAGCACCGAAGACCGAAGCACCAAAGACCGAAGCGGAAGAGCACAGAGATGAACGGATTGAAAAAACAGGGCAGCTGACATTGTCAGATGAAGTTTCCGGAAAAAAGATTCATCTGCTGACCATCATCGGTGAGATCGAGGGTCATGAAAATCTCTCAGGCAATTCCAAGACCACAAAATACGAACATATTCTTCCACAGCTGGCAGCAATCGAAGACAGTGAGGAGATCGGAGGTGTTCTGGTGTTATTAAATACCATGGGTGGGGATGTGGAAGCGGGACTGGCTATTGCGGAGATGTTAGCCTCCTTAAGCAAGCCCACGGTATCTTTGGTGCTGGGCGGCAGTCATTCCATCGGTGTACCCATTGCGGTGAGTTGTAAGTATTCTTTTATTGTACCGACAGGGACTATGGTGATTCATCCGGTACGGATGAACGGCATGGTGATCGGTGTGCCCCAGACATTTGAATATTTTAAGCTGATTCAGGACAGGATCACGGGATTTGTGTGCAGACATTGCAAGATCAGCAGACAGAAGCTGGAAGATCTTATGATGGAAACCGGTTTCCTCACAAAAGATGTGGGAAGCATTCTGGTGGGGGAAGAAGCGGTAAACACAGGTATTATCGATGAAGTAGGCGGTATCGACCGGGCAATCGGCAAACTTAGGGAGATGATCGGGGATGATCAGGTGCAATAGAAAAAAGGATGACAAGGCAGTGGAAAAATGATATACTTCTAATTATGACTATTATGCTAACGTAAAAGAATAGCATCGAAGATACGATTTTACGAATGTGGTTCTGAATAGTTATATTAGTATTAACATTAAAGTTAGGGGTATGATGACATGGCATCTTCATCAGGCAAAAGAACATCATCTTCCGGCAGGACAAGAAAAAGCACGACAAGCAGTCGCAGCAGGCAGGCGCAGAGATCTGCACAGGACAGTGAACTTTTTCACGAGATCGGTCTGATCGTCCTGTTTGTTGCGATGTTGATATTATTTTGTTGCAATTTTGGTATTATCGGTCCGGTTGGCAATGCGATCAGCGGGGTCTTATTTGGCATCTTCGGATTTACTGCGTATATAGCGCCCATCGTAATATTTCTGGCGGTGGCTTTCTGGTTCGCCAATGAGGGGAACCCTACCGCAGTCCGAAAAGTGATCGCCGGTGCCGTATTGTTTTTAATGATCGGCGTGGTATGCGATCTGATCGCGAAGACTGCCGGCTCCATGGAACAGTACGATATCAAACTGTTATATACGAACTGCAGCACCGGTAAAAAGGGCGGCGGTATTCTGGCAGGCAGTATCTGTTATCTGCTGTTACAGTATCTGGAGACCGTAGGAACAGTGCTGGTAGTGCTTTTATGTTCAGTGATCAGCCTGATCCTGGTAACAGAGCGATCCTTCTTAAACAGTATGCGTAACGGTGGCGACAGGATCCGTGAACTGTCCAGAGAGGATGCAGCGCGCAGACGGGAAAATGCCGAAATCCGCAGGCAGGAGCAGGAAGAGCGTACTTCCCAGAGAGAGGAAGCCCGTCGCATCCGTGAAGAGGAGCGCCGTATTCGTGAGGAAGAGCGAAGACTCCGCGCTGAGGAGAAAGAGAACGAAGAGATCCTGAATGCTGTCCCCCGCAGAGAGAAAAAGGTGACAGGAGTCATGATGGATACCTCCTTGAAAAAGCAGGATACACAGCCTGCCGGCAGACGGGATGATATCCATGAGATCGTATACGAAGAGGATGCACAGGAAGCTCCCGCGGTGGAAGAGACCCGGGTGACTTCCAGTGATTGTGATAAAATCAATGTGACGGATATACATCAGGTGACCATGCAGGAAGCGGCAGACGATGTTTCCTATGAAGATATTCCGGTGGAGGAAGTAAGCAGTGCAGCTACGTTTAAAAAGCCTTTTGAACGCAGAGAATCCTGGCAGGAGGAAGCGGCGCTTCTGACACCCCAGGCAGAATCTATCCGGATCCATAAGGAAGACATTCCGGAGCCTGAAAATACACCTGTGGAATCCGGGGGGGCTGACCGGGGAATGCAGCAGATGCAGCCGGAACAGAACCCCTATGAGGTACCATCCGTTAGCCGTGTACGTCCGAAGATTACAGCACCGGAGCCTCCTAAGGGGAATTCCCTTGCGGAAGACCAGATACATAAGGATATTGCGAAAGCGGCCAAACAGCCGCCCGCAGAATACCGGATCCCTCCTTTAAGTCTGTTACAGAAGGGAAAGGCAGCTACGGGAGATTCTTCCAGAGAATTAAAAGAGACTGCCATGCGCTTACAGCAGACACTGAATACTTTCGGTGTAAAGGTAACGATCACCGATATCAGTCAGGGTCCCAGTGTTACCCGGTATGAATTACAACCGGAGCAGGGAGTGAAGGTATCCAAGATCGTAGGTCTGGCAGATGATATCAAATTGAATCTGGCAGCCACGGATATACGTATCGAGGCACCGATCCCCGGCAAGGCAGCCATCGGTATCGAAGTCCCGAACAAAGAAAATATGACGGTGGCACTCCGTGATCTTTTAGAGAGTAAGGAATTCAGGGAATTCAATTCCAATATTGCTTTTGCAGTAGGTAAGGATATTGCGGGCAAGACGGTAGTGGCAGATATTGCCAAGATGCCCCATATGCTGATCGCCGGAGCTACCGGTTCCGGTAAATCCGTATGTATCAATACCCTGATCATGAGTATTTTGTACAAGGCACATCCGGATGATGTAAAACTGATCATGGTAGACCCGAAGGTCGTAGAACTGAGTGTGTATAACGGCATTCCTCATCTGCTGATCCCGGTAGTGACAGATCCTAAGAAGGCATCTGCCGCATTACACTGGGGGGTCAGTGAGATGGAAGACCGTTACCGGAAGTTCGCGGATTATAATGTCCGTGATCTGAAGGGCTATAATAAAAAGATTGAGACCATGTCTGTTCCCGAGGGCGAGGAACGACCTAAGAAGATGCCGCAGATCGTTATTATCGTGGACGAGCTGGCGGATCTGATGATGGTATGTCCCGGTGAAGTGGAGGAATCCATCTGTCGTCTTGCACAGTTGGCAAGAGCGGCAGGAATCCATCTGATCATTGCTACACAAAGACCCAGCGTGGATGTTATCACCGGTCTGATCAAGGCAAACATGCCCAGCCGTGTGGCGTTCTCCGTATCCAGTGGCGTAGATTCCCGTACGATCCTTGACATGAACGGTGCAGAGAAGCTGCTTGGTAAAGGCGATATGCTATTCTACCCTCAGGGCTATTCCAAACCGGCCCGTGTACAGGGAGCTTTCGTATCGGATAAGGAAGTATCCGATGTGGTGGATTATTTGAAAAATCAGACCCTTGGCAATGTCTATAACAGCTATGCCGAGGATATCGAAGAGAAGATCAAAAATATTGGTTCGTCGGGTGGATCTTCCGGAAGTGGATCCGGTGGAGGCAACGACAGAGACGAATATTTTGAGGAAGCCGCACGTTTTATTATTGATAAAGACAAGGCCAGCATCGGTATGTTACAGCGCGTGTTGAAGATCGGCTTTAACCGTGCCGCAAGGATCATGGACCAACTGTGTGAATACGGCGTGGTCGGTGAGGAAGAAGGCACAAAGCCCAGAAAGGTACTTATGAGTATGGAACAGTTCGAGCAACTGTTGGAGGAGATCTGACAAAGAATCGGAACTGTCTGAATAAACGGAGGGAAAAAGGACATGAAAACAGATATTGAAATCGCACAGGAAGCGGTAATGGAGCCCATTACCAAGGTCGCCGGAAGTCTGGGAATCGATGCAGACGATCTGGAACTTTACGGAAAATACAAGGCAAAGCTTTCCGAAGAATTTTTAACTAAGATTCAGGACCGTCCCAACGGAAAACTGATTCTGGTAACAGCCATCAACCCTACACCTGCGGGAGAGGGCAAGACCACGACTACGGTCGGTCTGGGGGAAGCATTCGGCAGAATGGGCAAAAAAGCTGTGATTGCGCTCAGAGAGCCGTCCTTAGGCCCATGCTTCGGCATCAAGGGTGGAGCTGCCGGCGGCGGTTACGCACAGGTAGTACCCATGGATGAACTGAATCTGCATTTTACCGGTGATTTTCATGCCATCACATCTGCCAATAATCTGCTGGCAGCTCTTTTGGACAACCATATACAGCAGGGGAATGAACTGGGGATTGATACCAGACAGATCGTCTGGAAGCGTTGCGAAGATATGAATGACAGAGTCCTTCGTAATATCGTGGTAGGACTCGGGAACAAGACAGACGGTTTCGTCAGAGAGGATCATTTTGTCATTACCGTAGCCAGTGAGATCATGGCAATCCTGTGTCTTGCAGACGATATGAAGGATCTGAAGGAGCGTCTATCCAAGATCGTTGTAGCTTATAACTATCAGGGAGAACCGGTGACCGCAGGACAGTTAAAGGCGGTTGGTGCTATGGCAGCCTTGTTAAAGGATGCGATCAAACCCAACCTGATCCAGACCTTAGAACATACGCCTGCATTGGTACACGGTGGACCCTTTGCGAATATTGCTCACGGATGTAACTCCGTAAGAGCCACCAAGGCAGCCATGAAGATGGCAGAGTATTGCATCACGGAAGCAGGCTTCGGTGCCGATCTGGGTGCGGAGAAGTTCTTCGATATAAAGTGCCGCAAGGCAGGGCTTACTCCTGATGCGGTAGTACTGGTTGCAACTATCCGTGCACTGAAATATAACGGCGGTGTGGCGAAGGCCGATCTGGGTGCGGAGAACCTGGAAGCATTGAAAAAGGGGATCGTGAACCTGGAGAAGCATATTGAAAATCTGCAGAAATACAGTGTACCAGTAGTGGTTACCCTGAATTCTTTTATTACAGACAGCGAGGCAGAGACCGCTTACGTCAGGGAATTCTGTGAGACAAGAGGCTGTGAGTTCGCTCTCTCCGAAGTATGGGAGAAGGGCGGCGAGGGCGGCATCGCTTTAGCCAAAAAGGTATTAAAAGCATTAGAAAAAGAGAATCATTTCCATGTATTATATGAGGATGAATTATCTCTTCAGGATAAGATCACAAAGATCGCCAGAGAGATCTACGGAGCAGACAGTGTGAACTTTGCACCGGCGGCAGCAAAACAGTTAAAGCGCCTGACAGAGCTGGGCTTCGGTAACTTGCCGGTATGTATGGCGAAGAATCAGTATTCCCTGTCGGATGATCCCACGCTGTTAGGAAGACCCTCCGGTTTTGAATTAAACGTAAGAGAGGCTTATGTATCTGCCGGTGCCGGTTTTGTCGTAGTGCTCACCGGTGCGGTCATGACCATGCCGGGACTGCCCAAGGCACCCGCTGCCTACAATATTGACGTGGATGACAACGGGAAGATCACCGGATTATTCTAGTAAGGAGGACAAGTGTCCCATGGCACAGTTAATAGACGGAAAAGCAATTTCCGCACAGATCAAAGAAGAAGTAAAAGAAAAAGTTGCTGCTTTAAAAGAGCAGGGGTGTGAAGTGACTCTGGCAGTGATTCAGGTAGGAGTCGATCCAGCTTCTTCCGTATATGTTCGGAATAAGAAAAAAGCATGTGAATACGTGGGTGTTCGTTCTCTGGCGTATGAACTTCCGGAGGAGACCACAGAAGAAAAGCTGCTTAAGCTGATCCGGGAATTGAATGACAGAACAGATGTGAACGGCATTCTGGTGCAGCTGCCGTTACCCAAACACATCGATGAGGAAAAGGTACTGGATGCTATTTCTCCCTTAAAGGATGTGGACGGCTTCCATCCGCAGAATGTCGGTGCTCTCTGTATCGGCAAGCCAGGTTTCGTGTCCTGTACCCCGGCGGGAGTGATCCAGCTTCTGAAGAGATCCGGAATTGAAATCGCCGGAAAAGAATGTGTGGTGATCGGCAGAAGCAATATCGTCGGCAAGCCCATGGCACTGCTTTTGCTTCGGGAGAACGGTACGGTGACAATTGCTCACAGCCGGACGAAGGACCTGAAAGAAGTGACAAAGAGAGCGGATATTCTGGTGGTGGCTGTCGGCAGACCGAAGATGATCACAGCAGAATATGTAAAGGAAGGGGCTGTTGTTATTGACGTGGGAATTCACCGCAATGCAGAGAACAAATTGTGCGGCGATGTGGATTTTGACAGCGTAGAACCGCTATGCAGCGCCATCACTCCGGTCCCCGGAGGGGTAGGACCCATGACCATAGCCATGCTGATGAACAACTGTCTGGAATCTGTAGCTTTGCAGACAGCAAGAGGATAATTGTATGAAATGTCCGAATTGCGGAGCAGAGATGGAGGAGGGAAAACTTTACTGCGAACATTGCGGTGAAGACATCCATATCGTACCTGATTTTGAACCGGAAATTGAATACAATATGGCACAGACGTTGAACAATATCGCAAAAGAGATGGCACCGGATACGGAGCCGGAGGAGACGGATTCTTCCACAGATACCGCGGAACTTCAGGACTGGGATGAACCTATGGATGAACCTTTGGCACATCCGTTCCGTTGGAAATTTATCGTGCTTTTACTGGTGCTTACAATGGTGGCGGTGGTATGTACGGGGACCGGAATCTCTTATTCCCATTATCATTCCGTAGAATACCAGACGAAATGCGCAAGGAATTATGTGGCAGAGGGAGAATACGACCAGGCAGTTACTTGTTACAACCGTGCATTGGAACTGGATCCCGATAATATTACACTTAAATTCGAACTGGCGGATATCTATTTTCAGAAGAATAACAAGATGGAATATGAGTATCTGCTGCGGGAGATCGTGACGGATGGAAAGGCAACTTCCGAACAGTTAGAGAGCGCCTATGGGAAACTGATCGCCATTTACGCTGCCAGAGAAGATTATAAGACCATTAATGATCTGTTGCAGAATTGCGGGAATGTCAATATTATGAGCAAGTACCAGAGCTATATGGCAATGGAACCGGAATTCAGCTTACAGGAGGGGTATTACACCAGCATCCAGCCGTTAAAGCTGACTACTTTCGGGACCGGCAGTATTTATTACACCATGGACGGCAGCGAGCCTGGAGAGAACAGCTCTCTGTATACGGCACCGATTCTGTTAGAAAGTGGCGACTACTGTATCAAAGCGGTGTATATCAATGAGAATGACATCAGCAGCAAAGTGGTAACCAAAAATTATCACATTGAAATTGAACAGTTAAGTACACCGGATGTAACGGCAGTCAGTGGAGATTATGAATTCCCGATCAATATTGAAGTAACAGACGGGGAAGATGTCTATTACACGACGGATGGTACGGATCCGACACAGAATTCGACTGTATATGATGGACCGATTCCCATGCCCCTTGGTAAATCCGTATTCCGTTTTATCCGGATCGCGGAAGGCCGTAAGAGTGAGATCGTGGAGAGAAGCTATAATCTGGTCATGAACACAGAGTTTACCCCGGAAGAAGCGGTGCAAAAGATTGTGGAATACGCACTGCAGAGCGGTAAAATACAGGACGAATCCGGTAGCTTTGATGAATCCGGTGCTGCGTATCTGTACCAGTATCAATATGTGACCAATATTAATAAAATTGATGATTTTTATGTGATCGCGGAGATTTACAGAGGAGCTGACGGTACAGTTACCAGAACAGGCAATCTGTTCGCGGTCAATGCCTATACCAGAGAGCTCTGGAAACTGCAGACGGACGAGAGCGGCCGCTTTTATACACTGGTGGCTGTTTCAGCTATATAAATTCTATTAATCCTAACAGAAGGGACGGAAAAGAGAAATGTATAAGATCGTAAAAAAACAGGAGCTGACAACCAACATCTATCTGATGGAGGTAGAAGCAAACAGAGTGGCAAAGACCTGTGAACCCGGTCAGTTTGTCATCGTAAGAATGGACAGTGAGGGAGAGCGTATTCCTCTGACCATCTGTGATTACAACAGAGAAAAAGGAACCGTGACCATTGTGTTCCAGACCGTAGGTGCCGGTACGAAACTCATGGCACAGTTGGAAGAAGGAGAATACTTCCATGACTTCGTAGGACCTTTAGGATGCCCCTCCGAACTGGTAGAACAGCCTCTGGACGAAGTAAAAGCAAAGAAGATCCTCTTCGTAGCAGGTGGCGTTGGTGCAGCTCCGGTATATCCTCAGGTGAAATGGCTGCATGAGCATGGAATTGCTGCCGATGTTATCGTAGGAAGCAAGACCAAAAATCTGCTGATCCTGGAAAAAGAGATGGAAGCGGTTGCCGGCAATCTTTATGTGACCACCGATGACGGATCCTACGGAAGAAGCGGTATGGTAACTCAGACCATCAAAGATCTGGTAGCGGAAGGCAAAAAGTACGATCTGTGCATCGCTATCGGCCCCATGATCATGATGAAATTCGTATGTCTCCTGACCAAGGAACTGGAGATTCCCACCGTAGTCAGCCTGAACCCCATTATGGTCGATGGAACGGGAATGTGCGGTGCCTGTCGTGTCACTGTCGGCGGCAAGGTAAAATTCGCCTGCGTAGACGGTCCCGAATTCGACGGACACGAAGTAAACTTTGATGAGGCAATGAGACGTCAGCAGATCTACAAGACCGCTGAGGGGCGTGCAATGTTAGCCCTGGAAGAGGGAGATACCCATCACGGCGGCTGCGGCAACTGCCAGTAGTTCTACTGCAAACGTTTGAATACGATAAATCAGAAAGGCATGGTTAAATAAAATGGATGTATTAAAAAGAATTCCTGTCAGAGAGCAGGATGCAAAGGAACGTGCTACCAACTTCAAAGAGGTGTGTCTCGGATATAACAAAGAAGAAGCAATGGAAGAGGCTTCCCGCTGCATTAACTGTAAAAATGCACAGTGTGTAAAGGGCTGTCCCGTAGCGATCCAGATCCCTCAGTTCATTGAACAGGTGAAGAACGGCAATATCGAAGAAGCATATCGTATCATCAGTGAATCCAGCGCACTTCCCGCTGTCTGCGGTCGTGTATGCCCCCAGGAAAGCCAGTGTGAAGGAAAATGTATCCGTGGCTTCAAGGGGGATCCCATCTCTATCGGTAAGCTGGAGCGTTTTGTAGCTGACTGGGCAAGGGAAAACGGTATCAAACCCACACCGGCAGCACAGAAGAACGGTAAAAAGGTAGCTGTTATCGGTTCCGGTCCCGCAGGTCTGACTTGTGCCGGAGATCTGGCAAAGATGGGTTATGATGTTACCATCTTCGAGGCACTGCATGAGGCAGGCGGTGTACTGGTATACGGTATCCCTGAGTTCCGTCTTCCCAAGAGCGGCGTTGTGGCAAAAGAGATCGAAAATGTAAAATCTCTCGGTGTTCATATTGAAACCAACGTAGTGGTAGGTAAATCCGTGACCATCGATCAGTTGATGGACGAAGAGGGCTTCCAGGCTGTATTTATCGGTTCCGGTGCAGGACTTCCGAAGTTCATGGGTATCCCCGGCGAGAATGCCAACGGTGTATTCTCTGCCAATGAATACCTGACCAGAAGCAATCTGATGAAGGCGTTTGATCCCGATTCCAGAACACCTATCATGCATGGTAAGAAGGTAGCTGTGGTAGGCGGCGGTAACGTGGCTATGGATGCTGCAAGAACCGCACTTCGTCTTGGTGCTGAGGTACATATTGTATACCGCAGAAGCGAAGAGGAGCTTCCTGCCAGAGTGGAAGAAGTACATCATGCAAAAGAAGAAGGCATCATTTTTGATCTGCTGACCAATCCTATAGAAATCCTGTCCGACGATAAGGGCTGGGTGACCGGCATGAAGTGCATCCGCATGGAACTGGGCGAGCCCGATGAGAGCGGCAGACGCCGTCCCGTGGAAGTACCCGGATCCGAATTCGTGATGGAGTTAGATACCGTGATCATGTCTTTAGGTACCTCCCCGAATCCTCTGATCTCTTCTACCACCAGGGGACTGGATACCAATAAGTGGAAGTGCATCATTGCGGATGAAAATAACGGCAAGACCACCAAGGAAGGTGTCTATGCCGGAGGAGATGCGGTAACCGGAGCAGCTACCGTTATTCTGGCGATGGGAGCAGGAAAGGCAGCTGCCAAGGGTATTGACGAATATCTGAGTGTAAAATAATTACCCCGCATCCGGTCACTGGACCGGACAGAATGGAGGCTTACATGGTAAGACATATTGTTATGTGGAGCCTGGAAGGTAATCTGACCTCCCAGGAGAAGAGAGCAGCCGCCGAGAAGATCAAGGCACTTTTAGAGCCCATTAAAGAAAAAGTACCCAGTGCCGTGAAGGTGGAAGTGATCATAAATGAACTGGACAGCAGCAACCGGGATGTGGCACTGATCTCTGATTTTACAGATACAGAGGCACTGGCGGCATATCAGGTGCATCCGGATCATCTGGCAGCAAAAGAATATATTGGATCCGTGGCAGGAGGAAGAGCCTGCCTGGATTACGAATATTAAGGATGGTGTTAGCATATGGCATGGTGTCCGAAATGTAAAAATGAATATCGGGAAGGGATCACCGTATGTCCCGATTGCGGAGAAACACTGGTAAGTGAGGAAGAATTGACGGACTTTACTTCCGTGCTGTTCGGTGAACAGGATGAGATGGAGAAGTTAAAAGACTTCCTTACATACAATGGCGTGGAAAAAAGTAAACTTGTCTATGATGAGACAGAGCAGGTCTATGAACTGTTTGTAGATGCAAAGGACGAGAAAAAGGCGAAGACCATCGCCAGAGTTTTCTTAGAGCAGCAGGAAAAGGAACGCAAGGAGAATGCCGCAGAGGAAGAAGCAGCGGTAGACGAATTCCTGATGCCGGACGGAGATGAAGCATCGGAAGAAAAGCCAAATTCTGTGGAACTATTGAAAGCTGCATCCACGCAGGGCGGGCTGACCTATATGAACAGTGGTGCCAAAGCAGAGGAAAACAGATCCTCTGCCTGGGTACTGTTAATTGTGGGTGTTTTGGGAATCTTGGTGATGGCCCTTGGAATTGCAGGAGCACTACCCTTTAACATCGGGAACCCATACATGTTCTACGGGGTCATGAGTGCTGTATTTATCCTCTTCATTGTTATGGGCGTGGTGTCCATGCGTAATGCAAAACTTTTCGAGAAAAAGGCAGAGTCCGAGAACTCTCTGGTAGATACCTTGCTTAAATGGAGCGAGGAAAACCTGACTGCGGAAAAAATCGACGCGCAGATCGAAAATGCAGCAGATACTCCCGAAGAAGCCCTGTATTATAAGAGATTTGAAGTCATCCGCAACCAGATAAACCATCAGTTCATGAATCTGGACCAGCAGATGCTGGAGAATCTCATTGACACGAAGATCTACGAACAGATCTTCCCGGATACTGACGGAGCAGAGGAAGAATGATCAAAATATCCATCATATGTGTAGGGAAGATCAAGGAGAAATTTTTCCGTGATGCCATTGACGAATACAGCAAACGGCTGAGTCGTTACACGAAGTTGAACATTATCGAAGTGGCGGATGAGATGACACCGGATGGAGCAAGCACTGTTCTGGAAGATCAGATCCGTGAAAAAGAGGGAGCCCGCATTCTTGCAAAGCTGCCCCAGGATGCTCTGATCGTGACACTGGAGATCGCCGGCAAAAATTATTCTTCCGAAGAGTTTGCTGCGTGGATCGAGGACTGCAGTGTCCGTGGAAAAAGCCACATCTGTTTTGTCATCGGAGGATCCCTGGGACTGCACAAAAGCGTCTGCAGGAAAGCGGATCTGGCACTCAGTTTTTCCAAAATGACCTTTCCCCATCAGCTGATGCGTGTGATCCTGTGCGAACAGATCTATCGGGCGTTCCGGATCATTCAGCATGAGCCTTACCATAAGTAAAAGATTTGTAACCATTTTAAACAAAAGTGACGAAAATATGACAAAAAAACAACGTGCATTAGAAATCATAGAACGTCTGAAAAAAGAATACCCGGATGCCGGATGCACTCTGGATTACGATCAGGCATGGAAGCTGCTTGTCAGCGTCCGTCTCGCGGCCCAGTGTACCGATGCCCGGGTAAATATCGTGGTGGAGAAGCTTTACGAGAAATTCCCGGATGTGGATGCCCTGGCGGATGCTCCGGTGGAAGAGATCGAGGCAATCGTAAAGCCCTGCGGCTTAGGTCACAGCAAGGCGAGAGATATCAGCGCCTGCATGAAGATCCTTAGGGATAAATATCAGGGGAAAGTGCCGGATGACTTTGACGGGCTGCTGTCTCTGCCGGGAGTAGGCAGGAAAAGTGCTAATCTGGTCATGGGGGATGTCTTCGGTAGGCCCGCCATCGTGACGGACACTCACTGTATCCGCCTGGTGAACCGTATGGGACTGGTAGACGGTATCAAGGAGCCTGCCAAGGTGGAGAAGGAGCTGTGGAAGATCATTCCGCCTAAGGAAGGCAGTGATTTCTGCCACAGACTGGTATATCACGGAAGAGAGGTATGCACTGCCAGAACCCATCCCTATTGCGAGAAATGCTGCATCCGTGATATCTGTAAAAAAGTCGGTGTATAAGAGTTGGTGGTAATGTTGCCGCAGACAGGAGGAAGCCTATGAGAATGTATGACATCATCATGAAAAAGAGAAACGGTGGAGAGCTATCCAAAGAAGAGATTCACTTTTTTATTGAAGGCTACACAAAGGGAGAGATACCGGATTACCAGGTGTCTGCTCTGATGATGGCAATTTATTTTCAGAAGATGACGGAGAGTGAGACTTACGAACTGACCATGGCCATGGCACACAGCGGGGAGATGCTGGATCTGTCCAAAATCCACGGCTGTAAAGTAGACAAACACAGTACCGGCGGCGTGGGTGACAAGACTTCTCTGGCACTGACTCCCATGGTGGCTGCCTGCGAAATCCCGGTGGCCAAAATGAGCGGCAGAGGACTGGGCCACACCGGAGGAACCATTGACAAGTTAGAGAGCTTCCCCGGATTTACCACAGCACTTACCGCAGACCGCTTTATTGAAAATGTCAATAAGATCGGGATCGCCATTATGGGACAGACGAAAGATCTGGCGCCGGCAGATAAAAAGCTGTATGCCCTGCGGGATGTGACGGCCACCGTGGACAATATGTCCCTGATTGCCAGCTCCATCATGAGCAAGAAGCTGGCAGCCGGTGCGGATGCCATTGTGCTGGATGTCAAGACCGGCAGCGGTGCTTTTATGAAGAGTCAGGATGATGCATTTGCCCTGGCGGAAGAAATGGTCAAGATCGGTAAAAATGCAGGCAGACAAACCATTGCCGTAGTCTCGGATATGGATCAGCCGCTGGGGCGTGCTGTGGGAAACGCTCTGGAAGTAAAAGAAGCCATTGCCACCCTGCGGGGAGAAGGACCGGAGGATTTTAGAGAACTCTGCATGGTACTGGGCAGTCAGATGCTGCTTGCCGGTGGCAAGGTGGAGAATGCCGAAGAGGCAAGAGGAATGCTTACTAAAGTCATCGAAGACGGCAGTGCCTTACGGAAACTGGAACAGTTCGTGGAAGCCCAAGGGGGTGACCCGTTGGCAGTAATGAACCCCGAACTCCTTCCTAAGGCATCGATGGTAGTGCCTGTCTGTGCGGACAGAGACGGTTTCGTGGGAAGAATCGCCTGCGAGGACATTGGTATCTGTTCCCTGCTGTTGGGCGGAGGAAGAGAGACCAAGGAAAGTACGATCGACCTGTCGGTAGGTATCGTATTAGAGAAGAAAAAGGGAGATGCTGTGAAAAAAGGCGAGGTCCTCGGGTATCTTCATGCCAATGACGAACAACGTCTGAAAGCGGCAAAGGAGAAATTCTTAAATGCTTACTGCATTACCGACAGCTGCCCCCAAAAGGAGCCTCTGATCAAGGGGATTTTGCAGTAACATATTTCGGTGCTCTTCGTCATATAGTTTTATATGAAAATGAGAAGAGCACAACAGCAAAAAGAAAAATGGATCAATTCCCTGCAGCTTCCCAAGGATGTCTGTATGGGAGCGCTGCGCGTGACACTTACCGGCAACTGTGAAGTCTGGATCGAGAATTACAGAGGGATTTTGGAGTATACCGGTGAACGGATCCTGCTGCAGGCGAAGACCTGTCAGGTGTGTCTGGAGGGAAGCCGGCTTTCCATCGACTATTATACCAATGAAGATATGAAGATCAGCGGAAATATCAGTACGCTACGCTATTTATAGATCATTACTGGTAAACGGAGGTCGTCTGGAAATGACGGAATGGATCAAACGTCTGCAGGGATATGTGAAAATTCGTGTATGGGGATTTGCACCGCAGCGGTTTATCAATCTGTGCAGTAATAAGGGTGTATTACTGTGGAACATTGATAAGCAGGATGATATTTATACGATGTGTGTCAGTCTGAAAGCTTTTTATCAGCTGCGTCCCATCGCCAGAAAAACAAAAGTAAGGGTAGTCATATCGGAAAGATGTGGACTACCTTTTTTAGTGCCCGGAATGCTTAAAAGAAAGGTATTTTTTGCAGGCTTTTTTCTGACAGCAGCGTTTTGGATTCTATCTTCTTTTTTCATATGGGATATCCGGGTCTCCGGAAATTTACAGGTGACGGAGGATGTTTTTTTAAAATTTCTGGAGCAGGAAGGCGTACATACCGGAATGCGGAAAAGCAATCTGGACATCGGAGAATTGGAAAAACAGATCCGCCGCAATTTTCCACAGGTCACCTGGACCTCCGGACGACTGGACGGAGTACGTCTTTTTATTGAACTGAAGGAAAATGATATGCCGGTTCCGGAAGAAACTGCTGCAGATCCTAAGATAGGCAGGGATCTGGTGGCACAATACGACGGTGTGATCACGGAGATGATCGTTCGAAGCGGTGTGCCCAAAGTAACCACCGGCAGCAAAGTAGCAAAGGGGGACATTCTGGTGGAAGGCAGGATCCCCATATATGCGGAGGATGGCACCGTAAGGGAATACCGGCCGGTAGTATCGGACGCAGATATCCGGATGGAACACACCGGTACTTTCCAGGCGTATCTGCCGGCAGATTATATCCAAAAACAGTACACAGGGAGGGAAACAAAGTATTATTTTATTCGCTTCGGCGACATAGAGTGGAGACCGAAGGCGGAGCCCGGGTATCTGCAATACGACAGCATCCTTGACACCTGTCCGGTAAAAGTACTGGAATATCTGCATATTCCCTGCACACTGTGTAGGATCACTTATAGAGAGTATCAAAAAACAGAATATTCCTATACGACACAGGAAGCAAAAACTGTTTTACAGAAAAAAATATTGGACTTTCTCGAAAGTTTAGATGAAAAAGGGGTACAAATAATCTCGAAAGATGTTAAAATAGAAACAAAGTGCGCCGGATGGACTGCTCACGGAGAATTGACATTACGCGAGGCGGCGGGAGTGCTTACAGATTCCGTGCCGGAGATGGTCGAAGATCTGCGTACGGAAGATACTGATGGAAATGAGGAATAAGGCATAAATGGGTGTGACAGCAATCAGTTTTGAGATGGATACGGAACAGATGCGTAAGATATTCGGCATGCAGGATGCCTATATCAAGAAGCTGGAACAGGATTTTCAGGTGACTATCGTGGACCGTAACGGCAGCGTTGTGATCACCGGAGAGGAAGAGAATGCTTCGAAGGCATCCCGGGTATTGAAACAGTTGACTGCCCTGTCGGATCATGGCAATGAGATCGAAGAACAGAGTGTGGATTATGCCATTGAAATGGGAAAAGAGGATCAGGAAGATAAACTGATGGAAATGGATGCGGACTGCATCTGTCATACCATCAGCGGCAAACCGATCAAGCCAAAGACTCTGGGACAGAAAGCTTATGTGGATGCCATCCGCAAGAATATGATCGTATTCGGACTGGGACCTGCCGGTACCGGTAAGACTTACCTGGCCATGGCAATGGCAATCACAGCATTTAAAAATAACGAGGTCAGCCGTATCATACTGACCAGACCTGCCATTGAAGCCGGTGAAAAGTTAGGATTTTTGCCCGGAGACCTGCAGAGTAAGGTAGACCCGTACCTGCGTCCGCTATATGACGCGCTGTACCAGATCATGGGTGCTGAGAGCTTTGCCAAAAATATGGAAAAAGGTCTGATAGAAGTGGCACCTCTTGCTTATATGAGAGGCCGTACTCTGGACAATGCCTATATTATCCTGGATGAAGCGCAGAATACCACCCCGGCGCAGATGAAAATGTTCCTGACCCGTATCGGGTTTGGCTCCAAGGTGATCGTAACCGGTGACTCTTCCCAGAAGGATCTTCCCGTGGGAGCAAAGTCCGGTCTGGATGTGGCGACGAGAGTCCTTAAAAATATTGACGACATTGCTTTCTGTAATCTGACCAATAAGGATGTGGTTCGACATCCGCTGGTACAGAAGATCGTAAAAGCATACGATGATTATGAAGCCGGGAGCAAAAGAAGCCCTAAGTTAAAGCATACGGACAAGGGAAAAAGATAAGTATGAAAACGGAAAACAAAAACGGTCTTTTGGTATTTCTGCTGCCGGAACTTCTGACAGTTTTGGCGGGAAGTGCCGGGGTTTACGGGCTGGGGATTATTGCCAGACAATTATCGGCGGAAAATGCATTGCGGGATGCGGTGATGACAGCGCTGGGATTTGCTGTGGCAGGTTTTTTCCTTCGAAGGGAGACCCTGGACGATCATTTGGATTATGATAATGCAGATCATCCGATCCGGTTTTGGATCGTGGTCTGGTGCTGCCTTTTGTTTTCTCTGGCATGCGTTTTTTTGCCGGCGGGAGGATGGCCGTTCCCTGCGGTGTTTGTAGTATTATCGTTATTTGGCAATCTCCCTGTGGGAATTCTGTTTTCCTCAGTGTTTTTAATGATTGCTGCGTTTGAAGGACAGTCTGCCGGCATTTTCTTTTTGTATTTTATCAGCGGTATTTTCGCAGCCTGTCTGTTTCAGCATCTGGAAGAGGAATTTTCCATTGCGATACCCTTATTTTTATCCCTGTTGTGTCTGCTTTTGTGTGAAACGGCCAATATTGTATTGCTGACCAATGAACACCTTACGTTGGAACAATTCCTGGTACCGGCGGCAAATCTGATCATCTCGGGAATCCTGCTTTTGGGAATACTGAAAATCTTCTCGGGAATGGTGGTCTACAAGGACAGAGTGCGGTATCTGGATCTGAATGACACGGAGAATCAGACGCTTTCCCAGTACCGGAAAACGGATCGTGCAGAGTATTTTCTCTGTATACATACGGCGTATTTCTGCGAGCGTATTGCCGTCAAACTGGGAATGGACAAGGAGGCACTGAAGTGTGCGGGTCTATACCATAAAAAGTGCTGGGATCAGATGACAAAGGAAGGCGTGGAATTCCCGAAAGGGGCTCGGACGATTCTGGAAGAATACAAAACGAACAAAAATTATCACCACAGAGAGACAGTGGTATTGTATTGTTCCGATGCGATTGTCAGTGCGGTTTTGTTACTGCTTCAAAAGGGACCTGACAAGAAGCCGGATTATGACCAGGTCATTGATAAGATATTTGAACGCATCTGGCAGAAAGAAATCGTCAGTGAATGCGATATGACGCTGCATGACTGGAAACGGATGCAGAAGATATTTAAGGAGGAGAAACTGTATTATGACTTTTTACGTTGAAAATGAAACCGGGGAGAGCTTTTCCGAAGGGACAGAGGCGTTCCCTGTGGAGGATACGGTAGAAAAGGTAGCATGTGCTGTACTGGATATGGAAGGCTGCCCTTATGAGGTACAATTAAATGTTCTGCTCACCGATAACGACGGCATTCACGCATACAATAAGGAATACCGTAACATTGACAGGGAGACGGATGTGCTGTCTTTCCCCAATCTGGACTTTGACAGACCCGGTAATTTTGAGATCTCCGAAGACAGAGAGGCGGATTATTTTGATCCGGATACGGGAGAACTGATTCTGGGAGATATTATTATCTCCGTGGATCGCATAAAGGAGCAGGCAGAGAGCTACGGACACAGCAGAAAAAGAGAATTTGCGTTCCTGGTAGCCCACAGTATGCTGCATCTGTGCGGATATGACCATATGGAAGAAGACGAAGCAAAGGTAATGGAGGCTAAGCAGGAGCAGGTTCTTTCATCCCTTGGAATTACAAGAGATTAAAAAGGGCGTGTAATACACGTATAGGTAACCGAAATGAATCAGGTAGAGGTAAAAAGAAAACAGATACAATTTTTCGCAGATGCTCTGGCGGTGATCAATGTCTGGATATTCGGAAGGAAACTTGGCAATAACGGGCTGGCTTATCTTACGGCGGCTTTGTTGGTGTTTGCATTTTTCTGGATCCTTACGGGGAAGAACATTCCTGACCGGATGGGGAAGCTTCTTCGCGGAAGAAGTGCCAAAGGACAATATAAAAATGTATCGAAAATGCGTAGAAATATGATGCTGTTCCAGATGGCTGCCGGACTTTTAGCGGCGTTATTTTGTGCAGCTGCTGGATGTACGGTATTGGAAAAGGTATTTCGCATCCCCTACGGCAGTATGATCTTATGGATTCTTTGCCCTGCGTTATTTTTCAGATGCATTCAATCCGTGTTTCTCGGATGTTTTCAGGGGGAAGGATCGGAGATGCCCTCCGCTGTGTCTTGTGTGCTTCGTCAGGTATTTTATCTGGGACTTGGTCTTTTATTCTTAGGAATCTTCGGCAATTACGGAGAAAAAGTAAGTCTTCTTCTGAAAAGGGATGATTTCACGGCAATGTACGGAGCCATGGGGGTGGCTTTGGGTATTCTGATCTCGGAGCTTTTAGTGACGCTGTTTTTATTCGTGATCTACCGGGGCAGCATGTCGGGAAGAAGAGCGAACGAGAACGGGATGAAGGGAACCGACAGCTTTGCGGGGCAGATCGGATCTCTGTTTCCCGGAATCGGCGGAGATATTTTAAGACAGCTTCTTTTCCTGCTGCCGTTATGGCTGGGACTCATTCTGTTTCAGAGACAGTCGCAGGATATTTATGCATCAGCAGAACAATACGGAGTGTTTGCCGGAAGATATCTGGTGACGCTGCTTTTCCCCACGTTGATATTGTATGCGGGAATGCTGTCTTGTATTGCCAGGACCTGCGCTCATCTTAAGAAAAAAGAAGACCGGTTTGCAAAATCCGTGTTTCAGGCAGGTATGCAGGGTGTTTTCCTTCATGGAATGTTTTTTACCATAGTGACCGCTGTGTTGGCATTACCGATTGCCCAGACCCTGGATAACGCCGTTTCCACACAGCTTGCGGATATGTTCGCCAAAGGCTCCTCAATTATTTTGTGGCTGCTTTTGCTCCTGTATTGCTCGGAAATCCTTAAGATGACAGGAAAGGGTTATCTTGTCCTTGCAGGATACGGCATTATGGATATTGTTTTTGTGATAGCGGAAACAGTGCTTTTAAATTTGGAAAATGCCGGAAGCTTAAGTATTGTGCTGGGCAGTGTCATAAGTATGGCATGCGGTGCCGTGTTCTTATGTGTGATTGTCTGTCTGCAGATGAAGACCTGGCCGGACGCCCTTAGGAGTCTGGCAATTCCCGTCGGATGCAGTCTTGCCTGCGGTCTGCTGGCGTTCGGGTTGGAGAAGATTATGCTTCCCCGTTTGGGAGCAGTGGTGACGGTACTCTTGGAACTGGTGATTACGCTTTTGCTGTACTGGTTTTTGCTTATTATGTTACGATGCTTTAAGGGATCCGATTTTTCCTATATTCCCTGCGGCCGGCTGATGCGTAAGCTTGGGAAAATACTCCGGCTGATTTAAGACTTTCCCAAAGCGGGTTGGCAGGATGTATATTTTCCAAAAAATAACTGATACTGATACAAAGAATGAAACATTGACACCAGGGATGTGAGGCAGTATGAAATTTGTAAAACGTATCAGTTACTTTTTTGTGGTTCCGGTCTTTTTCCTGGGACTGGGAATATATCTCGGCGTCTGGGGAATCCATTTTTTCTATCCGGGTCTTTGGTATGATATGAATGATACAGCTAAGCCACCGTATGTTGTAGATGAGACAGTGACAGACGAAGAGGGTAATTTGCCACCAGCGAGTGTGGCTGTGGCTTCTTCCGGGGAGACACTGTGTGCGGATACGGAATATGTGCTGGAAGAGACCGATATTCTCCGGGGGACTAGTGTTGAGACCTCCTGGAAGATTCCGCACAAATATATCGGTATGGATCGGGAGAACTTTTTGGAGACCATGGATCTGTATGCCGAACATCCGCCACTTTCGGAGATTGAACGGGGATTTGTGGGGCTGGAGGTATTGTCCTTTTCCAGGGATAGAGTGGTGGTCCGCATGGATTACCGGTATGTGCAGCCCAGTGAAAGCTTTTATCTGGCGGTGACGGATCATGAAGTGGTGGTATATTTAGAGGACCGGACCACGGTATATATCAATACGGGAATTGCACTGGAGGATCTGCCGGAGACTTTGCAGCTGCAGATCATGGACATGCTGTTCGTCCCGGATGAAGAGACATTGTATGATTTTTTGGAGACTTATTCCTCTTAAATAAAGGTGAAGAAACAGATGAAGAAACAGATAGGTGTGATCGGCGGCGGAGCTGCCGGTATGATGGCAGCGATAACTGCTGCAAGAGAAGGCGCTAAGGTGACGATCTTCGAGCGCAATGACCGTGTAGGGAAGAAGATATTACAGACAGGAAACGGAAAGTGCAATCTGGGCAACCGGGCACTTTCTGTGGAATGTTATCACGGCACTGATCTGCAGTGGATCGGAAAGGCACTGAAACGTTTTGACACAGAAGATACGATCCGGTTCTTCCATAGCATCGGGCTGATGGTAAAAGAAAAAAACGGATATCTCTATCCGGTCTGCGAACAGGCGGCTGCTGTATTGGATGTACTGCGGTATGAATTACAGGCTCTCGGCGTGGAGATTGTATTTTCGTGTAAGATTACAAAAGTAGAACGGATGGATTCCGGAAAGCTGCTTGTCAGTGACGGGGAAAAAGAGTGGATGTTGGATGCGGCGATTCTGACCTGCGGAGGGAAAGCGGCTCCTGCCACCGGATCGGATGGCAGTGGATTTAAGCTTGCAAAGAAGCTGGGACATACCTGCACACTTACGGTTCCGGCACTGGTGCAGCTGCGCTGTCAGGAAACGGATCTGCTGAAGGGTATCGCCGGGGTCCGGACGGACAGCGAGATTGGAATTTTGTGCGATGGAGAGGAAATCTGCAGAGAACGTGGCGAATTGCAGCTGACGGATTACGGTATCTCCGGCATTCCGGTATTCCAGTTAAGCAGCTGTGTGAACTACCGGCTCAGAGAACGCAGAGAATGTGTGGCACAGATTGATTTTCTGCCGGAATTGTCAAAAGAAGAATATCGTAAATTACAGGAGAACCGTAAGCTGCTTTTGGGAGACCGGACAGCGGAGGAATTTTTTACCGGTATAGTACATAAAAAGCTGACTTCGACACTGCTAAAGCTGGCGGGGATCCGTCTGGCAACGCCCATGCGGGAGATCCCGGAGGAGAAGATTCGCAATTTCTATGGACTTTGCAGGAACTTCAGACTGCATATTACGGAGAGCAATCCCTACGAGAATGCACAGGTATCTGCAGGTGGAGTCGCAGTAACGGAAGTAAAAGAGACGATGGAATCCAAATACTGTGCCGGCGTCTATTTTGCGGGAGAGATCCTGGATGTGGACGGCAGATGCGGAGGTTACAATCTGCAATGGGCATGGAGCAGCGGATATCTGGCAGGATATCACGCAGCACAATAACAGGAGAAAAATGATTATGATCAGACTGAACCAGCTGAAGCTTCCGGTGAATCATACCGAAGCGCAGCTTATGAATAAGACGGCACAGATCTTACGGATTCCGGAAGCGGAGATCCTTGAAATTGAGATCGTAAGGCAGTCACTGGATGCCAGAAAAAAACCGGAGCTTTTCTACAGTTATAGCGTAAATGTGACGGTGAAAAGAGAGCAAAAAGTATATAAGGATGCGGTTCGCAGACTGGGAAAGGCAAATGTAGCGCTTGTAGAAAAGACAGAGTATCATTTCCCGGATGGCGGCACACAGCCGCAGAAACATCCTACTGTGATCATCGGTATGGGACCGGCGGGATTATTTTGTGCCTATTACCTGGCACAGCACGGATATGCACCGGTGATCTTAGAGCGCGGCGAAGACGTGGATACCAGACAGGCGGATGTGGAAGCGTTCTGGCAGACGGGAAGGTTAAAACCGGATTCCAATGTACAGTTCGGGGAAGGCGGCGCCGGAACTTTTTCCGATGGTAAATTAAATACACTGGTAAAGGATAAATACGGCAGAAATACGGAAGTGCTGAAAACCTTTGTTCGTCATGGCGCCGATCCGTCGATTGTTTACCAGGCAAAGCCTCATATCGGTACGGATGTCTTGAGCAGAGTCATAAAAAGCATGCGGGAAGAGATCCTGCGTCTGGGTGGTGAGGTTCGTTTTAAGAGTCAGGTGACAGAGATTAAAACGCAAAACGGGCAGGTCACCGGAGTCATCGTAAACGGCAGGGAAGAGATTCCCTGTGAGCAGGTGGTACTGGCTCCGGGACACAGTGCCAGAGATACTTTTGCCATGTTATATGAGAAAAATTTCCCCATGGCGTCGAAACCTTTTGCAGTTGGATTCCGCGTGGAGCATCCACAGAACCTGATCAATAGAAGCCAGTATGGCGCAGAACATGTGAAAGAGCTGGGGGCTGCTGCCTATAAACTAACGGCAAAGACAAGTTGTGGCAGAGGTGTTTACTCTTTCTGTATGTGTCCCGGAGGCTATGTGGTCAATGCATCCTCGGAACCCGGGAGGCTTGCGGTCAACGGTATGAGTTACAGTGACCGTGACGGAAAAAATGCAAACAGTGCCATTATTGTTGCGGTGACTCCCGCAGATTACGGCTCCGATCACCCGTTAGCGGGAATTGAATTCCAGCGAAGACTGGAGCAGAGAGCCTACGAACTGTGTGACGGAAAACTTCCGGTTCAAAGGTACGGAGACTTCAGGGAAAAGGTCACCGGAGAACCCCGTAAGATACAGAACGGACCTAAGGAAGGCTTGTGGGACAACTTGGAACCGCAGTGCAAGGGAGCGTTTGCATGGGCGGATCTTACGGGGATCCTTCCCGGGGAGTGTAACCAGGCCTTCGTGGAAGGAATGGACAGCTTTGATAGGCAGATCCACGGTTTTGCATCCCAGACAGTGATCCTCACGGGAGTGGAGAGCCGGACTTCTTCCCCGGTGCGGATTGAGCGCGATGAAAATTTACAGTCCGGGATCCGTGGGTGTTACCCCTGTGGGGAAGGCGCCGGATATGCCGGAGGAATCACCTCTGCAGCAATGGACGGCATTCGTGTGGCGGAACAGATCGCATCACAGTTTGCTCCGTTACAGCGTTGACGTACGGAGCAAAATAGTATATTATGCAGATAATCCATAGTTTGTATGCAGAAAGGCAATCAACGTGAATAACATAAGGGAACAGATTAAGAACAAGAAAAGAATCGTTATTAAGATCGGTTCTTCTTCTTTACAGCATGCTGAGACAGGAGATCTGGATTACATCCGTCTGGAGAAGTTAGTCAGAGAACTCTGTGATATCAGTAATCAGGGGAAGGAAGTCGTGCTGGTGACTTCCGGCGCCATCGCAGTTGGTAAAAAAGCTGTAAATTTAAAAACGATAGAAGGAAAGACCCAGGCAGAAGCTATGGCAGTGAAACAGGCATGCTCCGCCATCGGTCAGGCGAGACTGATGATGGCTTATCAGAAGCTGTTTGCGGAGTACAATCATGTGGCAGCACAGATTTTGATGACAAAAAATACCATCGTGGACAATCTGAACCGTTACAATGCCCACAATACCTTTACCCAGCTGTTGAAAATGGGTGCGATCCCGGTCGTCAATGAAAATGATACCGTAGCAACCTACGAGATCGAGATCGGTGATAACGATACCCTGTCCGCTATTGTGGCGGCGCTGATCGATGCGGATCTTCTGATCCTTCTGTCGGATATCGATGGTCTCTACACCGATGATCCCAGACAGAACCCGGAGGCGGAATTTATCGAACAGGTGGATGAACTTACGGATGAATTCATGAATATGGGCAAGGCTACCACCGGCAGCAATGTAGGTACCGGAGGCATGAATACCAAAATGATCGCTGCGAAGATCGCCACCAGCTCCGATGTGGATATGATCATTGCCAACAGCAGAGACATCGGTATGCTGCACCGGCTGTTAGAAGGGGAGAACGAAGGTACCCTGTTCGTGGCACACAGGGACGAAGCCTTTGACCTGCCGGGCTTTGTAGAAAATCTACATAAAAAATAAGTGATGAAGATGGATTCGCGATTCCTCCGACAAAAGGAATCGTCGGCAGAATGGAGATTACTATGAATATGGATGAGAGAATAAAGCGCATTAATGAGCTTTATCATAAATCACAAAACGAAGGACTGACAGACGAGGAAAAGCTGGAACAGTCCATACTGCGACAGGAATATGTAGACAGTATCAAACGTAACATGAAAGCACAGTTAGACAACATTGAGATCGTCAGACCGGACGGTTCTGTTGAAAAATTAAAGCCGTCTTATAAAAAGAACAAAAAATAAAGAAAAATGATCAGAGAAGAGAAAAAGTTACTTCGTAAGGAAATATTATCCCGCAGGGATGCTTTGACAGAAGCCGAACGGGAGAGAGGAAAGTTACTCATTACCGAACGGATCCTGGGGCATCAGTGGTATTATCTCTCCGATAAGATCCTTAGCTTTGTAAGCTATGGAAGTGAGATCTGTACCACGGAGATTTTAGAAAATGCCCTGCAGGATGGAAAAGAGGTCTATGTCCCTAAGGTGGAAGGACGGGAAATGAAATTTTACCGAATCCGGTCGCTTACGGAACTGAAGGAAGGCTATAAGAGAATCCGGGAACCGCAGGGGAATACGGAAAGCTATGTGTTTACTCCGGAAAATGCGGCAGGAAGCCTTTTTCTTATGCCGGGAAGTGTATTTGATCCTCTGGGTAACCGCTTAGGGTACGGCGGTGGATTTTATGACCGGTATCTGGCAGACAAAGAAGCCTTAAGACTGCGCAGCATCGCTGTGGGATTTCGGTGTCAACAGGCAAAAGAGGTGCCGGTGGAAGAGACGGATGTAAAGCCTTATCAGGTGATTTTGGTATAAACAAATGTTTTGGAAAGGCGGAGAAAATGGCTGAGCTTTTAGAACTGGGGAAAAATGCCTGCGATGCAAAATATATATTGCAGAAGTTGACAACCGAAGAGAAAAATAAAGCATTGCAGACTGCGGCAAACAATTTGTGTGACAGACAGGAAGAAATCCTGTCCGCAAATGCAGTGGATCTGGAAAACGGCAGAAAAAACGGAATGAATCCGGGACTGTTAGATCGTTTAAAGCTTACCGCTGACAGAATCTCGCAGATTGCGGAGGGGCTTATGCAGATTGCAGTGCTCCCGGACTGCATCGGTGAGACCATGGAGCATTTCGAGCGTCCCAACGGACTAAAGATCGACAAGGTCAGAGTTCCGTTAGGTGTTATCGGTATTATCTATGAGGCACGCCCCAATGTCACCGCGGATGCCTTTGGTTTATGCTTTAAAACCGGTAACGCCGTGATCTTAAAGGGCGGCAGTGATGCCATTCATTCCAATATTGCAATCGTTAAGGTATTACAGGATACACTGGAAGTTTGCGGGATGCCCCGGACTGCGGTGCAGTTGATTGAAAATACGGATCGCGCGGTTACCGCGCAGTTTATGAAAATGAAGGAATATGTGGATGTACTGATTCCCAGAGGCGGTGCGGGACTGATCCGCAGCGTGGTGGAGAACAGCACCATTCCCGTGATCGAGACCGGAACCGGTAATTGCCACGTCTACGTAGATCAGGACGCAGATGTGGATATGGCAGTAAAAATTCTAATGAATGCCAAGACCCAGCGGATCGGTGTCTGCAATGCCTGTGAGTCTCTGGTGGTACATCGGGCAATCCGTGACAGATTCCTTCCCAAAATGGCGGAGACCCTGAAGACAAAAAATGTGGAACTGCGGGGAGACGAAAGTACGTGTGAAATCCTGCCGGACTGTATTCCGGCAACGGAAGAAGATTACGGCACCGAGTATCTGGACTATATTTTATCCATTAAAACGGTCGACAGTGTGGACGAGGCGATCGCTCATATTAACCGCTATAATACGAAGCATTCCGAATGTATCGTGACAGAAAATGCGCAGACGGCGGAAAAGTTCTTAAACGAAGTGGATGCTGCCTGTGTCTATGTCAATGCATCCACACGTTTTACGGATGGATTTGAATTTGGATTTGGTGCCGAAATCGGCATCAGTACACAGAAACTGCACGCAAGAGGCCCTATGGGTCTGAAGGAGCTGACCTCCTATAAATACAAGATCCACGGAAACGGTCAGATCCGCGGATAATGACCTGCGTATTCTCCGGATGTTTTGACCGGAAATAACTATAAAAGTAGAGGAGAGAGATTATGAAAGAAGTAAACGGAAGCATTTGGCACACCATGAGCACCCAGAGAGTCACTCCCACAGATTTTGTCTGTGTCATTGAGATCTCCAAGGGCAGTAAAAACAAGTATGAACTGGATAAGGAGACCGGCCTTCTGATCCTGGACCGTATCCTGCATACATCCACCCATTATCCCGCTAACTACGGATTCATTCCCAGAACCTACGGCGATGACGGTGACCCCCTGGATGTACTGTTATTATGTTCCGAGCCGGTACAGCCCATGACCCTGGTAAGAGCGTATCCTATCGGTGTGATCTCCATGCTTGACAACGGCAAAAACGATGAGAAGATCATTGCGGTTCCTTTCAATGATCCAAATTATAACTGCTACCATGATATTTCCGAGCTGCCCAGTCATGTGGTGGACGAGATGGAACATTTCTTCACAGTATATAAGGCACTTGAGAACAAGACCACCGCAGTCAATGAAAAGGGTAACAGAGAAGAAGCTATCGAAGTCATCAAGAAATGTCTCGATAACTACATTGATACCTTTATCAAGAGCTGGTAAATGCCGCAACATAAGAATATGGTGTCGTTTCATAGAAACTAATGAAAAAAATGTCAAAACCCACTAGATTTTTTTAGGGAAATATGAGAGAATGAACACGACCATTATGATATTATTTTATCAATAGTATTATAAGTACATATTGAAAGGAGATTTCACATGATTTATTCAAAAGAAGTTGAAGAAATGTGTCCCGTTGCACAGGGCGTACATCATGGTTGTGCTCCCATTCCCGAAGAGGCAAAATGGGTGCAGGCAAAAGAAGTTAAGGATATTTCCGGTCTGACTCACGGTGTGGGCTGGTGTGCACCTCAGCAGGGTGCATGTAAGCTGACCCTGAACGTTAAGGAAGGCATCATCCAGGAGGCTCTGGTTGAGACCGTTGGATGTTCCGGTATGACCCACTCCGCAGCTATGGCTGCTGAGATCCTGCCCGGTCTGACCGTTATGGAAGCTTTAAATACTGACCTTGTATGTGATGCAATCAATACCGCTATGAGAGAGCTGTTCTTACAGATCGTATACGGTCGTACCCAGAGCGCATTCTCTGAGGAGGGTCTGCCTGTCGGTGCAGGTCTGGAAGATCTCGGTAAGGGCTTAAGAAGCCAGGTTGGTACTATGTACGGTACTCTGAAGAAGGGCCCCCGTTATCTGGAGATGGCAGAAGGTTATGTAACCGGTATCGCTCTGGACAAGGATGATCAGATCATCGGTTACCAGTTCGTTAACCTCGGCAAGATGACCGACTTCATCAAGAAGGGTGACGATGCCAACACTGCATGGGAAAAGGCTAAGGGCCAGTATGGTCGTGTAGATGATGCAGTTAAGATCATCGATCCCAGAAAACAATAAGATATAGGAGGACAGAAAAAATGGCTTTATTTGAATCATATGAAAGACGTATTGATAAGATTAACGCTGTATTGAACAGCTATGGTATCTCCTCTATCGAAGAAGCAGAGAAGATCACAAAAGATGCAGGTCTGGATGTATACGATCAGGTTAAGAAGATCCAGCCCATCTGTTTTGAAAATGCTTGCTGGGCTTACACCGTAGGCGCTGCAATCGCAATCAAAAAGGGCTGCAGAAAGGCATCTGAAGCAGCAGCAGCTATCGGTGAAGGCTTACAGTCATTCTGTATTCCCGGTTCCGTTGCTGATACCCGTAAGGTAGGTCTTGGCCATGGTAACCTGGGCAAGATGTTACTGGAAGAGGATACTGATTGCTTCTGTTTCCTGGCTGGACATGAGTCCTTCGCAGCAGCAGAGGGCGCGATCGGTATCGCAGAGAAGGCTAACAAAGTTCGTCAGAAGCCTTTACGTGTTATCCTGAACGGTCTTGGTAAGGATGCTGCAAAGATCATTTCCCGTATCAACGGATTTACCTTCGTAGAGACCTCTTATGATCCTTACACCAACACCGTTACCGAGGTAGAGAGAATTGCTTACTCCGAGGGACTTCGTGCTAAGGTTAACTGCTACGGCGCTAACAGCGTTCCCGAAGGTGTTGCTATCATGTGGAAGGAGAACGTAGACGTATCCATCACCGGTAACTCTACCAACCCTACCAGATTCCAGCATCCCGTAGCCGGTACTTACAAGAAGGAGAGACTCGAAGCTGGCAAGAAGTACTTCTCCGTTGCATCCGGCGGCGGTACCGGACGTACTCTGCATCCCGATAACATGGCTGCAGGTCCCGCTTCTTATGGTTTCACCGATACTCTGGGCCGTATGCACTCTGATGCGCAGTTCGCTGGTTCTTCCTCCGTACCTGCACACGTTGAGATGATGGGTCTGATCGGTATGGGTAATAACCCTATGGTAGGCGCTACCGTAGCTGTTGCAGTATCCATCGAGGAAGCTGCTAAGGCTGGCAAGTTCTAACTAAATCTGATTTTCAGAATTCTGAGACTCCCGATTTTTCGGGAGTCTTTTTTTACAAAAATTACTTTTGCAATCGAACATATATTCTGCTATAATATAATGAGCCCAGGCTCATTAGCGAACGAATATCCTGCGAAGCAGGATGTAGAGTGCAATAGCACGAATTCGTGAGCTTATGATATAATGAGCGCAAGGGAGCCAATATGCTTGCATAATTGGCGAACGGCGAATTTGATCATGATCGTTGTGAAGCAACGGTAAGCACCATAGGTGCGAATCATGATGTAATGAGCAACCGCAGCACAGAAAGGAGACATTTATGGAATCATCATCACATACATATATTGCTATGGATCTGAAGTCCTTTTATGCCTCCGTGGAGTGCGCAGACAGAGGCCTGGATCCTCTGAATACGAACCTGGTGGTGGCAGATGCCTCCAGGACGCAAAAGACCATCTGCCTGGCAGTATCTCCCTCCTTAAAAGCCTACGGAATCCCCGGAAGAGCCAGACTGTTCGAGGTGATCTCCAAGATAAGGGAAGTGAATGCCCTGCGGAAAGTGCGGGCACCCGGAGGCAGTTTTTTAGGAAAAAGCACTTTTGCGGATGAATTACAGGAACATCCGGAACTGGAAGTGAGTTTTATCACGGCAACACCCCGGATGGCGAGATATCTGGAGTACAGTACACAGATCTATGATATTTACCTGAGATATCTTGCACCGGAGGATATACATGTCTATTCCATTGATGAAGTATTCCTGGATGTAACGCAGTATCTGAAGATCTACAAAATGACGGCGGAAGAACTGGCAACCACGATTGCCACAGAAATCCTTAAGAAAAAGGGACTGACCGTCACGGCGGGGATCGGAACAAATCTGTATCTGTGTAAGGTGGCAATGGATATTGTTGCCAAGCACATAGAACCGGATGCAAATGGCGTACGAATCGCAAAGCTGGATGAGATCAGCTATCGGGAACTGCTGTGGGACCATAAGCCGTTGACGGACTTCTGGCGGGTGGGCGCAGGATACCGTAAAAAGCTGGAAGCCGCTGGAATGTTTACCATGGGAGATATCGCCCGTTGCTCTATCGGTGGAGTGGGTGATTACTATAATGAGGATCTACTGTATGGAATGTTTGGAATCAACGCGGAACTTCTGATCGATCATGCCTGGGGATACGAACCGGTAACCATGGATCTGATCAAATCCTACCGCCCGGAGACCAACTGTATCAGCGCCGGGCAGGTTCTGCATTGTGCTACGGATTTTACACAGACGAAGATCGTGGTTCGGGAGATGGCAGAGCAGCTGGTACTGGACCTGGTGGAGAAGAAACTGGTGACAGACCAGGTTGTTTTGACGGTGGGGTATGACATTGATAACTTGAAGATACCAGGGATTGCGGATCGTTATCACGGCGATATCACCGTGGACCGTTACGGCAGAAGTGTACCGAAACACGCGCATGGCACCGGGAATCTTGGAAATATGACTGCATCCGCTGCCAGGATCACAGACACGATCATGGAACTATATGAACGGATCGTGGATCCCATGTTACTTGCCCGCAGGATCACACTGGTGGCAAATCATTTAAAAGAGGCAGACAGTGTGAAGGATGAGCCGGTCTATGAACAGCTGGATCTGTTTTCCGGCGGACTGTTGTCGGATGACACCAAAGAGAAGGACATGCAGAAGGAAAAGGAACATTTGGAAAAGGAAAAACATCTGCTGGAAGCCATGCTTAGCGTAAAATCCAAATACGGAAAAAATGCTATTTTAAGAGCCGCCGATCTTCAGGAGGGCGCTACCACGATAGACAGGAACCGCCAGATCGGCGGTCATAAGGCATGAATCAAATTTGAAATTTGATTCGCGATTCCTACGACGAAAGGAATCGTCTGCGGAATGGAGATTACTATGAACGAAAAATATAAAGACATGCTCCATCTTCCCCATCCGGTATCTGCGACACATCCCAGGATGTCACTGCCAAATCGTGCCGCCCAGTTTTCTCCTTTTGCGGCGCTTACGGGATACGACAATGCTCTGAGAGAGACCGCCAGACTGACGGATCGCTTTATAGAATTGGATGAGGACAGGAAACAGGAGATTGACAGACAACTCTATTATATTCACGAACATTTGACACAAAAGCTTCCTGTGAAGATCACTTATTTTGTACCGGATTTCCAAAAAGATGGAGGCAGTTACCGGACTCTGGAAGGTCATGTTCAGAAAATAAATGAAACAGCCGGGAAAATTTGCATGAACGACACGGAGATTCCGATAAATAAGATTTATCAGATAGATTTCACATGATTTTATAAAAATTGCACGTTATAACCTCTTATAATGTGAAAATAACACTGGTAAAATATACAAACATCTTGTATAATGTACAGTAATGGCTGAGAAAAAAGCTGGAAAATAAATGAGGGAGGAAGACCAAATGTACTTTTGTAAAAATTGCGGCGAGCCTTATATGACGGATGAAGCTGTAATGTGCGTAAAGTGTGGAGTAGCCAAAGGACAGGGCAATAATTACTGCCATAACTGTGGAAAGCCTTTAGCACCGGATGCAACAGTGTGTTTGAACTGTGGTGTTGCCAATAAGCAGGCACCGGCAGCGGATGCCAAATCCAAACTGGTAGCCGGACTGTTAGGTATTTTCCTGGGATCCTTCGGTGTACATAATTTCTATCTGGGTTATACCGGTAAGGCAGTTACCCAGTTGGTACTTACCATTGTAGGAATCCTTTTAAGCTGTGTGGTTGTCGGCGTATTTCTTGTAATGGGTGTAGGTATCTGGGGACTCGTAGAGGGTATCATGATCCTGACCGGCAAAATCGACACCGACGGCAAGGGCAATCCGTTAGCGGATTAAAATAAGAAGTCTGAACAAGACAGAAAGAGGAAAAAATGGACGGACAGAACTTTGAAAATGAAAACAATGTTACAATAGACACTACGGCTGCAGAAACGGTTTCCGAAGCCGAAGTAACTCCGGCAGCAGAACCTGTACAGGAGACCCCCGTGGTAGAGCCCGTTAACAATTATCAGGACTATACCGCTAATGTACAGCCCCAGACAATTGTAGAAGCCCCTAAGGCTGAGAACAAGGAGACCAACGTACTGGCAATTGTAAGCCTGGTACTTGGTATTCTCTCTATCGTTCTCGGATGCTGTACCGGCTGGGTAGGAGCACTGTTCGGAGTCGGCGGTATCATCTGTGCTGTATTTGCCAACAAGCAGGGTAAGACCGGACTGGCAAAGGGTGGACTGATCTGCTCTATCATAGGCATCGTACTGGGAATTCTGATCACGATTCTTGCAGTAGTATTTTCCGTTGCAATGATCGGTAGCGGTGCATATGGTACCTACTAAAAAAGGCTGCCTGGAAGACTATCTCTATTTGACGGGATGGATATTCCTGGTACTTGGTTTGACGGGAAGCTTAGTATATCTCAAGGCTATCGTACCGATACTGGAAAATACAGGATATACCTGCATCGTCTATCGTCTGTTCGGAATCTATTGCCCCGGATGTGGCGGGACCAGAGCGTTAAGTGCCCTTCTTCAGGGACATTTCCTGGTATCAGCCTGGTATCATCCGCTTGTGATATATACGATCATCATTTTTGGAGGATTCATGATAAGCCAGACACTTGCCAGATTACATTTCAGCAGGGTAAAAGGCTGGCGCTTTCATGAATGGCATCTGTATGCGGCGGTAGCGATCATGATCGGGAATTTTATTCTGAAAAATATTTTGCTTCTCGGCTTTCACATTTCACTTTGACTGTATTTGCATTTTTACATATACAGAATATTTTATCGCACACAAAGTGCAGAGGGAGAAAAAATGGATAAAAAAACTACGGGTATTGTTGCGTACATCACTTGGATTGGCTGGATCGTCGCTTTTTGCGCAGGTGACAAGGAGGGAGCTAAGTTCCATCTGAATCAGGCATTGGTTATTTTCTTAGCGCAGATCGTTGCAAGCGTTATCCGCGTTATTCCTTATGTAGGCGGCGTTGTAAGCACAATTCTGAGCATCTTCCTGTTCGTATGCTGGATCATGGGTCTGATCTATGCTTGTAAGGAAGATGAGAAGGAAGTTCCCCTGCTCGGCCAGATCAAGATCTTAAAATAATAAGATGCCAGGTTCAAAAGGTCTAAGCCCACATGAGCTTGCTCATATGTGGGTGAAAGACCTTAGGACCCGCCCCGATATGAGCATAAAAGTGGGATGATAATCCCACGATATGCGAATATTGGGTAGGGTGCTATGTGCCAGTGGCACATGTTTAGCACGGACCGAAGCGGAGCGGAGACGTGAGAGTGCGCAGCACGGAGCAATCCGTAGGCATCAAAGTCGGGGGCTTTTGTCTCCGATATCATAATATAATAAGCTAATTAAAAATACCCCCGTGCATTGCACGGGGGTATTTTTATTCTGTGATTTGAAATTATTCAGCAACAGAAGCTTCCGTGGTGGCTTCTTCCGTCGTCAGATTGACATCCTCCGGCTGTTCACCGTGAAGGAAAGTGATGATGATCTGAATACGCTTGTAAGCTCTGGCGTAATTTTCCTTGGCATAATCGGCAGTCAGCTGATTATATCCGCCGTTGCTGAAAGCATCATGATAACTCTGCACGGCAGTGGTCATATATTCACTGGCTTCATCGGCCATACTTTCCAGATAATCAAATTCCGTAGGAAAATCCAATGCGGCGAAATCCTGAAAATCCTGATCCAACTGATCCAGGTATCCCAAAAGTTCATCGGCTGCATTATCGGATTCGGCATCCACGTTGTTGATCGAGGTGTCAATGTTTGAGATCTCGGTACAAAATGCATCGATCTCCTCTCGAAACTGCGTCAGCTCGGGATCCTTTCCACAGGCGGTAAGAGCCATAGCGGTAAGAAGTCCCGCTGTAATAGCAAGTATTTTGTTTTTCAAGATATTTATCCCTCCAAATCATATAATCCATCTAAAAATTTATCATATTCTGCGGTTTTACGCAACCACATAATGTTAAAACGTCCCCTTTACGAATAAAAGGACAGTGTGGTATGATTAAAAGAATCAAGTAACAGGAAAAGAGAGCCATGACAAGAGAAGAATTTAGTACATTAAGTAAAGATCATATTTTATATTTGGACGGTGCCACCGGATCGAATCTGGTGAAAGCCGGAATGCCCTCCGGTGTTTGTCCGGAGCAGTGGATCCTGGAACATAGGGATGTTATGCTGAAGCTGCAGAAGGATTATGTACAGGCGGGTACCAATATTCTGTATGCACCTACTTTTACAGCTAACCGCGTCAAGCTGGCAGAATATCATCTGGAGAAAAATATGTCCGCCATGATCCACGAACTGGTGGCAATTTCCAGGGAGGCAGCGGCGAGCAGTCCCGGACATACTGTGCTGGTAGCCGGAGATCTCACAATGACCGGTGAACAGTTAAAACCCATGGGCAAAATGGAACTGGAAGACCTGATCGATATCTACAAGGAACAGATTCTTAGCATGGTGGATGCAGGAGTGGATCTGCTGGTAGTAGAGACTATGATGAGTCTGGCAGAGACCAGAGCGGCATTGATTGCTGCAAAGGAAGTCTGTGATCTGCCGGTGATCGCCACACTGACTTTTGAAGCAGACGGAAGAACATTATTCGGTACGGATGCGAAGACCGCAGCCATTGTACTGGAGAGCCTGGGTGCCAGCGCCATCGGTGCCAACTGTTCCACAGGGCCTGCCCAGATGGAGAGCATTATCTCGGATATGGTAACCCATACCCGAATCCCCGTGATCGCAAAGCCAAATGCCGGACTTCCTTTTCTGGATGAAAACGGCAATACATGCTACAACATGGAAGCAGAAGAATTCGCAGAAGAGATGGAAATACTGGTAAATGCCGGTGCTGCGATCTTAGGCGGCTGTTGCGGTACCACACCGGAATTTATCAGACAGATCCATGACCGTTTTGGTACGGAGGCAAAGGTTATAGCAGTCAGACGACCGGAGGGCATCCGGTATCTGACCTCCGAACGTATTACCCACAGCTTTGGACTGGAGGATGGTTTTTTTGTTGTGGGAGAACGCATCAATCCTACCGGTAAGAAGGCATTGCAGGCACAGCTTAAGGAAGGCAGTTTCGAGAAAGTGATCCAGTTCGCCGAAGAACAGGAAGCCTGCGGTGCAAAGGTACTGGACATCAATATGGGTATGAGCGGTATTGATGAAAAAGCCAGTATGCTGCGGGCACTGGAAGAGGTAAGCGGCGTGACGAACCTGCCGCTGTCTCTGGATTCCAGTTATGTGGAGGTTTTGGAAGCAGCCCTTCGCCATTATCCGGGACGGGCTTTGGTCAATTCCGTCTCTCTGGAGACAGAGAAATTCGAAAAGCTTCTTCCTATCGTAGCAAAATACGGGGCAATGTTCATCCTGCTGCCGTTGTCAGATGCGGGATTGCCCAAAGATATTGATGAGAAAAAAGAAATCATTCATAAAATATATGACAAAGCCACTTCCCTGGGAATGAGTAAGGAAGATGTCGTGGTAGACGGACTGGTGGCAACCGTGGGAGCTAATCCCAAAGCAGCTTTGGAGACGTTAGAAACGATCCGCTACTGCAAGGCAAACGGATTTGCAACCATCTGCGGTCTGTCCAATATTTCTTTTGCCATGCCGGAGCGAAGCTTTGTAAACACGGCATTCTTAACACTGGCAATTCAGGCAGGACTAACCATGGCAATTGCTAATCCGTCCCAGGAACTGTTAGTGAGCTGTGCGCTTGCGACGGATCTGTTGCTGAACAAAGAAGAAGCGGCACTTCGATATATCGAGTATGCCGGCGGTGTCAGGGAACGCAGAGAAGAAAAAGAAGCGGAACTGGCAAGAAAGCTCTCCCTTTTGGAAAGTCAGGGGACGGCAAACGGTCAGACAAGTAATGCAGGCAGTGTGGAAAAATCGGCTGTCGAAAAAGGCCCGCAGATCAATGAAATGCAGGACAAGTTAAAGACTGCTGTCCTTAAGGGTAACCGCAACGGTATCGTAAAGATTACGAAGGCGGCACTGGAAAGCGGGGAAAAGCCAGCGGAATTGTTGAATCAGGTATTACTTCCCGCCATTAATCAGGTAGGCGAATACTTCGATCAGGGAAAATACTTCCTGCCGCAGTTGATTGCCAGCGCAGAAGCCATGAAGAATTCCATTGAGGTACTGGAACCCCTGTTACAGACGGGCAGTGCCGGTGAAGAGATGCCGGTAGTGGTCATTGCTACCGTAGAAGGAGATATCCACGATATCGGCAAGAATCTGGTGGCTCTGATGCTTAAAAATCACGGTTTCCATGTGATCGATCTGGGTAAGGACGTGCCGCAGGCAAAGATTCTGGAGACGGCGAGGGAACACCATGCGGAGTTTATCGCTCTGTCTGCACTGATGACCACGACCATGCAGAGAATGCGGGAGATCGTAGCCGCAGCAAAACAGGAAGGTATCACCGCCAAGATCATTATCGGCGGAGCCGTGATCACCCAGGAATATGCAGATGAGATCGGAGCGGACGGCTATTCCAAGGATGCCGCGGATGCGGTGAAATTAGCAAAAAGTTTAATGGAGTAATAAAAAGTCAGAGTATACATAAAGGAGCGGAGCAAAATGATTGGAGCAGATGCGATTATTAAATGTCTCGAAGCCGAGGGGGTAAGCACGGTATTCGGATATCCAGGTGTTGCCATATGTCCTTTTTTCAACAGTATTCTGGATTCCGAGATCCGAACGGTGCTGATCCGGACGGAACAGAATGCTGCCCATGCCGCCAGCGGTGTGGCACGTATGACCGGCAGACCCGGTGTGTGTGCGGTGACTTCCGGACCGGGCGCTACGAATGTCATCACGGGCATCGCCACGGCATTTGCGGACAGTATTCCCCTGATCTGTATCACCGGTCAGGTAAACAGTGAACTGCTGGGCAGTGATGTGTTCCAGGAGGCGGATATCACCGGCGCAGTGGAATCTTTTGTTAAATACAGTTATCTGGTAAAAAATGTTAATGATATTCCCCGGGTATTCAAAGAGGCGTTTTATATTGCAAATACCGGAAGAAAAGGTCCGGTATTGATCGATATTCCCATTGATATTCAGAATGCCGTTATCAAGAACTTCCATTATCCGGAAGAGGTAAATCTGCGTACTTATAAGCCTACGGTCAAGGGGCATGCCGTACAGATCAAAAAGGTTATCAAGGAGCTGGAGCGTGCAAAACGCCCTATCATCTGTGCCGGCGGCGGAGTATTACTTAGTGAGGCCGAAGAAGAGCTGCGCAGCTTTGCCGAAGAACATGGCATTCCCGTAGTATCCACCATGATGGGGATCGGTGTCATGCCTACCGAACATCCGCTCTATTACGGAATGGTGGGCAATAACGGTAAGTCTTACGCAAACCGTGCCATGAACGAATCGGATCTGCTGATCATGGTAGGTGCAAGAGTTGCGGATCGTGCGGTCAGCCAGCCGGATCTTATTACCCGGAACAAGGTGCTGGTGCATATCGATGTGGATCCCGCGGAGATCGGTAAAAATGCCGGTCCATCCATCCCATTGGTCGGCGATGCCAAACACATTTTCCAGGATTTCCAGAAGGAAGAATTTTGCTGCGACTATGGGGAATGGCTTACTACCTTAAATGAGTACCGTTCCACAATGGAGAAAAAGAGAACTCCGAATCCCGATTATGTGGATCCTGCGGCCTTTATTACAAAACTTTCCGAGAAAATGCAGGAGGATGGTGTGTATGTAGCGGATGTGGGACAGAACCAGATCTGGTCCTGCGGTTATCACATTGTGAAAAAGGGTAAATTTTTAACCTCCGGCGGAATGGGAACCATGGGGTATTCCATTCCGGCAGCCATGGGAGCCAAGACAGCAGCCATGGACAAACAGGTCATTGCCGTCTGCGGTGACGGTTCTTTCCAGATGTCCATGATGGAATTAGCTACTATAAGACAGCACAATATTCCGGTGAAGATCATTGTATTGAAGAACAATTATCTCGGCATGGTAAGAGAATATCAGCATTATACCTACAAGGATCACTATTCTGTAGTGGATCTGTCAGGAAGCCCTGATCTGGAGAAATTATCCGCAGCCTACGGCATCCCTTATCTGCGCCTGAATACGATGGAGCACGCAGATGAAGTACTGGATGCATTTTTAGCAGAAGATAACACGATGCTGTTAGAGTGTCTGATCGATCCCATGGATCTGGTAAAATAGCGAAGGGGGATGGATGTAAATGAAAAGAATATATTCCGTACTGGTAGAGAACCGTTCCGGTGTTCTGTGTAAGGTGGCCGGTCTGTTCTCCCGAAGATGTTTTAATATTGAAAGTCTTGCCGTGGGAGAGACCGATGACCATGCGGTATCCTGCATGACCATCGTAAGTTCCGGGGATGAACGCACTTTGGAGCAGATTGAAAAGCAACTGAATAAGAAGCTGGATGTCATCAAAGTAAAAACTTTATCCCAGGAACAGTGTTATACCCGGGAATTAATGTTATTAAAGGTTAAATATAACAAGAATAATCGTAGGGATATCATAGAAATTTGTGACATTATGAAAACAGAGATCGTAGATATGTCAAAGCACTTCATGATGCTGCAGATTTGCGATGCTCCGGAGAAAATCGATACACTGATCAAGATGCTTCAGACGATCAGTATTGTGGAAGTAGCAAGAACCGGAACCCTGGCATTATCAAAATGCACCGAGAATGATGATTAAAATACATCAACTATAATGTTAAATTCACTAATTGACATTGTACAGGCATCTTGCTATATTAAGAATACAGTTGCTGCTCCGGAAGGAGAGCAGTTGCAGAAATACGAAAGGTATGGTAGATCATTCATGCAGAAGAGAGTATTTCAACTGTTGGTTGATAACACATCCGGCGTACTGAGCCGTATTGCCGGTCTGTTTTCCAGACGCGGTTATAACATTGAAAGTATTACGGCAGGAGTAACGGCAGATCCCCGTTTTACCCGAATTACGATTGTGACTTCGGGCGACGATGATATCCTCGAACAGATCGAGAAGCAGGTAGGGAAGCTGGTGGATGTCCGGGATATCAAAGAACTGGATCCGGAGGACAGTGTGTACCGTGAACTGGTACTGGTCAAGGTAAAAGTAGATCCCGAGAAACGTCTGGAGATCCGACAGGGCGTAGAGTTCCTTGCCAACAATTTCCGTGCGAAGATCATTGATGTCGGTGCGGAGAACCTGATCGTGGAATTTACCGGTAACCACAGCAAAGTGAATGCACTGATCCAGCGTTTTAATGAAGAGTATGAGGTGCTGGAGCTGGCGAGAACCGGTATTACGGGACTTGGCAGAGGTATTGAGAACGTTACTTATATCGAAGATTAATATTGAAAGATTAATATCGAAAGATCAAAGTTCTTATCAGTTAGCTCTAGGGTATATCCCTATCAGTTATAAATTTTATGTCTCATAACGGAGGAGAAGAAAATGGCTAAGATTTTTTATCAGGAAGATTGTAATCTCTCTTTATTAGAGGGTAAGACTATCGCTATTATCGGCTACGGCAGCCAGGGTCATGCACACGCACTGAACCTGAAGGATTCCGGATGTCATGTTATCATCGGTCTGTACGAGGGCTCCAAGTCCTGGGCAAAGGCTGAGGCACAGGGATTCGAAGTATTCACCGCTGCAGAAGCTGCAAAGCGTGCTGACATCATCATGATCCTGATCAACGATGAGAAGCAGGCTGATCTGTACAAGAACGACATCGAGCCCAACCTGGAAGAGGGCAATATGCTGATGTTCGCTCATGGTTTCAATATTCATTTTGGATGTATCGTACCTCCCAAGAACGTTGATGTTACCATGATCGCTCCCAAGGGACCCGGACATACCGTAAGAAGTGAGTACCAGGCAGGTAAGGGTGTTCCTTGTCTGATCGCAGTAGAACAGGATGCAACCGGTAAGGCACAGGATCTGGCACTGGCTTATGCACTGGGTATCGGCGGCGCAAGAGCAGGTGTTCTGGAGACCACTTTCAGAACCGAGACTGAGACCGATCTGTTCGGTGAACAGGCTGTTCTGTGCGGTGGCGTATGTGCTCTGATGCAGGCTGGTTTCGAGACACTGGTTGAGGCTGGTTACGATCCCAGAAATGCATACTTCGAGTGTATCCATGAGATGAAACTGATCGTAGATCTGATCTACCAGAGTGGTTTCGCAGGCATGAGATATTCCATCTCCAATACCGCTGAGTATGGTGACTACATCACCGGCCCCAAGCTGATCACCGAGGAGACCAAGAAGACCATGAAGAAGATCCTGTCCGATATTCAGGACGGTACTTTCGCTAAGGAGTTCCTGTTAGATATGTCTCCCGCAGGCAAGCAGGTTCACTTCAAGGCTATGAGAAAGCTGGCTTCCGAGCATCCTTCAGAGAAGGTCGGCGAAGAGATCCGTAAGCTTTACAGCTGGAATAATGAGAACGATAAGCTGATCAACAACTAATCGATCGTAAAAATACAATGCTATGAAAAGGGCTGTGTGAGGAATGTAAAAGTTCTGACACAGCCTTATTTTTGGCAAAAAAGCAGTTGTTTATAGGTAAAAACCGCAAAAATAAACTGGAAAACACATATTAATTGCGCTAAAATGAAGTGAAAAAACAAATGGGAAAGGTATCCTGTAAACATGAAAGACTTTGAAGCAAAAACATCTCCGAAAAAAAAGATGGACACCGAGAGCTGGTTTATCGAATGCTACCGGAAGAATCAGGGGCATCCCCTGCGGACACTGGTGCATCTATATAAGGGGAATTATCATAAATTTGTCATGGCAGTGATCTGCTTTTTCGCAAAACATGCCTGTGTCTGGGTACTGCCCATTATCACAGCGAATATTATTAACGATGTGACGGCACACAATCCGGATACTTTCCGGAATATTATATTTTACAGTATTCTGGAAGCAGGACTGATCCTGCTTAATATTCCCATGAATTATCTGTACACTTCCTATAAAAGCCTGGCGACCCGCTATGCGGAGACAGGACTTCGGAAAGCACTGATCCGGAAATTACAGCAGCTGTCCATTTCCTATCATGTAGAGACCCAGTCCGGACGACTACAGTCCAAGATCATGCGTGATGTGGAAGCGGTGGAAGGTCTTTCCACACAGCTATTTTTAAGTATTTTAAATATTGCCCTGAATATCGGAGTGGCACTGGTTGTCACTATCAGTAAGAGCCGCATCGTATTCGTATTTTTCCTGTTGACCACACCGGTGGCGGCAATTACCATGGTTACCTTCCGAAATATTATGAAGAAGAGAAATACGGAATTCCGTAAGGAAATGGAAGAGACCTCCGCCAGAGTCATGGAAATGGTAGAACTGGTACCCGTGACCAGAGCCCATGCCCTGGAGGACGAAGAGGTATCTAAAATGAGCGGGCAGTTGTTTGCTGTGGCGGAAAAAGGCTATAAGCTGGATCTGATCCAGGCGCTGTTTGGCTCAGTGGGCTGGGCGGTATTCCAGATCTTTCAGGTGATCTGCCTGGCATTTACCGGATATCTCGCCATCGGCGGGAAGATCCAGGCCGGTGACATCACACTGTATCAGAGTTATTTTGCTACGGTGGTCAATCAGGTATCCTCCATCGTTACTCTGCTGCCTACTATTGCAAAAGGTATCGAATCCGTGAATTCCATCGGTGAGGTATTGCTGTCTGAGGACGTCGAAGACAACGAAGGCAAGGAAAAACTGGAGCAGGTAACCGGCACCTTTGACTTTGAGGATGTATGCTTCCATTACAAAAATAATGAGCATAACGTATTGAACCACTTAAATCTTCATGTGAAAGCGGGAGAGACCATTGCGCTGGTAGGCGAGTCCGGTGCCGGAAAATCCACGATCTTAAACCTGGTCATTGGTTTTCATCAGGCAGAGAGTGGAAAAGTCCTGATCGACGGCAAAGATTTAAGCAAAATCGATCTTAGAACATACAGAAAACATTTAGCGGTGGTACCCCAGACATCCATTCTGTTCTCCGGAACGATCCGCGACAATATTACCTACGGCTGTGAAAATGTCTCAGAGGAAGAATTACAGAATGTGATCAAGGCCGCGAATCTGTCAGATCTGATCGCATCCCTTCCAAAAGGTCTCGACACTATGGTGGGAGAACACGGCGGCAAGTTATCCGGCGGCCAGAGACAGCGTATTTCCATTGCCAGAGCACTGATCCGGAATCCGAAGGTGATCGTGCTGGATGAAGCAACCTCGGCATTAGACAGTATCTCCGAAAAGCTGATCCAGCAGGCGTTAAACAATCTGACGGAGGGGCGGACGACATTTATTGTGGCGCACAGACTGTCAACGATCCGGGATGCTGACAGGATCGCCGTAATAGCCGATGGACATTGTTCGGAATACGGTACCTATGACGAGCTGATGGCTCTGAAGGGAGAGTTCTACCAGTTAAAACAGATCCAGAGTTAAAACCACTTGAAACATATGTTCGGCTATGGTATGATAAACATATCGTAGCCGAATTTTACGTGCTATTATTTTGTATGCCAGGAAAGACGAGGATTTAACATACATGTTTGCATATGTGAATGGCTTTTTGGAAGATATTACGGTAGATAACGCGGTGATCGATGTCAACGGCTTCGGGATCAATGTCCGGATCTCTGCGGATACGGCATCGAGACTTCCCGGAATCGGAGAGCAGGTTCGGCTCTATACATATACCTATGTGAAGGAAGACGCCTTTTTATTATATGGTTTTCTCTCCCGGAGCGATCTGGAGATGTTCAGGCTCTGTATTACGGTCAGCGGTATCGGACCTAAGGGAGCGCTCGCTATATTATCCGTTATGGATGCGGATTCTCTGCGTTTCGCCATTATGTCCGGGGATGCCAGGGCGATATCGAAGGCACCGGGTGTAGGTGCCAGAACAGCGCAGCGGCTGATCCTGGAATTAAAGGACAAGATATCCATTGACGATACTCTGATTTCCAGAGAGATTGCAGCAGGCGGCGCGGAAGGCATCCTGACCGCAGGAAGTCTGCATATTGACAGTGAGAAGAAAAAGGAAGCTGTGGAAGCCCTGGTGGCGTTGGGCTACGGACAGGCGGAGAGCTTAAAGGCTGTCAATGCCATTGAAGATGTGGAGAACATAGATTCCGGAGCAATCTTAAAGGCTGCCCTGAAAAAATTGTTTTAAGGAATGAGATCAACGACTATGCCCAGAAGAATGATAGAGACAAATATCACGGAAGAAGATATTAAGCTGGAAGGCTCCTTACGTCCCCAGACGCTGGACGATTATATCGGTCAGTCCAAGATAAAGGAGAACCTGAAGGTCTATATTACTGCTGCAAAGCAGCGCGGGGATGCACTGGATCATGTGCTGTTCTACGGACCGCCCGGACTTGGTAAGACCACCCTTGCCGGGATCATTGCCAATGAAATGGGAGTCCATATGAAGGTGACCAGCGGACCGGCGATCGAGAAGCCGGGAGAGATGGCTGCCATCTTAAACAACCTGGAAGAAGGAGATCTGTTGTTCGTGGATGAGATACATCGTCTGAATCGTCAGGTGGAGGAAGTATTGTATCCCGCCATGGAAGATTATTGTATTGACATCATGATCGGTAAGGGCTCCAGTGCCAGGTCCGTCCGTCTGGAATTGCCAAAGTTCACGCTGGTAGGAGCGACGACCCGGGCAGGACTTTTGACGGCACCTCTGCGGGATCGTTTTGGAATGATCCATCATCTGGAATTCTATACCATAGAGGAATTGCAGCAGATCATCATGCACTCCGCAGGGATCCTGGATGTGGAGATCGAACCCGCCGGAGCAAAAGAAATGGCTAGGCGAAGCCGTGGAACGCCCAGACTTGCCAACCGTATCTTGAAGCGTGTCCGTGATTTTGCACAAGTCAAATACGACGGAGTCATTACAGAAGAGGTAGCCAGAACCGCACTGGATCTTATGGATGTGGACAAGATGGGCTTAGATCATATCGACAGGAATATCCTTGTGACGATCATCGAGAAATTTAACGGTGGACCTGTGGGACTGGATACCCTGGCAGCTGCCATCGGAGAAGATGCCGGCACCATAGAAGATGTCTACGAACCTTATCTGATCAAGAATGGGTTCCTGAACAGAACGCCCAAGGGACGCACGGTGACGGATCTGACCTACAAGCATCTGGGGCTGAAACTTTAACGGAGACAACGGAGACAATCGGGCAATTTTTTACTTGCCACTCTTTATAATCTGATATATAATAAATCTTGTATTATATTTTTTAACAGACGGCACATATTGTGTTTTCAAAAGATTGTTAAGAGGGGTGTTTAAGATGTCTCCGAAGACAGATACCGAAGTGATCATAGGCGGTAAGGTATTTACCTTAAGCGGCTATGAGAGTGAAGAATACATGCAGAAAATCGCTTCCTATATCAATAACAAGATCAACGAATATGGGAAGATAGACAGCTTTCGCAGACAGCCTTTGGACAGACAAAGTGTTCTGCTGCAGCTGAACATTGCCGATGATTATTTTAAAGCGAAGAAGCAGATATCTATCCTCGAAGAAGAGCTTCAGGGAAAAGAAAAGGAATTATACGATCTGAAGCATGAACTGATCTCCGCACAGATCAAACTGGAAAATGCAGAGAAGCAGGGAAAAGAGCTTCAGAAGCAGTTGAATGAAGATGCAAAAAAAATTGTTCGTCTGGAGACAGAACTAAAAGACAAGTAAATTGATAGCTGTCCGTTTTTCGGGCAGCTATTTGCAATAGAGGACGTTTATGAGTGCAATGAAGAAAGTAGAATTGCTGGCGCCAGCCGGGAATACGGAAGCATTTTACGGTGCGATCCATGCCGGTGCGGACGCGGTATATCTGGGAGGAAATCGTTTCGGAGCCAGAGCCTATGCGGAGAATTTTTCCGAAGAGGAACTGGTTGCATGCATCCGGTATGCGCATCTTTTCGGAAGAAAAGTATATCTTACGGTAAATACGCTGGTAAAAGAATCCGAATTTTCAGAAATATATGAATATTTGGAGCCTTATTACCGGGCAGGACTGGATGGGGTTATTATCCAGGATATGGGTGTATTTTCATTTATCCGGGAGAATTTTCCGGGCATGGAATTGCATGGAAGCACGCAGATGACAATTACCGGGGAATACGGTGCAGAATTTTTGAAGGAACAAGGGGCATGCCGTGTCGTACCTGCAAGAGAGCTTAACCTTCAGGAGATCCGCAGGATCAAGGAAGCCACCGGTATGGAGATCGAGTGCTTTATTCACGGAGCCATGTGCTATTGTTATTCCGGACAGTGTCTGTTCAGCAGTATTTTAGGAGGCAGAAGCGGTAATCGCGGACGCTGTGCACAGCCCTGCCGTCTGCCTTACAGCAGTAAGGGACAGAAGGAATGCTATCCCTTAAGCCTGAAGGATATGTGTACCATAGAATCTATCCCTGAACTTCTGATGGCGGGAATCGATTCTTTTAAGATCGAAGGCCGCATGAAAAAAGCGGAATATGCCGCCGGAGTTACGGCAATTTACCGTAAATATATTGATCGGTATTATAAGAATCCGGACGAGACTCTGAATATTTCCAAAGAAGATATGCATGCACTGTCCTGTCTGTACATCCGAAGCGAGCGTCAGGACGGTTATTATCATAAGCATAACGGCAAAGAGATGGTGACTCTGAACAGTCCGGCATACAGCGGAAGCGATGAAAGGCTGCTGGAACACATCCGTAAGGAACATTTGGCGAAACGTAAGACTCTTCCGGTACGGATGACGGCCCGGTTTATTACCGGGGAAGAGGCGAGTCTGACCATATCCTGCGGCGATATCCGCATCACACTAGAAGGCGATCCTGTACAGGAAGCTTCCAGACAACCGATTTCGGAAGAAAATGTTATAAAACAGTTAAGCAAGTTAGGAGACAGCTCTTTCTCTCTGGACGGAAGTATAGAAGTCGAACTGAGCGGGAATGCATTCTATCCGTTAAAGGCGATCAATGAGCTCCGCAGAAGAGGGATTGCTCTTCTGGAAGAAAAAATAATTCTGGCAAACGGTTTTTGCTATGAGAGAGTAGAACTGCAACGTGAGGTACAGCATAAGACCGGAATAGTAGACAGAGCCCAGGACTCTCCTCAAGAGTCTTCTATAGGAAAGAAATTTTCAATCCTATTGCAGACACAAGAGCAGTGGAGAGGATTTTGCAGATCGGTATTTGGGAACGGTAATGGAGAAACGACGGCTAGAATAAGGCTGTATCTGGATGCAGATCTGTTGTTACAGGATCCGAAAGCCGGAGCGGAAATGCTGAAAATGGCTTCTGAAAAACAAATTCCCTGTGGAATCGTACTGCCTAAGATCCTGCGCCTTCGTGATGAGCAGTATTTAAAAAAGCTGTACGACTTTGCAAGAGAGAATACGTCATGTTTTCAAGGATTCCTGGCAGGCAGCATGGAACATATCGGACTGCTCTGCCAATGGGCATTGCCCGGGAAAAAGATCATCGGAGATTACAGTCTCTATTTGTGGAATGTGGAAGGAAGAGATTTCTGGATGCAGTATCTGGATGGCTTCTGCCTGCCGCTTGAGCTTACGGCAGCGGAGCAGAAGAAGATAATAGATCCTGCGATTCCCACAGAGAAGTTGATCTACGGTAAGATTCCTATGATGGTTACCGCTAACTGTGTGACACAGACCTTGGACAGATGTAGAAAAGGGGAAGGTGGGCGTATCCTGGAACTGACCGACCGGTATCATAAGAGATTTCCGGTAATGCGCAATTGTACCCATTGCTTTAATGTGATCTACAATAGTGTACCTTTATCTCTGCATAAGGAAGCGGACAGACAGATTGTCGTAGGGAGGCTGGATTTTACCACAGAGACAGAGGATGAGACTTTGCAGATCCTGAATTATTATGGCGGTGCGCGCAAGGAACTTCCCTATGTGGAATATACCACCGGTCACGAAAAACGTGGCGTAGAATAGACAGAAAGGTATTTTGCTGCATGCAGGAATACGTAATTGAATTATCCAAATATTTCATAGCCTTTTTTATGGTTTTATATACAGCAAGCTGTTTTTATACATTCCGATATCCGACGGGCGAACATCACAAGGGGATTTTTATCCTGCAGGATGTTCTGATGTTTCTGGTACAGGTATTATGTTTCCTGGATCTGTCACTTACCGGCGGAGATTTTCAATACCTGTTTTTCTTCGCATTTATTCTGATCTTTTTATTTGCAACGATCACGATGGTATCACTGGTCTACGAGAATATTAACCGGCTTTTGCTGAATAATATGTGTATGCTTTTGGGAATCGGACTCTGTATGGTATCCCGGCTGTCTTTTGAGAAGGCAATACGGCAGTATGTGATCGTGCTGGTATCTCTGATCATCTCACTACTGATACCGTATCTGCTTGGGAAAATTCATTTTTTCAAAAAAATCACCTGGCTGTATGCCACATTGGGAATCGCACTGCTTGGTACTGTGCTGATCCTTGGCGAAGTGACCCATGGGTCCAAGATCTCTTTTTCCCTGGGGGGAATTACGTTCCAGCCCTCGGAATTTGTGAAAATACTGTTCCTGTTTTTCCTGGCGGGAGCTTTATGGGAGAATGTATCCTTCCAGAGAGTGGTCCTGACTGCCATCATTGCCGGGGCACATGTGGTGATCCTGGTGGTATCCAAGGATCTGGGAAGTGCGTTGATCTTCTTCGTTGGATTTGTGTTCGTGGTATTTGCGGCAACACGCAATTATCTGTATCTGTCTGCGGGAATCGCAGGCGGTGGTGCAGCTTCGTATCTTGCTTACCAGCTGTTTGATCACGTGAGGATCCGTGTGCTGGCATGGCAGGATCCCTGGAAATATATTGACAATAAAGGATATCAGATTACCCAGTCGCTGTTTGCCATCGGCAGCGGAAGCTGGTTCGGCATGGGGCTGTTAAAGGGGAACCCGACAGCAATTCCCTATGTGGAAGCGGATTTCATCTTTTCTTCCATCTGCGAGGAACTGGGTGTGATCTTCGGTATGTGCCTGATCCTGATCTGTGTCAGCAGCTTTCTTGAAATGATTCGGATAGCGGTGAGGATTCATGACAGATTTTATCAGCTTGTCGTATACGGCATCGGCATTATGTATATTTTCCAGATTTTCCTGACTATCGGCGGCGGTACGAAATTCATTCCTTTGACCGGTGTGACACTTCCTTTTATCAGTTACGGAGGAAGTTCAGTGATGACAACAATGATCATGTTTTTTATCATCCAGGGAATTTATATCCGACTGCAGAAGGAAGGAGAGCGCAGAGGTGGAAAATAATAAGACACAAAATAAATCCCCGAAAAAGACACCTGACAATAAGCGCAGAGGGAACCAGCGGGAGATCTGGCTGTCAGCAGGAGGGATCGGAGTCCTGTTTTTATGTCTCATGGTTTATCTGGGACATTTCGTGGCAACCAGCGAACAGGATATGATCAATAACAGCTACAATTCCAGGCAACAGATTCTGCTGTCCAGGAACTACCGTGGGGCTATTTACTCCAGAGATGGGGAAGTGCTGGCGGAGACCATCCTGAACGAGGAGGAGGAAGAGACCAGAAATTATCCCTATAAGAATCTGTTTGCACATATTGTCGGTTATTCCACCCAGGGCAGAATGGGAGTGGAAGCACTGGCGAATTATTATCTGATCAATACAAATACTTCTCTGACCAATAAGGTCAAAAACGATACTGCCGGGAAAAAGAACCCAGGAGATAATGTTTATACTACACTGGACGTGAAGGTCCAACAGGTAGCAAACGACCAACTGGATATTTACCGTGGCGCCATCATTGTGACAGAAGTATCTACCGGTAAGATCATTGCAATGGTGTCTCATCCTGACTTTGATCCGAATTCTATTGCTGAGATCTGGGATGACCTGGTTGACAATGATTCCAGCACCGTACTTCTGAATCGTGCGACCCAGGGCTTATATCCACCCGGTTCCACTTTCAAAATAGTTACTGCATTGGAATATATCAGGGAAAATCCAGATACCTACCAGAATTACTCTTATAACTGTAACGGTTCTTTCCGGCTGGGAGACAGTAAGATCAGCTGTTACCACGGTTCCAGCCACGGACAGGTGGATTTTAAGAAGTCCTTTGCCAAATCCTGCAACTCTTCCTTTGCAAATATCGGAATGAGTCTGGACAGAGAGGCGTTTCAGGAGACTTTAAATGATCTGCTGTTTAATAAAGATCTGCCGTTAACTTTAAATTACGCCAAAAGTTCGGCTCTGGTCTCCGAAAGTACTCCGTCCGCTGAAATGATGCAGACCTCCATCGGTCAGGGAAAAACACAGATCACTCCCATGCATCTGAACATGATCACCTGTGCGATAGCAAATGACGGAGTCCTTATGAAGCCTTATGTGATCGACCGTGTAGAGAATGATGAGGGAACTGTTATCAAAAACTTTAAAGCCTCGGAGTATGGAAGACTGATGTCGGAAGACGAAGCGGCGATTTTGCGTCAGCTGATGACAGATGTGGTACAGGAAGGTACGGCGTCCAAGCTAAAAGGACTAAGCTATACAGCGGCAGGTAAGACCGGTTCTGCGGAATATAATAACGTCAAGGGAGACAGCCATGCCTGGTTTACCGGTTTCGCTCCGGCGGAGGATCCGGAAGTCTGCGTTACCATCATCGTGGAAGGTGCCGGAAGCGGCGGTGATTATGCAGTACCTATTGCAAGACGGATCTTTGATGCGTACTTTAGCGAAAAGCAGTGAGATCGGAGGATAAAAGAAAATGATAGAGGCGACCAGCTGTGGCGGAGTGGTGATTTTCCGCGGCAAAATATTATTACTCTATAAAAATATTAAAAACAAATATGAAGGATGGGTCCTGCCTAAGGGAACCGTGGAGCCCGGAGAAACCCACGAAGAGACTGCGTTGCGGGAAGTTCTGGAAGAGAGTGGCTCCAAAGCTTTTATCGTAGATTATGTGGGAAGAAGTGAATATTCTTTTACTGTACCGGACGATGTGGTGGAGAAAGAGGTACACTGGTATCTGATGAGCACCGACAGCTATTACAGCAAGCCCCAGAGAGAAGAGTATTTTGCAGATTCCGGTTTTTATAAATACCATGAGGCCTATCATCTTCTGAAATTTGCCAATGAGAAACAGATTTTGGAAAAGGCATATGCGGAATATCTGGAAAGAAAAAGGAATAATCAATGGATAAATTGATTATTCCTGCCTTTAAGGATTTATAGTGCTTATACATTTTTGACGATTTCCAAATCTGTTCTCTGTAAGAGATCCACGAATTCGTTCTTTTCGTTTTTCAGAATAGGACGGGAGAACTTGTTGGGATGAATGATCAGAACCTCCCAGATACTTCCGTCGTTCAACTGTACATTTGTACCGATCTGCGCGTCCGCAATCCTTTTCATAATCGGCATTAACAGTTCCACATCGTATTTATCCAGGCTCTTTTCAAAATTTCCCAAAATTTGCAGCGGTGTAAGCGCATTGCGGTAGGTTCTGGGAGAAGCCATGGCAATGTAGGCATCAATGACCGCCATATATCTGGCATAGACATCAATCTTCTGACCGGTCATATGATAGGGGTAACCGCTGCCATCCAGTCTTTCGTGATGCATGATCACCGCATTTTTTACATGTTCATTCAGATCCTGATTCCGGACAGTGGTATAACCGACCACGGGATGGGTTTTGATGATCTTGAATTCCGCATCGGTCAGCTTTCCGGGCTTCCACAGCAGTTCGTAGGGCAGCTGCAGCTTGCCGATATCATAATAGAAACCGCAGAGGATCAGTGTATTTTTCTCATCCTCCGACATGGACAGCCAGTCGGCAAAAGCTCCGGCTAAAAGAGCGGCATTCAAACCCTGGGTATAGGTAAGCTCATCTTCACTGGGCATCAGATTGTATAAATAATCCAAAAGAGCGGAACCGGAAGAGATATAATAATATAATTCCCTGTATATAGTCAGCAGAACGATATCTGCAGGCTTCCTGCCCATGACCAGAAGCTGTTTCATTGCAAGCTTATATTCCCCGAGGAAAATGGGATAGGCACGTTCAAAAGCTTTGAAATTAGAGTCAAAACGTATTTTTTCGTAATGGGTGGTGGCAAAATCCTCATCTTCCATGATCGTGACGCATACCAGATCATAACGCTTTAATTTTTCTATAATCTGCGGGGTCACAGTCGTACCGGCAGGGTAGATCACACGATTCTGATCCAGTATATCCTCGCCCAGGACCATGTCCGGCTGAAGCTCCATCTTCGTAATTACTTTCAATGGTTTTTCCTCCTAATTTATACTAATTCTAGTATAAAATAACATCCGGAAAAGTCAAGCAACAAAAATTGTAATATAGCAGAATTTATGCTATAATGAGCCATATGGCTGGCGGGAAAGTATGCCGGAGGGTTATTGACCAAAAGGAAATGATATATGGCAGGAAAGCTTACATTTGCACCAAATCTCTATTTGGGAGAGAGCATCGCATCTGAAAAACTGGATAAAATAAAAAAGAGACTGGTGAAAAATCCTCTTTGGGCAAACGTATATCTGATTACACCGGCGTCAAATCCGGCAGACCAATTAGATATTTTTGATGCAAGACAACTGATACAGCCCCATTACAAAAATGAAGAATTTCTGGTTCTCGGGATTGTATCCGGATATGAGGAGGCATTGCAGCTGATCGAACAGATCACCAGAGAATGCCTGGAAGCCAGAGGCGACTGCAATCTGCGGGAGTATTTACTATGTTGACGATTCTTTTTAAAATATTGAGCATTCTTGGAATCCTGTTGTTAATACTTCTCGGAATTGCTCTTGTGGTAATCCTTCTGGTATTATTTTTCCCGGTCTGTTACAAAATGTCCGGGAAGAAAAATGCCGAAGAAATGCAGTTCGCCGCAAAAATAAAATGGCTGTTCGGTCTGGTACGGGTATCTTACAGCTATCCGGTTCCAGGGAAACTGCTGGCAAAGGTTCTTTTTTTAACAGTATATGATTCTTCCGAGAAGGAAAAAAACTCTGCATCGGGGGAAGATACACACACAGCTCCAAAAAAAGATATAACGGAGGCTGCACAGGAAACATCAAGGACTTCAGAATCTTCGGATGCTTCAGAATCTTCGGATGCATCAGAAACTTCCGGACAGACGTTACTCTCGCATGATAGCGATATAGCGAAAACGGACCCTGCGACCGATACAGAAGCTTCAGCAGATGCAAAAATTTCTGCGGAAGAAAACACACCCGGTCCGCAGCAGGAAACTTCCACTTTCGGAAAAATCGCCGGTTTTTTTGAGAAAATACGATACACAATCCGTAAAATCTGTGATAAAATCAAATATATTTTGAAGAATATTTCTTTTTACAGGGAGTTATGGAATGATCCGGATACGAAGGGATTGCTTCAGCATGCGGGAAAGCGTATCGGGCATATTTTAAAAAGGCTTCGTCCACGAAAGCTTAAGATGAACGCCCGCATTGGTACCGGCTCACCGGATACCACCGGATACCTTTATGGCATCTATGGAATGATACTTCCGAAGCTTGGAAAGGGAGTCTGCATTACACCGGATTTCGAAGAGGCAATACTGGAGGGTGATTTTAAAGCCTCCGGGCATTTTACAGTAGCATGTGTATTGTTCCATTCCGCGCGGCTGCTTTTGGATAAGAGATTACAGCAATTAAAGCTTAAGATAAGAACATTTCAAAAAAATCAGAAGAAATAAAAGGATGTAACAGGAGGTTTGTTATGGCAGAAAAAGATAATCAGTTCCAGGGCGTGGTAGAATCTCTTTTAAAGGGTATGGATACGGTACTCTCCACGAAGACTGTGGTGGGAGAGGCTACGAAGATCGGAGATACGATCATATTACCGTTAGTGGATGTGACTTTCGGTGTGGGTGCCGGTGCCGGCAACAATTCCGAGAAAAAATCCGCTTCCGGAGCCGGAGGATTAGGCGGTAAGATGACTCCCAGCGCTGTCCTGGTCATTAAGAACGGTTCCACAAAGCTGGTAAATATCAAGAATCAGGATACGGTGACTAAGATCCTGGATATGATTCCCGATATCGTAGATAAATTTACCAAGCCGAAGGAACAAGAAGAAATGTCCGATGCGGAAGTGGTGGACATTGCATTTCCGGAAGAGGAAACAACAGAAGATAAGTAATATTTGAGATACTCTGCATATAATAAAGTGAGAATATTCCGGATCCGGATGTATTATGAAAAAGATTATTGGATTGATACTCTTTTTTGTAGCGGTCGGCATGCTGCTTATGCTGGTGATTCATAATCGCTTCATCGGTCTGATCGTGGTCGCACTTTTATTGTTTGCAGGGTATTATCTTTTCTGTGGTTGTGAGTAAGAGGGTGCGGCATGATTGATTGGGAAGAGGTCATTAAGGCGGAAAGTACCGAAGAATTAAAAGAAATAAAGCTGTGGCTTTTCCAGGAAAATATGCGTCTGGAACAGGAGCGTACGGAGTTGGAACAGGCCCGGAACAAATTTCTGGACGAACGGGTAAAGTTACGGGACGAGCTGGATGAGTTGAACCGGCGTACAGTTATGGAGCGGAAACGGCTAAAAGAAGAAAATCTGTTCTTCGAGAAGAAAATGGCTATTTTACAGGAGGGTTTCCGGCAGCTGGAGGAGGATCGGAAGCGGTTCGAGCAGGAACGGCAGACACTCTTGAAGGAGGCCAGAGAACAACAGTCCGGAGAGCAGGAGTTTGGGGAAGGCAGCTTTACAGCAGTACAGCTTTTATTCCGTGGAGTTAATAATCCACTGGCTCTGCGGAAGAGATATCGGGATCTGATCAAGATCTTTCATCCGGACAACCTCTTCGGTGATGGGGAACTGGCAGGCCAGATCAACAAAGAATATCTGAAGCGGAAGCAGGAAGAGAGGTTCTGGTAATTGCACAGAGAATAAAAAATAAGCCAGAAATGATGAATTTCATTTCTGGCTTTCAAAATCCAATATTACCGCAGGAGATTAAGCTCTCTCAACTTTACCAGATTTTAAGCAGCTGGTGCAGACATGCATTCTTCTAGCTCCGCCGTTAACCTTGCACTTAACGCTCTTAACATTAGAGTTCCAAATTGCGTTGCTTCTTCTATGAGAATGGCTTACGTTGTTACCGAAATGAACGCCCTTACCACAAATATCACATTTAGCCATCTTGACACCTCCTCGATCTAACGCGCATCTAACGCTTACTTTTAAACATTTTTTTCAATAAACATGTGTGAAATGCTCACAACATTGATATATTAACAGAAAAACAAAATAAAAGCAAGCAAAAAATATTTATTTTTTTTATTTTGTTGTTTCTTTTTCAAAGAAAAGCTGTTAAAATACATTTATATATGTCTGAACTTTAGATTTTGGGGGCAGACATAGCAGAAGAAACAAGTGATCCGAATATGAAGGAGGTTCTGTATGAAAGGTTCTTCTATGAATACCCATATGGGAAACATTGACATTGATAATGAAGTCATTGCACAGTATGCCGGCAGCGTAGCGGTAGAGTGCTTTGGTATCGTAGGTATGGCCGGAGTCAGCATGAAGGATGGTCTGGTAAAGCTTCTGAAATTAGACAGCATCACCAGAGGGATCAAGGTATCCCTGGACAACAATAAACTGGTTCTGGACTTCCATGTGATCGTAGCATACGGTGTCAGCATTTTAACTGTCACCGACAATCTGATCAGCAACGTAAAATACAAAGTGGAAGAGTTTACCGGTATTGAGATCAAAAAGATCAACATCTTTGTTGAAGGTGTAAGAGTGATTGATTAAGGAGGAAGTAATTGTGGCTTTACAACAAATCGACGCTAAGATGCTTTCCAAGATGTTCTTAGCCGGCGCCAAGAATTTAGAAAATAAGAAGGAATGGATCAACGAACTGAATGTGTTCCCCGTTCCCGATGGAGATACCGGAACCAATATGACCATGACAATCATGTCTGCGGCCAGAGAAGTATCCGCACTGGGGGAGGATGCCGATATGGCAGCTCTGTGTAAGGCTATTTCCAGTGGTTCCCTGCGTGGTGCCAGAGGTAACTCCGGCGTTATCTTATCCCAGCTGTTCCGTGGTTTCACCAAGAGTATCAAGGAAGAGCAGGAACTGGATATTCCCGTATTAACCCGTGCTTTTGAAAAAGCGGTGGAGACCGCATACAAGGCTGTTATGAAGCCGAAGGAAGGTACGATCCTTACGGTAGCCAGAGGTGCTTCCGATAAGGCAAAGGAACTTTGCGAGGATGGTGCAGAGGATTTAGAGCAGTTCCTGGGAACAGTGATCGAACATGCCCGTTATGTTCTCAGCCAGACTCCCGAAATGCTGCCCGTATTAAAGCAGGCAGGAGTAGTGGATTCCGGCGGACAGGGTCTGGTAGAAGTATTAAGCGGTGCCTATGACGCATTTTTAGGCAAAGAAATTGATCTGACCGTAGCTCCCGCAGCGACCGCCAAGGCAGAAGATACCAAGAGTTCTCTGGAAGTACAGGCGGAAGCGGAGATCAAATTCGGTTATTGCACCGAATTCATTATTCTGTTAAACAAACCTTTTAATGTAAAGGCTGAGATGGATTTCAAGGCATTCTTAGAGTCCATCGGTGATTCTATCGTATGTGTTGCAGATGACGATGTGGTCAAGGTACATGTACATACCAATGATCCCGGTCTGGCTATCCAGAAGGCATTGAAGTATGGTGCATTGTCCAATATGAAGATCGATAACATGCGCTTAGAGCATCAGGAGAAGCTCTTCAAGCTCTCTGAGAAGGAAGCTGCACAGAAAAAGGCCGAAGAAGAGAAGGCTGCACAGCCTCCCAAGGAAGTAGGTTTCCTGGCAGTATCCGTAGGTGACGGTTTAAGTGAACTGTTCAAGAGTCTTGGTGTAGACTATATCATCGAGGGCGGGCAGACCATGAACCCCAGTACCGCAGATATCTTAGATGCAGTTGACAAGGTAAATGCAAAGACGATTTTCATTCTTCCGAATAATAAGAACATCATTCTCGCAGCCAACCAGGCAGCGGAACTGATGACGGATAAGGAACTGTTAGTCATTCCCACCAAGACCATTCCCCAGGGAATAACCGCAGTGATCAACTTCGTACCTGAACTGTCCATAGAAGAGAACGAAGAGACTATGCTCCGCGAGATCAAAAATGTCAAGACCGGTCAGGTGACCTATGCGGTACGTGATACTGTGATCGATGACAAAGAGATCAAGAAAGACGACTTCATGGGCATCGGTGACCAGGGCATCGTAGCTGTCGGTACCGACATGGTAAAAGTAACCCGTGATATGATTGCAGAACTTGTGGATGAAGATTCCGAACTCATCAGCGTATACTACGGCTGTGACGTAGCAGAGGATGCTGCCGAAGCACTGCGCGCAGACTTAGAGGATGCTTATCCTGCCTGCGATATCGAATTACAGTACGGCGGACAACCCATTTATTACTATACTGTTTCTGTTGAGTAAATTGAAAGTTACGCGAGCAATGAGCCACGCATAGGCATAATGAAGACAGCGATGGGCGCTTGCGCACAAATCGCTGTCTTTACTTATGCCGTGATGCGGCGAACGCCGCGATATGAAATAAGATTGGCAGCGCCTTTTGCTGACAATCTTATGAATAGCGTGGCTCATTGCGGAGAACTGCCAATAAATGTGGAGCGTCTTTTGCGACACATTTATGAATTGGGGGCATGGCTCGTAACGTAGGGTTGCCGTAAACCCCACGAACGCCCACGGCGAACGGAATGTCCTTCCTCGATGTGAGGTCTCCCGGTGGGAATTTTCTTGCGAAAAGTGAGTAGCGGTTCTAATCCATACGGGCACGGCTCCAGTTGCCATCCATGGCAACGTCCGGATGCCTTGAACGTCCTGTTCGCTCCACCCTGTCTTTCAACACTTTTCGAGAAAATATCACCACCTCCCGACAAACATCTTCGGAAGGACATTCCATCCGCCGTGGGCGTTCTGTTTACTGATTCCGCTAAAATCCATTGAATAACAGAAAATAGTGGAATTAATGTTTTGGGAGCAAATAATTTCCTCCATAATTGCAGAAAAGATTTAAAACAGAGGAATTGCTTCTTCTGTAGAACTTTTTTCTATTCAATTTCCACCATTTTCATTAGCTTAAGGCCGTTTTAGAGGAAAACAGTAGCCCCAATGCGGGCTACTGGGATTCGATAGCATTTCTTAATTAACTCTCAATTTAGTATAGAAAAGAGGGACCGGTATGAGTGATGCAATACCTGTGAACAGAATAAAGGGCGTGGGAGAGAAGACAGCAGCACTGTTCGGTAAGATCAATGTCTTTACCGTGGAGGATCTGATCGGGCATTATCCCAGAGATTATGAGACTTACGATGCTCCGGTATCCATCCGGGAGGCGTCCCCCGGCAGTGTCCAGGCTATCTACGGACAGATCACCGCCATCCCCAATGTGAAGAAAGTCCGCAACCTCTCCATCCTTAACGCTATTCTGAAAGATGGCAGCAATGATTCCATCCAGCTTACCTTCTTCAATATGCCTTTTTTAAAAAAGGTATTAAAGCCAGGCGGTTTTTACCTCTTCCGCGGTCTCGTACAGCAGCGCGGTACGCATAAGATCATGGAGCAGCCCCGGATGTTCACCTGGGATGAATACAAGCAGAAATCCGGACGTCTTCTGCCAAGATACGCCCTGACCAAAGGCCTGACCAATCAAACGGTGCAGAAATCTGTGGCACAGGCGCTGGAATACTATCCACCGGAAAAAGAATATCTGCCACAGATGATATTGCAGAAATATCCCATGCTTTCCCATAGGGAAGCAGTCTACGCCCTGCATTTTCCGGAGAACAGAGATGAGCTGTTAGCTGCCAGAAACCGTATGGTATTTGAAGAATTTTTTTCTTTTTTGCTGGTTCTTCGTAAGAATAAGGAGCTTGCTGCGAAGACAGAGAATCATTTCCCCATGTATGAGACTGCCGATACCGTAAGATTTTTGGAACAGCTGCCGTTCCCTCTGACCAAAGCTCAAAAAAAAGTCTGGGGAGAGCTCAGGGAGGATATGGGAAGTCCTTATGCCATGAACCGCCTGATTCAGGGAGATGTAGGCTCCGGTAAGACGATCCTGGCGGTACTGGCACTTCTCATGTGTGCGGCTAATGGTTATCAGGGAGCAATGATGGCCCCTACGGAGGTATTGGCTGTACAGCATTTTGAGACCATTTCAGGCTATGTAAAAAAATATGGCATTGCTTTTCGTCCGGTGCTTCTGACAGGCTCTATGACGGCGAAGGAGAAGCGGGAGGCTTATGCGAAAATTGCTTCCGGAGAAGCTAACCTGATCATTGGAACCCATGCCCTGATCCAGGAAAAGGTGGAATATTCTTCCCTGGCACTGGTAGTGACGGATGAACAGCACCGATTTGGTGTAAGGCAGAGAGAGACATTAGCCGCCAAGGGGAGTGAGCCTCATGTGTTAGTTATGAGTGCTACGCCGATTCCAAGAACACTGGCTATTATCCTATATGGGGATCTGAAAGTCTCCGTCATTGATGAACTTCCTGCTAATCGTCTGCCTATCAAAAACTGTGTTGTAGGGACTTCCTATCGTCCTAAGGCTTATGAATTTATCGCAAAAGAGGTGGCAGCGGGAAGACAGGCCTATGTCATCTGTCCCATGGTGGAAGAGGGCGAGTCCGAAGATCTGGAGAATGTAGTAGATTATACGGAGAAGCTCCGGGCAGCTCTGCCACCTTCCGTTCAAGTGGCTTACCTCCATGGGAAAATGCGCCCGGCGGACAAAAACCGTATCATGGAAGAATTTGCTGATAAGAAGATCGATGTTCTGGTTTCCACCACGGTTATTGAAGTCGGTATCAATGTTCCCAATGCCACGGTGATGATGGTGGAGAATGCAGAGCGCTTCGGGCTGGCACAGCTGCACCAGCTGCGTGGGCGTGTGGGACGCGGGGAATTCCAAAGCTATTGCATTTTTATCAGCACATCAGAAGCCAAAGAGACCATGGAACGTTTGCAGATCCTGAACCATTCCAACGACGGTTTCCATATTGCTTCCGAGGATCTGAAACTGCGAGGTCCGGGAGATATCTTCGGTATCCGGCAGAGCGGTGAATTTGCATTTGTGCTGGGTGATATATATACAGATGCAAATATTTTAAAAGAAGCTTCCGATGCCGTGGAACAGTTGCTTGTATCCGATCCGGACCTGACAGATGACGACAGCCAAGCATTGGTGAACTATTTCAAAGAACATACCGCAGTAAATGTTGTTGACTTTCGGACCATCTGACAGTAAAATTACTTTTAGGTTCAAAGCTTTATGCTTAGGATCAGATAATTTATGTTAATTTATGCAAAGGGAAGGTTTAGATACCAGAATGTCAAAAATCGCAATCGTAACCGACAGTAACAGCGGCATTACACAGACAGAAGGAGCCCGTCGCGGAATCCATGTTCTGCCCATGCCTTTTATGATCGATGAAGTCACATACTATGAAGATATTGACCTGACACAGGAGCAGTTCTATGAAAAGTTAAAATCAGGTGCGAATATTGCCACCAGCCAGCCGTCTCCTGACAGTGTCACCAGCCTGTGGGACAAGCTTTTACAGGAATATGACGAGATCGTACACATACCTATGAGCAGCGGTCTGTCCGGTTCCTGTCAGAGTGCCATGGCCTTTGCGGCAGATTATGATGGCAGAGTTCAGGTCGTGAACAACCAGCGGATCTCCGTAACCCAGCGTCAGTCCGCGCTGGATGCCCTGCAGCTTGCAGACGCCGGTAAAAATGCAGCCCAGATTAAAGAATTTCTGGAAAACGATAAATTCAACAGCAGTATCTATATCATGCTGGACACCCTGTATTACCTGAAAAAGGGCGGACGGATCACTCCGGCGGCCGCAGCTATCGGCACCATGCTTCGCCTGAAGCCGGTACTGACCATTCAGGGTGAAAAATTGGATGCTTTTGCAAAGGCCAGAACCACCTCACAGGGCAAAACCATGATGATCAATGCTATTAAGAAGGACATCAACGAGCGTTTCGGCGGTATGACAGAGGATAAGCACATCTGGCTGCAGATCGCTTATACCCACGACAGAGCCGCAGCAGAGCAGTTTCGCACCGAGGTAGAAGCGGAATTCCCCGGCTACGATATTCATATCGATCCACTGTCCTTAAGTGTTGCCTGCCACATCGGTCCCGGTGCCCTGGCACTGGCCTGCTGTAAGAAGATCACGGTATAATTTAAGAATTTCAAAGCATAAAAATTTCCAATGCGAAAGAAGCTCCTGGTAAGCCATAAAGGTGCCGGGAGCTTCTCTGTCACTGTGACAAAAAGGTACTTCTTATCTTTTCCAGATATTTTTTTCCAACAGGGAGTTCCTCTTTGCCATTGAGAGCTACCCAGTTGTCCGTGAGACAGGTTACCTTTTTCATATTGATGATTATAGTTCTATGGCATTGCTGAAAATACGCAGGTAAATGAGAAAGGACTTCCCGTAGACTAATCATCTGGCGAAATTTTTCTTTTTCCGTAATAATCTCGATAGAGTGATTGCTGCTGGAAATATATAAAATTTCTTTGTAAGGTATCTTATACATTTCAGATCTGGTTCTTACCATATAATTTTGATCGCTGAGTTCTTCTGCTATCATCTCCAAATCCCGGTCTAATTTTACAGGGTCAATGGGCTTTAGAAGATAGTCCAACGCCCGGACAGAATACCCTTCAAAAACATACTCTTGAAATCCGGTCAGAAAAATGATATGTCCCTTGTAGTTATGTGCCCGGAGTTTTTTTGCAATATCGACACCATTTTCTTCTTTTAACGAGATATCCAGAAAATATACATCGGTTGCAAGGTAACTGCTGGTGAAAAAAATATGATGAGAGGAGGGATACCATTTCACCGCAACTTCCAGATGATGGGCATGAAACCAGTTTCTTATTTTTTCTGTTAAATCCTGTGCAAAGCGTTCTTCATCCTCAATAATGGTAACATGTATGTTCATAGGTTATTCCTTTCTACCTCTAAAGAAACAGGAAGTGCTATTGTTATAGTAAACTTATCAGCAGAAGGTGTTACCTGATAAAATCCCCCACAAGCTTCCGTTACCCTGGCAACCTGACGCAATCCGTAACCATGTTCTTTCCCGTCTTTGGTTGACAGCAAATTACCTTTTTTATTATACCTGTAATTAGCGGCACTGGAATTGCTCAAAGTGATCAGCAGCATATCGCCCTTGGGCTTTATGTCCAAATGGATCCAGGGAGCGGCAGGGCAGGACTGACAGGCCTCGATGGCATTGTCCAAAATATTGGTAAACAGCGTCGAAGTATCCAGTGGAGACAGGGGAAATGCTGTGGGGAGGTACACCGAATGTTCAAAGCGTATTTCTTTGTGCTCCATGGTGTAATATTTCAAAGACAACACTGCGTCCAGAATCGGATTGCCCGAGGAAAAGACCGGTTTGATCATATCGGAACTGCTTAAAAGCTCATTTACATATAGTAACGACTCGTCATACTGTTTTTGTTGCAGCATGGTGGAAAGTACCTGCAACTGGTTCTTATAATCATGTTTCCAGCCCCGGATAAAAGCGGAAGATTCTTTCAGATTAACCAGTTCCTGTTCCTCAATCTGATATAGATTATTACGCTGCTGTAACTCATTATTTTTGCTGTAATAGATTCCAAGAAGTTCTACGATCATCAATAGCAGCAGGAGAACTCCAAGAAAAATATAGTTGACCGTTGCAAGAGAGATTCTGGACAGCACGATCTCATTGCGTTCGAAATAAAACACATATTTCAAAAGAATATCAGAGGCAAAAACTCCCAGTCCGCAAGTCAAAAAAATTACACCTTCAAAATATCCCGGGAATTTCAAATCCTGCGGGAAGAATTGAATGACTGCCCAGATTAGGAGGCAATAGGTGAGTATGTATATGACCAGAGCCTGACTGCGAATGGCAGAATTGACCGTAAGTGCCTCCGAAGTATCCTGAAACAGAATTCCCAGTACAGAGAAAGTTACACTGTCCGAAACAACTGCCAGCAAAGCGGGAATACCACCGATCAACAATCTGGCTCCCCGGGAGCCTTCCGCGAACACCATAGTATATAAAATCTGGCAGATCAGACCGGATACGCAGGTAATGGTGGGGGCAATATTCATAAGATTCAGCAATGTGATCAGGACAAAGAGAAGCATCAATCCGATGCCCCTGCAGATCCAGTGGAACCGCCGGAGTGTGAACGTTCTGGAAATAAAAAAATAGAATAATAAAACGGTTATCACGTTGACAAGCAATTCTCCAATATTCATAACTTTTCTCCATTTTAGTTATATAGCATTTCCTCTGAATGTAATTATAAGATGCATTATTTAAAAGGTCAAAAATCATTTGTGCTCAAAAATAAGACTTTCTCATTTAAATTCATTCAAGCATACGAAAGCAATTATATTCTCCATTCTGATTATAGGCATCAACAATTATATAACAATAAAAAGTATATGCTAAAAAAATTCGCGCTTGTAAAATAGCTGTTCACGCCGATTATATTGAAAAAGAAAAGAGAAGTGTTAAGATGATACTCTAAAGAATGTGTCAGCACATAATAAGCATAATAAATAATTAACTAAAACTTCCATATTATACTATATATACTGCGGATGGCACAGAAGTACAGAAATATTTGTATGCGAAATAAAAGGAGCATAGTATGAGGAAATTATTTTTCGTAATTTCGGTCGTAGGGAGTGTATTTTTTATGACGGCATGCGGATTAAACGAAGAAGAAAATATCACACCTTCTATAGATGAGATGGTGGTGGCACCGACAGCAACGGATAGCCCCTCCCCCCTCGCAACTACGCAGGAAGGGACGCTCGAAAATGTCCCTGCACCAACACCGTATTGCCACGGAAGATACGATGAAATAGGTTCCTTTTGTGTGTATATTGAGAATTTCAGTACAAACAACGACTATATTGTAGTACGCCCTGTGGAATGGATCATCCCGGAGGATGAGAAGCGGATTAAAGAATTAGGTCTGGATGTGGAAAGAGATTTGGTATCCGGTTATTACATAAAGGACTGGGGATTCAGCGAAATGAAGATACCCATCACAGAGAATACGGAATATCATTTCATAGACTATTGGCACGACTTTTCGGAATTACAAAAGCAGGGGCTTTGTACCATTACAAAAGAGGAAGAAGTATTCATAAGTTGTTGGGAAAAGTATACTTCTATGATGCATGAATATCCTTTCTTCGTTGAACTGAATGAAGATGGAACATTAAAGCTGATTTCTGAAAAGGTGATTCCTTAAATTCTTTAGGAGGAGGTACCACATGATAAATCAAATGCAGTTCAGCCTATTGGAAAATATTTTAACAGTCCTGTTTTTGATAGCGGTCGTTCTCTGGATCTGTTATTTATGCCTGCGGCGTCGCAGCAAGGGCGCTTTTCGCACACAGACCATGGAAAAAGCGGTCGTGCTTTCGAAAAATACAAACACCGATACCTCCCAGACGGTTTACCTCCAGAACACCAATGCGGCGACGGGACTGGTAGAAACAGAAGCGGTGCATCAGATTACTTTTCAGGACATGGAGCATCCGAAAAAATGCGTCACCTTGGAAACAGATGATACTGTTTTTTCAACGTTGAAAGAGGGAGAGCAGGGGAAATTAGTGTTCCGTGGCAGCCGGCTGATGTCCTTTGGAGCATTGCAATCGCAAAATCATAAGGATTATAAATTCAAAGGGATTTCTTAACAGACCATTTTGACCACCAGTTCCGGATTATGGAACCGGTGGTTTTTTATTTCCGGCAAAGCCCTATCCCTTGTATTTTTTACTTTTCCAAACACAAAATCTATGATATACTTAAGACAATAATGTGTTGAGAAGGAGTTCCAGTTCATGGCAAAAGACAATAATTATGACGCCTCGAGTATTACCGTCCTGGAAGGCTTAGAAGCGGTAAGAAAGAGACCCGGAATGTATATCGGCAGTGTCTCCACCAAAGGTCTGAATCACTTAATCTATGAGATTGTAGATAATTCTGTGGACGAGCATCTGGCCGGATACTGTGATACGATAAAAGTAACATTAGAAGCGGATGGCTCCGCCACGGTAGAAGACAACGGACGTGGTATTCCCGTGGGAATGCACGAAAAAGGAATCAGCGCGGAGCGTCTGGTATTCACGACTCTGCATGCCGGCGGTAAATTCGATAATTCCGCATATAAGACCAGCGGTGGTCTGCACGGCGTAGGTTCCTCTGTGGTAAATGCCCTTTCCACAAAGTTGACTGTAAGAGTCAAGAGTGGTGGCTGCATCTATGAGGACCGTTATGAAAGAGGTATCCCCGTGATGGATCTGGTGGACGGTCTGCTTCCCGTAGTGGGCAAGACCAGAGAGACCGGTACGACTATTAACTTCCTGCCGGATGACACCATCTTTGACAAGACCCGTTTCAAGGAAGATGAGGTTAAGAGCCGCCTTCATGAGACCGCTTATCTGAACCCGAAACTTACGATCATTTTCGAAGATAAGAGAAAAGAAGAACCGGAAAAAGTCACCTACCATGAGCCGGAAGGCATTATTGGCTTCATAAAAGACATGAACCGTTCCAAAGAGACTGTCCATGATGTCATTTTCTTTTCCGGCGAGAGCGAAGGCATCTCCGTGGAAGTAGCCTTCCAGTATGTGAATGAATTCCATGAAAATGTACTGGGCTTCTGTAATAACATTTATAACTCCGAGGGAGGTACCCATCTCACCGGTTTCAAGACCCAGTTCACAAATGTTATTAATACTTACGCCAGAGAATTAAATATTCTGAAGGAAAAGGATGCGAACTTTACCGGTGCCGATGTCCGGAACGGAATGACCGCCGTCGTATCTATCAAGCATCCGGATCCACGTTTTGAAGGACAGACCAAGACAAAGTTAGATAATCAGGATGCTGCCAAGGCTGTGGCCAAGGTGACAGGTGAAGAGATCGTAAGATTTTTTGACCGTAATCTGGAGACTTTAAAGAGCATCATCGGCTGTGCGGAAAAGGCGGCCAAGATCCGTAAGACCGAGGAAAAAGCGAAGACCAATATGCTGACCAAGCAGAAGTTCTCCTTTGATTCCAACGGAAAACTGGCGAACTGCGAGTCCAGAGATCCCTCCAAATGTGAGATCTTCATCGTAGAGGGCGATTCTGCGGGCGGCAGTGCCAAGACTGCCAGAAACCGTATGTACCAGGCAATCCTGCCTATCCGCGGTAAGATCCTGAACGTAGAGAAAGCCAGCATCGACAAGGTACTGGCAAATGCGGAGATCAAGACTATGATCAATGCTTTCGGCTGCGGATTTTCCGAGGGCTACGGCAATGATTTTGATATTACCAAATTACGTTATGACAAGATCATCATCATGGCGGATGCCGATGTGGACGGTGCCCATATTTCCACATTGCTGCTTACCTTATTTTACCGTTTCATGCCTGACCTGATCTTCGAAGGGCATGTGTACATAGCAATGCCTCCCTTATACAAAGCAATGCCCTCCAAGGGAGAAGAAAAATATCTGTACGATGACAAGGCACTGGAAAAATACCGTAAGACCCACAAGGGTCCCTTTACCTTACAGCGATACAAAGGTCTGGGTGAGATGGATGCCGAACAGCTGTGGGAGACCACGCTGGATCCGGAACGCAGACTGTTAAAATTAGTGGAGATCGAGGATGCACGCATGGCTTCCGAGATGACTGAGCTTCTCATGGGTACGGATGTACCGCCCAGAAGATCTTTTATTTACGATCATGCAACGGATGCGGAATTGGATATCTAGTGCAGATCCTGAAATGTAATGTCAGAAAGACGAGGACCAGAAATGGATGACAGCAGAATCATAAAAACAGAATACTCCGAGGAGATGCAGAAATCGTTCATCGACTATGCCATGAGCGTTATCATTGCCAGAGCCCTGCCGGATGTCAGAGACGGTCTGAAGCCGGTACAGAGAAGAACTCTCTACGATATGCACGAACTGGGGATCCGCTATGACCGTCCCTACCGTAAAAGTGCCCGTATCGTAGGTGATACCATGGGTAAATATCATCCCCACGGTGACAGTTCCATCTATGAGGCACTGGTAGTCATGAGCCAGGATTTCAAAAAAGGCATGCCTCTGATCGACGGTCACGGCAACTTCGGCAACATCGAAGGAGACGGTGCCGCTGCCATGCGTTATACCGAGGCAAGACTCCAGAAAGTGACCCAGGAAGCTTTCCTGGCGGATCTGGACAAGGATGTGGTAGACTTCGTACCGAATTTCGATGAGACGGAAAAGGAACCTTCCGTACTACCGGTAAAGATCCCGAACCTCTTAGTCAACGGATCGGAGGGTATCGCCGTAGGTATGGCTACCAGCATACCACCTCACAACCTTGGAGAAGTTATTGATGCCGTTAAAGCTTATATGCTGAATAATGAGATTACCACAAAAGAACTGATGCGTTACCTGAAGGGACCGGATTTTCCCACCGGTGGCATCGTTATTAATAAGGATGAGCTGGAAGAAATCTACGAGACCGGAACCGGTAAGATCAAGCTGCGTGGCAAGGTAGAATTCCAGAAAGGAAAAGCCGGCAAGACCAATGTGGTGATCACCGAGATTCCTTATACCATGATCGGTGCCAATATTGCAAAATTTTTATCCGATGTAGCAGCCCTTTCCGAGACAAAGAAGACCCAGGATATCGTGGATATATCCAACCAGTCCTCCAAGGAGGGCATCCGTATCGTGATCGAACTGCGCAAGGATGCCGATCCGGAGAACTTTGTAAATATGCTTTATAAGAAGACCCGCCTGGAAGATACCTTCGGTGTCAATATGCTCGCCATTGCAAACGGCAGACCGGAGACCATGGGCTTAAAGCAGATCATCAAGGCAAATGTGGATTTCCAGTTTGAAGTAGCCACCAGAAAATATACCAATCTGCTTGCCAAAGAAATGGAGCGTAAGGAGATTCAGGAGGGTCTGATCAAGGCCTGCAATGTGATCGATCTTGTCATTGAAATTTTACGTGGTTCCAAAGATCGAGCCATGGCAAAGGCCTGCCTCGTAGAAGGCAAGGTGGACGGGATCAAGTTCAAGTCCAAAGAATCAAAGATCATGGCAGCCCAGCTGATGTTCACCGAGAAACAGGCGAACGCTATCTTAGAGATGCGTCTGTATAAGCTGATTGGTCTGGAACTGGAAGCATTGATCAACGAGCACGAAGAGACCATGGCGAATATCTATCGCTACGAAGACATACTGGACCGCAGAGATTCCATGGCACAGGTCATCATGAATGAACTGGATGGATTTAAAAAGGAATACAGCCATCCCCGTAAGACTGTCATCGAGAACGGTCAGGAAGCGGTCTACAAGGAAAAAGAGCTGGAGGAGATGGATGTGGTATTTCTCATGGATCGATTCGGCTATGCCAAGACTGTGGATGTCTCCACCTACGAGCGGAATAAAGAAGCTGCAGATGCAGAAAATAAATACGTCTTCACCTGTAAAAATACCGGAAAGATCTGCCTGTTCACCAACACCGGACAGATGCATACCATCAAGGTGCTGGATCTGCCTTACGGCAAGTTCCGTGAGAAAGGCACACCCATTGACAATGTAAGTAACTTCAGTCAGAAGAACGAGGAGATCATATACATCACCAGCCAGAAGGAGCTGAATCTGTGCCGGGTAATCTTCGCCACCGCCCAATCCATGTTAAAAGTGGTAGACGGTGGGGAATTCGATGTGACCAAACGTACCGTTGCCGCTACGAAGCTGGCAGAGGGTGACTGCGTGGTCAGCGTTGCTGCCCTGACCGATCAGAGGAACATCGTATTGCAGACCAGGGGAGGATTTTTCCTGCGCTTTTCCATCGATGAGATCCCTGAGAAAAAGAAAGGCGCCATTGGTGTCCGCGGTATGAAACTGGCTGACAAGGATGTAGTGGAAAATGTATATTATACCAAAAATGCCGTAGAGACCACCATTGAATATAAGGGCAAGGAGCTTATCCTGAATAATCTGAAGCTCGGCAAACGTGACAGCAAAGGCACCAAAGTCAGAGTGTAACTTTTTAAACAGAATCATTCATAAAAACATTTATAGAGAAAACGGAGAGTGATCATATGAGAGTCATTGCGGGAACTGCAAGAAGTCTGCCCCTTAAGACTCCGGAAGGAATGGATACCAGACCCACCACCGACCGGATCAAGGAAACCCTTTTTAATATGCTGCAGACCTATATTCCGGACTGTGTGTTCGTGGATATTTTCAGTGGCAGCGGCGGCATCGGTATTGAGGCATTGAGCCGCGGTGCCAGAAAAGCTTATTTTATCGAGAATGCCCCGAAGGCATTAGCATGTATTGAGGACAATCTGGCATTTACGAAAATGAAGGACCGTGCTATAGTATTAAAGCAGGATGCCTGTGCAGGACTGACAGGTATCTATGAAAAGCACGTGGATGTCATCTTCATGGATCCTCCCTACGATCAGGAGCAGGAGCGCAGAGTGTTAGAGCAGCTGCGTTATGCAAAATATGTCTCCGAAGAGACCCTGATCCTCGTAGAGGCTTCTCTGCATACCGATTTTTCCTATGCAGAAGATCTGGGCTTTGAAGTGATCCGCGAGAAAAAATACAAAACCAACAAGCATGTGTTCCTTCGCAGGAAGTAACACTGAAAGGTGTGATTTTTATGAAAAGAGCTGTTTACACCGGAAGCTTTGATCCTGTCACCAACGGGCATATGGATATCATAAGACGGGCAGCCGAAATATTTGATGTTCTGATCGTCAGTGTTTTGAATAATAAAGAAAAGACCCCGTTGTTTTCTGTAGAAGAACGTGTTAAGATACTTAAAGAAGCTACAAAAGATCTGCCCAATGTGCAGATTGACAGTTTCAGCGGTCTTTTGGTAGATTATGCCAGAGAAAAGGATCTGCATGTCATCGTCAGAGGCTTGCGGGCCATTACGGATTTTGAGTATGAACTGCAGATGGCACAGACGAACCGAATGTTATCCCATGAGAAAATAGACACGGTATTTCTGACCACCAGCCTGGAATACGCATATCTCAGTTCTTCCGCGATAAAACAGATCGCCAGCTTTGACGGAGATATTACCCCTTGTGTTCCGGATTTTGTGGCGGATCTGATTTATGACAAATATCGTCAGAAAAAACTTTCAGAGAATAGTGATGTGTAAATAAGGAGAGTTTCATGAGCAGCAGAATCGAACAGGTAATTGATGAAATAGAAGAATACATTGAAGGTTGTAAGCCGAAGTTCATGTCCAGCACAGAGATCATCGTCAACAAGGATGAGATTGATGAGTTACTGCGGGAGCTGCGCATGAAGACTCCGGATGAGATCAAGCGTTATCAGAAGATCATCAGCAATAAGGAAGCGATCTTAAACGATGCCAAAGCCAAAGCAGAAGCTCTGATCAACGAAGCCACGGTTCATACCAATGAGCTGATCAACGAGCATGAGATCATGCAGCAGGCATATGCCCAGGCGAATGAGGTCGTCACAATGGCAAGCAAGCAGGCACAGGAGATCTTAGATAATGCGACGATTGAGGCCAACAATGTAAAATCCGCTGCCATGCAGTACATGGATGATATGCTGGCCCATCTGGAAAATATTATTGCTTCCTCTACCCAGCAGGCAAGTGCAAATTACGATGCCCTGATCGGCAACCTGAACCAGTATCGTGATATTATCCAATCCAACCGCAGTGAACTTCATCCGGCAGATGAGGATCTGGAGGATGTGGATGTTCCCGCAGGCGGAACTGACAATCTCGATGTCATGTAATCATATAATAATGATGCCAGGGTCAAAAGGTCTAAGCCCACATGAGCTTGCTCATAGGTGGGTGAAAGACCTTAGGACCCGCCCCGATATGAGCATAAAAGTGGGATGATAATCCCACGATATGCGAATATTGGGTGGGATTGTGGGAGTGCGTAGCACGGAACAATCCGCAGGCATCAAAATCGGGGGCTTTTGACCCCGACATCATATTAATCATAAGAAACCAGTTTTCTGTAGAAAGCTGGTTTTTTAAAAATAAAGGAATCAAGAGAATGAAAATAAGCAATATACAAAAAGGGCTGTTAGTCAGGACAATGATCTGTGCGGTCAGTCTTGCTGCAGCCTGTTTTTTTGAAGCTTCCCTGAACGTTCAGGCAGCGCCAAGAGCACAGGAGACGGGAGAGAGGGTCACTGTTGTCATCGATCCCGGACACGGCGGCGACAACGAAGGAACCCTGGAGGGAATTACCAAAGAGAAGGAAATGACCATGGTGACTGCCCTGGCCATGTATGAGGAACTGACAAAATACGACAATGTGGATGTCTACCTGACCCATACCGACGATGTATCCATGTCGTTGGCAGACCGCGCACAGTTTGCTGCGGAGCGGAATGCGGATTTTCTGTTCAGCATTCATTATAACGCTTCCGTAGATCATGATCTGTTCGGTTCCGAGGTATGGATCTCTTCCGTACAGCCCTACAATGCCTACGGTTACCAGTTCGGCTGGGAACAGATGCAGCAGATGAAAGGAATGGGACTGTTTTTACGCGGTGTGAAGACGAAGCTTAAGGATAACGGAGATGATTATTACGGAATCATAAGAGAAAGTACTGCCAGAGGGATTCCGTCCGCCATCATTGAACACTGCCATGTAGATGAGGGCAGGGATATTCCGTATTGCCAGACGGAAGAGAACTGGAAACGGTTCGGCAGAGAGGATGCGTTGTCCGTTGCAAAATATTTCGGATTGTCCGATGCAGACACGGGTGTCGATTACAGTGCTGAGGCAGATGCACTTCCCGAAGTCTCCCTGCAGTCCATTCTGCCCGCCACCATACGAGATAAGACGGAACCGGATATTTGTCTTCTGTCACTGCTAAATGCAGATTATGACACCGGTGAGGTGACTTTGGAAGTCACGGGAACAGATTATGACTGTCCCATGATGTACTATGATTACAGTACAGACGGTGGCAGGACATATTCCGAGCTACAGCCCTGGCCGGATCTGGATATTATGTCAGGAACCTATCCCGACACCTTTACCTTTTCACTTAACTTTACGAAGGGCGAGCAGCCGGTGATCACCGTCAGAGGATACAATCAGGCGGATCTGTTTACCGAGAGTGCTTCCATCACCTTTGATAAGCCGTTTATTGATCAGGAAAAGGCAGCCAAAGAAGCCTTGGAAGCAAGCCTTGCGGCAGAAGAAGCCGCTTCCCTGGAGAATGCCTCCAAAGACAGTACTTCCGATTCCGTAATTACCATGGCGGATGCCGCTGGAAATAATGGCATATTCCAGGTGTTGAATGATAAAAAGCAAGTGAATTTCGGTGTGTTTCTGATTATTTGCGGAATTTTGGCTGCTCTGCTTCTCGTGATATTTCTGCTATATCAGATCCAGCTTAGCAGACATAAGAAACGCAGACGTAGAAATCATAATAAAAATCAGAATAGAAATCAGAGCAGAAATGTATCCGGAGACAGAAGCCGCCATCCCAGGTAATAAAATGCGGTAAGCAGTGTCAGAACGAGCTTATGAATAATGTATTTTTTCAGAGAAAGCCCCGTATTCCGGATACAGGCGGCGGTTTGGGCAATACCGCTTAAGCCCCCAAACGGAAGTAACAGTAAAGTATATAACGGATAGCGGTCCGCCAACATCTGCAGCCCTCCGGTAATCTCCAAAAGTGGTGCAAGGAGATGACTTTGGTGCAGGAAAAGCCCGGGCAACAGATTCAGCAGATTGAAAAAGATCATATATCCACCAAGACGCAGAATACTTAAGCCTGCGGCATTCACGGCATCGTCCAGGGCATCCGGCAGGGATGTCCTGACAGAGGACTGGGTTACAGGCTTTGAAACCATAGAAGTTTCCTTAAGACGTATGCGATAGATCGTATATCTTAAGAATAGTCCGTAGATAACAGGAATGCCGTACATCCCCATAAGATAGGGCAGCTTAAGCGTCCGGTGCAGCAAAGGCAGCACAAATCCCAAAAAATAAACCGGTCCGAAATTATTGCAAAAGGCCAAAAGGAATTGTCCCTCCGCTACAGAAAGCTCCTGCCTGTTACGAAACTCAGCCGTCGTACGTGCACCCATGGGAAAGCCACATAAAAAGCCCATAAGGATCGTATAAACCGCAGGATCGGATATCCGGAACAGTTTACCGAAAAAAGGTCTTATGGGACGGATGAGACTTTCCACCAGCCCCATGCGGATCAGCGTTCCGGACAGAACCATAAACGGAAAAAGCACCGGAACCATTTTTTCATACCAGAGTCTCAACCCCAGGGCTGCATAGGCAAGACTTAAGGACGAATTCGTCAACATACAGAATGTCAAAAATACAAAGAAAAAAACGTCCATTATTTTTTTCATGGAGGTTCCTGTTAAGCGATTTGTATACTATATGCCAAAATGAAATAAATAGAAATGATAGAAAGTGAAAAGTTCATGCGTCTGGATAAATTTTTATGTGAAAATAATATAGGAACCAGAAGCCAGGTAAAGGATGCCATCCGAAAAGGGATGGTAACGATCAACGGCACGGTTGCCAAAAAACCGGAAGAAAAAATAGAGGAAACCAAAGACATCATCGCCTTTCAGGGGCAGAAACTGCGGTATCAAAAATATGTCTATTATATGCTGAATAAGCCGGAGGGAGTTGTTTCCGCAACCAATGACAATACGGCACCTACCGTGTTAGAGCTGCTTCCCGCACAGGGCAGAAAGGATCTGTTCCCGGTGGGAAGACTGGATAAGGACACCACGGGGCTTTTGCTCTTAACCAATGACGGTGCCCTGGCACACGATCTGCTGTCACCAAAAAAGCATGTGGATAAAACTTATCTGGTGCAGCCAGATCATCCTCTCTCCGAGGAAGATATCCACCGTCTGGAAGAGGGGCTTGATATTGGAGATGACAAACCGACTGCCCCCGCAAAAGCGGTGATCACTCCGGACGGCGATCTGCTGCTTACAATTCACGAAGGCAGATTTCATCAGGTCAAAAGAATGTTACAGGCAGTGGGAAATCAGGTATGTGCACTGGAGAGAGTATCCTTCGGACCGTTGTCCCTGGATCCCTCCCTTCCACGAGGAGCGCATCGTGCATTGACAGAAGAAGAGATCTGCGCACTGGCTAACACACAGAATCAGAAGAAATAAGCTACAAAAGGAGATAATTTTATATGCAATTGAAAAGAATGTTTTCCACAGATGATTTTAAAGGAACCAGAGGTTATCTTCGTACCCAGAAAAATTATGAGATTATAAGAACCGTGCTTTATTTTGCCATCTCTCTTGCACTGTTTATCGCCGGCTGGGTCAGCACCGGAAGCAGAGAGAATCTGTTAACCATCGTGGCGGTACTGGGATGTCTTCCGGCATGTAAAAGCCTGGTGGAAATGTTCATGTATTTACGCTACAAGGGCTGTGATGAGCGGGATGCCGCTTTGATCGAGGCACATACCCAAGGACTTACCGGACTCTACGACTGTGTATTTACTTCTTATGAGAAGAATTTTTGTATCCATCATCTGACAGTCTGCGGCAATACGATCTGTGGATACACTGCAGACCCGAAGTTCGAGGAGCAGGCTTTTTACAAACACATTCAGGCTATTCTGAAAAAAGACAATTACAGAGAGACTTCTGTGAAAATATTTAACGATCTGGATAAATACGTAAAACGCTGTGAACAGTTAAAGGAACTGCCCCCGCAGCCGGAACTGACGTTGGGAATCTGCCAGACCTTAAAGAGTGTGTCTCTGTAACATATTTTCTTTAATATACTTTTCAAGGAGTGGTGTCTTATGCAGTTACTTACCATCGGCAAAAATCAGGCAGGACAGCGCCTGGATAAATATTTAAAAAAAGCTCTGCCCGGCGCAGGCACCGGATTTTTATATAAAATGCTGCGCAAGAAAAACATTACATTAAATGGGAAAAAGGCAGAGGGAAAAGAAATTCTTACCGAAGGGGATGAAGTAAAATGCTTTTTCTCCGAGGAGACATTTGCTTCCCTGTCCGGTACTAAGAGTGCGGAAGATACTTCCGATTACCGAAAGGCGTACCGTTTGCTAAGGGATGTCTGTGTCATTTACGAGGATGATGATATCTTATTATTGGACAAGCCTGCCGGGGTTCTGACGCAGAAGGCAAAACCGGAAGATCTTTCCCTGAATGAATGGCTGATCGGGCATCTATTGGAGACCGGAGCTATAAAAGAAGCGGATCTTGCCACGTTCCATCCTTCCGTCTGCAACCGTCTTGACCGCAATACCAGTGGCATCGTATTATGCGGCAAGACGTTAGCGGGATCCCAGGACTTAAGCCGCATCATTAAGGACCGAACGGTTCGAAAATACTATCAGACGATCTGCAAAGGTAAGATTTTACAGGAAAGCACGTTAGAAGGCTACCTGTCCAAGGATGAGCACACCAATACTGTAAAGGTGTACGCCAAGAAACCGGAAAGAACGGAAGAGGCTTCTTATATTCAGACGATCTATACTCCGGAAGCCGTGGCGGGAGACTATACCCTGTTAACTGTGGAGCTGGTCACCGGCAAAACCCATCAGATCCGTGCCCATCTGGCGAGCACCGGGCATCCGTTACTCGGCGATACGAAATACGGAGATCCCAGGCTGAACCGTAAAATGCAGTCCGAATTTTCCCTGCGCCATCAGCTTCTGCATGCCGGAAAGGTCTGCTTCCCGGAGGGAGAAAAGGGAGCTCTTGCAAAAGTAAGCGGCAGGACCTTTACAGCCCCGCTTCCCGGTAAATTTGCTATGATCTTACAGGCACTGAATCTGATACCGGATACTGCCTGCTAGAAAGGATACACGAAAATGGCTACATGGAACACCCGCGGACTCCGCGGATCCACACTGGAGGATATGGTTAACCGTACCAATGAAAAATATGCGGAAGCCGGGCTTGCCCTGATCCAGAAAATCCCCACACCCATCACTCCGATAAAAATGGATAAGGAGAGCCGCCAGATCACGCTGGCTTTTTTCGAGCAGAAGAGTACTGTTGATTATATCGGTGCAGTACAGGGTATCCCTGTATGCTTTGATGCCAAGGAATGTGCGGTGGATACCTTTTCCCTGCAGAATATCCATCCCCATCAGGTAGAATTCATGCGGCAGTTCGAAAAGCAGGGCGGCATCGCTTTTTTCCTGATCTTTTACAGCCACAAGGATCTGTTGTATTATCTGCCTTATGAGATGCTTCGGTTTTTCTGGGACAGGGCAAATGACGGCGGCAGGAAAAGCTTCCGGTTCGAAGAATTAAATCCGGAATATATTCTTCCGAAACATCAGGGAATTCTGGTGCCTTATCTGGATATTCTGAAAAAAGATCTGGAAGACAGAGAAGAATAATTTAATGAAGAAGCGCTTGACACAGCGAAAGTCTCCGCTTATACTACAAATAGTTTCATATGCTATCATGATAATGAGGTAGCACGTTAATATAGTAAAGTATATGAATTGAGGATGCATTATGAATAACAGATTATTACATACGCCGGAAGGTGTCCGGGATATTTACGGCAAAGAATATGCCAGGAAACTGGCAGTGGAACAGAAGCTGCAGAAGGCGATCCATTGCTTCGGATATGAGGATATTCAGACACCCTCCATTGAATTTTTCGATGTATTTTCCAAGGAGATCGGAACCACACCCAGCAAGGAGCTTTATAAGTTTTTTGACAAGGAAGGAAATACATTGGTGCTGAGACCGGACTTTACCCCTTCCATTGCCCGTTGTGCAGCCAAATATTTCATGGAAGAGAAGGTTCCTCTTCGCTTCAGTTATAACGGCAATACTTTCACCAACACCTCCAATCTGCAGGGTAAATTAAAAGAAGTGACACAGATGGGTGCGGAACTCATTGGCGATCCTTCCGTAGAAGCAGATGCGGAAGTCATCAGTATGGTCATCGAGGCACTGAAGAGTGCGGGACTTACCAGATTCCAGGTAACCATCGGTGAGGTAGACTATTTCCGTGGGCTCTGTGAGGAAGCCGGTCTTGATGAGGATACCGAGAGAGAACTCCGTTCCTGCATCTCGGGCAAGAACTTTTTCGCCGCCCAGGAACTGTTAGAGCAGAAACAGATCCCGGAGCCCTATCACAGTATTTTATTAAAGCTTGCCGATATGTTCGAGGATATGGAATCCTTAGAATCTGCCAGGGCATTAGCGAAAAATGAACGTTCCTTACAGGCGATTGCCCGACTGGAAAAATTAAAGGAGCGTTTAGAGCAGTACAAAGTAGCGGAATATATTTCCTTTGATCTCGGAATGCTCAGCAAATACCAGTATTATACCGGCGTGGTCTTCAAGGCATATACTTACGGCATCGGTGATGCAGTAGTAAAGGGTGGCCGTTATGACAATCTCCTTCGTAAATTCGGCAAGGATGCCGCAGCAATCGGCTTCGTCATCGTCATTGATGATCTGTTGGAGGCACTGTCCCGTCAGAAAGTCGATATTGCGATTCCCGCTTCCGGCAAGGTATTGTATTACAATGTGGAAGATGAAGCAGACTATCAGGTAAAGCTTACCGAAGCCATGAAGTTAAGAAAAGAAGGAATTCCCACCGTGCTTTCTCCGGAGAATAAAAAAGCTGAGGAGGTAGGGCAGTAATGAGTGAAGAAAGATATCTTACCTTTGCCCTTGGCAAGGGCAGACTTGCGAAGAAAACGCTGGAACTTTTTGAGAAGATCGGCATTACCTGTGAAGAGATGAAAGACAAAGATACCAGAAAGCTGATCTTCGTCAACGAAGAATATAAGCTTCGCTTTTTCCTGGCAAAGGGTCCCGATGTTCCCACTTATGTGGAGTACGGTGCCGCCGATATCGGTGTGGTCGGTAAGGACACGATCTTAGAAGAGAACCGTAACGTCTACGAGGTACTGGATCTCGGATTTGGCAAATGCCGGATGTGTGTCTGTGGTCCCGCTTCCGCCAGAGAGCTGTTAAAGCACCATGAGCGGATCCGTGTGGCAAGCAAATATCCCAATATCGCCAGAGAATATTTTTACAATAAAAAGCATCAGACCGTGGACATCATCAAATTAAACGGTTCCGTGGAGTTAGGACCTCTGGTGGAATTATCTGATGTAATAGTAGATATTGTGGAGACCGGTTCCACCTTAAAAGAAAACGGTCTGGAAGTCTTGGAAGAGGTGTGCCCTCTGTCCGCACGCATGATCGTCAATCCGGTGAGCATGCAGATGGAGGCCGACCGGATCCGTAAACTGGTAGGTGCCATCCGCGAGCAGTTAAAAGCACAGCCGTAACCAGACAGATCAGAAAATAGAGCAGATAAATCACAGCATATTTATTAGGAGAGTACCGTTATGAGAATCGTAGCATTGGATAAAGAATCAAAACAGAGTATTTTGAACGACCTCTTAAAGAGAAGTCCGAATAACTACTCTCAGTACGAAAGCACCGTGAATCAGATCATAGACAGAGTTCGTGCCGAGGGTGATCAGGCTTTATTCGATTATACTTTACAGTTTGACAAGTTTGCATTAAGCGCAGAGAATATCCGCGTGACCAAAGAAGAAATTGCAGAAGCTTACGCGCAGATGGATGAGAATCTGGTGGATGTGATCCGTCTGTCCGCAGAGAACATCCGCGCTTTTCATCAGAAGCAGCTTCGTAACAGCTGGTTCGATGCAAAGCCGGACGGTACGATCTTAGGCATGAAGATCACGGCTATCGAAAGAGCCGGTGTCTATGTCCCCGGTGGAAAGGCAGCTTATCCTTCCAGCGTATTGATGAATGTAATCCCTGCGAAGGTAGCCGGTGTAGATAAGATCATTATGACCACTCCTCCCGGAAAAGACGGTAAAGTCAATCCCGGTACCTTAGTAGCTGCTGATATTGCCGGTGTAGACACCATTTATAAAGTGGGCGGGGCGCAGGCTATCGCTGCTATGGCATTCGGAACCGAGTCCGTACCTAAGGTCGACAAGATCACCGGCCCCGGCAACATCTTTGTAGCCCTTGCCAAAAAGGCAGTCTATGGCTATGTGAGCATTGATTCCATTGCCGGCCCCAGCGAGATCCTGGTATTGGCGGATGAGACTGCTACCCCCAGATACGTTGCGGCAGATCTTCTGTCCCAGGCAGAGCATGACGAGCTTGCAAGTGCTATTCTGATCACGACTTCCAAGGAGCTTGCCGAGAAGGTATCTGAGGAAGTGGACGGTTTTGTCAAAGTCTTAGAGCGTGCTCCCATTATTCAGAAGTCGTTGGACAATTACGGCTACATTCTGCTGGCTGACAATATGGAAGATGCGATCGATGCAGCTAACGCTATTGCCTCTGAGCACTTGGAGATCATTACAAAGAATCCATTCGACACCATGACCCGTATCCGCAATGCCGGTGCGATTTTCTTAGGAGAGTATGCTTCCGAACCTCTGGGAGATTATTTTGCAGGTCCGAACCACATTCTGCCTACCAACGGTACCGCAAGATTTTTCTCTCCGGTAAATGTAGATGATTTCATCAAGAAGACCAGTATCATTTCTTATTCCAGACAGGCACTGGAAAAGGTACATACACAGATCGAGACTTTTGCGAAGAGCGAAGGCTTGACCGCACACGCAAACAGTATTAAAGTGAGATTTGAAGACTAGGAGACATTATGGAACGAAAAGCATCTGTGACCCGAACAACAAAGGAGACCGATATCGCCATCACCTTGAATCTGGACGGCAGTGGAAAAGCTGATCTGTCTACCGGCATCGGATTTTTTGATCATATGCTGGACGGCTTTGCCAGACACGGCTTTTTTGATCTGGACTGCACGGTAAAGGGAGACTTACAGGTGGACGGCCACCATACGGTGGAGGACACCGGTATCGTCTTAGGCGAAGCCATTAAAAAAGCGGTGGGAGACAAGAAGGGCATCAACCGTTACGGTTATTTTATCCTGCCCATGGATGAAGTGCTTGCCTTATGTGCCGTTGACTTAAGCGGTCGGCCTTATCTTAATTTTGAATGTGAATTCACCGTACCGAAGGTAGGGGAACTGGATACTGAACTGGTGAAGGAATTTTTCTATGCCGTATCCTACAGTGCCGGTATGAACTTACATATTAAGATGCTGTCTGCGGGCAACAATCACCATATGATCGAAGCCATGTTCAAGGCATTTGCCAAGGCTCTGGATCAGGCTGTTTCCTATAACCCGAAGGTAACGGATGTCTTAAGTACCAAAGGAAGTCTGTAAGAAAATACGTGCCTGTGGTCCGTACCCTGCAGGCATAGAAAAACGCGAGGATTACTATGATCATCAAGAAATTTGTTCCCTGTATTTATTTATATCATGAGCATGCAGTGAGAAACCTTACGGATACTACTATCGTAGATACAGATCCTGTCCGTCTGGCGGATTATTACTGTGAACACAACGCAGATGAACTGATCGTGTTCGATATGTCCGAGCAAGATGCAGAGCATGACGCTGCTCTGGATATCATCAAGGATATCTGTGCCAAAGCAGAGGTAGATGTCATCGGTGCCGGCAATGTAAAGCGCATGGAGGACATTAAGAAATTACTTTATGCCGGATGTAAAAAGGCGGTTCTCGACTATGAGAAAGAGAGTAATATTGAGATCACGGAGGAAGTCTCCCTGAAATTCGGCAAGGAAAAGATACTGATCTCCTATAATGATCCCGCCGTTTTGGAATTACATAAAGAGAAAATTGAAAAGTATGTCTCTGCCATGATCCTGATGAATCCTCACCAGATCCGGGAGACGCAGAGTATTCTGTCCCTTCCCTTTTTCGTCCAGATCAATCAGGTAGCACTGAACAAGCTGTTAGAGATCTTCGCATATGAAAATGTATGTGGTATCACCGGCAATACCATCAACGATAATGTAAAAGAGATCGTTGCCCTGAAGGATCTGTGCCGGGAAAATGATATTCCCATTGAATCCTTCCAGGCTGCTTACAAGTGGGAAGATTTTAAGAAAAACAGTGATGGCATGGTACCTGTTGTCGTGCAGGATTATCGTACCCGGGAAGTTCTGATGATGGCTTACATGAATGAGGAAGCCTATGAACAGACACTGAAGCTGGGCAAGATGACTTACTACAGCAGAAGCAGACAGGAATTGTGGCTGAAGGGCCTCACCAGCGGACACTACCAGTATGTGAAGGAACTGGTGGCCGACTGCGATATGGATACGATCCTTGCAAAAGTATCCCAGATCGGTGCAGCCTGCCACACCGGCAGCAAGAGCTGTTTCTTTAACGAGATCACAAAAAAGGATTACGAAGAAAGCAGCAATCCCTTACAGGTATTCGAGGAAGTATTCGATGTGATCAAGGACCGTAAGGTTCACCCCAAGGAAGGTTCTTATACCAATTATTTATTTGACAAGGGCATTGACAAAATCCTTAAAAAATTGGGAGAAGAGGCGACAGAGATCGTGATTGCCGCGAAAAATCCCAACCCCAATGAAGTCAAATACGAGATCAGTGATTTCCTGTATCATATGATGGTACTGATGGCAGAAAAAGACGTCACCTGGGAAGAGATCACCACAGAACTTGCAAACCGTTAACCACGGTCTCCACCCAGGTCTTCAGACCGGCACCGTAATCGACTCCGGTCACATACTGAAAGATCTGATCCATGGAGATGCCCACCAAACATTTCTTATTTTGATCCAATAACAGAATTGTCAGAAACAATACTCCGGCCAGAGCAAGACGAATCCGGAAGGTACCGCCGCCATGCGATGCGGTTTCCGAAGGAGCCTCCTGCTCCGGCTTTATTTCTGTCTGTCTGCGCATTTGCTGCAAAAGTTGTGCTGTATTCTTATCATCCAATGGTTCCAAAAATGTCCCTCCCCTATATGACCATGCTTTGCAGTTCATATTTATGTGTCTTTTGGTACTGGCAGAACTTATTTTTATAAGGTATAATAAAATAATAATGAAATCATTCCGGGAGAGATCATGGCAGAACAGACAGGAAAAGAATTAGCAGATAAAATACAAAAGAATATTCAAAAGGTGCTGGTAGGCAAGGAAAAAGTAACAGAGCTTCTGCTTACCGCACTGATCGCCGACGGACATGTGCTGTTAGAGGATGTTCCCGGTACCGGCAAGACCAAGCTCGCCAAGGCACTGGCAAAGTCTCTGGATGTGCAGTTCTCCCGGGTACAGTTCACTCCGGATCTGTTGCCGGGCGACATCACGGGCATCAATGTCTATGACCGACAGAAGAATGAATTCACCCTGCGAAAAGGTCCGGTATTTACCAATATTCTACTGGCGGACGAATTGAATCGTGCCACCCCCAGGACCCAGGCGGGGCTGTTGGAGTGCATGGAAGAGCGGCAGGTGACCATCGATGGCGTGTCCTATACGCCTGGAGAGCCGTTTTTCGTCATTGCCACAGAGAACCCCATAGAAAGTGCGGGAGTATTCCCCTTGCCAGAGGCGCAGTTAGACCGTTTTCTTATGAAACTGTCCATGAATCTTCCGGACAGGGAAGAGGAACTGCGGATTCTGGAATTATACATGGAAGAAGATCCCTTACAGAGCTTAGTATCTGTTGTTAGCCCAAAAGAGTTGTTGGAAGCCCGTAGGGAAGCAGCAAAAGTATTTGTTCATCCCTGCATCCGGGAATATATGGTACAGATCGTGGAAGCCACACGAAATGCGGAAGGGATTCTTGCCGGTGTCAGCCCCAGAGGTACCCTCGGTCTGTTACGCTGTGTGAAAGCCTATGCTTACTTACAGGGAAGGAAGTATTGTCTGCCGGATGATGTCCGTATTCTTGCGGTTCCGGTACTGGCTCACAGACTGGTATGCGGTATGGGGGCTTTTGCCGGCACGAACGCCGGAAGGATAGAGGCAATTCTATCCTCCATTCCCGTGCCCACAGAAAGGTTTGAGCCATGATACAACTGCTGGGAATTCTCGTAGTTGCCCTGCTTTTGTATCTGGGACAGAAAACGATCTATCAGAAAGTATGGCATAAGAACTTAAGGGTTCGCCTGTCTTTTCAGGAAGAAGGCATCTGGGAAGGACAGGAAAGTACCCTGTCAGAGATCCTAGAGAATCAGAAAAAGCTTCCCCTTACCATGCTGAAAGTCAAATTTCAGACCGACAGACATCTGTTGTTTGCAGACACCAAAGGTTCCCGCACCACAGATAAGTTTTACCGAAATGATATTTTTCAGATCGGCGCTTTAGAAAAGGTGACCAGAGTGTTACGCTTCACCGCCGGCAGACGAGGCTATTACACCATCGCAGAAGCGGATCTTGTGGCATCGGATCTGTTCCTGACCGCACAGTACACCGCAACGGCCGATATCGGTCACTGTAGTCTCTATGTCTATCCGAAGCCTTTTTCACATCCTGCGTTTCGACAGTCTCTGAAGCAGCTGAGCGGACAAGTCCTTACGAAGAGACATCTGCAGGAGGATCCTTTTGAATACCGGGGCATCCGGGAATATCAGCCCCAGGATGATCTAAAAAGCATCAACTGGAAAGCCACCGCACGCACCGGAGAATTCAAGGTCAATCAGAAGAATTACACCGCGGAGAAATCTGTCCGTATTTTTATCAATCTGGAAGATACCGGAATCCTGAAAAAAGAGGACTGTGTGGAGGCAAGCTTACAGATTGCCACAGCGCTGTTGCTTTTATTTTTAGAACAGGGGATGCAGGTAGCGGTATATTGTAACGGCGTGGATGTGCTTCATAACGAACCCTGTATTTTGGAAGCCGGTGGCGGTATCAGACAGCGGGAGGCGGTACTGCGGTCATTTGCTCTGATCGATACTGCTAAGCCCGTGCGGTCTTTTTCGGAATTGTTCAGTTCCCGGTTATCAGAGGCTTCCGGTTCGCTCATGACCTGCATTGTATCCCCCAACGCGTACGACGATTTTGCATCATTGATCCTGCAGTATCACACGCGCCATCCGGATATGAAATGGTTCCTTCCTTATTCCGGGACAGTACCTCCGGAGATGGAAGATGAGTTGAGATCATTGATCACATTTATTTCCCTACGGGAAGAAAGTGTCTGAATGTGAAAGAATTATTAACGGATTTATTCAATCAATTATGTTTTTATCCCTTTGCCATGGCATCGGCGAGCCTTCTTGCAGCATTATCCCCGCAAAAGCGTCCTTCCATGGTTTTGTGGATGTTAGGGGCATTTCCCTTGTTTTTTCTGTACTATGTGAGAAAACGCAGTAAACATTTACCGATGCTTCTTTTGTTACACGGTCTTGTCGTAGTGCTTTTGTATGTACTGCCTGCGACAAACGGTGTGAACAGAGGCGTAAGATTGCTTGTTGGATGCGGCTTTGTGATCTATTCTCTGTGGCTGCGGTTTCGGACACAGGATTTCAAGTCAGAACCGCTTTCCCTGCCGCTAGCATTCGGTATATCTTTTTTATGCCTGTTTTTACAGCATTATCAAGGGGATGATACATGGGATCTCTATTATCGCATGAGCCTGATCCTGGTCTTTTTGCTGTATGCCGTGATCCTGTTTTTGCAATCCTATGAGGATTTTCTTACCGTGAACCGCTTAAGCACCGGCAAGATCCCATTTCAGGAGATTTTCCGTTCGGGAATCCGCAGTACGACTACCTTTGTGCTGCTTTCCGGAATGGTGCTTTTTCTGATTTCACAGTTTGCCTGGCTGAAACCGTTTTTACAGGTCATGCGAAGAGGACTTCTTATGGTGTTGCGTTTCCTGTTCAGACTGCTTCCCGCGGACACCACAGAACCGGAAGTTATCATCGAGCAGAACGCAGGCAGCGGCGAAATGCCGCTCTTAGAGAGCGAAGATCCTTTTATTCTGTGGGTAATCCTGGAATATATTGCCATTATTGCACTTTTAATCGTTGCTGTTTCTATTCTGTACCGCAGTATTCGGAAGCTCATTGCATTTTTGCAGGACAGAATGCATTTTCTGCCGGAATCCGAAAAAGAAGCTATGACGGAGAACAGTGACATAAGAGAACGCCTGGAGGGAATATCCGGCAGGTCCGTTTCCGGTGATAAAAAAAGGTTCTCTTTTCTTTTCCCGGACGCTGCGCAGAAGATCCGGCACATGTATCAGAAAAAAATAAACACCTGTGGACTTGCAAAGATGAGCATCCCATTTTATACTGCTAGAGATGCGCAAAAAGCTCTCGGTATTACGGGAATGGCTGAAATCTATGAGAAAGCCAGATATTCCGGGATTCCCTGCACGGAGGAAGATGTCCGGCAGATGAAAAATAAATTGAGGTAAATATTGATTATGAACGAAAAATTAGCATTAAGCGATGATATTCTGATGAAGATTGAGAAACCTGCCCGTTACATCGGCAACGAAGTGAACGCGGTGATGAAGGACCTAAATAACATTGATGTCCGTTTTTGTATGTGCTTTCCCGATGTCTACGAGATCGGCATGTCCCATCTGGGCATTCAGATCCTGTACGGCATGCTCAACTCCTGGGACGATGTCTGGTGTGAGAGAGTCTATTCTCCCTGGGTGGATTTAGATGCCATCATGCGTAAAGAAAACATCCCACTGTTTGCCCTGGAGAGCCAGGATCCTGTCAAGGATTTTGATTTCCTGGGAATCACCATTCAGTACGAGATGTGTTATACGAATATATTACAGGTTCTGGATCTGGCGAAGATCCCGCTGCTCGCAAAGGAACGTGGGGATGATTGTCCCATTGTCATCGGTGGCGGTCCCTGCACCTATAATCCGGAACCCATTGCAGACTTTTTCGATATCTTTTATATCGGTGAAGGCGAGACCCAGTATCGCCCACTGATCGATCTGTATAAAAAGTGCAGAGAAGAGAAGGCAGGAAGAGAAGAATTCTTACGCCGTGCTGCGAAGCTGCCAGGTATGTATGTTCCCAGATTCTATGAAACTACTTATCATGAGGACGGCACCATCGCTTCCTTCCGGCCGACCGAAGAGGGGATTCCCGCTACGATCCGCAAGGAACTGGTGACGGATATGACCGACAGCTTTTATCCCATGAAGCCCGTGGTACCTTATATTAAGGTCACGCAGGACAGAGTGGTCTTAGAGATTCAGAGAGGATGTATCCGCGGATGCCGTTTCTGCCAGGCAGGGCAGCTGTATCGTCCGGTCAGAGAGCGTGATGTGGAAGTATTGAAAAAATACGCCATGGAGATGCTGAAAAATACCGGTCATGAGGAGATCTCTTTGAGCTCCTTGAGTTCCAGTGATTACAGCAAGCTGCCGGAGCTGATCGATTTTCTGATGGAAGAATGCAACAAGAGACATATCAATATCTCCCTGCCGTCCTTACGTATCGATGCCTTTTCCCTGGATGTCATGAGTAAGGTGCAGGATGTGAAAAAATCCAGTCTGACCTTTGCTCCGGAGGCCGGCAGCCAGAGACTGCGGGATGTCATCAATAAGGGACTCACCGAGGAAGTGATCCTTCAGGGTTCTGCGCTGGCTTTCGAGGGCGGCTGGACCAGAGTCAAGCTGTATTTCATGCTGGGACATCCCACTGAGACCGAGGAGGATATCCGCGGCATCGCCGAGCTGTCCAATAAGATCGCAGCCACTTTCTTCGATACGGTGCCAAAGGAGAAACGTGTCAACGGCAGAGTACAGATTGTCACCAGTACCTCCTTCTTCGTACCGAAGCCCTTTACTCCATTCCAGTGGGCACCCCAGTGTACCAAGGAAGAATTCGTGGAAAAGGCATATCTGACCAGAAAAGCCATCTCCGAACAGTTGAATCAGAAGAGTATCAAGTACAACTGGCACGAAGCGGATGTCAGCGTCTTAGAGGGTGTGCTGGCAAGAGGCGACAGAAGATTGTCCAAAGTGCTTTTATATGTTTATAACAAGGGCTGCTTCTACGATGCCTGGAGCGAATATTTCCACAATGATGTCTGGATGGAAGCCTTTGATTCCTGTGGTCTGGATCCGGATTTCTATTCCCACAGAGAACGTCCTTTAGACGAGATCCTGCCCTGGGATTTTCTGGACTGCGGTGTCTCCCGTTCTTTCCTGGAGAGAGAATGGCAGAAGGCGAAAAACGAGACGATCTCCCCGAACTGCAAGCAGGCATGTCAGGGCTGCGGTGCCGCCAGATTCGGCTGCGGTATCTGCGTAGAGCCCAGAGGCTGATCGTACGAGACACACCCTTATGGCACGTTATTGAAGGTTGAAGAATAAGAGGAAAGGGAAATTGCAGGTCTTTCAAGAAAGGCCGCATAGAAATCTGACAGAAATTATGAAATTAAGAATTAAATTCAAAAAATACGGACCGGTACGTTTTATCGGCCATCTGGATGTGATGCGCTTTTTTCAGAAAGCCAACCGCAGAGCGGATCTGGATGTCGCATACACCGGAGGCTTCAGCCCGCATCAGATCATGTCCTTCGCCGCACCTTTAGGTGTTGGACTGACCAGCAGTGGAGAATATATGGATCTGGAGGTGCATTCCCTGACTTCCTGCGAGGATGTTAAGACACGGCTCAATGCCGCATCTGTACCCGGCATTGAGATCACTTCCGTGAAGATTCTGCCGGATAAGGCAGGAAATGCCATGGCAAGCGTGGCTGCCGCCGGATATACCGTAACCTTCCGGGAGGACAGAGGTCCTCATTTTGATCTGGCACCTGCTGTGGAGCGTTTTCTTGCCAAAGAGGAGATCCTGATCACCAAGGAGACCAAAAAAGGCAGCCGGGAAATCAATTTAAAAGAAGGCATCTATGAGATGAAAGCCGTGGATAGTAACAGCCTGTATCTGTTGGTAGATGCATCCAGCGCCGGTAATATCAAACCGATTCAGGTAGTGGAGGCATTATTTGCGGAAAATGGAGAAACCCTCCCGGAGAATGCCCTTATGGTCAACAGAGAAGAGACCTATTTAAGAAGCGATACCTTAGAACTGCTTCCCTTAGATGCCATCGGTTATGACAGCGAAGAAGCTTACAAGGCAGCTTCCGGAGATGCCGAATGAGCCGCAGTCTCACCGGCGGCAGACCGGCAAGAGAAAAAGAAGTGAATGAGATCCGTAAGAGCACGGACTGTACCACTGGGAAAATGATCTTTACGAAGCTTCGGGATAAAAATGTGGCATTACTTGTGAACTTAGGTGGAATTGCCGCTGTGCGGGTGCTGCGTTCGAATACAAGTAAGCTTGGCGGAATCTACCTGGGAAAAATACAGAATGTGGCGAAAAACATCGATGCCTGTTTCGTGGAGATTGCGCCCGGGGAACTGTGCTTTCTGCCACTACGGGAAGCAGGCACGGCACATCTTACCAACAGACAGCCGGACGGAAGCTTAAAAGCCGGGGATGAACTGGTGGTCATGGTCACCAGAGATGCCCAGAAGACAAAGCGGGCTTCCGTTACCACAGATCCTTCCCGGATGAAGCAGCAGCTTGTCAAAAACGGATCTACCCCTGAGAACGCGTCTGAAGCCCTTCAGAGCCTTTTGAATCAGGCGAACCATAAAGTATGCCTTACCTGCCTTTTTGCGCCTTCTGAAGCCATCTACGAGGTGCTGGAGCAGCTGGCAGATCCATCGGAATACAGTGAAGTCCTTACGGATGACCCGGAGATCTTCCACAAGCTTTCCGAAAGCAGTCATCCGCTTTTGCAGCAGAAGAGCCTCCGGTTGTATGATGATCCTGCCATTTCCCTGCGTCTTTTATATTCTCTCGAACGGGGAATGGATGAGGCACTGGATACTAGAGTCTGGCTGAAATGCGGCGGATATCTGGTCATTGAGCCCACGGAAGCCATGACCGTCATCGATGTCAATTCCGGCAAAAATGAATCTAAGAAGATGGGAGAAGAGACCTATTATCAGGTCAATGCCGAAGCGACAGAAGAGGTTGCAAGACAGTTACGTCTTCGGAATCTGTCCGGTATCATTATTGTAGACTTCATCAATATGGCAGAAAAGGAAAATCGTCAGAAACTGCTGGACTACCTGAAAACGCTGACCGCCGGGGATCCTCAGCATCCCCGGATCGTGGATATGACACCACTTGGTCTGGTGGAGATCACCCGTAAAAAGTCCCATCCAACTCTGGCAGAACAATGGAAAAAAATATAAAAACTGCTTATAAACCAGTCAACACTCGTTTGGCTGGTTTTTTGTTATATTTCACAATTTTAGGAAACTCTTTTTAGTAGAAACGTTTCTTGAATATTCCCTGTTAAAATGCTACTCTTGTATCAAAGAAAACTAAATTTAATATTTGAGTTTCCAGAGAAACCTATGAAAGTATTCTATTCTAAAGACGGAGGAACACCTATGGATACCACAGATGCTCTGCAAAAAAATATTTTGGATGCCACCCTTCGTGTTTTCGATCGGAAAGGGCTGAAGTTCACGATGGATGACCTGGCAAAGGAACTTTCCATCAGTAAAAAGACCATCTATACGGTCTATGACGACAAAGAAGCTCTGTTCCTGGCCATGGTAGATTATATTTTTGACTCCATCAAGGAAAGCGAGCAGATGATCCTGACGGATCCTGCGCTGGGAACCATCGAAAAGCTGCATCGCATCTTAGGTGTCCTGCCGGAAGGCTATCAGAATATTGACCTCAGAAAGCTGTATTCCCTACGCGATAAATATCCTAAGATCTACCATAAAGTGGAGCTTCGTTTAGAGACCGGCTGGGAGCCTACGATCCAGCTGATCGAGACGGGCATGGCAGAGGGCAGTATCCGCCCGGTTCCCATCTGTCTGGTGAAAATGATGCTGGAAGCCTCCATTGAGCAGTTTTTCCAGAGAGATATCCTCGCGCAGAACCATCTGACTTACGTGGACGCCTTAAATGAGGTTGTAAATATTCTCATGTACGGAATCATACAGAGGAAGTAAATACGCAGGCAAAAAAGGAGAAAAACTTATGACACATAGATTTTACTTAAACGACGACTGGCTGTTCACTGAACAGTTTGAGGACAGTTTAGCGGCACCGGAATATCCGGAAAACAAGCTGCAGCCGGTACGTCTGCCGCATACCTGTAAGGAGACCCCGTTTCATTATTTTGACGAATCCCTCTACCAGATGGTCAGCGGCTATAGGCGCCATCTGCAGGTTCCTGCGGACTGGCAGGGGAAACAGATCCTGCTTACTTTTGAGGGAGCTGCCCATGACAGTACTGTATTTTGTAACGGGAAAAAGGTGGGAGAGCATCACTGCGGTTACACTGCATTTACCGTAGATTTAACGGACAATGTCCTCTATGGACAGGATAATCTGCTCTGTGTCCGCTTAGACAGCAGAGAGAATTTAAACGTTCCGCCCTTTGGCTATGTGATTGATTATATGACCTATGGCGGTATCTACCGGGATGTCCGGCTGGAGGTGAAGGAAAAAGTCTCCCTTTCGGATATCTTCGTCCATACAGCGATAGATTTCAGATCGTCTCCCGTGACAGCGCAGATCACCTCTGAGATCACACTTACTGCAAGCGATGAGAACATAACCATCCGACAGTACTACATGCCGAAAAGTACCGCAGCCGTGCAGGAATCCTGGAGTCTTTTGTGCGAGCAGACTGTTTCTGCGGATGCTTCCTGCGACAAGGAGCTCTCACTCACGGCAACCATTAACGCTCCTCTGTTATGGGACACCGAAGAAGCTAATCTCTATATTTTAAAGACACAACTATATCAGGGCAATACGCTCCTGGATGAGACTAATACCACATTTGGTATCCGGGAAGCAGTATTTAAAAAGGACGGTTTTTATCTTAATGGCAGGAAGCTTATGATCCGCGGTTTAAACCGCCACCAGAGCTTCCCTTACGTGGGATATGCCATGCCTAAGAGCATGCAGCGGCTGGATGCAGATCTGTTGAAAAAAGAACTGGGATTAAATGCCGTGCGCACCTCCCATTATCCCCAGAGCCATTATTTTCTGGAGCGCTGTGATGAGCTGGGACTTTTAGTATTTACGGAATTTCCCGGCTGGCAGCATATCGGTGACGATGCCTGGAAAGCACAGGCTGTGGCAAATGCCGAAGACATGATCCGTCAGTACCGTAATCATCCCTCCATCATTTTATGGGGAATACGCATCAATGAGTCACCGGATGACGATGCTTTTTACGAAAAGACCAATGCCGTAGCACATAAGCTGGATCCCACGAGACCTACCGGTGGTGTCCGCGCCATGAAAAAAAGTCATCTGTTAGAAGATGTCTATACGTATAATGATTTTCTGCACGACGGTGAGATGCCCGGCTGTGATTCTAAGAAAAAAGTCACCTCAGACATGGAGAAGCCTTATCTGATCAGCGAATACAACGGACATATGTATCCCACCAAGGCATTCGATAACGAAGAACGTCGAAGTGAGCATGCCATCCGCCACGCCAACGTACTGGATGCTGTGGCAGGTCAGCCCGATATTGCCGGAAGCTTCGGCTGGTGCATGTTCGACTACAATACTCACAAAGACTTCGGAAGCGGTGACCGGATCTGTTATCATGGTGTCATGGATATGTTCCGGAATCCGAAGCTGGCTGCAAATATCTATGCCTGTGAGCAGGAGCAGACTCCTGTGCTGGAGATCACTTCCTCCATGGATATCGGAGAGCATCCCGGCTGTAACCGCGGCAACATATATATTCTATCCAATGCAGACAGCGTGAAAATGTACAAAAATGACCGGTTTATCAAGGAATATCTGCCGGGAATGTCACCTTATAAGCACTTAAAGCACGGTCCCATCCTGATCGATGATTTTATCGGAGATTCTTTTGCACAGAACGAAAGATTCCATAAAAAGCATGCAAAGGAGATCACGGATGCCATGAATCTCGTAGCGAGAGGAAGTCTGAACCACATTCCGAAGAGATTATATCTTACGGCTTTAAAACTGCTTCTGATCTATCATATCGATTTTACGGAAGTGACCAGGCTGTATACGAAGTACATCGGTGACTGGGGCGGCACAGCTACCGTATACCGTTTTGATGCTATCAAAGACGGCAAAGTCGTAAAATCCGTCACCAAAGAACCGGTTCGTGAAATCCGGCTGGAAGCAGAAGCGGATCATACCATTCTGACAGAACAGCACAGCTATGATGTGGCACTGGTACGGATCCGTGCAGTGGATGACCATGGAAATGTGCTTCCCTTTTATCAGGAGCCTGTTCGTCTGATTGCGGAAGGTGACATCTCCATCATCGGACCTGACACCATCGCCCTGCAGGGAGGCATGGGTGGAACTTATGTTAAGAGTCTTGGAAGATCCGGTCAGGGAGCTTTGCTGTTGCAGTCACTGACGGCAGGGGAAGTACGGATACCTTTTCAGATTAAGACTTAATTGATTTAATGGGTTTCATTTGAGAGATATATTTCAAAGGATTTCAAAAGAAAGGATCAGGATTAATCATGAGTTTAAGCGGAAAAGAAAAATTTTCTTATGGACTGGGTGCGGTAGGCAAGGATATGGTATACATGCTGTCTGCCAGCTATATTTTGTATTATTATCAGGATATTTTAGGCGTGAACGCCGTAGCCATGGGTATCATTCTGCTGGTTGCAAGAGTGTTTGATGCGTTTAACGATCCCTTCATGGGCGTTATCGTGGCAAAGACCAGGACTAGGTGGGGGAAGTTCCGCCCCTGGCTGATGATCGGCACGGTGACCAATGCCGTTGTTCTGTATCTGATGTTCTCGGCACCGCCTGTACTGAACGGCAGTGGACTGGTAGCTTATGCTGCAGTCACCTATATTCTCTGGGGCGTGACCTATACCATGATGGATATTCCCTTCTGGTCCATGATACCGGCATTTACTCACAGCGGAAAAGAGCGTGAAGGATTGTCTACGCTGGGACGTTCCTGCGCCGGTGTAGGCTCTGCCATTATCACCGTGATCACCATGCTCTGCGTCAATGCCCTGGGCGGAGGAGAAGAGAGGATCGGATTTTCCTGGTTTACCCTGATCATTGCCGTGCTGTTCGTGATATTTATCGCTATTACCTGTATTAATATCAAAGAAAAATCTACCGTAGATGTGGATGCTCCTTCCATCGGTCAGATGTTCAAGGCGTTAATTCAGAACGATCAGGCGATGGCAGTGGTCATTACCATCGTACTGATCAACTGCGCAGTCTACACCACCTCCAACCTGGTAATTTATTTCTTTAAATACGATTTTGGCGGAGATACCTGGTACAATTCCTATACACTGTTCAACACCTTCGGCGGGGCAGTACAGATTCTCGCAATGATGCTTTTATTCCCGTTACTTCGTAAGTTGATGAGTACCATCCGGATCTTCTATGTCAGCTTCCTGATGGCAATTGCCGGATATGCTGTATTGCTTCTTTTATGTTTTACGAATATGAGTACTGTATTTTTACTGTTCCTTCCCGGCTTCCTGATCTTTGCCGCCAATGGTATGCTGACAGTACTGACTACCGTATTTTTAGCCAATACCGTAGATTACGGTCAATGGAAAAATCATCGCCGAGACGAGAGTGTCATTTTCTCCATGCAGACCTTCGTGGTAAAACTGGCTTCCGGTATTGCTGCGTTAGTGGCATCCCTGTGCCTGAACCTCTGCAACTTAAGCTCTGATACCAGCGATGCTGCGGCAACTGCAGGAGCTTCCGGAAGCTCTGTGGTAGGGCTTCGCATGACGATGGCGTTATTCCCCATTCTGCTCCTTGTCATCGGTGTCATTTTCTTTCATAAGAAATATCAGCTGACCGAGGAACGATTAAAAGAGATTCAGGAGGCTTAAAGCATGATTCAGATTGTAAAAGATTCCGATACAAGACCATGGTTCTTTTTACAAACAGCCCACACAACCTACGGAATACGTGTCATGAATACCGGACATTTAGAACATCTGTATTACGGGGAGCGGATCACTGTGGATTCACAGGATCCTTCCTCCTGTGCGCCCCTTGTCATACAGAGAGCCTTCGCTCCGGGCAACACCTGTACCTACGACAGGGAACATCCGCAGATCTCCATGGAAGATGTCTGCTTGGAGGTTGGTACGTTGGGAAAGGGAGATATCAGAGAACCTTTTCTGGAAGTCAGATTTGCCGACGGAAGTGTCACTTCTGACTTTACTTTTGATTCCTATGAAATTATTACTTTAAAGGAAAAAGAGCAGTGCCTGCAGGATTCCGGACTTCCTCACAGCTATTCGGAAGTGGAAACTGATTCCGCGGAATGCCTTCAGATTGTTTTGCAGGATGTTACGAATCATTTGGAGTTGCAGCTGTTTTATACCGTATTCGAAGAATGTGATGTCATTACCAGAAGCGCACGGTTGATCAATCACAGTGACGCATCTGTCACCTTGGAGCGATGTCTCAGTGCACAGTTAGATCTGACAGAGGATTATTCCGTGATCACTCATTTCAGCGGTGCCTGGGCAAGAGAGATGCACAGAGAACAGATTTCCTTACGTTCCGGCAAATTTATAAATGCGTCTTATACGGGAACCTCTTCGAACCGCTCGAATCCTTTTATGATCCTGGGACATAAGAACACCTGTGAGACTTTTGGCTCCTGTATCGGCTGCAATCTGATCTACAGTGGAAATCATTATGAAGCCCTTGAGAAAGACTCTTATGGGAAACTGCGCTTTGTAAGTGGGATCAATCCACAGAGCTTTTCCCGGGAGTTGACTCCGGAAACGCATTTTGATACACCAGAGGCTGTTTTAAGCTATTCTTCGAATGGTTATGGCGGACTCAGCCGACAGTTACATTCCTTTATCAGAGAGCATATTGTGCGGGGAGTGTGGAAGAGAAGACCTCGTCCGGTTCTGTTAAACAGCTGGGAAGCATGTTATTTTAAGATTGATGAGAGAAAGCTGTTGCAGCTGGCAAAAGCGGGAGCAGATGTCGGCATCGAACTGTTTGTCATGGATGACGGATGGTTCTTGGGACGAAATGATGACACCTCCTCCCTGGGAGACTGGGAACCGGATCCGAAGAAGCTGCCCAGAGGAGTTGCTTCCCTCAGTAAAAAAATCAAAGCCTTAGGGGTGGATTTTGGTCTCTGGGTAGAGCCGGAGATGATCAGTGAGAACAGCTGTCTCTATCGAGAACATCCCGACTGGGCAATGACGATTCCGGGACATCCCCACTCTGAGGGACGTAATCAGCGCCTTTTGGATCTGTGCAATCCCGAAGTGCAGCAATATGTAATAGATTCCATGACGAAGGTATTTTCCTCCGGAGACATCCGTTATGTAAAGTGGGATATGAACCGTAATTTCAGTGATATTTATTCCCCTTATCTGCCGGCTGCGAAACAGGGAGAGACGGCACATCGTTATGTACTGGGGCTGTATCACATTATGGATGAGCTGACCACACGTTTCCCTGAAATTTTGTTTGAAGGCTGCAGTTCAGGTGGAAATCGTTTTGATCTGGGAATATTAAGTTATTTCCCGCAGATCTGGGCGAGCGATAATACTGACGCACTGTGCCGTACCAGGATTCAGAACAGTTACAGCTATGGATATCCCTTATCGGTATTTACAGCACATATGTCATCTTGTCCAAATCATCAGACCTTAAGGATCACGCCCCTTGAGACCCGTTTTCAGGTGGCTTCCTTCGGTGTCTTAGGATATGAATGTAATTTAAAGGATCTGTCCGGAAGTGACCTAAGCGCTATCCGGGAGCAGATTACACTTTATAAAAAATGGCGGGAAGTTTTCCAGTTTGGAACCTTTTACCGTGGGACAGAAAACGAGGATTCCGACTCGGAAACCTTATCCTGGACCTGCGTGTCCCCGGATGGCAGAAGAGCAGTGGGGCTGTTCTTCCGGCGCCTGACAGTTCAGAACCAATCCCATGACTGGTATCGCCCGGTGGGGTTACTTCCGGATGTGAAATATCATTTCTACGGTAGGAATATCAAATACAATCTGAAAGACTTCGGAGACCTTGTGAACACCGTTTCTCCGGTTCATATCAAGCAGGGATCTATATTGCAGGAGATTCTTTCACGATTTGTGAATATGAATGGCGAAAAAGAAGAACTGACTGCTTACGGAGATACCCTGATGCGTGCAGGAATCGCTCTGAAGCCTGCTTTCGCCGGAACCGGATATAATTCCGACACCAGACTGTTCCCGGATTTTTCCTCCCGGATTTACTTTATGGAAGCAGTGGAATAAAAATAATAATGCTTTTTTATGTACCGACCACTTTCGTTAGACCTGAAAACTAACGAGGGCGGTCGGTATTGTAATAATCAGAGAGAGATGATATTGTATATTATATAGATAGCTTAACAAATCGGAATTTGGCGGTGAATATTCTATGTTTTATAATGCAAAAGAAAAACTGTTAGAAATACAGGACATACAGATGAATTATATTACTTTTGGAAAAGGTGAGAAGCCTTTGATTTTGATTCAAGGTCTTAGTACCCGTAGCATAAAAGGGGCAGCATTTTCAGTGGCTTATATGTATCGAATGTTTGCAAGAGATTATAAAGTTTATCTGTTTGATCGCAGAGAAAATATTAGCGATAGCATAACAGTAAGAAACTTAGCGACAGATATAGCAATGGCGATGGATACATTAAAGATTACAAATGCTGATATCTTTGGTGTATCACAAGGTGGTATGATTGCTCAATAACCAGATTTAGTAAATCAGTTAGTCCTCGCAGTAACACTTTCGAAAAATAATGAAACAGTCGAAAGGACAGTCAATGATTGGATTCATATTACGGAACAGAATAATATGAAAAGGCTGATTACAGATATGGCTGAAAAGATGTATTCTGACATTTATGTGAAACGATACAAACCGTTTATGTCATTATTAGCGGTTTTGCAGAAACCAAAGAATGTACCAAGATTTATCGCGTTGGCAAAAGCTTGCCTTAGTTGTAAAGCTTATGACGAATTAGATAAAATTCAATGCCCGGTGTTTGTAATTGGAGGCATGCAGGATAAAGTGGTAAGTGGAGAGGCTTCTTTGGAAATTGCAAAAAAACTCGGTTGTGAAATCTTTATGTATGATGATTTAGGACATGCTGCTTACGAAGAAGCTAAGGATTTCAATCAAAGAGTTTATAATTTTTTACAGCATAAGTAATTTCTATAAAGCAAAACTTTCAGGTTTCGTTCCATTCTGTAAAGAAAAATGAATAAATGTCGATAAATATTATGAGCTAAGGATGGCGTCTGTTTGGATTGGAGGTTATATTATGAGAATACAAGCGGCAAATACATTTTATACAGGTACTTACTCTGTTTTGAATACGAAGTCATCATTTCCATATGCTGTGAAAGTTGAAGGTTACGGAAATACAAGAAACCAAAGGAGTTTATTTCAGTTTGCACATGTGACAATAACAGAACATATGGTAAACGCAAAATATGGTACAAAGATTACAAACGGTCCGAGAGTGCAGATGCAGACCGCAGGTAGTAAGAAAAAAGAAGATTGGACTGAGGTTTCCAAAGAACAGTTGGCAGAAGTAAAACTACCGGCATCATTTGATAAATTGAAAGAACAAAATTCTTATTTTTATCATGGAGAAAACATATCGGATTATGAACTAGTGCAAACTGCAGTAGCATTGGGGAAAATGGAATTACCAACAGATGAGAAAAAGTGTATCCCAGACAGAGTTGCAATGGATGCATTTGAAGTGCTTGTCAGAGACCAGGCGGCTCCAAAAAACTCATGGTCAAATACATTGTATTCGGAAGATGGAAAATATACCTTTACAAAGACTGAAAGCGGAAGATGGCAGATGCATTTGATTGATGATGCTGCCATAGGTGCATCTTTGGAAGATATAGCAAATTGGATGATGAGCGGCACGCCCAATAGAAATATTGAGACACGCTACCTAAATCATCTTCATACTGTTGATCCGGATTTATATAATGTAGCGATGCGAATAGGTACCGAGGTTCGTTCTTATGGTTTTATGGAGGATTTACATCAGCAGGGAGTATTAAGTGATAGTCAAAATCAGTATGATATGAGTCTGTTGGGTATGTTATTCGGTAAAGATGCGGATAGTATGCGTATGATATTGCATGGGTGTAAGGAGTCTGGTAATTTTTTGGAATTATTGGATTTGTATAGCCCGGATGGAGCAAAATCGTTGGATAAGCTTCGGGAACAGCAATATAAGCACGGTGGAATTGTTTAATATAGCGAGTTTTATGACAGGATATGAAAAAGCAATTAATTCTCGAAGTAGAAGAGTGTGAAACACTATTCGCTTGAAAATTTCAGTTTGACGAGGAGGTGCTTTACATGAAAAAGAGTATATCAAGGATTATCGGTGTGATAATGCTGATTGTAGCTTTTGTATTTATAATGTTTGCATTGAACCATCCAGAAAAGAGTTTTCCTTGGAACAATACAATTACGTGGTTACTGTATGGTGTATATTTTCTTGTGACAGTAGTGCTGCTTATTGCTCCTAAAATGAAGAAGTGAGAAATTCCCGTTTATTGGGAAGTCACAGAGAACGAAAATCGATATTTATAGGAGGTAAAGCAGAATGAAATGTCCATATTGTGGTGAAGAAATGATAAGAGGATACCTAATGAGCTCACGAGACATTACTTTTGCAGTTGATAATCTGACAAAAGTTTTTCGCATTAAAAAATCGGACGATCTGGAATTGAGTAAAGGTTCAGAAGGAATCCCTCATTGTGAAGCTTATCGTTGCAATAGTTGCAAAAAGATTTTGATTGATTATGCGAATAGATAACTACTTCACCAAGCACATTTTTCAACCGGAATGTGTACCGCCCATGCAGAGCCAACACATTCCGGTCTGTTAAGGAACAAATCAGCCCTTACTACGATGGCAGACGCAGAACCAACTATGCGCAAAAGGGGCTCTATTTTTCGCACGTTGAGCATTGGTATCGGATACCAAGCGCAGACCGTCGTGAGGACGCAGATAGACAGATATTACAACCAGTAGTGACTGTTACTCCGTCCGAACACTGGAATCGAAAGAGTGACAGTCATAAATAAAAATATCTGATCTATCAAGGACGAACAGAGTTGATGCGGTAGGGGAATTTACTTCCCCGTGAGCGTTTAGCAACTGTGCGAAAAATACGTCTTTTGCGGGTGAGAACCTAAAACATAGTTGGTGACATGAAAACCATAGAGCAGATTGGAAAGCCGTGCGTAGCGCTTCTGAACCCCTTTAGGGGTGCCTTCCATGGCGGAGCTAAGGATTTCCTTTCGGAAACGGATAAAAGCCCCTTACAAGCCTTTATACGCGAACAGAGAGAAGATTAACACCCCAGGTTTGGTGTCTTTCTTCCCTCTGTTCATTCTCCTAATAAATTCAATATAAAGCAAATGTTAATAAAAGTCAATGCGACGTCGCAAGCGCAAGCGTGCCTTGACAGTAGGGAGAGCCGTGGTAGCCTGCGTTCGGGGGGCAGTGCCCGTAAACGAAGTGGGGCACGCCCTCGGGCGCTCTAGGCTCGGCTCTGGGTTCATGCTGTCAAGGTAAGACGGAAGCATAAATATATAAAAATACGTTCCCTAGAGTTAGTATTACCTCTAGGGAACTTCTGTATCGTGTATCAGAATGGCTACACCCCTTGTATTTACTGGGATTGCGCTGTTACAACATAGTGTATCAAACCCCTGTTACAACACAACTTCTGTAACAAAATATGGCTGCGCAGCTTGCCTAGGGTTAGTATTACCCCTAGGCAACTTCTGTGACGTGTGACAAAGTGGTTTCAGTTATTGATTTTACTGTATTTTTTGTTGTGACAAGATTGTGACAAATACCTGTGACAAGACAACTTCTGTGACAAATTGAAACGGAACAAACTAGCCCTTACTGGGACAGCAGAGGCAGAACCAACTATGCGCAAAAGACAAGTTTAACGAATAGTTCTGCAGAAAGATGACTCTGTAACGCTTCATAAAGCTTGTTTTGGCTGTTTTAGCAGATTTCCGTGGAATCCAGCAATATGGTAAATGGGCCGTCATTTAGCAGGGATACTTTCATATCAGCACCAAAGATTCCTTTTTCTACCTTGGGAATACTTTCGCGGCACCTGCTGATGATATATTCGTACAGTTCATTCGCCATATCCGGTTTACCGGCGTTGATGAAGGACGGACGATTTCCTTTTTTGCAATCTGCGTACAGTGTAAATTGTGATACCAGCAACAATTCACCGTTAACGGCATGCAGATCCAGATTTGTCTTGCCCTGGGCATCTTCAAAGATCCGCAGACCAAGAAGCTTTTTAATCATTTTATCGGCAATTTCCCTGGTGTCTGTCTCAGCCACACCGATCAGCACCAGAAAGCCTTTGCTGATGCTGCCGGTTACCTCACCATCTACCTTTACCTCTGCATGCTGTACCCGCTGTATTACAAATCGCATCTGCCTACTTCTCTCCTACGTTTTTCTCTTCTTGATCTTTTTTATCCTGTTCAAAATCAACTTGATCTTTGATTTCATGATCCCTTTGTAGCCTGGAATCCAACTGATGGAATCCTTCCTCATCAATATTCTTAAGATAAGAGTACTTTACAGTCTCTACCGGCAGATCCTTTTTCCGAAGAAACGTATTGACTACTGCCTTAATCGCCGCATAAATTACCGCAAAAATGGGCACACCGACGATCATGCCAAGGATTCCGAACAATCCTCCGAATACCGTGATTGCAAAAATAACCCAAAATCCCGTAAGTCCTGTGGAATTGCCAAGGATCTTGGGGCCTAAGAAGTTGCCGTCAAACTGCTGTAATACCAGAATAAACAGTACAAAATAAACACAGTTTAGCGGATGCATCGGATCGACCACCAGGATCAGAATAGCACTGGGAATCGCTCCCAGGTAGGGACCAAAGAAAGGAATAATATTCGTTACACCTACGATTACACTGACTAAAGCTGCATAAGGCGTCTGCAGTAAGGTGGTTCCGATAAAGCAAAGACATCCGATAATAATGGAATCTATGATTTTACCGCCAATGAATCCGATAAAAGTATTGTGGGTAAAACGAAAGCTTCTGATCAGACGGTTTGCGGACTTCTGCTCAAAGAAAGCATATGCCATTTTCTTCGCCTGTCCGGCAAACTTTTCCTTGCTTGCCAGAACATAAATAGAAATAACAAATCCTATAATGAAATCCCACAGACCTTTCAGAATATTTATCACACTTAAGGATACTGTCATGAGCACTTGACTGGTCTTGGTCAGCACCGTGTTATTTAACCAGTTCTCCAGCTCTACGGAATATTTATCGATCAGTAAAGTAATCTGACTTCCCAACTCCGGATTATCATCCATGATCTTACTGATCCATTTTGTAAAGTTACTGATATAGGTATCAAAATTAGATGCAATGTTTACAATACTGGGAACAATCTGAGAAAGCATCATAGCAACCAGACTGTAAATCAGGGCAATAAACAAAAATGCTGTGATCAGAATACCGATTCCACGGACAATGGAATTGCGCTTCTTATTTTCCTTCACCTTCAGTTTCCGGCACAAAGGGAATAACAGCTTTGTCTCTATATAATTCAATACCGGAGTCAACAGATATGCTGTCACCAGACCATATAACACGGGCATAAGAATTCCTGTGATCGTATGGAATCCTGATTTAATACTGTTCCCATGGAATAACAGATAATAGAAGCAGATACTGGCTGCAATAGTCAGAAATGCGGTCAGACCCCAACGAAAATACTTATTGTTTTTTAAGTCGTATTTCATTCAACTACACCTTTCTTCATAAAATCTTATCTCTTTTAATATACTATGGTTTTGACCTTACCACAAGAAGAAATCTGTCGTTTTTGTTGAAAAAGAATTCCCGGCAGTATAAAATAGATACCAGTAAAAGAATGGAGTTAACAATGACATTACAAAAAGTATTGAGCCGTGTCAGACAGGCCGTGGATGACTATCATATGATTGAAGAAGGCGACCGGATCGCCGTGGGAATCTCCGGCGGCAAGGATAGTCTTACTCTCCTGCTGGCTTTAAATGAACTCAGCAAATTTTATCCGAAGCATTTTACGCTTATTGCAGTAACGGTCGATCTTGGATTTGACAATCTGAATTTGGATAAAATCCGTACACTGTGTGCTGACAGAGACATCCCCTATACCGTAGTGAATACCTCCATTGCCAAAATCGTATTTGAAGATCGTAAGGAAGACAATCCCTGTTCCTTATGTGCCAAAATGCGAAAAGGAGCCTTAAACGATGCCATCAAGGCTGCCGGATGTAACAAGATCGCATACGCACACCATGAGGATGACGTAGTGGAGACTATGATGCTGTCCCTCTTCTATGAAGGGCGTCTGCATACATTCTCTCCGGTAACTCATCTGGATAAAACAGACTTAACCGTGATAAGGCCTCTGATCTATATGCAGGAATCGGAAGTCATCGGCTTTGTGAACAAATATCAGATCCCTGTCGTAAAAAGTCCCTGTCCCGCCGACGGACATACCAGGCGGGAATATGTCAAAGAACTGCTTGGGCGACTTAATAGAGAGAATCCCGGCATCAAGAACCGTATCTTTACCGCGATTCAAAAAGGAAATATGGAAGGATGGACCGATTACTTTGGCAGTCATTAAAGAAGAAAATTACCACGATGAACAAAATAAGAACAATATTCTCAAGCTTCGTAAGGTACTGGATACGCTTCCGCCGTTCTGCCGAGATTTTTTCCGTGGGATCGAACCCTATACCTCCACTAGAACCAGGCTTGCTTATGCCTATGACATCCGTCTCTTTTTTGAATTTCTCCATGAGACGAACAGCTATTGTAAAAAAAGAGAGATTACCGAGCTGCCTTTGTCCGTCCTGGATATGGTGCAACGGACGGATATCGAAGAATATCTGGACTATATGAGCCTGTATCAGAAGGACGGAAAAGATATCACCAACGAGGAACGTGGTAAGGCAAGAAAGCTTGCCGCTCTACGGAGTTTCTATAATTACTATTTTCAGAGTGAACGCATTCAGAAAAATAGCGCGGCACTGGTTCCCCTTCCGAAACGCCACGAAAAAGAGATTATCCGGTTAGAGCCTAACGAAGTGGCTATTCTGTTGGATCAGGTGGAGGACGGCACTAAGCTGACCAAAAAAGAGCTGGAATATCATAAGAAAACAAAACTTCGCGATGTGGCACTTCTGACACTTTTATTGGGAACCGGTATTCGTGTATCGGAATGTGTGGGACTGGATATTAACGATGTGGATTTCGATAACGGTGGCATCAAGATTCGGAGAAAAGGTGGGTATGAGGCAATTGTCTACTTCGGAGAGGAAGTAGAAACCGCTCTGCTCGACTATCTGGAACAGCGGGAACATATCATCCCCGCGGAGGGACATGAAAATGCATTGTTTTTGTCCTTACAGAATCGTCGTATGGCAGTCCGCTCCGTAGAGAATCTGGTGAAAAAATACGCTTCCCGCGTCACCACCCTGAAGAAAATCACCCCCCATAAACTACGCAGCACTTACGGTACCGAGCTCTATAAAGAGACCGGCGATATCTATCTGGTGGCGGATGTTCTGGGGCATAAGGATGTCAATACCACAAGAAAACACTACGCAGCGTTGGAAGAACAGCGTCGTAAGCAGGCAGCCAATGCCTTTCATCTGAGGGAACACTCTGGCAGACATTCGGAGCATCCGGACAGCTAATCTCCTGCTATAAATAACAATACACCGAATCACATTACACTTATGATCCGGTGTATTTTATATTATTTCATCTTAATTACTTCACAAAGTCATAAGAATAATAGGGTACGATCAGTGTCTGTCCGGCACGGATGCTGTCCTCTTCCGCCAGATGATTGATACTCTGTACTTCTGCAATATATTCCTTCTTATCCTTATATTCATCATAATCGATGTAATCATCGGACAGATCCCATAAGGTCTCTCCGTATGCAACAGTTACCTGTGTATAATATTTGAACTTCAGCTGATCTTCTCCGGAGCTTGCCAAAGAACGGATTCCGTGATAGGACACTGCACAGAATGCAATCACACAGATGGTAGCAAGCATGGTAACTATTCTGCGCTGCAGCTGACGTCTCCGTCTCAGCTGTCTCTTATATATTCTTAACTCTCTGTCTGTCATATAGTATACACTCTTCTGTACTCTCATAACTCATTCACCTCATATAAGAAAACGCGTTCGGGAACATTTGTTCTTTATGTTTGTATTATATCGAACATGCATTCTGATGTCAAGCCAAAAATCGAACATATTTTTGGAATATATGTTTGCTTTTTAATTTTTGCTATGCTATAATCATTATATAAATTAACAAGAACCAGCATTTATCGGAGGTCATTTATGGGTTATGGAAAGATCACTGCCAAGCAGCAGGAAATATTAGATTATATTAAGGATGAGATTTTGAAGAGAGGCTATCCCCCTACCGTACGTGAGATCTGTGAGACGGTGAATCTGAAGTCTACCTCTTCCGTACATTCTCATTTAGAGACACTGGAGAAGAACGGCTACATCCGCAGAGACCCGACCAAGCCCCGTGCCATTGAGATCTGTGACGACAGCTTTCAGATGGTACGTACCGAGATGGTAAGCCTCCCTGTCATCGGCAATGTAGCTGCCGGACAGCCGATCCTCGCGGAGGAGAATATTCAGGACTACTTCCCGGTTCCCGCCGATGTGGTACCCAAAGGAGACTCTTTCATCCTGAACGTTCGCGGAGAGTCCATGATCAATGCCGGTATTTTTAACGGCGACCGTGTCTTCGTGCATGCCCAGAACACAGCACATAACGGCGAGATTGTTGTTGCTCTGATCGATGATTCCGCTACAGTTAAGACCTTCTATAAGGAAAAGGGACATATCCGTCTCCAGCCGGAGAATGACACCATGGATCCCATCATCGTCGATGACTGCCAGATCCTTGGCACTGTGTTCGGCGTGTTCCGATTCTACAAATAGCTTGAGCACTTTGCTATTATTCTCTATCTGATTTTCTATAATGGTATTAAAAAAATTCCTCTGTATCTTTACAGAGGAATTCTTAATTCAAAAAAACTACAGTTCTATGAAATTATATTTACATTATGTAATCTGTCAGATATTACTCCTCTGGGAATCGTACCTTCATATAAGAAATGATCTCATCCACGCATCTTTCGTATCCCAGCTTGGAGCTGTCCAGACACAGATCATAGTTCCTTGCATCTGTCCATTCCCGTCCGGTATGATACTTATAGTACTCCGCACGGTGCTTATCCGTCTTATTGATAAAGCGCTCCAATTCCTTCGGGCTCATGCTATGCTTCTTCGCTGCACCTTCCAGACAATATTCCTTCGGGGCATGAATAAATACACTGAGGACATTAGGATAATCCTTCAACACATAATCCGCACAACGACCGATAATGACGCAGGATTCCTCCTTTGCCAGGTCACGGATGATCTTCGCCTGATAGTTAAACAGATTGTCTGTTGATGTGAAATCATCGCTTTCCGGAGGGATCAGTTCTCCGTGATATTCTTTCCTGGCAATATGGAACAGACTGGTGTTTTTCACTTTTTCGTCTGCATTCACGAACAGAGACTCATTGATTCCGCTGTCATCACTGGCAAGCTTCATCAGCTCTTTGTCATAATAATGGACATTCAGCTTCTTTGCCAGCATCTCGCCGATGGTTCTTCCTCCGCTTCCATACTGTCTTGCAATAGTAATAACTACATTATTCATTCCAATCACCATACCTTTCTGTCTCTGCTGCTTCCACCCGCAGCGACTTACATCAAGGGTTATTCACCCAGATATGCTTTCTTAATGGAATCATTATTCAGAAGGTCACTTGCTTTGCCTTCCAGAACGATCTTACCGGTCTCTAATACATACGCTCTGTCAGCGATAGACAGTGCCTTCTTCGCATTCTGCTCAACTAACAGAACCGTAGTACCGCTCTTGCTTACCTCCTGAATAATATCAAAGATCTCATTGACGAAGATCGGAGACAGTCCCATGGACGGTTCATCCATTAAAATGATCTTGGGATGAGACATCAATGCTCTGCCCATTGCCAGCATCTGTTGTTCACCACCGCTTAAGGTTCCTGCCATCTGGTTCTGACGTTCTTTTAAACGGGGGAAACGATCAAATACTGTCTCTAAGGTCTGAGCGATCTCTTCTTTATCTTTTCTGGTGTAAGCACCCATCATCAGATTCTGTAATACGGAAAGCTGTGCAAATACTCGTCTTCCCTCCGGTACATGCGCCATACCCATAGATACGATCTTGTGTCCCGGAATTTTGACCAGATCCTGACCTTCAAAAGTAATGGAACCTTCCTTCGGCGTCAGCAGTCCGGATACGGTGTGCAAGATTGTCGTCTTACCGGCACCGTTGGCGCCGATCAGTGCAATGACCTCACCCTCATCTACATGGAAGGACACACCCTTTATGGCCTGTATCATGCCGTAATATACTTTGATATCATTTACCTCTAACATTGCCATAGCCATCTATCCTCCTATTCGCCCAGATAAGCCTTGATGACTTCCGGATTGTTCAGCACATCACTGGTCTTACCCTGACACAGCACACGGCCGAAATTCAACACCGTAAGTTCCTCACAGATTCCGCTTACCAGTTTCATGTCATGCTCGATCAGAAGGATCGTCATATCAAAATGCTCTCTGACAAAACGAATGGTATCCATCAGTTCCTGTGTCTCGTTGGGATTCATACCTGCAGCAGGCTCATCTAACAGAAGAAGCTTTGGTTTGGTAGCCAGTGCTCTGGCAATCTCTAACTTTCTCTGTTTACCGTAGGGAAGATTATCAGCCAGTGTATCTGCTTCCGCTTCCAGTCCGAATACCTTCAGAAGCTCCATGGCTTCCTCCGTCATCTGCTTTTCTACTTTATAATATTTGGGCAGACGTAAAATTCCTGTAATGGTACTGTAACCCATATGGTTGTGCAGTCCTACTTTTACATTATCGATCACAGACAGATCTTTGAACAGTCGGATATTCTGGAAAGTTCTTGCAATACCCGCCTGATTGATGTCGATAGTCTTTTTGCCGGTGATATCCTTGCCATCCAGGGTAATAATTCCCTCTGTGGGTTTATATACGCCGGTCAGCAGATTAAATACGGTGGTTTTTCCGGCACCATTGGGACCGATCAGTCCATACAGTGCACCTTTTTCAATACTGATATTAAAATCATCTACCGCGCGAAGTCCGCCAAAAGAAATGCCTAATTTATTTGCCTCTAATAATGCCATGATCATTCAGCCTCCTTTTTCACAGACTTCTTACTCTTAAATCCGGCTGCTACTTTCTCTCTCCATTCAATACATTTCGGAGCCCAGTTAAACAGCATCATAACGATCAGTACGATGGAATAGATCAACATACGATAATCGTTCAGTCCACGTAAAAGTTCCGGCAATAACGTCAGAATTACAGAAGCAATAATGGAACCGCGGATGTTACCGATACCGCCCAGTACAACGAACACCAGAATCATAATAGACATATTGTATCCGAAGTTCTTAGGCAGTGCTGTCAGGGTAGACAGATTGTGTGCATACAATACTCCTGCCACGCCTGCGAGAGCTGCGGAGATAGAGAAAGCCATCAGCTTATATTTGGTAATATGAATTCCCACGGATTCCGCTGCAATGGTATTATCACGAATAGCCATGATTGCACGACCGTCTCTGGAATGAATCAGGTTCAATACAATAAACAGCGTCACAAGTAATAACACAATACCAATGGTAAAATTGGAGTCATGAGGAGTACCGGTGATACCCTGCGCTCCTTTAATAATGACCTGACCGTCCTCAGACATATTCAGATCCATGGTGTTGGTAAAAGAAATGTGGAAGCCATTCTCATCCAGTCCCACAAACAGAATATTGACCAGGTTCTTAATGATCTCGCCAAAGGCCAGCGTTACGATGGCAAGATAGTCACCCTTCAGACGAAGTACGGGAATACCGATCAGCAGTCCGAAAATCCCCGCAAACGCGGCGCCGATCAACAGTGCACAGAAAAAGCGAAGCCCGGAAGGCATTGCGGTATTTTCCATGACTTTGGAGAAAAAGGCACTGGTAAAGGCACCGATACACATAAATCCGGCATGACCGAGGCTCAGCTCTCCCAGGATGCCTACCGTAAGGTTCAGAGATACCGCCAGAATCGCATAAGTACACAGAGGAACCAATAAGCCCTGGATCAGACTGCTCACTGCACCGGCAGACACCAGGATCTGCATGATCACATAGGCAACGATCACCATTCCGTAAGTAATAAGGTTATCACGGAAGGTTTTATTCATTTTCTTATTCGATAATTTCTTCATATTATTCACCTGCCTCTTCCCTTATACTTTTTCCTGAATATTTTTGCCAAACAGTCCGGCAGGTTTTACCAAAAGTACAACAATCAATACCGCAAACACAATAGCATCTGCCATCTGGGAAGATATGTAGGCTTTGCCGAAGATTTCAATAATACCGAGCAGAATACCGCCGACCAAAGCACCGGGGATGGATCCGATACCACCGAATACAGCAGCTACGAAAGCTTTGATACCCGGCATGGAACCGGTATAAGGTGTCAGGGAAGGATATGCAGAGCATAACAGCACACCTGCCACTGCAGCCAGACCGGATCCGATCGCAAAGGTAAGCGCAATGGTTCCGTCCACATTGATTCCCATCAGCTGTGCCGCTCCCTTATCCTCGGATACCGCCAACATGGCCTGACCGGCTTTGGTCTTATTAATAAAGAGCATCAGGCCGGCCATAATAACCAGACAGGACAGAATCGTCACGATCGTCTCTCCGGTAATATTGATCTGTCCGTCTGCCAGCTTCAGTGCCGGAACAGATACTACAGAAGTAAATGCCTTCGCATTGGCGCCAAAGATCAAAAGTGCCACATTCTGCAACAGATAGCTGACACCAATGGCAGTGATCAGTACCGCCAAAGGAGAAGCCGCCTTTCTCAAAGGCTTGTAGGCTACCTTTTCAATAGCCATTCCGAGCAGAGTACAGGCAACAACAGCTGCCAGAACACCAATCACAGGAGAAAGCCCCATGGTACTGCACATTGTATAAGTAATAAATGCACCGACCATAATAACATCACCATGTGCGAAATTCAGCATTTTAGCAATACCATATACCATGGTATAACCTAATGCGATCAGCGCATAGACACTTCCAAGGCTGATACCGTTGATCAGATAACTGATAAAACTCATGTGAACTACCTCCATTCATGCGAATGCACAAATTATCGTATAAAATAAAGTATATCTAAAATAAAGTATAACAGAACATACCGGGAAAAACAACTGCTCCCCTATTATTGCAAAATCTCTGGCATTAAGTAAAGAGGGCTACCCTGCGGTAACCCTCTTTGGAAACTTTGTCAGCAAGATTACATAGCCTTGTAAGCACCATTCTCGATCACAACAGCCTTAGGAGCCTTGTTAGCCTCACCGTCTGCGGTCCAGGTCATGCCGTTACCGGTCAGACCATCTACAGTGATCTCTGTCATGGCAGCCTTCATACCCTCACAAATATCAGAAACACTCATATCAGGAGTAACACCGCTCTTCTCGATAGCAGCCTTGATCACATAGATAGCATCATAGCTGTCTGCTGCGAACTGGTTGGGAGTCTCACCGTATTTTTCCTTATACTTAGTTACGAAAGACTGGGTCAGATCATCGGTTGCATCAGCTGCGAAAGGAGTTAACAGCATAACGCCTTCGGTCAGAGATACATCAAAGTTATCTACACCACCGAGAATACCATCCATACCGTCACATGAGAACCACTTGGGAGCATACCCCATAGCAGCTGCCTGGGTCAGGATAAGTGCAGATTCCTGATAATAAATAGGAAGGAATACCATGTCTGCTCCGGCATCCTTTGCCTTCTGTAACTGTACGGAGAAATCAGTCTTGTTATCAGCGGTAAAAGCTTCTGCTGCTACGACCTCAAACGGCTGATTCTCAGCTTCTTTTGCAAACTTCTCATAAATACCGGAAGAATATACATCGGAGCTGTCATAAATAACGGCAATCTTCTCAGCCAGACCATTCTCACCAATATACTGTGCGGATGCAAGACCCTGGTTAGGATCGGAGAAGCATACGCGGAAGTTGTTATCATACTGAACACATTCTACTGCAGAACCGGAAGGAGTAATCTGGAACATATTGTCCTCTTTGGTCTTGTCAGTAACTGCAATACATGCACCACTGGTGGTAGAACCATCAATGATCTGAGCGCCCCAGTCCTTTAATGCATTATAAGCATTTACGGATTTCTCGGCATCTGCCTCATCATCCTGGAACTTGAATTCTACCTGATAACCGTTGATACCGCCTGCTGCATTGATCTCTTCTACTGCAATCTCTGCACCGTGCTGTACAGCCAGTCCATAAACTGCTGCGCCACCGGTAGTAGGTCCGATACCACCGATCTTAAATACGCTGCCGGATGCTGCACTGTCGGATGCTGCTGCACTCTCAGTTGCTGCGTTTGTACCGGTTGCTGCAGAACCATTGTCTGTATTACCACAGCCAGCCATAGCCATTACCATAGCAGATGCTACGGCAACACTTAAAAACTTGTTAAATTTCTTCATAATATCTTCCTCCTTTTTAACAATGTATACAAATATACAATGTATAATTGTTATTTTTGTATATTACTCGCTTCTATTTCCTTTGTCAATGGATTTTCTTTTCTAATTTGATGTTTTTTGACATTAAAATAGATCAATAAAATCATATTTAAATATAAATATAGTATATTTTTTATTCCGGGGGAAAGACTATTTACGAAACAATCATTTAATAGAAACATCAAAAAAATGTCTGTATGGAACTTACAGCAGTAAAATCCATACAGACAGGATAAGGAGATTTTATGGGTAATAAATATTTGGATGGAACCGCTCTCACCATAGCCATAATAGGTGCCGTGAACTGGGGGCTGATCGGACTTTTCCGCTTTGATCTTGTAGCCTTCCTGTTCGGTGACATGTCCTGGTTTTCCAGAATTGTATATGTGTTGGTGGGAATCAGCGGACTCTATCTCATCAGCTTCTTTCTCCATCTGGGAGATAGCGAAGCTTAAAGTTCCTCTACGGGAATCTGTACGCCATCTCTCCAGATACGTTCCAGATCATAGAGCAGACGGTTTTCCTTGTCAAAGACATGTACGATCACATCGCCAAAGTCTAACAGTACCCAGTTGGCTGTCTCATAGCCTTCGGTCTGTCTGGCAGGGAAACCGGCTCTTCCCAGTTTCTCTTCCACATTATCACACAACGCCTGAATCTGACTGGAATTATTACCGCCGGCAATAATAAAATAATCTGCGATCACAGATACTTTACTGATGTCTATTACTTTAATATCTTCTGCTTTTTTATCATCCAATGCTTCTACGGCAAGCTTTGCCATTTTTCTGGATTCTTCGCTCATGCTTACTCCTCACACTTTCTATTTTATTGATTCATTCTTCTTATAATAGTTATAGGTTTCTTCTGTCATAGGATCCATCTCACCGTCCCCCGATTTCAGATATTCCAGCGTATCCTCTAAAATCTTCGTCACGGCAGCATCCAGATCTGTAAACGCCAGGTGGCGGATCTGGGTAAGGTTCGGTGCCTGCTTTCTCCCCGGTTCAATATAATCTGCGGTAAAAATGATCTTCTCCAGAAGTGTCATGCCCGGACGCCCTGTGGTATGATATAAAATTGCACTTAAGATCTCAGGATCTTCGATTTTATATTCCTTTTTCGCCAGGTAGCTTCCCACTCTGGCATGTAAAAGATAGGGATTGCGCTTTTCCACATCCGTGGCTGGAAGATGATACTTTTCGCAGGCAGACAAAAGTTTATCATTTTCCATGCATTTGGCACAATCATGAAGCAGTCCCGCGATCTGTGCACGCTCCACATCTTCGCCGTATCGCATGGCAAGGGCCGCCGCCGTATATTCCACACCTAATGTATGGGTAAAGCGCTTGGGATCCTGTACTTTTTCCATCTCTTTGGTCAGTTTTTTTAAGATATCACTCATCCAGGTAAAGCCCCTTTTCTTCCATATATTCTCTCACTGCTTCCGGAACAAGATATCGCACGGAAAGACCTTTTGATCTTCTCGCTCGGATTTCAGAAGAAGAAAGCTCAATTCTTCGAAAAGAGAGTAACTGTATCTTCGCAGAAAAATGTTCCTCCAACTGCCTGATCTTCTCCTGCATTCCTTTCATATCCGCATCTCCCCGTACCGCAGCTATGATCTCACATGCAGCAAACAGGCGCTCTGCGCATTTCCAATAATCCATGGTAAACAGACAGTCAGCTCCGCAGATAAAATAAAAAAGATGGTCCGGATATTCTCTGTGCAGCTGCTCCATAGTCTCATAGCTGTAAGAGTCTCCGGGACGTTTTATCTCAATGTCCAGGCAGCGGAATCTGTCGTTATCTGCGATAGCAAGTTGCACCATGTCATAACGTTCTGTCCCGGGCAGAACCGTAATGCCCTCTTTTGTCTTCAGATAAGAACACCCCGTCGGTATCATCCAGATCTGGTCTAAGTGTGCCGACTCCAATGCCTGTTCTGCCAGCATCAGATGTCCTGTGTGGATTGGGTTAAAGGTGCCACCCATAATGCCTATTCTGCTCATACTTCATCCCTCTGTACGGATTCCGATTGCAATATAACGATTAACGGGGCAGTTCGATCTTCGGCTTGTCCTTGTCCGGCTTATACAGTACAATTTTTTTGCCGATGACCTGTACCACCTGGGAGTGGGTACGTTCTGCCACCATCTCGGCGATCGCTCTGGGATCGTCGAAACAATTCTTCAACACGCCGATCTTGATCAGTTCGTTATTGTTGAAAGACTCACCGATGGCTGCGGTAAGTTCCGGAGTCAGGCTGGATTTTCCCACCTGGAAAATCGGATTCAGATTGCTCGCCAGACTCATCAAATAGGCTCTCTGTTTGCTCGTCATAATTTATTCCTTTCTCAAACGTTTCCATTTTTTACTTATAGTAATCAAAGGACAGACCATACATACGGACCGTATCACCCTCCTGGATACCTAAGCTTTCCAATTCTTCCAGGATTCCGGCATCCTTCAGGAAATTCTGGAAGAAGGTAAATCCCTTCTCGCTGTCCAGATTCGTATAACCTAACATCTTCTCGATCTTAGGTCCTTCTACTACATACTCGTCCTCTTCCTCATCATAGGTTACGGTATAGGCATCATCCACAGATCCCGTCATGCTATCCGGGAAGTACTCCTGTGCGAAGACCGTAGTCTCTTCTCCAATTCCCTGAAGCATTTCATTTACTTCATATAAAAGCTCCTTTACACCCTGACCGGTTACTGCAGACATAGGGAATACCTTTATCCCCTTCGGCTCAAACTCTGCACGGATCGCCTCCACGGGGTCGGATCCGTCCTCGGTATAAATAGCATCGATCTTATTCGCTGCAATGACCTGGGGGCGTGCAGCAATCTCCGGATTATAGGCTTCCAGTTCCTTATTGATAGCATAGATATCCTGAATGGGATCTCTGCCTTCCGTACCTGCTGCATCCACGATATGGATGATCACCTTGGTACGCTCAATATGGCGCAGGAACTCATGTCCCAGTCCCACACCTTCGGAAGCACCTTCGATCAGTCCGGGGATATCCGCAATAACGAAACCACCGGTTCCTTCCAGATCCACCACACCCAGATTCGGATTCAGAGTAGTGAAATGATAGTTGGCAATCTTGGGTCTGGCATTGGTTACTCTGGACAGAAAAGTGGACTTACCCACATTGGGGAATCCCACCAGTCCTACATCAGCAATGACCTTCAGTTCCAGCAAAAGCTCCAGTTCCTGCGCTGCCTGTCCCGGCTGTGCATACTTCGGAGCCTGCATGGTGCTGGTGGCATAGTGTTGGTTACCGTTGCCGCCCTTACCACCTTTTAGAAGAACAACCCGTTTGTTGTCCCCCGACATATCCGTAATTACCTGCCCGCTCTGTGCTTCTTTGATCACGGTTCCCGCGGGGACTTTGATAATAATATCTTCTCCGTCCTTACCACGGCAATTCTTTTTGCCGCCTTCTTCCCCGTCTCCGGCCTTGTACTTACGGATGTGCCGGAAATCGATCAGGGTATTCAGTCCCTCATCCACAACAAAGATCACGTCTCCGCCGTGACCACCGTCTCCACCGTCAGGGCCGCCACTGGGAACATATTTTTCGCGGCGAAAGGACACATGACCATCTCCGCCTTTACCGCTTCTTACGTAAATTTTAGCTCTGTCAGCAAACATATTGTTCTCCTTTCCGACAAAATCCTTTACGGACTAAAAGGGCTTCAAACAATCAGTATGTTTGAAGCCCTGGTTAAATCAACTTATTTCTCTACGGGATATACGGAAGCCTGCTTCTTGTCTCTGCCCTTTCTCTCGAAACGGAGAACGCCGTCAACTAAAGCAAACAGAGTATCATCTCCACCGATACCAACATTGACACCGGGATGAATCTTTGTACCGCGCTGTCTGTAAAGAATATTTCCAGCTTTTACAAACTGGCCATCAGCTCTCTTCGCACCTAATCTCTTGGATTCGGAGTCTCTACCGTTCTTGGTAGAACCAACTCCCTTTTTATGTGCAAAAAATTGAAGGTTAAAGTTAAACATGGTCTACACCTCCTCGATTTTTACTTGCAAATACTGTTTCCCGTACTGTCTGCTTAGATTCTGTAGTGAGAATACCATGGAATCCATCAGAAATACGGATTTGTCCTGCAGAACATTCTGAAAATCACATTTGATAAAGCCCGTCTCCTCGTTCTGGGTCAGCTTGAGTTCTTCACCTGCCAGTTCCGAAAGCGATCCGATGGTACTTTGCACCAGTACGGAAATCGCCGCACAGAGGATATCCGGTTCCGTACCGAATAATCTTTTCTTGGCATATCCTGCATGCCCCATGCAGTAGAATCCACGATAGATTCCCTCATGGTCCTTACGAATGATAATAGTCGTCATAACGATTACGCGTTAATCTTTTCGATCTTAACCTGAGTGTATGCTTGTCTATGACCATTCTTCTTGTGGTAACCGGTTTTTCTCTTGTACTTGTATACAATAACCTTCTTACCTCTACCCTGCTCCATAACGGTTGCGGTAACAGTTGCGTTAGCAACGTCAGCACCAACCTTGAGGGTATTGTCACTTACTGCGATCACCTGGTCAAAAGTAACAGTATTACCGGCTTCTGCATCGATCTTCTCAACTTTGATCACATCACCTTCAGAAACTTTGTACTGCTTTCCACCTGTTGCAATAATTGCGTACATAATAAGGCACCTCCTATTATTTACTCGCTAACTTTGGTGGTGAAAGATCCTAAAATCCAACACACTTATACCTAGTTATGCGGCATACCGTAGTATAATAGCATGAGGTGCCCTGATTCGTCAAGATATATTTTTTATTTTTTTGAAAAAATTGCAGAAATTACTTTTCTAAAATATCTGCATTATTTTTCTTCTCGAAGTCTTCCACGTACTGAATGATCAGCTTTACGGTGCCTTCGATTCCAAGAATGCTGCTGTTGATACACAGATCATAGCTGTCGGCTCTGCCCCACTTTTTGGAAGAATAGTAATTGTAATAGCTCTGACGCTGTTTATCCTTCTTCGTGATCATTTCCTTCGCCTTGGCTTCCGTCAGATCATATTTGGTCATAATACGTTTTGTCTTTACATCATCATCACCGAAGATAAACAGATTAATGCAATTGTTGTAATCGGAAAGTGCATAATCCGCACAGCGTCCGACGATCACGCAGGGGCCTTCATCGGCAATCTTCTTGATCGTATCGAACTGTGCCAGGAACACCTTGTGGCTGATGGGCATATCTACAAAAGAGGATGCATTGTAGCCAAAGGAATACGTATCCATTACCAGATTATACAGGAAGGAATTCGTCGGTCTCTCATCATGATTCTGGATCATTTCCTCACAGAAACCACTTTCCTGTGCAGCTCTTGTAAGAAGTTCCTTGTCATAGCATTTGATTCCGAAATACTCTGCAACCTTTTCCCCGATCTCACGACCCGCAGAACCAAACTGACGTCCAATTGTAATAATAGTATTCATACACACACCCACTTTCTTCTGAACTTGATAACTAGCAATTTTTGTAGTTTTATTATACGTGATATTTAACAAAAAATCAACCAATTATCAGATTCTTTAGTCGCAATTCAACAATTTTCGTGTGATGAATGCATTTTTTCTGCTATTTTCATGCCTTCTTCCGTACGTGCCAGTCCACCAAGTGCTGTTTCCCGCAGGGAAGCATCCATTTTATCTCCCACTTCTTTCATGGCATCCATGACCTGATCCGGAGGGATACGGCTTGTAATTCCCGCCATAGCCATATCTGCAGCAGACATAGCATTCACCGTGCCGATCACATTGCGCTTTACACAGGGGACCTCCACCAGTCCTGCCACCGGATCACACACCAGTCCCAGCAGATTTTTCATGGCCATAGCCGCTGCAGTCGCGATCTGTGTGCAGTCACCGCCCTGGAGATATACCAGTGCTCCGGCTGCCATGGAACTGGCCGCTCCGATCTCCGCCTGGCATCCGCCCGCCGCTCCGCTGATGGAAGAACGGGCGGCTATGATCTGCCCGATTCCCGCCGCCACATACATGGCTTTCAGGATTTTATCGGTATCCTTGCATCGCTTCTGAAAATAAGGTACCAGCACCGCAGGCAATACTCCGCAGGCTCCCGCCGTAGGTGCCGCTACAATACGTTTCATGCAGGCATTGGATTCTCCCATCTGCAAAGCTCCCGCAATGCAGGTGTCCACATATTCCCCACACAGTGACGGGATCCCGGCGCTGTGGATATATTCCTCCATTCGTCTGCCGTCGCCGCCCACAAGCCCGCTGGAAGAGTTTAGATCCCCTTCGTAAGTGGCTGCCGCAAGTAACATGGCATCCCAGGTGGCACGCATGTGTTCCATGCTGTCCTCTTCGGATACATTCCGCTCCGCCATATCGTCCTCTAAGATCACCTGCCAGAATTCTTTTTCTTCTGTATGACATTTCTGCAATACCTGCTCAAACGACTGATAAGACATGCTTAATCCTCCACATTGATATATGTCACCTTAATGATGCCGTCAAGCTGCTCCAGCCATTCCACGGAATCCTGCGGCACTTCCTGATCCGTCTCTATGACCATAACTGCATAACCGCCTCTTTTATCCCGGTACAGCTGCAAGGTTGCGATATTGACATTTCTCTCCGCCAGCATGCTTGTCACCTGTGCCACATGTCCGGGCTGATCCACGTTGTGTACGATCAAGGTGGGCTTTTCCGCGGTGAAATTCACTTCGATGCCGTCTAATTTTGCGATCAGGATCCGACCGCCGCCGATGGAAGCTGCCTGAACCTCTATTTTCCGTCCGTGTTCTCCGGTCAGCCGCAGAACCGCAGTATTCGGATGTGCATCTTTTAGGGTAACCGTGGAAAAAGTAAACTCCATTCCGGCCTTTTTTGCCAGGGCAAAGCTGTCGGGGATCCGGATATCGTCCGGATGCATCCCCAAAAGTCCGGCGATCAATGCTTTGTCCGTACCGTGTCCGATTCCCGTGGTAGCAAAGGAACCATGCAGAAGGATCTCGGCCTTCATCACATGGTCCTGAAGTAATTTTTCTGAAATATATCCGATCCGGACAGCTCCCGCAGTATGGGAACTGCTGGGGCCGACCATGACGGGACCTAAAATATCAAACAGATTCATAAGCGCCTCATTTCTGCACAAAAATAATCTATAAGACCTATTTTTGTGTCAACACAGCCAGAAGGTGTTCAAAATATTCCGGCAGTGGTGCGTCAATTTCCAGATACTCTCCGGTAGTAGGATGGATAAATCCCAGAGTCTTGGCGTGAAGTGTCTGCCCTTGCAATTTAAAAGGACTTTTCCGATTGGAATACACCTCATCTCCCAGAAGCGGATGGCCGATGCTTGCCATATGCACACGGATCTGATGAGTTCTCCCGGTCTCTAATACGCACTCTATATAAGTATATCCCTGAAATCTCTGTAATACCCGGTAATGGGTCACTGCACGTTTTCCGTTCTGATGATTGATCGACATCTTCTTCCGGTCATTCGGATGTCTGCCGATGGGCTGATCGATGGTGCCTTCCTCCTGCTTCAGTTCTCCGAAGCAGATGGCCCGGTATCGTCTGTTGATGGAATGCTCTTTTAGCTGCTCCGCAATACATCTGTGTGCCTTATCATTTTTACAGGCAATGACAGAACCGGTAGTATCTCTGTCGATCCGGTGGACAATCCCGGGGCGCAGCACACCGTTGATCCCGGACAGTCCGCTTCCGCAATGATACATCAATGCGTTTACCAGTGTCCCGCTATAATGGCCGGCTGCCGGATGTACTACCATCCCTTTTGGCTTATTTACCACGATCAGATCCGCATCCTCATACAGAATGTCTAACGGAATGTTCTCCGGCTCAATATTCGGCTCTACTGACTCCGGAACGGAAAATACCACCTCATCATCGCATTTGACACGATAGCTTCCCTTCACAGGCTTACCGTTTACCAGGACATTGCCTTCCTTGATCAGTTTCTGTATAAACGAACGGGACAGATTCTCTACCAGCAGACTCATACACTTGTCGATCCGTTCGTCTTCCGTTTCTTCCGTAATCTGAAATCGGAGTTCTTCCATTGTTCTCTCTCCTATTTCATCTCCCGATAACGGTTCTGCTTAAAATTAAGGAACTCCAGATCCTTTTCCTTATAAACAAACAAAAACAGAATAAACAGACCGATCGTAGCGACTACCACATAGATATCCGCCACATTGAAAATCGGGTAATTGATCAATACAAAAGAAATAAAATCCACCACATAATCCAGGCGGAATCTGTCGATCATATTTCCGATGCCACCGGCAATGATCACCGCAAGCAGAATATGAACGATACGGAATTTCTTCTGTTCGGGAAGCTTGAGCAGGAAAAATAAAAGCACTGCCAGGAATACGATCCCAACGAACAGAATAAATACTTTCTGATTCTGCAGCATTCCGAAAGCAGAGCCTCTGTTCTCCAGATACTGCAGTTCCAGTACGCCGTCAATGAGTACATACGGTGCCTGACCCTTCAGATGTACAACAGCCAGATGTTTCGTGAATTGATCAAACACTAAAAGTACCGCAGCGATCAGCATATCTATAAGCAACATAATCATACGACTCTTTTTTTCTTTATTCATGGGCATCCTCTTCACTAAAATTGATTTCTTCGATAGCAGCCAGAATTTCTTCATCTGTAACGGTTCTGTCAATGACTGCCTTACCGATCTTTTTAAGCAGAATAAATTTAATCGTACCGGCTTCCATCTTTTTATCGGATCTGGTTAGCTTCAGGATCTCCTGCGGATCAATATCATCCACGGAGATCGGAAGATAAAACGGTACGAACATATCGCGGATCTCATAAAATTCTTCCATGCTGAGCATTTCCTTTTTCCATGAAATATATGCCGCTGCCACCGTACCAAGGGCAACACATTCGCCGTGATACAACTCAAAATTCTTGTATTTTTCAATGGCATGTCCGATGGTATGTCCCAGATTTAGGAGTGCCCGGTCTCCCTGCTCGGTAGGATCCTTCTCTACAACCATTTTTTTGATGGAGCAGGTACGCATGACCATCTCTTCCAAAGTGGCAGGATCTCTCTCGCAGATCTCATACATATTCTCAATCAGCCACTCGTAAAATAAAGCATCTTTGATCAAAGCAGATTTCATGACTTCCGCAAAACCGGAATAGAACTGTCTCTCTTCCAGTGTCTTAAGTACCGACAGGTTCATATATACCAGTCTGGGCATTTTGAAAGCGCCGACCATGTTCTTATAGCTGTCAAAATCCACGCCGGTCTTGCCGCCGATGGAACTGTCCACCTGCGCCAGCAAAGTAGTCGGAATCTGCACAAAATCAATGCCTCTTAAATACGTTGCCGCAACGAAACCGGTCAGATCGCCGGTCACACCGCCGCCGAGTGCCAACAGCATATCCTTTCTGTCAAAGCCCTCTTCGATCAGAAAACGATATACATCCTTTACCGTCTCCAGATTCTTATTTTCCTCTCCGGCAGGAAATGCATATTTTACGATCTTACGGCATTTTCCTTCCAAAAGTTCTGAAACCTGCGCTCCGTACAGTTCATCCACGGTAGAATCTGTGACGATGCATAATTTCTTCTCGGCAGCGCCCAGTTCCTCCAGTTCTTCCCATAAGCCGTCAAAAGACTTCTGAAATACAATATCATAACAAGGCTTTTTGTTATAAAGCACCGGTAATCTCTGTGCCATGTTTTCACCCTCCGGTCTGATTCCAAACCGTTCTTTCTGTGTTTTCATTCTTTTCTTTTAAAAAACTTCCTACAGCCCGCTGCAGGAAGTTATCCGTTTATGACATTTTATGACATTCCGTTGTTAATAGGCATTTCAAAGGATCCGGCACCGCCGAAAATATCCTGGAAATCACCGGAGATATCTACACTTGCCGGTGTGATGATAAATATATAATGCGATATTTTCTGTAAATTACCGGAGATTGCAAAACAGGATCCGGAAGTGAAATCAATGATCCTCTGTGCGATATCCACATCCAGGCCTTCCAGATTCAGTACCACTGTCCGGTTCGCCAGAAGTGTCTCGGTAATCTCCCGTGCATCCTCTACGGAAGTAGGTTTGATCACACAGACTTCCATGCCGGTTCCGGGCATTTTCTTGGTAACGGTACGATGAATCGGAGTAACCTTGGGCTGTGAAGTACGCTTTCCCTTATCATCCAGATCTTCCTCATCCTGTGCCTGCTGTCTGTTCTTGGCAGTGCCAAACTTTTTCACAGGCTCTACTTCTTCCTCATCATCCAGATAATCATCATCATAGAAACCTTCATCTTCTTCATCGTTCAGTTTCATATAATTCAGGAACTTATCCATTACACCCATGCTTACGAGTCTCCTTTATTAAAATCTTCTTAAAATATTCTTTATATCGTCTTACTGTAATCTCGCTCTCCGAATATACCGGTTCCTACTCTGACGATCGCAGCACCTTCCTGTACTGCCACTGTATAATCTCCCGTCATCCCCATGGAAAGTATGCTCATAGACACATTATCGATGTTTTTATTTCCGATGTCAACAGCTAATTGCCTAAGTTTCCGAAAATATGTCCTGTTTTCCTCCGGGTCTTCCACAAAAGGTGCGATGGTCATAAGTCCCTTAATATGTACACCGGGTAAAAACGAAATATCGCGAACCAGTTTTTCGGTCTCTTCTGTTGTGGTACCAAACTTGCTCTCTTCCTGTGCCACATTGACTTCGATCAGAATATTGACTTCCACCTGCTTCTTCACAGCCTCCCTGCTGATCTCCTCTGCCAGTCTGAGACTGTCCACACTGTGGATCAGGTAGACCTTATCCACAATATATTTTACTTTATTGCGCTGTAAGTGTCCGATCAGGTGCCATCTGATATCCGAAGGCAGCTGTGGTATCTTGTCCACCAGTTCCTGTACTTTATTCTCTCCGAAGTCCCTGGCACCCGCATGGTAGACGTCCATAAGCATGTCCACCGGCTTTGTCTTGCTTACCGCAAGCAGGGTCACTTCCCGCTCCGATCTGCCAGCCTTCTCACAGGCTTTTCTGATATTTTCTTTTACCGTATTATAATTTTGTGTCAGTTCTATACTTTGTATGGTCTGTTCTGCTCCCATTTCTGTCCACCGTCCTTTCTGTCACCTTTAAGCTTCCGGGGTATTCTCCGGTTCAACACTGTTTTCCGGTTCCGGGCTGTTCTCCGTCGTTTCCCCAGAAGTCTCTGCCGTCGATTCCGTCTGTGTCTCCTCTGTACCTGCCGGAACAGTTTCCTCCGATGTATCTGTTGGCTCTGTCGCTACCATATTGTCCGTGGATGCATCTGTTTTGCTGCTGTCTGTCTTCCGGATGTTGGTAATGATCTGGTCATCCGATACCGCTGTTCCGTCCAGCACAATATAATCATATACATTCAGTCCATAGGTCGTATTCGCCTTTACAATAGAGTATTCATCATTCTGATACAGGATGTTGATCTGCTTGAAATCCGCATATCCTTTATTTACATTATATACCCCGATCAGAGTGGCACGTTTGCTTACCGTATAGGTATCCTGGCTGTTCGTCTTATACAGGACATCTCCCGTCTTAAGTACGGAAGTATCCATATAATACACACCTTCCGTCTCATCATAGCTGTAGGCATCCGTCTCCACGAATTCACTGGATATATTACCGTTTTCCAGATAGCACTGTCTGATGACGCCCTGGGTCCCCGCATTTTCATCCGTCGTAACGAAGTCTTCGTCAATCAGGAAAAATTCCTTCTCCACGATAGAGGAATTCGGGATCTTTAGTCCCGTCTCATCGTTTAAGATCAGTTCAATATCCAGAAACCGATCGGATACAAACGTTACCATAGAATTGGTAAAGGTAAGAGATAGAAAAGTGTTCCCGTCACTTCCGGTGAACAGCTTCGCCTGCCCCCAGGATTCATACTGGTTCTTCAGAAAACGGACCTTTACATAATCTTCCTGCTGGATCTGGGCACCACGCTGCGCATCTATGGGGATCACAACAGACCAGTTTTCATCCGTGGACAGCTTATATACCGGGTCTCCTACCGCCATCAGTTCGTTACCCAGCATCTGCTTTTTCTCATAATCTTTATTGTCGAATACTGCTTCTGTCACCGCATCCACGGTCAGATCTTCGTATCCGTCGGTCCAGTATGCCACGATTCCCGTCTCCGGGGCATAGCAGAAGTTCACGATATTGGCGGCTGAACCACCGTTTTCGTTTTCAATGCTCTGCAGCATATTGACATTCGCCAGCTTCAATACTGTATTTTTTAACGAATATTTGAAATCATAGGTATTCTCGTAGTTCCTGTCATCATACCCATGCATAAAATTCACGATCTCATTTCGAAATTCCGAAAGTTCCTGATTGCTCAGAGTATTCTCTCCCAGACTGGCATCTTCCAGTTCCTGACTTAATCTTCCGGTCTCGTCTACGATATATACCGTATCTCCTTTGGCGACACGTTCGCCCTCTCTTGCATAAAAATTTACATATCCCGCCGTATCGGTGTTCACGACACTCTCACTGCGGATAGCGATCCCACGGTAAATATTGTTCGTAGCCAGGGATCCTTCCGTTACTTCATAACGGACAATATGATCCGTCTGGTAATACATGATCACACAGATGATCACATAAATAAAAATAGCACCGAAGATCAGCATACCGATATTGAGGTTCAAAGGTTTTCTGTACTGTTTTACTTTATTATTTTTAGATTTTCGCTGCTGTGCCATAAGAAAAACCTCCTTTCCTCTTTTTATCCTCTTACATTTGAGAAGCCCCGGTTGACATCCGAGGCTTCTCATACGTGAAAATTATAATACGTTTTCTTACAAAGATACGATGATCTTATCCTTAACAGCCTCCGGTAATTCGGATTCATCCATTGATACGCTGAGGATAAAATCTACCTGGAAGAAATCGCTCATTTTGTCCAGCTTCTCAATCACTGCGGAAATATCTTTGCCTTCCAGTGCTGCGATCTTCAAAAAGCTGTCAAAATACATCTGTTCCAGATCATGATCCTGAGAAATGATACCGCATACGAACCCCAAAAATTCGCTTTCATTCTCGATCATATAGCGGGAAACGTCGATCAGACGCACCTTGTTGTTCAGTTCATACATATGTTTCGTACTTTTGTCCAGATATACGATACTGCCCGAAATATCCTTTACCTCGCTGTTCACTTTGTCCAACAGCTGTTTTGTCTTGCCCTTACCCTTTTTGCCTACAATCAACTGAACCATTGGTGTAACCCTCCTGTCGTAAAATTTATAGGAACTTCACGCAACCTATTTACTTTATTATAGTTTATATACCCTTAAAAAACAACATCTATTTGTTGATTTGCTCCAGGAGTTGTACCATTTCCGGATACAGCACATCGCTTGCCGAAGAATTCAGTATCACGGAAATATACGGTGCTCCGCTCACATCCCGGGACAACAATATCAGACAGTGTCCTGCCGCATTGGTGGTACCGGTCTTGCCTCCGATCACCGTAATATTCTCCGGTGCCTGAAAGTCTCCCTTCAGGAAACGGTTCGTATTATTCACGGTAAGCTCTTTTGCCTTACCGTCCTTATCATAATACGTGGTCTGATAGGATGTCATATGAATAATTTCATTGAAGGAATCATATTTGATTGCTTCATTGAAGATCAGATACAGATCATATGCTGTGGTATAGTGGTTATCATCCGACAGACCGTGGGGATTGGCGAAACTGGTATTGGTTGCACCAAGTCTTGCTGCTTCTTCGTTCATCATCTCCACGAAATGATCCACGCTGCCTCCAACATTCTCCGCAATCAGTATGGCTGCATCATTTGCGGAATACATCAGCAGAATATGCAGTGCCTGATCTAACGTCATGGTATCGCCGCTTTTCAGTCCGCAGAGCTGAGCACCGGACTCCGTGATTTTAACGGAATTCGTGGCAGTAAGTATCGTATCCAAAGATGCGTTTTTCAGTGCTACCAATGCCGTCATTACCTTCGTCAGGCTGGCGGGATAAAGCCGCTCATAGGCATTTTTTGAATACAGTACTTCTTTGTTATTCACATCGAACAATACCGCCGCCGACGCCTGGGTCATATCCACGCTGCCGTCTCCGGTATTGTCCCCGGTAACCACGCACAGATCCTGGGCGAATGTTGCTGCTTTGTCTTCTCCCGTTCCGGCGAGAACATTAAAACTGCTGACGTTAGAATCCACGTCATAGGGAAACACATAGGCTACATTACCACATCCTGTCAGCATTATCATACAAAGTACTGTCGAAATGCAGGAAGTAATCATACGAAATTTATTTGTACATCTCACGCCACTCTAAATCTCCTCTGTCTAAGGACTTGATCAACAGTTCTGCGCTGGCAAGATTCGTTGCCAGTGGGATATTATGCATATCACAGAGACGCATTACATTACTCACATCCGGTTCATGTGCCTTCGGCGCCAGCGGATCCCGCAGAAAGATTACCAGATCGATCTCATTGTGTTCGATCTGTGCACCAATCTGCTGCTCACCGCCCAGATGACCCGCCAGATATTTGTGAACGTTAAGATTGGTAACCTCTTCGATCAGCCTTCCGGTAGTTCCGGTAGCGTACAATTCATTTTTACTCAGGATTCCCCGATAAGCAATGCAGAAGTTCTGCATTAATTTCTTTTTGGCATCATGTGCGATCAGTGCAATGTTCATACTCTATACCCCTTCTTCTCTTCTATCTTTAGCCTGTCTTTAGCCTTTCTTCGCCTGAATCCGTACATTCATTACAACTCCCATACCAATATACAGGCTGAGTAAGGATGTCAGTCCATAACTGACAAAAGGCAGCGGAAGTCCTGTGTTCGGAAGAATAAATGTTGCAACTCCGATATTTACAAAGCTCTGGAAGGCGATCAGGCCTCCCATAGACGCGGCGATAATGGTTCCTGCAATATCCTTTGCTTTTGATGCAATGGATATGCATTCCATCGCCGTGAAAAGCAGTAGAATAATAACCGCTATACTTCCCTTAAATCCGAACTCTTCCCCGATTACCGCAAATATGAAATCGGTTTCCGCTTCTGACAGGAAATTGCCGTTTTTCACCGATGTGATCTCGTTATTTTTATAGCCCTTGCCGTTCAGTTCCCCCGAGCCGATGGCCGTTACGGAATTCAGCTGCTGGTATGCCAGATCCGTGGAATATTCCTCCGGATTCACAAAGGCAAGAATACGATTTCTCTGATAGGTCTCCAATATGGTACTGTCCGGCCGCATCGCCAGTGATACCAGGATAATGATAACCGGAACGGCTACCGCCAAAGCTCCGAAGATCAGTTTATAACTGATGCCGCCGGTGTACAGAATCACGCAGAAAATAAAGATCAGTACAATACTTGTAGACAGTGCCGGCTGTTCCTTTACCATGATCCAGGGAACTCCCATAAGTACCGCGATCAGAGCGATCACACGGAAGGTGTTCAGCTTCTCCTTATATTTCATAATAAACTGTGCAAAGAATAAAATCAATAAAATTTTTGCAAGTTCCGAAGGTTGAAATTGAAGTCCGCCGATCTTCAGCCATCTCTGTGCTCCGTTACCTTCTTCGCCCATCAAAATGACCAGTCCTAACAGGACAAGATTGCCAATATACATCAGCCAGTATAGCTTCAGCAGAATGGAATAATTAAAAAAAGAAAGGACGATCATGATAACCAATCCGACTGCCACACCGGCGATCTGCTTGTTCTGCTGTGCCGGTTCGGCGCTGCCGATCGTCAGTATTCCGACGACCGACAGTGCAAGCACCAATATGATCAATTTAAAATCATAATCCCGTAATCTATAATTCTTAAACATTTATCAGCCTTTCTGTTTCTTATGTATTCATGGCATTTTTGCATTTTTCTGCAGATCCAGGATCGGTATATTGGCAATCAGGCTGGGAGTTTTATTCCGTCCGCCTTTATTATTGCCCTTCGCCTGTATCTCAATCTCCATATGGTCTGTGTCAATGCGCATATACTTGGAGATCACTTTGGTAATATCTGCCTTGATCAGTTCCATCATCTCCGGCGAACAGTTTACCCTGTCGGATATCAACAGAATTTTCAACCGGTCCTTTGCCACCTGGCAGGAACTTTTCCTGCGAAAAAAATGTTTCATATTCATCCGTCCCCTTCCTATACTTTTCGAAAAATACCGGTTACTTTTGTCCAGAAAGACATACCTTTTTCGAAGTCCAGGAAAGGAATTTCTCTTCCTCGCAGACGTTCCACCACATTGTAATATGCTTTTCCCGCCGGTGTATCATTCCCTACAAGCGGTTCTCCCTGATTCGTGGCGATCACCACGTTTTCATCATCCGGAATGATTCCGATGAGAGGTATCGCAAGAATATCCACCACATCATCCGCAGACATCATATCTCCCCGGCGCACCATATCCATACGCAGTCTGTTGATCACCAGATCCATCTGTTTGAATCCGTTGGCTTCCAACAGTCCTATGATACGATCTGCATCCCGGATAGCAGATACCTCCGGCGTGGTTACGACTAACGCCCGGTCCGCTCCGGCGATGGCATTCTGGAATCCCTGTTCGATTCCCGCAGGGCAGTCTAAAATAATATAATCAAACTGTTCCCGCAGGTGGTCTATGACCTTCACCATCTGCCCCGGGGTGACCGCGCTTTTGTCTCTGGTCTGTGCCGAAGGCATCAGATAGAGTCCGGGATGTCTCTTATCACGAATCAATGCCTGCTTGATGCGGCAGTTACCTTCTACCACATCCACCAGATTATATACGATACGGTTCTCCAGTCCCATGACAACATCGAGATTGCGCAGTCCGATATCCGTATCGATGAGGCAGACTTTACAGCCCGCCTTTGCAAGACCTGTTCCGACATTTGCAGATGTAGTGGTCTTACCTACACCGCCTTTTCCTGAAGTGACGACAATGACTTCGGAGCTTTTCTTCTCCGTGGAAACATTTTGTTCCATATTGGATTCCTCCTGTTTTATTTTGTCGTCCCCTGGATCCTGTTAAAAGGCACCCAGTAATTCTTTTGTAAGGGGATCAAATACGATCTTCCCACCCTTCAGGTGTGCAATTTTCGGTTGTACTTTGGGGTGTATTCCCCATTTCAACTGTTTCGCATTGGTTTTATATTTGAAATCGCCGATTTTTAATCTTTCCGGCTCCATTTCAAGCGCTACGATATAGGCATCTTCTCTGCCGTCTCCTCCGGCATAAGCTTCGCCATACAGGCCTCCCAGAATGATAATGTTGCCTGCAGAAAACACTGCACTTCCCGGATAGACATCCCCCAGCACCACAATGCTGTTCTCCGTCTCGATCACTTCCCGGTTCTTCAGAGTTCCTTTATAGAATTGTCCTCCTTCCGTACCGGACAGCTTTTTATCCATATGTTGAAGTGCCTTGATGAAATTTTTATTGGTATCGTCATCATGTCCGACAATACAGGCGATCCTGACATTGCTGTTCACGCGGATGGTATCCAAAATCAGAATTTCTTCTGCTTCTGTAACCTTCCGCCCCTCCATAGACAGTGCCATGGTGGAGCTTCCGAAAAAATTCCTTGCTTCTGTAAATTTTACCGTAAGTTCCTGTAAAATTTCCTCCATGGAAGCATTCTCTCTCATCAAAAGCGTAATACCATTTGGAAAACTTTTAATCAATACTGCATCTTTCATGTTCTATACCTGTCTTTTTAATTTATCTATCCGGAGTCCCACATTCGCATAATCGCTTCTTTGAAGCTTTCCTTTTGCGAATAGGATTACATCTCGTTCGATACCGCATTATCCAGTGCATCTGCCGTACCGGTGATCAGATCATCCTCTTCTGCCAGTCCGTAATAATACTTAATAATGTCTCTGGTGAACTGTGCCGCATAGTCGGAAGAATATCCGAAGGGAATTCTGGTCGCAATAGCGATCTCCGGATTCTCATACGGTGCATAACAGATAAACAGCGCGTGGTTTGGTCTGGACGCGGTCTGCTCTGCCGTACCGGTCTTACCTGCCACATTTACCGCCAGATCGCTGAAATATTTTTTATTCTCCACCACCTGACGCATTCCCAGATGGAAAGCATTCCAGTATTCCTGCGGCAGATCGATCTGATTCCGCACCTCTGCATGATATTCCTTCAGCAGATTCCCCTGGGAATCTGTGGTCTTATCTAAAAGGGTCAGATTATAGCAGGTACCGCTGTTGGCAATGGTAGTAACATATCTGGCGAGTCCTACCGTCGTATAGCTGTTGCTGCCCTGTCCGATAGCGGAACGTACCGGGTCCTTGGTAGACACATCCGGAGCATATTCGCCAATCTCCACGCCGGACTTATCCGTCAATCCATACAGATCCGCATATTTACTTAAAGTATCCAGACCTTCTTCCTCATTATAAGTTCCACTTCTTGTAGCCAGTTGATAGCCGACATTGTAGAAGAAATAGTTACAGGAATCTTTGATGGCTGATGTTACATTCTCATAACCATGTCCGGAGATCCTCCAGCATCTGGGAGATGGTGTGATCTCAGTAAAGGTTCCGACACAGTTCACTTTGGTCTGCAGATTGATCACATTCTCCATCAGCCCTGCCGTAGCAGACACTATCTTGAATGTAGATCCGGGCGCTGCCTTGTATTGTGTGGCAAAATTCAGCTGGGGGCTGGACTTGTCCGCATTCAGCTGCGCATAGTATTCCGCATCCACGGTATTGGCCATTTTATTGTTGTCATAGCCGGGGTAAGATACCATGGCAAGCACGTCACCCGTATTGACATCCGTAATTACCACAGAGGCATTGCAGGGATCCAGCGCCAGCTGTGCCGGTGTGATCTCCAGATTATTGATCCGGTTCATCATGAACTGATATGCCGACATTTTTCCGGAATACAGAGCTTCCTCATCTTCCGCAGGAATATCCACCACCTGTTGTTCGCATAAGAGCATGCAGATCTGTCTGCCGGTGATCTTATCATTTAACAACATATATTTATAAAAACGTTTTTGAAATTCCGATGTATGGTCCACCTCATCAATGATGTAATCCAACAGTTTGTCATACACCTCTGCGGAATCGGAATATTTATCATTCAGTTCCAGCTTGCTGACATCGATCCAGTTCATAGCAATGCAATACTGGAGGTATTCCTTCAAAGAGATGACCTCTTCCTTTGCCCAGGCATTCTGTGTGGCATCGTTATCATCCACCAGTTCTTTCATGATCACGCCATTCTCCCTAAGGAGGCTCACAATATTGCTCTGGTAGACCTGATACTCCTTGGATAGTTTATTGTACGGTGTTGCCCCGTCCGTAAGTTCGTATGTCAGTTTATCGTAAACACCCTGTTTATATTCCAGATAAGCTGCGTATACAGCCTGTTCCGTCTCTTTTGCGTCCTCTGCTTCAAAGTGCTTTCTGTTCAGAATATTGTTATTGATCATGGCAAAATACACATCGTAGATGGGTATCTTGATGGAAGAGCTTTTCGCATTTTCCGGCAGATTAAACTCTTTGGCATTGATGATCTTGCTGGCTACCAGACCGGCAAGCTTCTGCTCCACAATATTATAAACCGCTTCTGTAAGATCCTTGTCTATGCTCAGGTAGACATCTGCTCCCGGCTGTGCCTCCTTACGCTCCAAAATGGTGATCACCTTACCGGTAACATCTACCACCACTTTCTCACTGCCCTTGGTACCCTGCAGCGTTGTCTCCATATAGGCTTCCATACCGCTCTTACCTACCACATCATTGATAGTATACGAGTCTTCACTTCCGCCTTCCGCTACGACCTGCGCGTTTAATTCCGTCAGTTCATCGGAAGAAATCTTGCCGGTATATCCCAGCACATGTGCAAAATATTTACTGTCTATATAATGTCTCACCGTGTCTTCCACAATGGAGACACCGTCTAACTGGTCGGAATTCTCCATGATGACGGCTACCGTCTCCTCACTGACATTGGTCGCCACAGTGGTTCCCACGTATTTACGGAAAGAGGTCAGATTCATGGCATACCGGATGGTCACCATCTGCAGCCACTCTTCCTTCGTATAACCCTTTCCGGGTACAAAGACAGTCTTATTGTCCTCAGGATCCTCGTACTGACCGATGGCAAAGCCCTTGGCACGGCTTAAGTATTCCATCAGTTCCTGGGCAGTCATGGCCTTTTCTTCCTCTGACAGCTTGTCGACGGTCTTGTATCCAAGTACGTCCGCCTGGAAACGGAGCAGCGCCGTACCATCCACCGAATAAGTGAAATCACCGTCCTCATCGATCACGATCTTAAAATCTGTGATCACACTGTCCCCGTTTTTCTCGATCAGTTTGATCAGACGATATACTACATCGTTCACCTTGGCATTCTTATTCCGGCTGGATTCAAATACATCCTCGATCTTCACGGAGTACGCCAGCTCATTTTCCGCAAGGACATTGCCGTTGCGGTCTAAAATACGGCCTCTGGTACTGGAAATATCTCTGGTCTTCTCAATTTGGAGAATAAAATCATTCAGATATTCTTTACCGTTTACGATCTGCAGATTAAAGCAGCGATAAACAAGCACTCCGGCGAAAAAAACAAATAAAATCGCCAACACTGTCAGTCTGCTGGTCACAATATTTATAATGTGATCTTTGATTTCACGAAACAAATTTCTGTGCGCTCCTTTTTTCCTTCTCCTCCAGCTTCTGATTGATCTTCAAAATCAGAGGATACAAAATAATCGTAACAACGATGGTGTAAAGTGCCTCCGGAAGGATCACTTTGGTAAAATAATATGGGAAATAAAAACGCCCTCTCAACAGGAACATCAGAATATAGCAAATTAATCCATAAGAAATATCACTTACGACGATCAGTGCCAGTGGCAGTTTGATGTCTTCCGGATAAAAGATCCGGCAGAATTTTCCGTTCACAAAGCCTATGTACATCATGACCATGGCATAAAATCCAAGAAAACTGCCAAAAAAAATATCACATAAAAGCCCACAGGCAAACCCGATCAGAAGTCCCGCCTTCTCCCCTCTCATGAATCCGAAAGAAGAAGTCAGAATGATCATCAGATTGGGAATGATGCCACCTAACGCCAGACTGTTAAACACACTGCACTGCAGGATAAAGAATACAAGGATCAGTAACACAACCACAATCTTGCGTAGAATACTGCTGTTATTCTCCATCTGTGCCTCCTCCCGGAACCTGCTGCTTTTTGTCTGTAATGACAAGCACTTCGCTCAGATGTTCAAAATCCACCACCGGAGTCAGATATCCGGATTTGGTCAGATTATTTGTATCTTTGTTGATGGTGCTGATATAACCGATCAGGATATTGGGCAGATATTTGTCACTGATATCGGAGGTTACGACCTTATCTCCCTCTACGACCGCATCCTGACTGTCTACCAGCTTGCTGAAAGAGATCACTCCCTGCGCCATCAGCTGTAAATCTCCGGATACAATAAGATTATCCCCTGTTGCCAGCGTCATACCGCTGACATTGGAATTATCGGAAATGATCGATGTCACCCTGGACCAGTTTGGTCCCACAGAGGTAATCCGTCCTACCAGTCCGCCTCCGGCGATCACATTCATATCATCTGCAAGTCCGTCATTGGAACCCTTGTCGATGACAAAGGAGGAATACCAGTTCCCGGAATCTCTGCTGATGATCCTGGCTCCGATCTTATTATAATCTCCGTATTCCTCATCCAGCTCCAATAAGCCTCTTAATTCATTCAGTTCATATTTGTCCTGTTGCAGTAAGGTGTTCTCCTCCGTGAGGGATGCCACCTGTTCCTTCAGGGCGCTGTTCTCCGCTAAAAGCGTGCGGATCTGCACCAGTTCATCCGAACGGTTCGATAACCATTCTCCCGCCTTGGCGATACCCTGTTCAAAGGGAACGATCACATATCCCACCACACGGTTAAACGGGCGGTTAAACACATTGGTCCCGAAGGTCACCAACATCATAACAGTACACAGGATAGTTAAAATAAAAAGGAGATATTTACTCGGTAAAGTAAACCTCTCCCCTTTTCTTTTTACGACTGGGCTCATTTACTCATCCCTTCAATTGCGTAAGCTACAGTTTTATAGTTATCATCCTTGATGATCTTGGCAAGTCCCGTTGCCACGCTGGTCAGAGGATTCTCTGCCACATTAACGTGCAATCCGGTACCTGTTGCCAGTCTCTCCGCTAAATGGCTCACCTGGGATGCGCCGCCGGTCAGATAAATGCCGTGACGATAAATATCCGCTGCCAGTTCGGGAGGCGTCCTCTCTAAGATTACTTTTACGTTATCAATGATCGTGTTGAAATGCTCTTCCAAGGACTCGTCCACCATTTTCGTGGGAATCTCACGTTCTACCGGAAGACCGGTTACAATATCTCTGCCGTATACAATGGCACCCTTACCCTCTTCTTCCAGTTCTTTCAGAGCAATCTTCACATTCTCCGCGGTCTTGCCACCGATGATCAGTGAGAATTCTCTTCTGACCGCCGCACGGATGGCATCGTCGAATTTCATACCTCCCACCTTGATCAGACGGCTTAATACGATACCGCCCAAAGACAGGATGGAGATCTCCGTGGTCTCATAACCGACATTTACCACCAGCACACCCTGGGAATTTTTCACATCGATATCCAGTCCCAGACCGTCCGCAACTGCCTTTTCCACTACCATGATCTTCTTCGCCTTCACATTGGCACCCTTGATCAGATCGTAGAAAGCTCTCTTCTCCACCTCGGTAACATCCGTCGGCACCGCAATGAAGAAATCGGAAGGCTTGGTATTGCCTTTTTGCAGATCTCCGATAAAATACTTCACCAGCGTCTCCATATTCTTAATGTCTGCGATCACTCCGTTGGAAAGCGGATAAGAAATATGAATATTGCCGGGAGCCTTCTCATACATTTCAAATGCAGAGTTGCCGTAAGCAAATAAAGTATTCTTATTCTCGATGGCAATCATATTCTTCTCGATCATAATGTTGTCATCATTGCGATTATAGATCTTTATGTTGTTGGTACCGAGGTCGATACCGAATGCGTTGTTTGCCACTGTCGTTTTCCTTTCTTCTATCATCTCAATAATTTTTGTTCTTTAAAGCTAGTATACCTGTTATCCCCAATAATAATGTGGTCTAACAGTGGAATATCCATCTGTTCTCCCGCTCTGGCCACGTTGTCGGTAAGTTCTCTGTCCGCTCTGCTGGGCGTTGGATCACCACTTGGATGATTATGCACAAGGATAATATTCACCGCTTTGTCTTTCAATGCTTCTAAAAATATCTCTCTGGGAGATATCAGTGCCATGTTCACACAGCCGTCCGACAGTTTTTTCTCCCGGATCAGCTGTCCTTTTGCATCCAGGCAGAGCAGATATACACACTCTGTATCCTTATGGCGCAGCTTCTCCATGAAATATTCCGCCACCATATCCGCTCTGGTAAAGCAGATCCCGGTGCTTGCTCTCGCCCGGCTCATACGATTGGATAATTCGGCGATGCATTTTAATTTCACTGCTTTCACTGTACCGATCCCACGGATCTGTGTCAGTTCCTCCACGCTTACATCGTGCAGACCCAAAAGTCCCTCCCTGGGATATTTTGCCAGTGCCAGAACCTTTTCCGCCAGTTCCACTGCGGAAGTGTCTTTGGTTCCGGTTCTCAGGATAACTGCCAGAAGCTCCGCTTCCGTAAGGTTCTCCGGTCCGAAGTTTAAGAATCTCTCATAAGGCAGCTGTAAATCCGTTACATGTTGTGTTAATTTTGCAGGCATAAGTCTCCTTCTGCCTTCTCCGACGTATGTTCTCTAACGGATAAAACGGTATACCACAAAAGCAATGATCACACCGATCACGCTGGCAATGGTAATGTTAAACTCCAGTCCGAAGGTAAGAATGATAAAACCGAGATTCAGTTCAACCGGGCTGCTGAGTCCAAAATTCTGTCCGTAATTCAGAAAAGTACCGTCAAAATAAGTTCCTATAAATCTGCCGATCACAAATCCGATCAGTACCAGGACAATCAATACCCAATTAATTCTCTTCAAGGCATTTCCTCTTCTTTCTTTTCTTGTGTACTCTCTGTATCCGTCCGGGTCTCCCCATAAGTCCCATCTTCCATACGTCTTTTTATACTATCACAAAAAGCTTCTTCTGTACACAAATTTAGTGGATTTTATTTTGCGCTTTTTCTACAGGATTCGTATTCCCAGGCAGGTTCTATATTGCCTGCCTTATCTGTTCTTCTGTCACGATTCCCTTCTTAAGCAACGCCTGCAGGGATTTCAGAATGCCGAACTTGGCATGCTGCCAGGTCAGTCCACCCTGAAAATATACGGCATAGGGAGGCTTAATGGGACCGTCTGCTGACAGTTCAATGGAGGATCCGGATACAAATGCCCCTGCCGCCATGATGACCTGTGCATCATATCCCGGCATATCCCAGGGTTCCGGCGTCACATGGCTGTCTACCGGAGCCGCTGCCTGGATTCCCTGACAGAAGCCGATGACGCCTTCCGGCTGTCCAAACGTTACCGCCTGGATAATATCATGTCTGCTCTCTGTACCGTTCGGTACTACCGCAAAGCCTAATTTTTCATAGACATTTGCTGCAAAGATCGCTCCCTTTAATGCACCAGCCGTCACGGTAGGCGCCAGGAAAAATCCCTGATAAAAATCCTTCAGAATGCCAAGAGATGCTCCTACTTCCTTACCGAGTCCCGGGGAAGTCAGCCGGTATGCCGCATTTTCCACGCATTCCTTTTTACCGGCGATATAACCGCCGATGGGAGCCAGTCCGCCGCCGGGATTTTTGATGAGAGATCCCACGATCATATCCGCACCCACATCGGAGGGTTCTATCGTCTCCACGAATTCTCCGTAGCAGTTATCCACCATGCAGATCACATCCGGCTTGATACCTTTGATAAAAGCGATCAGGTCACCGATCTGCTGTACCGACAGGGTCGGTCTGGTCTGATATCCCTTGGATCTCTGGATCGTTACCAGATGGGTCTTGTCATTAATGTTTTCACGGATCTTATCATAATCAAAGCTTCCGTCCGGCAGCAGGTCTACCTGGCGATAAGTTACACCGTATTCTGCCAGAGACCCCTTCGAAGGGCGGATGCCGATGACCTCCTCCAAAGTATCATACGGCTTGCCTACGGGGGACAACAGCTCGTCTCCGGGTCTTAAGTTGCTCATCAGAGCCAGTGCCAGTGCGTGGGTACCGCAGGTGATCTGGGGACGCACCAGGGCATCCTCCGTATGGAAGGTTGCTGCATATACTGCTTCCAGAGTATCCCTTCCCAGGTCATTATATCCGTAGCCGGTAGTACCCAGCAGGCAGGCTTCACTTACCTGATGCTGTTGCATGGCTTTTACCACCTTTAGCTGATTATACTCCGCATTCCGGTCCACCTCGTCAAAACGCTCCCGCAGACTTTTCTCAATGGCACATCCATAGTCATATACCGTCTTACTGATCCCCATGGAAAGATACATTTCTTCATTGCTGTTATTGCTGTTTTTCATAGATCCCTTTTTCTCCTAATTCCTTTATCATATATTCTAAAATTTTCTCTTCGTCATAGTCAAATTGCTGTTTATCCAGCCAGGTAACTTCGTTCTCCCTGCGGAACCAGGTCAGCTGTCTCTTGGCAAAATGCCTGGTGTCCCGCTTCAGAGTATACACCGCTTCCTCCAGGCTGCATTCTCCGTCCAGGTACTCCAGGATCTCTTTGTACCCCAGTCCCTGCATGGATACCATTCCTCTGTGACAGCCTTTTGTTTTCAGGCTTCTGACTTCCTCCACCAGTCCTTCCGACAGCATTTCATCAATGCGGTTTTCGATCCGCGCATACAGCTTTTCTCTGTCATCCGTCAGGACAAAATAGCTGAAATTATAGGGACTCGTCCGTTCTTTTTCTCGTTCATTATGAGTAGAGATCGGTTCCCCGGTAAATTCATAATATTCCAGTGCACGGATGGTTCTCTTGATATTGTTTGCATGAATGTTCTGTGCCGATACAGGATCGACCTTTGCAAGCATCTCATGCAATACCTCCGGTCCCTGCCTGGAAGCCAGGCGTTCTAATTTCTGCCGGTATTCTGTGTTTTCTTCATTTTCCGTAAAATCAATACCCCGAAGTACCGCCTGAATATAGAACCCGGTGCCTCCCACCAGAATGGGAATATGTCCCCTGTCATAGATCTGTTCCATGCATTCCAGACACCGTTTCTGGAATACCACCACATTAAATTCTTCCCACGGCTCCAATATATCGATCAGATGATGGGGCACTCCCTGCATTTCCTCCGGGCGGATCTTGGCGGAACCGATATCCATATGTTTATATACCTGCATGGAATCTGCCGAAAGAATCTCTCCGTCTATGGTTTTTGCCAACGCAATGGACAATTTCGTCTTGCCTGCTGCGGTGGGACCGGTCAGTACGACCAGCGGTCTTTTTATAGATTGTGTTACCGACATAATTCTTCTTCCTTACACATTATCCATTATTATTCTGGGTGCAGTTTGCCGCATCAATGGCGATGACTAACATCAGCCCTTCCAGTTCATCCTTCGGATCAGCAAAGTTAATCGTGTAGGTATCTCCCCAACGGAACAGTTCCTTAGAGATATGAATGATACTGCTGCATCCGCTGTACACATCGTAATCCCATCCCAGAAAATCTCCCTCCACGCGCCAGCCGTTGTAATCGATCTCGTACCTTGGCTTGAAAAAGGAGAACTGCTTGCGGATCTCGCCCCTTATCTGTCCGTTAATTTCGATTTCAAATGCCGGGAGCAGGGTCAACAGCCGCTGTCTGATAACACCCAGTTCACGATTGTTTCTGTCATATACATGCAGCTGATGTCCTAAGGAAAAAAACTCCGCCTTTACAAAATATTTTGCATTTTCATTTTCGTCATAGACGTCATAAGAATCTGTCCAGGAAAATACTCGTTGTTTGATCAGTAAACGCATTATACAATCCTCTTAAATTTCTTCTCCAGGTCAGTCTCCGTCATGGCAATGATGGTAGGTCTGCCGTGGGGACAGTTGTAGGGGTTATCCAGTGTCAGAAGTTCATCGATCAGCTGATCCGCCTCCTGAAGGCTTAATCGGTTGTTACCTTTAACAGCTGCCTTGCAGGACATGGATGCAATCTTCTCCTCGATGACCTGGAAGCTTCCGCGGTTGCCGGTCTCCTGGGACAGTTCATCAAGCACCGCTAAAAACAGTTCTCTCTCGCTGCACCCGTAGAGGTCCACCGGAACACTGCGCAGGGCATATTCGTTGCCGCCGAAGGCTTCGATCTCAAATCCAAGCTGTGAAAAGGCATCCTCATAGGTGTGAAGAATGCTTTCCTCCTGTCCCGTGAGACTTACAATGATGGGCGGCATCAGGCGCTGGGATATCACACTTTTTTCATGGAACTGCTTCATCAGGCGTTCGTATTTCACCTTCTCATGGGCTGCATGCTGGTCAATGATGAACAGCTTATCCTCGAACTGGATCAACCAGTAGGTATCGAAGACCTGTCCGATGATACGGTAGCGGCTGCGATTCTGCACAGATAACAGTTTCTCTTCAAACAGATTCATCTGCTGAACAGCCTTCACCTCAGGTTCCTTATCTTCCGGCTGTGTCTGCACAGGACTATCTTCCTTCGGCTCGATCACCTCAGCGGTCTCCGGACAGATAACAGGCTCTGATGAAGTCTCAGCCCTTGGCTCCAGCGGTGCTGCCTCCACGAAGAAATCATCCTCTTTCGTTTCAGGCGTTGCTGCGGTTACCGGGTTTGGTTCCTCTGTCCGCGCACTTATAGACTCCGGTTTACGGATACTGGTCTGTATGCCTGCATGTGCCTCCTGCCAGATCGGCTTCTGTATAAATTCCCTCCGATCTTTCGGTACTGCCTCGTATTTGGCAGCCTCCATGACGCGGTAGCTTTCTTCTCTTTTTTTCTCGAACACCTCCGGCGTATGCTCCTTCCAGGAAGCTTTTCTGTCTTCCTGCTCCTTTTTCTGAATGGATTTTTCATCCTCTAAGGAAGCATCCGGGATCATTTCCCGGTTCCGCAGGGTTGTTGCTATATTCTCGCTCAGCATTCTGGCAAATGCCATGCCATCGGAGAACCGTACATCCATTTTGGAGGGATGTACGTTCACATCCACGGTCTCCGTATCCATCGTAATATGCAGCACGCACAACGGGAATTTATGCTGCATCAGATACTGCTTATAACCTTCTTCAATGGCTTTAGCGATCACACCGCTGCGGATAAAGCGACCGTTGATAAAATAGATCTCAAAATTGCGGTTGGAACGTACCAGCACCGGTTTTCCCAAATATCCCTCTACCTTAATGCCGTTTTCTTCCATCTGGATCGGTACCAGCTGCGCAGCGATCTCTCTGCCGTAGATCCGGTAGATGACTTCCCGCAGATCACCATTTCCGGAGGTATGGAATCTGGTCTGATTCCCCAGTACGAATTTGAAGGAGATATCCGGTCTGGACAGTGCCAGATGTTCCATCAGATCCGTGATATAACTGCCCTCCGTGGCAGGCTGTTTTAAAAATTTCCGGCGGACCGGCGTATTGAAGAACAGATTCCTCATGAGGAATGTGGTACCGTCCGGTGCGCCGATCTCATCGATAGACTGTTCCTTTGCCCCCTCTAACACCATGCGGGTTCCGGTGAGATTTTCCTTTCTCTTGGTGATGATCTCCACACGGGACACCGCCGCGATACTGGACAGAGCCTCACCACGGAAGCCAAGGCTTGCGATATGGTTCAGATCATCCGCATCTTCGATTTTGCTGGTGGCATGCCGCAGAAACGCTGTGGGAAGCTGTTCCCGTTCAATGCCGCAGCCGTTATCCGTCACACGGATGAACTCAATACCACCTTCTTTTGCCTCTACCGTAATCGCCGTGGAACCGGCATCTATGGCATTTTCCACCAGCTCTTTCACCACGCTGGCAGGTCGTTCTACCACCTCACCGGCAGCGATCCTGTCGATCGTCCGGGAGTCCAGTACATGTATTCCCATATATCTACCTATGCCTTTCCCTTATAACTAACCGTTCCAGCGGTTCTTTAGCTTATTCTGTAACCGGTACAGGGTGTTCAGTGCATCTAACGGGGTCAGAGTCGTCACCTCAATCTCCATCAGTTCCTTCAGAATATCCTCATCCGTCACAGTGTCGAACAGAGACATCTGTGCCAGATCCACCTCATCGTATTTGGGCTGTTTTTTTGCCTTGCCATCATTTTTATTATCGATAGCGATGCTCTGCACCTTTTCCGTAATATCATTGTCCGACAGCTGTTCCACGATCTCCTTGGCACGGTCAATGACCATATCCGGCACTCCTGCCAACTTCGCTACCTGGATGCCGTAGCTCTTGTCCGCACCGCCCTTTACGATCTTACGTAAGAACACGATATCGTCGCCACATTCCTTCACAGCAATGCAATAGTTGTTCACATTATTCATTTTGCCTTCCAGCTCGGTCAGCTCATGGTAATGGGTGGCGAACAGCGTCTTGGCTCCTAAAAGCTTGCGGTTGCTGATATGTTCGATCACTGCCCAAGCAATGCTCAGTCCGTCAAAAGTGGAAGTACCTCTTCCGATCTCGTCTAAGATCAGAAGGCTCTTGGAAGTGGCATTCCGTAAGATATTCGCCACCTCATTCATCTCCACCATGAAAGTGGACTGACCGCTGGCCAGATCATCCGAAGCTCCCACACGGGTAAAGATCCGGTCTACAATACCAATATTAGCGGTTCTGGCAGGGACGAAGCACCCGATCTGCGCCATCAGTACGATCAGTGCCGTCTGACGCATGTATGTGGACTTACCTGCCATATTGGGACCGGTAATGACACTGATACAATGACTGCCATTATCCAGATAAGTGTCATTGGCAATAAACATATCATTGGTGATCATCTGTTCCACCACAGGGTGTCTTCCGTCCTTGATGTCAATAACACCCTTTTCATTTAACTTCGGACGTACATAGTGATTGCGCTCCGAAACCAACGACAGGGACGCATACACATCCAGCTTTGCAATCGCTTTCGCGGTGTTCTGGATGCGGACCAGTTCCTGAGCAATGGTATCCCTTATTCTGCAGAACACATCATATTCCAACGTCTGGAGCTTATCCTCCGCATTTAAGATAGTGTCCTCCAATTCCTTCAACCGCGGTGTGGTATATCGTTCCGCATTTGCCAGAGTCTGCTTGCGGATATAGTCCTCCGGCACCAGATCCTTGTAAGAATTGGTCACCTCGAAATAATAACCGAATACTTTGTTATATTTGATCTTCAGATTCTTGATCCCGGTACGTTCTCTGTCTTCTTCCTCTAACTGTGCCAGCCACTGTTTTCCGTCATGCTTGGCGCTTCGCAGTCTGTCTATGGTCTCATCGAACCCATCTTTGATCATTCCACCTTCCCTTATGGAGATCGGCGGTTCTTCAATGATCGCTTCATCGATCAGCTGATAGATGTCCTCCAGTCCGTCAATCTGCTCCCGGATTTCCACAAGTTCTTCTTTTTCAAATGCAGACAACACCGTCTTAATAGGCGGCAGCATCTCCAGGGAATTCCGAAATGCGATCAGATCTCTGGGATTTGCAGTCTTATAAGTCACCTTACTGAGCAGTCGCTCCAGATCGTAGATGGGATTTAAGTATTCCCGGATCTCATCCCTGGAGATAGAGTCCTGATTCAGCTCCTGGATAGCATCCAGACGTTTCTCCATCTCATCCTTCTCAATCAATGGCTGTTCAATATAATTGCGCAGAAGCCTGGCGCCCATGGCAGTCTTCGTCTTGTCTAACACCCACAAAAGTGAACCTCTCTTCTGCTTCTCTCTGAGGGTCTCCGTCAGTTCCAGATTTCTTCTGGTGGAACTGTCCAGCAGCATATATTTGCTGGTAAGATAGGGATAAATATGGGTAAAATGCTCCAGATCCGTCTTCTGTGTATCATACAGATACTGCAACAGTGCTCCCGCCGCTAAAAGTCCCGTAGGGAATTCTTCGACGCCAAGTCCGATCAGCGTATTTACCTTAAAATGCTTCATAAGGATCCGTCTGCACCCGTCATCATCGAACATATGGGATTCCAGCGCATTGACGGAGATATGTAAGCGGGACTTTAAGTCATTCACATCAAAGCCACTGACTAAAAATGCCTCGTTGCAGATGATTTCAGAAGGTTCGTACTTCATCAGTTCATCATTTAATTTTTTCAGATCTTCAACTTCCGTCACATAATAATCACCGGTAGTTACATCTGCAGCGGAGATACCGATACCGTCCGAAGTATAGGCGATGCTCAGCAGATAATTATTTTTGCCGGCTTCCAGTGATTGTACGTTTAAGTTGGTACCGGGTGTCACCACACGGATCACTTCCCTCTTCACCAGTCCCTTGGCAAGCTTCGGATCCTCCACCTGTTCACAGATAGCTACTTTATAGCCGCGGCTTACCAGTTTGGACAGATAGCCTTCCACGGCATGGTAAGGAATACCGCACATGGGCGCACGTTCCTCCAGGCCACAGCTTTTTCCCGTCAGTGTGATCTCCAGTTCTTTGGAAGCCACCAGCGCATCGTCGAAAAACATTTCATAGAAATCTCCCAGACGATAAAAAAGGATGCAGTCCTTATACTGCTCCTTGGTCTCCATATATTTTTGCATCATTGGTGTCAATTCAGCCATGATCTTCTCCTGTTCTGTAAAAAGGATCCACGACAAAGCGGACACGCAAAAGCTTGCGTATCCGCATCTATCTTAGCACAAAATATTGAGGTTGTAAATTAAAGAACCCCTATGAAAAATGATAGTTTTTCACACTTACTGCAGCTTTGCTGCACGTTCCAGTGCATCATCAATATGGGCACAGACATTTTCTCTGCCCACCTTATCTAGGAATCCGCTCTTCTCCATGACATGCATGGGCTGTTCCCCTACATGGGACAGAATGATCTGGATGTTTTTCTTCTTACAGTCTGCATATAACTGCTCCAGATTATGCATGGCCGTGGCGTCAATGGCGCTCACACTGCGCATACGCAGTACCAGGCAGTTCATCTTCTCGTCTAATGTGATCTTCAGGATCTTGTCCGCTGCACCGAAGAATAAGGGACCACTCACTTCGTAGACCATGGTGTTGTGAGGTACGACTCTTAAAGACAGGCTGTCCGCATCATCATCCTCATCCACGTATTTCCAGCCTTCCACTTCCGTCACATCGCTCATACGCTTCATGAACAGAATGGCTGCCAATAGAATACCTACCTCAATCGCTACTACCAGATCGAATACAACAGTCAGTACAAATGTGGTCACCAGAACGATAATATCACTCTTGGGTGCGGTCTTACACAGACCTACGAATTTACGCCAGTCGCACATATTGTAAGCCACCATGAACAGAATAGCTGCAATGGTGGGCATGGGGATCAGTGCCGCATAAGGCATCAGTACTACCAGAATCAACAAAAGGGTCACGGAATGCACCATACCGGCAATAGGGGTACGTCCGCCGTTTTTCACATTGGCCGCAGTTCTCGCAATGGCACCGGTGGCGGGGATTCCGCCGAACAATGCAGAAGTAATGTTGCCGGCACCCTGGGCGATCAGTTCCATATTGGAACGATGTCTGCTGTTCACCATACTGTCCGCTACCACGCAGGAAAGCAATGACTCAATGGCCGCCAGAATCGCGATGGTAAAAGCATCCGGCAGGACGTTCTGTACCGTTTTCAGGCTGAAAGCGGGCAGAGAAATTGACGGAAGCTTATTGGAAATCTCATACAGATCTCCAATTGTGTTAACATTCATGTTAAGCAGTGCTACCATGGCACTTCCCACCAGTACCGCGATCAGAGAAGGGGGAATCTTCTTGCAAAAGCCCGGCAGATACTGCCACAGGATCAGGATCAGGAGACTGATCACACCTACAAGCAGCGCCTGCACATTTGTGGTGGAGATGAACTGAAATACTGCTTTCAGTTTATCCATGGTCTCAATCAGCGGCTCTTCGCTGACAATGGTCAGTCCCAGGAAGTCCTTGATCTGTCCGATAAAGATTGTCACAGCAATACCGGAAGTAAAACCGGTGGTGATCGTATAGGGTATAAACTTGATCAGATTGCCAAGTCGTAAGAAACCCATCAGGATCAGGATCACACCCGCTAACAATGTCGCTATGATCAGACCGTCCATCCCGTTCTTCGCTACAATTCCTGCAACAATAGTGGCAAATGCCGCAGTAGGGCCTGCGATCTGTACACGGCTGCCACCTAAGAAAGAGATCACAAAGCCTGCCGTAATGGCGGTGTAAATACCTTTTTCAGGCGTTACTCCGGAAGCCAATGCCAGTGCAATGGATAAGGGCAGGGCAATAATCGCTACAATGATACCTGCGATCACATCTTTTACAAACTGTTCTTTCGTGTAGCTTTTCATCACAGAGAAAAGCTTCGGTTTCAATTTTTCCATAACATTCTCCTCAATATAATCTCCTCAATAAAAAAACCGTGTGAAATTATAAAATTTTTATAAAATCACACGGGTCTTATCATAGCTCTATTTTTTAAGCTTTGCAAGACTTTTTTATTATTTTAAACCTATTCTACAATACGGTTTTTACCGTTATTTTTGGCAGTATATAATTTCCGGTCCACAGAGGTAAACAATAGATCCAGCTGTTTATCAGCCTCATAACGCTCCATTCCACCGCTGATGGTAATATCCGTCTGCCTAGTATTCTGGGAATATCTCCTTAAGCCTTCCTGGATATTCCGGAATGAATGTAACACTTGTTCCCGATCATCCTGTTCAAACACCAGCATAAACTCCTCGCCGCCGAACCGGGACGCGATTCCTTTTCCCTGCATTTCTTCCAGCATCAGTCTGCCGGCCTCCCGCAGTACATCATCACCGTATCCATGCCCATAGGTATCATTGACTGCCTTGAAATCATCTACATCCATAAGTACGATCCAGAAGTTCTTGCCCGGCTTGCATATCCATTCATTCACCTGATTTACAAGATAGCGCCGGTTATACAGCCTGGTCAGAGGATCATGGTTCGCTGCAAAGTTCAGATTTTCACTCAGACTCAGCAATTGCTTTCGTTGTTCCTCGTATCTTCTGAGCAATTCAAATATCATGGCAAATACAGACACTCCCACAATAACAAAGGATCCAAGCGTAGTTCCGATTTTACCCGCTTCATCCATATTTCTCCATACGGAAGGCCGTTCAAAGCTGCTCATCATGATCACCAGATATTCCAGCAGTGTGACCGTAAAAGAAACGATCACCACATTTCTCGGGAAAAATATCGCCAGTCCAACGACCCCCAGGACCAGATATACGATAGAGGCATCCCCGTAGCAATAATACAAATAAGGAAATTCAAACCATACAAGTAGTAATATGATCAAGACCGCCGGTATTTGCACCTTTTTCGTAGTCCATCCGGCAATGCCGATGATCACGATCAGCAGCAGGCATATCCCGCAGATTATGGTCGGCAGTTTCGTACCGTGAATACAGAAATTGCAGATTGTTCCGATCAGATTTGCGGTGCACGCCGTTATCGTCAGAATCTGATACATTTTCCAGGACATGTTCTGTTCCAGTTCTATTCTTTTTACCTTCTCTTGTTCTTCCATTTTGATTTCCTTTTACAATTTATTCGTCTGTCATATCTATGATGCCAGGGTCAAAAGGTCTAAGCCCACATGAGCTTGCTCATAGGTGGGTGAAAGACCTTAGGATCATCAGAGTCATGACTGAACCATATGTCCCATATAGTAAAATCCATGACATTCATCCAGTGAAACATTCACAAGCTTTCCCACCAGTGATGCATCTCCCGGAAAATGTACCAGCGTATTATTTGACATTCTTCCGGTCACTAAGGAACTGTCATTTTCATTGATCTCTTCTACCAGCACATCGCAGATCTGTCCCTGATACCTGGATACCTGTTCCCTGGCTGTCTCCTGCACGGTCTTAAGCACCCGGTCAAACTGCTCCTTTACCAGTTCCTCCGGCACCTGCTCCATGGTTGCAGCCGGTGTTCCGGTTCGTTTGGAATAGATAAAGGTAAAGGCATTGTCGTATTTCACGCGACGGATCACATCGATGGTCTCGTCTACGTCTTCCTTCGTCTCTCCGGGGAATCCTACGATAATATCCGTAGTGATCGCCATATCCGGAATCTCCTTACGGATCTTCTCCGCCAGTTCCAGATACTGTTCCTTAGTATAACGACGGTTCATTGCTTTTAATATCTTCGTGGAACCGGACTGCAAAGGAAGATGGAGGTGTCTGCAGATCTTCTTGGAATGCTTCATCACCTCGATCAGCTCATCCGACAGATCCTTGGGGTGGGAAGTCATGAAACGGATCCGCTCCAATCCCTCGATCCTTTCTACTTCCTGCAAAAGCTGTGCAAAGGTAATGGGCTCTTCCAGATTTTTACCGTAGGAATTTACATTCTGTCCCAGCAGCATGATCTCCACAACGCCGTCTGCCACCAGTCCCTCGATCTCACGGATGATATCCTTCGGATTACGGCTGCGCTCCCTGCCACGGACATAAGGTACAATACAGTAGCTGCAGAAATTATTGCAGCCGAACATAATATTGATACCTGACTTGAAAGAATACTTTCTCTCCACCGGCAGATCTTCCACGATCTTGTCCGTATCCTTCCAGATATCAATGACCATTCCCTCATTTTCAAACAGGGAGCATAACAGCTCTGCGAATTTGAAAATATTATGAGTTCCGAAGATCAGATCCACGAAGCGGTAACTGTTTTTGATCTTCTCGATCACGGAAGGCTCCTGCATCATACAACCGCACAATGCGATCTTCATGTGAGGATTTTTCCTCTTGTAGCCGTTTAATACTCCCAGTCTTCCGTAGACACGCTGATTAGCGTTATCTCTCACCGTACAGGTATTATAGATCACAAAGTCCGCATTCTCATCCTCAATGATCTCATAGCCGACTTTTTCCAGAATTCCCACCAGTTTTTCCGAGTCCCTGGCGTTCATCTGACACCCGAAGGTAGTCACACAGCAGGTAGGCTTTCTGCCCAGTTCTTCTCCAAGCTTTGCCACATAACCGGAGGCTTTCTCCATAAAATAATACTGTCTGTCGGTTTCGTTCATTTGTGTTACATTTGTCATATAAAAAATATTGCCTTTCTAAACATCGGTATCTATTATCTGTCTGCGTATTTTGCCGCAATGGCGATCAAAAGTCCGGTCGTCTTTTCCATGGACTGTACACAGGCATACTCATATCTGCCGTGATAATTTTCTCCGCCGGTGCACAGGTTCGGGCAGGGCAGCCCCATGAAGGACAGTCTGGCGCCGTCGGTACCGCCGCGGATGGGAGATACCCTGGGTTCGATTCCCAGCTCTTCCATGGCTGCTTTCGCATTGTCGATCAGATGCATGTGCTGCTCCATGATCTCCCGCATATTATAATAAGAATCTTTCATATCCACTATGACGGTGCCTTCCCCATACTTCCGGTTCAGGAAATCCGCGCAGGACAAGAACAGCTCTTTTTTCTGTTCAAACAGCTGTCTGTTATGATCACGGATAATATAGTCGGCAGTAACCTCCTCCACATTGCCGCTTATGGCATCCAGATGGAAGAATCCCTCATAGCCCTCGGTATACATTGGATTCTGCTCCACCGGCAGCAGCTTCTGGAACTCCTGTGCGATCAGGATGGCATTTTTCATTTTGCCCTTGGCGGAACCGGGATGTACACTTCTGCCATAGACATGAAGCTTCGCTCCGGCAGCATTGAAGTTCTCATATTCCAATTCGCCCAATGCGCCACCGTCTACGGTATACGCATAATCCGCTCCGAACAGCTTCACATCAAAATGATCCGCTCCGGCACCTACTTCCTCATCCGGGGTAAAACCAATGCGGATCTTGCCATGCTTTTTCTCCGGATGTTTTAACAAATCTTCCGCCATAGTCATGATCTCGGCAACTCCTGCCTTGTCATCTGCGCCAAGCAGAGTCGTTCCGTCTGTCACGATCAAATCTTTCCCCACATAATTTAACAGCTCCGGGAAATCCGTCGTCTTCATGACAATGTTCTCTGCTGCATTCAGTACGATATCTTTTCCGTCATAATTCTCCACGATCCGGGGCTTCACATTGGTATCCGTCACCGCGGGAGAAGTATCCATATGGGCAATAAATCCAAGCACCGGTGCATTCTCGCAGCCTGCGGATGCCTGAACGGTGGCATAGACATAGCAGTGCTCCCGATCATAAGTGATCTCTGTGGCGCCCATAGTCTCCAGTTCACTGACAAGCAGACCTGCCAGGTCATGCTGCTTCATGGTGCTGGGGGTCGTGGTGCTCTCTTCACTGGACTGGGTATCGATCTTCACATATCGTAAAAAGTTTTCAATCGTCTTAGTCATAATCTCACTCCTAACGTTTCTACACAAATACAACTTATCCGGGCTTGTACTTCTCTCAAATCCGTATAGCCACATCTTATTTATCATATCATGGTGACCGCACCGCTTCAATATTTAATTTCATTTCAGGGGTAATTTCTGGGGGTGATTTCCGGCGTGATCGTTCAGAGCTTATATGATCTTATTTCCCGACAGATTCCCTTCGACAGCATCACTACCGCCAGAAGATTCGGCACTGCCATCAGACCATTACAGATATCCGAAAAATCCCATACCGCTTCCAGCGAACAGACGGCACCTAAAAAAGCCGCTATACCATATCCCACTCGGTACCATCCGGTCCGGTGGCAGCGTCCCATCAGATATTCAAATGCTTTCTCTCCCTGATATTCCCAGGCAATAATGGTAGCAAACGCAAACAATGCAATAGATAGTGTAAGCATCCATTCCCCCACCCTGCCAAAGGTGGCAGAAAATACTGCGATCATAAGTGCTGTTCCGTTCAAAAGCTCTCCCTGCGCATCCCTCTGTCCCAGCATTCCGCTGGATGCTATGGCAAGCCCTGTCAGGGAACAGATCACAATGGTATCAATAAAAACTCCCGTCATGCTGATATACCCCTGACGCACCGCATCCGATGTATCTGCGCAAGCCGCACTGATACCGGCTGCTCCAAGTCCCGCTTCGTTGGAAAATACACCACGGGAGACACCATAGCGCATAGCCCGCCTGCCGGAACAGGCAGTGCCGTTTCCTATAGAGCATAAGAATCCAATGCTCCCTCCTGCCATAGCCTCCGGGCAGAAAGCCCCCCATAAAATCTGCCAAATTCCTGCCGGAAGATTATGTAAATGAGTAAAAATCACCATGCCTGTTCCGAACAGATAAAATACTGCCATACAGGGCACCAGATATTCCGTGACCCTTGCTATTTTATCGATTCCTCCAAGGATTACCAGAATCGTAAGGATACCAAGCACCAGTCCTGTGGCTGTCTGTTCGACTCCAAAAGTCACAGCCAGTGCCTCCGCAATAGAATTCCCCTGCGTCATATTCCCCATGCCAAAGGAGGCAAGTACTGCGAATATTGCAAACAGTACCGCAAGGATCCGCCCCATGCGTCTATACGGAAATGCATTTTGCAGAACATACATGGGGCCACCCACCGGTTTCCCCTTGTGATCTCGTACACGATACCTGACACACAGCGTACTTTCCACCAGCTTGGTCGACAGCCCGATGATCCCGGACAATAACATCCAGAACAGTGCTCCCGGTCCTCCTAACACCATTGCAGTAGCCACGCCTACGATATTTCCCGTACCTATTGTTGCCGCCAGTTCCGTAGTCAGGGCTGAAACAGAAGAAACCCCTTCCCCATCTGTGCTTTTCCGACTCTTAGAATGGAATATCAGCCCAAGTGCCGCCAACAGGTTTCTCAAGGGAAGAAAGTGCAGACTGATCATCAGATAGCAGCCACAGCCCAATAATAAAAAAATAAGCCAGGGGCCCCATACGATCCGGTCTGCCTGCTGTAAAAAGCCTGTTACCTCTGTGATCATAAAAAATCTGTCTCCCTGACTTATTTTTCTAAAATATATTCTTTATTTTTCTATTTTATACGTTGATATCACTGTCCGGCTGCTTTTTCGGATTCCCGTATTTTCCGGAATGTATTTACTTGTTATCCGGTAGAAAACCAGGGATCTTTTCTGCGATCTCCCGAATCCCAAACAGATATCCGATGCCTTTCTCCAGTTGTCCTTCGGAAGCATTGAGCAGTGTTGCGATCAGATGCAGCTTATGCTCTCCGTATTCCAGATCACACGTATACTCACCGTTGTCGTTTCCCATAGTTGTCTGCTCCTTCGCTTCTGTTTCAGCCTCTATTTCAGCCTTTATTTCAGCCTCTTTATCCCACATGATCTGTGCATTGGTATCATAAGGCACCTCTCCTTCTATTTCCATATAGGTCCCGGAATCATAATCATGCAGATAGGACTGCATATAATCGGTGATAAAATAATAAGGGGCATCCGCACCGATATCATCCCATGTGACCGGTTCTGTCTCATCTGCCAGCACGACCTTCATGGCATAGAGTGTTCCGGTCTCGGAATCCACGACACACTCTATACTGACTCCCGTAACCTCCTCTTCCTTCATGCGCATACAGATGTCATAGGCCATGATCGCAACTCCATCCGACAGCTTTTCATCATACAAAATATATCGTTTGATGGAAATGTTATCTGTATCCATATTTTTGAAAAAATAATCCTCCGGGATCACTCCCATATCCTGAAAAGTGTAATTCCATTCCGTATTTAAAATATATTCATCGATCAGACTATATATTTCACCATCCGTTGCAGCTTCATAATCCTGTTCAGAAATATAGTACTGTTTTCCCAAAGCGATACCGTCTGCCAGATTTTGAAGTCTGCGCACGGTGTCTGTCTCATACTCTTCCTTCCAGACAGTATAATCCGTTCCTGTATTCGATATGCTGACTGACCCAGTCAGCCTGCTTTTATCCTGCAATCGTAACAGCCCTTCCGGTCCTGCGAATGCAAATACGATCAGCACAAGCAGTCCGCCCATACATAGCAGGAAATTCCGCCGGTTCTTTTTCTCCTGTTTTTTCATATTCCGCCTTTTGCTCCCCTGTTGCTTTTATTTTTTACCACCTGCATTTCCCCGGGAAAATATAACCGCATTACCGTGCCTTCTCCAAGCTTGCTGTCAATCTTCAGTTCCCCCTGGTGCAGGGTGATGATCTTCTGACAGAGGGCCATTCCGATACCGGCTCCGCCCTCCTTGCGGGATCTGGACTTATCCACCATATAAAAAGCCTCCGTGATCCTCGCGATCTCTTCCTGAGGGATCCCCCTGCCGTTATCTACAACCTTGATCTCATAGCCCTGTGTGAGCTTCCTTCCCTTCATCAGGATAAATCCGCCTTCTTCCACAGCCTTTACTGCATTATCCAGCAGATTATATAACAGTGACAGAAGCAGATCCCTGTCACCCAAAATCACCCCTTTTTCCAGATCAATCTTTCCCCGGATCCCTTTGCGTTCAAAGGGGATCCGCATCGTATCCCGGATATTTTCCTCCAGTTCTTTCGTCTGAATCTTCTTGAATTCTAATTCCTGCCTGTCCATCCCCACCAGCTCCAGCAATTTGTGAGACAGGCTTTCCAGACGTTTTCCCTGACTGAAAATATAGTAGGTGGCTTCGCCCCGCTCCTGTTTCGTCAGTTCATAGGAGTTCAGCATATCCGCGTATCCGATGATGGAAGTTAACGGTGTCTTGAGTTCATGGGCAAACGCCGCCGTAAAATCTTCCTTCTGTTTTGCTTCCAGCTCTTTTTCCTCCATCTGACGTACCAGTCTGTCCGTCATCCGGTTAAAGCTCCGGGACAGTTCTCCAATCTCATCTGCACCCTGATAGACAGCTCTCTTCTCCAGATCTCCCTCGGCAATCCTCCCTGCCGTGCGGTTTAACTGCTCTATGGGGCGGGTCAGATATCTGGACAGCAAAAAAGCTGCCAGACCGCCGATCACCATAAGGCCTGCCAGAGCAATACCATATTGCCGCATCATATTGCTCCGTTCTTCATAAATGCTGCTCAGATCCTTCAGGATTCCAAGATATACCGTATCTGCCGAATCCGTCGCCTGATCTGTGATAATGCTGAGCAGGTAATAACACGTTCCTACCTTGCGGACACCGTAGACCTGATCTGCACCGGGATCCATAGTCCGGATCATTTCTTCCGCAAGGCTCCTGATCTCATCCTGCGGCAGCTTCAGGCTGCCCTCCAGAGTAATCGTGCCATCCGTTTCAAGGATCATACATTCCGTACCGTTCTGATCCGTCATCCGTTCTGTGGCAGAATTTCCTGCCTGTATCCCTGCAAATTCGGCTCCGTATTTTTCCATGTTCTGATACACCATATCATAAATGGTCTGAAAGAGAAGGTTCTCACGTTTTCCCTGCTCCGTCTCCCGTTCTAACATACGGTTAAAATAAGAAAACAGCATAAAGCTTCCAAACAGCATAAACGCTGCCGTAAGGAGTGCTGTGATGGAAAAAAATAATTTATGCGTGAACTTCATTCAAACGATACCCCACTTTATATACCGCTATAATAATATTTTCCCAATGTAACTTTTTCTTCAGCCGCTGCACATGCAGATCCACAGTCCGGCTCTGTCCCATATATTCGCCACCCCATACAGTCTCGTATATGGTTTCCCGGTACAACGCCCTGTTTTTATTCCTGGCGAATAATAACAGCAGATCGAATTCCTTCGGTGTCAGATAGATTTCCTCCCCGTCCAGAGTCACTCTGTGGGATGCCGTGTCTATGGTGACATTGCACGCCCGGATGACCGTCTCCGTCTTATGATATCTGCGCAGCACCGCCTCCACTCTGGCAAGCAGCTCTACGATCTCAAACGGCTTGGGCAGATAATCATCCGCCCCCATTCGGAGTCCTTTCACCTTATGTTCCGTAGATCCCAGTGCCGTCAGGAAGATCACCGGCAGTTCACAGTCTTTCGCATAATCCATCAGCTCATACCCGTTGATCCCCGGCAGCATAATATCTAACAGTGCGAGATCAAATTTCTCCCGTTCCATAAGATCTGCCGCGCTTTTTCCATCCGGCGCCCAGGTACACAGATACCCTGCCCTTGTCAGATTCATCCGGATCAGATTAGCGATCGGCTCTTCATCTTCTGCAATTAATATCCTGAACATTTCTTCTGCCCCTCATTCTATAAATTCTCATATTACTTTAACTCCTGATTGTATCCATTTTGTATCATCCAAAGCTATGCACTCTTTTCTTCTCTGTTCATACCATATAATAAATGTTTTTAAGGAAAGGAAAGCTGATTGCTATGAAAGATTATTCTTTCGAGGAACCTTTTGAAAAATATCCTCTTGCCATGGCTTATGTCCCCTGGCAGCATTTTACGCAAATGTATGAAAATCTGGAAAAAGGATACAGGGCCGGTACTATTTTCCCCGAGCTTGACAAACCCTTTACAGGAAGGAGATGCGTCAAATGAACAGCGAAGAAAAAAAGCTGTATGATATCGGCATCGCTGATTTCGTCCTGACAGATCTGATGCTGTATCTGGACACCCACCCTTCGGACCAAAAAGCCATGGAATACTTCAATCACTACGCACGGATCAAAACACAGATGGAGCGGGAATTTGCAAGAGATCATTACCCACTGCGCAAGGATCTCGCCGAAAGTAACAGGGACTGGCGCTGGGGCAGTGCCCCTCTCCCCTGGGAAGGAGGCTGTAACTGATGTGGAACTATGAAAAAAGACTGCAATTTCCGGTAAATATCAAAGAGCCCAACGCGAAGCTGGCGCAGGTCATCATCTCCCAGTACGGCGGACCGGACGGTGAAATGGGCGCCAGCATGCGTTACCTGTCCCAACGTTATTCCATGCCTTATAAGGAAGTTGCCGGACTGCTGACTGATATTGGAACTGAAGAACTGGGGCATCTTGAAATGGTAGCCACCATCGTCCACCAGCTGACCCGTAACCTCTCCATGGAAGAGATTGAGAAAAGCGGTTTCGCCAACTATTATGTGGACCATACCATCGGTGTCTGGCCTCAGGCAGCGGGCGGTGTTCCCTTTAATGCCTGTGAATTTCAGGTAAAGGGAGATATCATCACTGATCTGCACGAGGATATGGCTGCGGAGCAGAAAGCCCGCTCCACCTATGACAACATCTTACGTCTGATCAAGGATCCGGATATCTGCGAACCCATCAAATTCCTGCGGGCCCGCGAAGTCGTCCATTACCAGCGCTTCGGAGAAGCCCTCCGTATCACACAGGACCACCTGAATTCAAAGAACTTCTATGCCTTTAACCCCGGTTTTGACCGCTGTGAATCCTGTGGCAATTAACTCTTCCACAAAAAGAGAATCCCTCACGCAAAGAGGGATTCTCTGATCATGATCTTATTCCACATTAAATACCAAGAAAACTTTTTACGGTATCCTTCATTTTATCCACATCACACTGCGTATCATGAAGTATAGGTGCGGTACGGATCTCTTCGATAGCTCCGGGTACCTTCACCTTAGCAATTTTGGATAATTCATCCACCAGTTCAAAATCACCCATTACATCATATTTGGTATCAATCGCATCCATGACGCTTCTGGTGAATTTGAAGGGGCTTGCAGTAGAAGCAATGACGGTGGTCTTATGATCCCCGGTCTCTGCCACATATTTTCCGTATACTGCGGAAGCTACTGCGGTATGGGTATCGATCACATAGCCGCATTTCTCATACAGACGGCGGATTTCTGCTGCTGTCTCTGCCTCACTTGCGAAGTTACCATAGAAGTCAGCCAGCTGTGCCTTCATTTCTTCGGTGATCTCGTATTTGCCGTTGCCGGTCAGCGCACTCATCAGCTCCCGGTTTTTATCCGCATCATTGCCTGCGATACGGTAAATCAGACGCTCTAAGTTGCTGGAGATCAGAATATCCATGGAGGGAGATGTCGTCAGTACGAACTCTCTGTTGCGGTCATAGGTTCCGGTACGGAAGAAATCATACAGTACCTTATTATCATTGGAAGCACAGATCAGTTTATCAATGGGAAGCCCCATATTCTTCGCATAAAATGCTGCCAGAATGTTACCGAAGTTACCGGTGGGAACTACAACATTGATCTTCTCACCCTCTGCGATCTTGCCGTCTTTACATAACTGAGCATAAGCATATACATAATAGCAGATCTGAGGTACCAGACGTCCGATGTTGATAGAGTTGGCCGAGGAGAACTGGAAGCCCTTCTCATCCATCTCTTTTGCCAGCTCCTTATCGGAGAAGATCTTCTTCACGCCGGTCTGGGCATCGTCAAAATTGCCGTGAATGCCTACTACGAAGGTATTAGCACCCTTCTGGGTCACCATCTGCTTCTCCTGGATCGGGCTGACACCGTTCTTCGGGTAAAATACAATGATACGAGTGCCTTTTACATCTGCAAAGCCTGCCAGGGCTGCCTTGCCGGTATCGCCGGAGGTAGCGGTCAGGATCACGATCTCGTTCTTAATATTGTTCTTGCGGGCAGAAGTGATCATCAGATGAGGTAAAATGGAAAGTGCCATATCCTTAAAAGCAATGGTGGATCCATGGAACAATTCCAGATAATACGCATCGTCTGCCTTCACAAGCGGAGCAATTTTTTCTGTATCAAACTTGGAATCATAAGCACTGTTAATACAGTTCTTCAGTTCTTCTTCCGTGAAATCCGTCAGGAATAATTTCATAACCTCATATGCAACCTGCTGATAAGTCATTCCAGCAAGCTCCTTAAGGCTCTTGTCCAATGTAGGAATATGATCCGGTACAAACAATCCTCCGTCATCGGATAATCCCTTCAGGATCGCCTGTGATGCGGTTACCGGTGCGCTGTTGCTGCGTGTACTGCGATAAATTACTTCCATTTCCTCTCCTCCGTATCTATATGTATCTATGGATGATGATCCACTTGTAATTTCGTAAAAGTATAGCATATTTTAGGTACTGTTGCAAGGTGAATTGATAAAGTATCCCTGTATTGTATTACTCTTTAAAAAACTCGTGCCCTCCGTAACGGAACAATAACGTAAGTTTTTCATCAAACCACCGCATTCTGTCATCCTCCGCGTATTTTCTGGCTGCAAAATACAGTGCTCCGTCAGATATGTCTTCGCCTTTCAAAGCCCGTCCCACTGCTTTTACCGTCTCTTCACTGACTTCTGCACAGGCATAGCTCCCGTCATAAGCCGGAGAGAATTGTGCTACTCCATTCTCCCGCTGGAACACGACCTCCGTAATACTATCCGGGAATTTGGGAGAATTCAATCGGTTCAGTATCACATTTGCCACCAAAAGTTTCCCCTCCTCATCCTCACATCCCGCTTCCGCCTCTACAATCCGAAGCAATACCTCCAGCTCCTTTTCTGTCAGATGATACTTGCTGTTTCTCTGCAATTCATTGCAATCCACTACTCTCTGTCCGGAGGAGGTTCTGGAAGCGATCCCCATAACCATGCTCTCTCTGTCTGCCAACAGTCTCTCCTCTGCCTGTGTCTGACGGACCGCCTGCTGCATTTTCTGTCCGATGTCCTCCATTCTGCACAGGCTTAAGACTCCCATCAAAAACAACAGATTTATCGTCAGTAGTCCGCTCAAAGCTTTTTTATACATCGCTGAAAACTGACCCTTTCTCATTTTCTTATTTGGACTCTAACTTCATTCTATGCAGCTCGTCCGAAAAATATATCTGTTGTTCTTCCGGGAAAAATGTTAGTATAAGAATATGAGTGAAAAAAACAGTGAAAAAGAGCAAGTATATAAAGGAGTGTTCCGTGCCGTCAAAAAAGACGGGACGGTCTATTATCGTGCCTCTTTGACCCGGCATGGGAAACATATCAGTCTCGGCAGCTACCCTGTGGCAGAGGATGCCCATAGGGCTTACGAAGAAGGACTTCGTCTGCTTTCAGACCTTTCTACCTCTCTTAAATCCTACGAGCCTGGCTCCCCTCTTCCTTTTGAGAAGTGGGTCTGCCTTCTTAATTTCCGGGACAACGGGATCTACCTTGGGAATCCCATCTATATGGGACAACGGCTGTTTTACTATTATCTGTCTCCCCATCATGTATTAAAGTTCGATCTGGAGGATCTGTTCTATTATTCCTCCCACAAGATCATGCGCCGGGGTAATCATTACTTTGTGGCGGATTATGGAATGCAGGTCACTCTGACCTCCCGCTACGGGATCAAAAGTTATGCCGTTCCCGGCACAGACTACTGTTTCCGCAACGGTGATCCGACGGATTTTAGGAGGGAAAATTTAGAGATCCATAATGTCTATCACGGTGTCCGCAAAACCGCAGCAAAAAACGGACAGTACATTTATACTGTCCGCATTCATATTCGCGGTAATTATCTGGTGGGACGCTATGCTAACGAGACAGAAGCCGCTATCGCCTATAATAAAGCCATCGACATTCTGCGAAGCAAAGGTGTCACAAATAATTTTTCATACAATTACGTGGAGGAAATCGCTCCCAGCCGCTATGCCGAGATTTATTCTGCCCTCACCATAGCGCCGGGGATTTTGAATTATCCGACTATTTCTCCGAATAATCAATAAAGCTGATATTCATATTGGCATAGCCCGCGATACCGTCAATTGCCACATCGCCTGCATACTGCCACATGGTAAAACGGTACGGATAATCCGGGATATCTGTAAACTGTGACAGCCATACATCGTACGCCGACAGCTTGGACAGGTCGATTTCCTTTATCAGCCATTCCTTGTCTCCATAGAGCAGTGGCTTATATCCCGCTGCAGCTATCGTGTCCAGAAAAGCCTTCGTGATCTTCGTCTTATCCGCCCTGTTTACGCTCTCGATTCTCGCCGTGTCATTCTCCACAAAGCTCATATCAAACGCCACAGGATAAGTAACCTTGTAGTCTTTGATATTCTCCAGGACCACTTTTGCTTCCTCTATCGCTTCTTCCTCTGTGATTGCCTGGGAGGTAAAATATACGCCGATCCGAAGTCCTGCATCGGTGGCTCTCTTGATGTTATCCGTAAAATAATCATCCAGCACGATCTGTCCGCTGCCGTAACCTCTGGCACCCACCCGGAGCATCACAAAATCCACACCGGCTTTTTTCAGTTTCAGAAAATCTACATAATCCTGATATTTGGAAATATCCACTCCTACATAGGAAGTTAATTTTCCGTCCTGATAGTATTTCATCAGATCCGACTGGCACACCAGTTTGGTAAAATCATATTCATGCTTCGGAAGATACGGACTGATCAGCACCCATTCTTCCTTGCCGTCCCGGTTGGTCACCAGGGTGTGTTTCCCGTCCGTGGAAGGATCTGCTTCCACCGTCTCCTTTTTCCCATCCTGTGCGGAAGGATCTGCAGAAGGCATGGGTGTAGCCGTCGCTTCCGGAAACTTGTCCCAGAAGTCCAGATCCGAGGGAGATAACGTGCTTCCGGTGATCAGGTCCTGCGTATCCGGGTATTTATCTGTCTGATTACTTCCCGTCAGAGAAGTATTCTCCGTCTGTGCAGCCGAAGTATTCTGTTGGTGGGATGTGGGTCTCCTGTTTATGATCAATACCACACAAAGAATCACCGCCACGAAGATCGTGACAGCTACAATGGCACTGATCACCGTAGGTGTCAGCCCGCCTCCGTGATCTTCATAATCGTCCGGAAGACGCATACCTTTTCTCCTCTTGTACTTTTTATTATGATGTCGGGGGCAAAAGTCCCCGACGTTGATACCTACGGATTGCTTCGTGCTACGCACTCACACAATCCTACCCAATATTCGCATATCGTGGGATTATCATCCCACTTTTATGCTCATATCGGGGCGGGTCCCAAGGTCTTTCACCCACTTATGAGCAAGCTCATGTGGGCTTAGACCTTTTGACCCTGGTATCATACATGCTATGCCTTTACGATACATTTCTTCGGGCACTTCTCCATGCAGGCACCACAGCCTACGCATTTCTCCGGGTCAATGACCGCATGGAAGTTCTCAACTTTCACAGCATCATGCTGACAGTTCTTCACACAGATGCCACAGCCCACACAGCCTGTTGTGCAGGCTTTCATGGTAACAGGACCTTTGTCTGTGGAACTACATGCCACCTGCACGGTATTGGAATACGGTCTTAAGCTGATCAGATGCTTGGGACATACTTCCACGCATTTTCCGCAGGCTTTACATTTTTCCTTATCTACTACCGCCACACCGTTCTCTACATGAATGGCATCAAATGGACACACCTGCACACAGGTTCCAAATCCCAGACAGCCACTGTTGCAGGACTTCGGACCACCACCGGGGACAAAGCTCATCATACGGCAGTCCTTGATGCCGTAATAATCATAATCCGTCTTCGTGCGGTCGCAGTCTCCCTGGCAGTGAACATACGCCACCTTACGTTCGGAAGCTCCAGCCTCCACTCCCATGATCGCAGCAATTTTTTTGCCGACTTCTTCTCCTCCTACCGGACAGGTATTGACCGAAGCCTCTCCTTTTGCAATGGCAGCTGCCAATCCGGAACATCCGGCAAATCCACAGCCACCGCAGTTATTACCGGGAAGGGCGGCAAGCACCGCCTCCTCCTTCTCATCTACTTCTACTTTGAATTTAATACCGGCCACGCCGAGGAACAGTCCCACAAAGATGCCGACGATTCCGACACATGCCGCAGCAATCAGAATTCCTGTTATACTCATCTTTAAGTTACTCCCTTCCTAAATCAGACCGGAGAATCCGCAGAAAGCAATTGCCATCAGTCCTGCTGTCAGCAGAACCATAGGCATTCCCTTGAAGGATTCCGGAACTTCATTGTATTCCATCTTCTCACGCAGTCCAGCTAAGATCACGATGGCAATGGTAAAGCCAAGTGCCGTGGAGAAACCGTTCACAATACCGGTTAAAATACCGTATTCCTTCTGTACGTTGGTAATGGCAACACCTAAGACCGCACAGTTGGTGGTGATCAGCGGAAGATATACGCCAAGTGCCTGATACAGAGAAGGCATTGCCTTTTTCAGGAACATTTCCACGAACTGTACCAGCGCCGCAATGACAAGAATGAATACAATGGTCTCTAAGTACTCAATGTGTAACGGCTGTAAAATAAACTTATAGATCACACCAGCCACCGCACTCGCAAGGGTAATGACGAAAATAACCGCCGTGCCCATGCCGCCTGCCGTCTTGATCTTACGGGATACGCCGAGGAAAGGGCAAAGTCCCATGAACTGGCTTAAGACGATATTGCTGACAATGGAGGAACTGATCAGTAACAGAAGCATATCTTTTACACTATCCATTTATTTGTCCTCCTTGTCTAAGTCTATCGTTTCAAGTGCATCTGCCGCAGCCTTTGCTTTTTGCATCTTAGATACTGCAGCTTCTGCTGTCTGTCCGGCATTCTCTGTTGTATCATAGAACCGTTCCGAGCAGCCGCTCTCCCCACAGTGGAGACAGTCATGTCCGCAGCCGGACTGGATCTTCTCGTAATCTTTGCCTGCCAGTTTTCTCTTGTTCTTCACATAATTCTGCAGAGCTGTCAATGCCGCCAGTACGAAGAACGCACCGGGTGCCAGCCCGAAAATGTTAATCGTCACATAGGAATCCGGCATGATCTGAAATCCGAAGATGGATCCTGCCGCCAGGATCTCTCTCACTGCACCGATACAGGTCAGTGCCAGAGAAAATCCAAGGCCCATGCCAAGTCCGTCAAACAATGACGGAATGGGAGGATTGGAATATGCATAACTCTCCGCTCTTCCTAAAATAATACAGTTTACCACGATCAGAGGAATGTACACGCCCAGGGCATCGTTCAGTGACGGCAGATATGCCTGTAACAGCAGCTGTACAGCAGTTACGAAGGATGCAATGATCACGATAAAAGCAGGAATTCTTACTCTGCTGGGGATCACTTTTCTGAGCAGGGAAATGATCAGATTACTCATGGTAAGTACCACCGCTGTGGTCAGTCCCATTCCCAGTCCGTTCATGGCAGATGTGGTAACCGCCAGTGTGGGACACATTCCAAGCATCAGTACAAAGGTAGGGTTCTCTTTTATAATACCGTTATAAAGTCTTTCTCCCGCTTTATTCATTGCCTGCACCTCCCTGTACATAATCATGAAATGCCAGAAGGCTTCCGTTGACGGCATTGGTCACCGCCTTAGTCGTAATGGTCGCTCCGCTGATGGCATCGATCTCACTGTCGGAGGCAGCGCCGGTCTTCGTATAAGTAAAGCTCTTCACATTCTTATTATGGAACTGTGGTACCAGCACATCGCCGGCTTTCATACCAAGTCCCGGAGTCTCTGAGATGCTTAAGATGGAAATGTCATTTACTGTTCCATCCAGACGGATACCTACGTACAACACGATATTACCGCCGTAGCCTTCGGAAGTCGTCGTCTGGATCACATAACCTAACTGTGCTCCGGAAGCATCCTGTGCCTCATAGACCGTACCGATGGTAATTCCGGTATCGGATAACTTCTGTGCGGTATCCGCGGAAGGCGTATAAGCATCCAGTTCTTCAAACTGTTGTGCATCCGCAAAAACTGCCCGGCAGGCTTCCTGCACTGCCTTTTCCTCCTGCAGGCGGATGGGCTCCTTAGTCAGTTCATAGACAAAACCAAGCAGCAGTCCTGCAATCAGTGTGATTGCGAACAAAATGCCTGCTTCTTTTAACATTGCCTGAATATCTTTATTATTTTTCACGTCTCACACCTGCCTTTCTGCCAAAAGCTGTCGGCATGGTGAATTTCTCGATCAGAGGTACTAAAAGGTTACCTAAAATAATCGCATAGGATACGCCTTCCGCACCCGGTCCGAAGATACGGAAGATTCCGGTGAGAAGTCCCAGAACAATGCCGTATACATACTGTCCCTTGCTCGTGACAGGTCTGGTCACATAATCCGTTGCCATGAAGAAAGCTCCCAGGATCAGACCACCGCCGGCAAGCTGTGCAGACAGATATGCCGGATCAAAGCCGTGTCCTCCGAAAATTCCGGCAAACAGGATCACGGTAACAATGTATGTACCGGGAATCCGAAGGTCAATCACACCGATCAGGATCAGAAAACATGCACCGATCAACAACGCGATCATGGAAGTCTCACCGATGGTACCGGCAGTCTTACCTACGATCATGTTCATTACATTGACACTCTCTCCTGCCTTCAGTGCCGCCAGTGGGGTAGCTCCGGTATAGGCATCACAGGTAAAGTTCGTCATCTGCGAAGGGAAAGAGATCAACAGGAAACATCTGGCTGCCAGTGCCGGGTTCATGAAATTCTGTCCCAGACCACCGAACAGCATTTTTACTACCAGAATTGCAAACACACCACCCAAAGCCGCCATCCACAGCGGAATGCTCACCGGCAGGTTCAGTGCCAGTAAAAGTCCCGTTACTACCGCAGACATATCGGTAATGGTAATTTTTTTCTTCCAGAGCCAGCCGAATAACAATTCTGTCAGGACTGTGCTTGCAATGGTCACAGCCATCACTGCCAATGCTCTGGGACCGAAGTTGTAGATTCCGAAACCGGCAGCAGGCAGCAGTGCGATCACCACAGCTGTCATAATACTGCTGGTCGTTACTTTTGACCTTATATGAGGATTTGAAGATACTTTCAAAAGTCCGCTCAATGTTCTTCCCTCCTACTTCTTTTTCTTTTTGGCGAGCTGGATCTTACGCATGGATTTGATCTCCTGCGTCAGAGGACGCTTTGCCGGACATACATAACTACAACAGCCGCACTCACAGCATTCCATGCCATTATGCTCTACGAACGCTTCTTCATCAAAGTGCTCTGCATAAGTTGCTAAGAGACTGGGCACAATACGGCCGGGACAGGCTTCCACACAGCGCCCACAGTTGATACAGGGACTGGGCTCCATAGCGGATACATCATCCTGGGTCAGTGCCAGCAGCGCTGTGGATGTCTTGGTCGTAGGCACATCCAGCTGGAACATGCCGAAGCCCATCATGGGACCACCACAGATGATCTTCTCCGGCTCCTGTTTAAATCCACCTGCCACATCCAACAGCTCCTGATAACTCATGCCGATGGGTACGCGGAAGTTCCGGGGATTCGCCACGGCATCACCGGTAACGGTTATGATACGTTCCATCAGAGGTCGCCCTTCCGTCACGGCTCTGTAAATAGCCACTACAGTATCCACATTGTCCACGATACATCCCACATCCGCAGGAAGCATGGAGGAATTGATCTTACGTCCTGTTGTGGCATAGATCAACTGACGCTCCGCACCCTGGGGGTACTTCGTCTTCAATGCCTTGACTGTGATCTGCGGATCATTTTTCGTCAGTTGCTTCAGCAATGAAATGCAATCCGGTTTATTATCTTCCACCGCCAGAATACCATGGGCATTGTCAAACAGCTTCAGCATGATCTTCAGACCACCGATCAGTTTGTCCGGTTCTTCCATCATTCTACGGTAATCGGAAGTCAGATAAGGCTCACATTCCGCACAGTTGGCGATGACATATTCAATTTTATTGGGATCTTTCGGTGACAGCTTCACATGGGTAGGGAATCCGGCACCACCCATACCTACGATTCCGGCTTCCTTCACAATGTCAATGATCTCTTCCTTCTGCAGCTTATCCACCGGTGCATACGGATGAAATTCTTCGCTCTCATACAGACCGTCATTGTCAATTATAATACTCTGTATCAGATCTCCCGTTACCACTCGTCTCGTCTCAATGGCTTTCACCGTACCCGACACAGATGCATAGATGGGTGCCGACACGAAGCCACCGCTCTCCGCGATCTTCTGGCCCGCCAGTACCCTGTCTCCTTTTGCCACAATAGGCTTTGCAGGAGCACCGATATGCTGGGACAGAGGATAGACCATTTCTCCCTTGGGCAGGACATCCTGGATCGGTTTGTCCTTGGACAGATCTTTTCCATCATAGGGATGTATTCCGCCTACAAATGTCAACTTTGCCATTTCCTAACATCCTTTCTAAATAGTTACTTATATTTCAATGTACATCATGGTAATTGTACTATTTTTATCAAATTTTATCAACTTTTATCAACAAAATGCTACTGCAAATTATAAAATTATGGTAGAATAAATTCATCTATAACGGACTGATCAAATTGCCTCATACGGCAGAAAGAGGTCATACATGAAAAAATCAGAAGAGACTCTGGAGAATTTTGCGATCTCCTATCCCCTGGATAAGCTGGCGCCTCTGGAACAGATACTTTTTCTCGATATTGAGACCACAGGCTTCACTTCCCGTACTTCTTATTTATATATGATAGGCTGTGCCTATTATCAGGCAGGCAAATGGTATACCATCCAGTGGATGGCAGAGGATTATTCAAAAGAAGGTGAGATTCTCACTGCTTTCTTTGATTTTTCCAGGGATTACCGCTATCTCGTACATTTTAACGGTAATAATTTTGATCTTCCTTTTATCACGCAAAAGTGTACACATCTAAAGCTTCCCTTCTCCTTTGAAGGATTCCGGGGAATCGATATTTACCGCAGGATCTCTCCCTATAAGTTCTTTTTAAAGCTTCCGAACTGTAAGCAGAAGACCCTGGAACAATATCTGGGGATTGCCCGTACCGATGTCTTCTCCGGTGGTGAACTGATCGGTCTGTACCATGATTACGTGAAGAATCCTTCGGAGTTCACCGAAAAGGCATTGTTCTTACATAATGCAGATGATTTAAAGGGGATGTTAGAGGTTCTTCCGATCCTGGCATATTACGATCTGTTCAACGAAAACAGTGTAAAAGCCAAGAAGGTACAGGCAAATTACTATAAAGACGTGAACGGTTCCAAGCGCAAGGAGCTGCTGATCACTCTGCAGCTCCCCACTCCTCTGCCCAAGCCCGTAACTGCATCCGCTGCGAACTGCTACTTCCGCGGCGAAGGAGACAATGCTACCTTAAAAGTACCGATCTATGAGGAAGAGCTGAAATATTTCTATTCCAATTACACGGATTACTATTATCTTCCAACAGAGGATGTAGCACTGCATAAATCCGTTGCCGGTTTCGTCGATAAGGAGCATCGGATTCAGGCCTCGGCAGCAAATTGCTATACCAGGAAGTTCTCCTGCTATCTGCCGCAATGGGATATCTTATTTACTCCTTTCTTTAAGAGAGATTATAAGAGCAAAGAATTGTTCTTCGAGCTAACCGATGAGATGAAGAAAAACAGAGAAGGTTTTACGCAGTATGCCAACCACGTTCTGTCCATGATCGCATCTACTTACTAAAATCAATTTGTCAGCCAAAAAAGAGGAAAGCGGATTCGCTTTCCTCTTTTTTGTTATAACGGTTTTACATAATAGAAAGAACTCTTTCTGTCAAAACCAATCTCACGATAATTCATAATCTGTTCCGTACTTCCGATAAACAGCATACCGCCCTTCGCCAGGGACTGGTAATACTTCCGGAATACCTGATCCTTTGCTTCTTCCGTAAAGTAGATCAGTACATTTCTGCACACGATCAGATCACAATCGGTAGGATACATATCCTTTAGTAAATTATGCTGGTGGAAATCCACTCTCGCTTTGATCTCATCTGCTATCTTATAGGAGGGGCCAATCTTCGTGAAGTATTTCTTCTTCAGATCTTCCGGCACTCCTTCTATGCTCTTCTCACCGTACAGACCAGCCTTTGCCTTCGCAATGACCTGCTTGTCCAGATCGGTAGCATAGATGTGGATCTGCTGTAACGGAATGTGCCGTGACAGAGCCATTACCAGTGAGTAAGGCTCATCCCCTGTGGAACAGGCAGCACTCCAGATCTTAAGATTCTTACCAAAACGTTGGATCAGCTCTGGGATCACGGTGTCTTCCAGATATTTCCACTGTTCCGGATTACGATAGAATTCTGAGACATTAATCGTAATATATCCCACAAACTCCTCGAATAAATCTTTATCCGTCTTCAGTGCCTGTACATACTTATCATATCCTACAATCTTATGTTTAGCGATCAGGGTATCGATACGCCGCTTCATCTGCTTCTCTTTGTAAGCATTCAGATCGATCGTAGTCAGAGAATAAATCT